>Ga0181522_10002232_pt1 | contig 11158 bp, 12 predicted proteins | sample PEATcosm2014_Bin_27_FD_121103 | JGI IMG/M metagenome (GOLD analysis project Ga0181522, IMG submission 121103) | Peatland microbial communities from MTU Mesocosm Facility, Houghton, MI, USA - PEATcosm2014_Bin05_10_metaG | ecosystem: Environmental > Terrestrial > Soil > Wetlands > Peat | place...
AAGGAAATGGCGTCGGCGGTTGCAGAGTACCGCCTGGACCCGATTCGCCTGTCGACCAAGGGAGGGTATCGGGAGCGAGTCCTTGAGGAAGCCCTGAAGATCAATCCTTCCTACGATTCGAAGGAATACGCGGCTGAGAACGCTTTCGGGACTTCCAGCACTCGAGCAGCTGGCAATGCGGCTGCGAACACGGCTATTGCTGCCCGGGCGGCAGAGGGCGGGGCGGATATCCTCGAGCAAGCCGCCGGCAAGGTGGATCGCGGAGACTGGAAGAGGATCAACAGCGCCCTTCTGGCAGCCAAGGGTGAGGCCGGGATTCCGGAGGTCGGAGCCTTCGAGGCTGCCCTGAACACCTTCATCAACGAGTATTCGCGCGCCGTCAATCCGAAGGGAACGGCGACGGTTTCCGACAAGAACCATGCCCGGGAAATCCTCTCGACGGCTGATTCTCCGGAGACTTTCAAGGCCAAAATGTCGATCCTGCGTCAGGAAATGGTCCGTGGACGGCAGGCTCCCCTGGACGTTTCCAAGGATCTTCAGAGGGCAAGGCAAGCGCCCCCGAAGGCTGGGACCGTGCAGGACGGATATCGCTTCAAGGGAGGCGATCCTGGGGATAAATCCAACTGGGAAAAGGTGTGAGCGGTCCTTGGGAACAGTACCAATCGCAAACGGAAGACGCCGGTCCGTGGGCGAAGTATTCCCAGAAGAGTTCTAGCCCTCCTGCCGATACCCGGGAATCCAGATTGGCCGGTTTGGATCGGATCGAGCCGTCCCGCGCGCCTCTTTACAAGCCTCCGGAGCCTTCCATTGGGGAGAGGATTGCCGGGGCTGGGGAAACCGGTCTATCGATGCTCACGGCCCCGTTTGGGCAGGCTGCTGGCCTGACTAGCGCATTGGCATCCCGTATGGCCGGCAAGGTTGGTTCGGAACCCGGCAAGGAATCCTTCGAATCGATCTACGACCGGGTTTCCAAGGCCAATACGTTCGAGCCTCGCACCCTGGCGGGGCAGCAATCCATGAAGACGGTTAACGACGTGATGGAGAAGCTTCCTCCCGTCCTGCCGGAGATTCCGAAGATCCCGATGCCTTCGACCAGACCGTTCCCGATCAGTGGGGCAACCCGGGAATTGCGCGAGGCTACCGCAGGGCTTCGGGACAGCATACGCAAGCCGGCAGAAATGGCCGGTGGCGGGGCGGCAATGACGGCCATGGAGACTCAGCGCAGGCAGCTTGCCGCTGGCCTGGACGTTCCTATCGAGCTCCCGAAGTCCAAGGCTACGGGTGACTTCACCCAGCACGCATTGGAGTCCGACCTATCCAAGACGAGGGCCGGCAAGCCTCTGCTGGAAGCCCAGTCGGAGACGAACAAGAGGATCCTTCAGAACTTCGACAAGTGGGTGGACGATGTTGGCGCCGTAGAGCCGGACTTGAGGGCTACCGGGAAGAACGTCGTCGAGAAGGCATTGATGCCACGGGTCACTGCGGCCAAGAAGGCGATCAATGATGCGTATGAGCAGGCCAAAGCAGACGGTTCGATGGAAGAGCCGGTTGCTGCCAAGCCACTGATCGACTACCTGAAGGAACACGAACCCGAAGCGATCAATGCTCCGATCCTGACTTCCGTGCGCCAGAAGATCCTGCAACTGACGGACAACGGCAAGAAACCTCTGTCGATCAATGCATCAGAAGAAATCCGCAAGATGATCAATCGCGTTTCTCAGCCAGGGACGCCCAATGTCGTCCATGGGATCGAAATGAAGAAGATCATCGATCAAATGACCGATGGAAAGGGCGGGGAGGGGTACGTCATCGCTCGCAAGATGCGGTCGGACTTCGCCAGGGAATTCGAGGATCACGCGATTGTCGATAACCTCCTGAGTACCAAACGAGGGACGAAGGATCGAGTCGTCGCTTTCGAGGACGTTTTCCACAAGACAATTCTGGACGGAAGCCACGACGATATTTCCGTACTGCACAAGGTTCTAGAGAACTCCGGCGAAGCTGGCGCCCAGGCTTGGAAGGAACTGCAAGGGCAGACGATCCAGCACTTGAGGGATTCGACGATCAAGGGAGTCAACTTCGACATCAACGGCCGCCCAGTTCCTTCTCCTGCGGGCCTCATCAAGACGATCAAGAGCCTTGACCGTGACGGGAAACTGGATCTCATCTTCGGCAAGCAGCAGGCGCAGAAGATCCGCGATCTAGGGGATGCGGTTGTCGTGGCCTATACGTCCCCTGAGGGATCCATCAACCGGTCGAACAATCGGTATGTCATGGTCGAGATTTCCAAGAAGCTAGAGAACATGGCAAAAAGGCTTCCCGGTCCTGTCGCATGGGCCGCAGAGAAGGCTGCTCAGGGAGCGCAATCCATATCGGCACGCAATCAGGTGAAAGAGGCATTGCGCCAGCCCAACGCGGCCCCTGCCGGCGCTCCGCAGATTCCTCCTGTGCCATGAAAGTCCTAGCTATCGACTGCGGTTCGAACTTTCTGGACTTCCTGATGCGTTGCCAGAACTACGGCCATCAGGTCAAATGGTTCGACCGAAAGAGGAAGGACGGAACGCCTCGTCTTGCCGGCAAGGGAATCATCGAGAAGATCGACGACCTAGAGGAACTGCGCAAGAAGTGGTTGGGCTGGGCAGACCTGATCGTGGTAGCCGACAATATCTACCTCATGGAATTCCTGGATCCGTATCGCAAGCTCGGGTATCCGATCTTCGGCCCTTCTCCGGAAGCTGCGAAGATGGAGCTCGACCGCTTGCACGGTCAGAAGTGCATGAAGGATGCCGGCATACCGATCCTTGAATCCAAGACGTTTCACGACTACGGTTCGGCGATCAAATTCGTCGAGAAGAACCCCGAAATGCTGGTTTCCAAGCCCTCGGGGGATGCGAACAAGGCATTGAGCTACGTTGCGCACGACTCGGCGGACCTTTGCTACATGCTTGAGCGTTGGGGCCAGCGTCCGGACCTGGTGACTGCCGCCAAGGAAGAAGGCTTCTTGATCCAGGAGAAGGTCAAGGGGATCGAAATGGCGGTCGGAGGATGGTTCGGCCCTGGTGGTTGGAGCAAGAACATTTGGGAGAACTGGGAATACAAGAAGCTCATGGCGATGGACTTGGGCCCTGCCACGGGTGAAATGGGAACCTTGGGTCGCTACGTTTCGAAGTCCAAGCTTGCCGACAAGGTGCTATTCCCGATCACGGACTACCTGAAGGAAATCGGATACGTCGGATACGTCGACAACAATTGCATGATCGACGAGAAGGGGCAGCCGTGGCCGATGGAGTGGACGATGCGCCCCGGGTGGCCGAACTTCCACAATCAGATTTGCGTGCATCAGGGAGATCCCGCCCGCTGGATGCTCGACCTGATTGACGGCAAGGACACGCTGGAAGTATCGAAGGAAGTGACGATCAGCTTGGTCATGGCGATCCCCGATTTCCCTTACTCGAAGCTGACGAACAAGGAAGTGTCCGGGATTCCGGTCTACGGGGCGACGGACTTCGATCATATCCACTGGTCGGAAATCATGATCGGCAAGGACGTTCCGGTATTCATCGACGGGAAGGTCGTTCGGATGGCCCATCCTGTCACCGCAGGGGACTACGTTCTCGTCTGCACCGGTACGGGATCAACGATCACTGGCGCGAGGAAATCCGCCTACACTGCGATCAAGAAGGTCCGTATGCCGGCTAGCCCGTTCTATCGACCGGACATAGGAAAAGGGCGCATGGTTCCACAACTCCCTCAACTTCACGCGCTTGGATACGCAACAGGATTGGAGTTCTAAATGGCTCAGATTCCTATTCCTTCCGGTCAACCGCTTCAGTTGACTCCGTATCCACTCAACATTTTCTTCGACCAAGTTGGGAACTCCTACTGGGGTGAAGCGAACGGGAAGCCTTTCTACACGCCGCCGCAGGGGAACGGGGTACTTTCTATTGCTGGCATTTCCGCTGAAGGGCAAGGGGTAAACGTCGCTAATAGCGGACTGCAAAATACCATTGCAATGCAGAATGCTCTGAACTCTGGGGGCTACGTTTCATTGACGACCCCGGGTGTTTACAACTTCATGCCCTTGTCGCAGACGCAGACCAATACGGTCTATGACTGGGCGATGATGACGATCCCGGACAACACGACCCTGTACATCGGCCCCGGCGTCACGATCCAGGGACCGACGTTCAGCCAGTCTACGAATCGGGCAATCTTCACCAACTCCAATATGTTCAGCAATTCCGTGTCGGTCACGGGATCGAGCTACGTCAACGGCACCGGGGACCTGACGCCCAGCTATTTGATCACATTCACCACGGCCACGGCTCACGGCTACCAGCCAGGCCAGTACGTGATGATAAAAGGCGACACGAGCAGCTACGGGTACAACAAGACCTGGCTGGTCTATTCGGTCACGGCAACCACTTTCACGGTCTTGGAGTATTACGGCACGGTCGGCCACTCGACCACGCCCGGTACCTTGTCGGGCACGGTCATCGCATATCTGGCCAACAGCAACATTCACTTGATCTGCGACGGGATCATCAGCAACCAACAGAACACGAATAATCCATCTTGGATGGCGAGCAATTGGTCGGGCTACACACGCACCGCGATCCTCTGGAATAAATTCGGCCGCATCCAGCAGGAGGCCAACTTCGTCAACACGGCCTGCTGCACGGCCATGGCCAACGGCGACTGGTTCATCTGCAACCGCAACAGCCTCATCAATGGGGCGCTGGGCTTCCAGATCGAAGGGCCGTTCAAGAAAGCCACCCTGCAAAACCTCTACGGCGAGGGCTCCGAGGAAGAGGTCATCGTCAAGACCAACGAGTCGAATTCTGGCTACCACTTCAACGACCAGAACGGCACGAGCAACAGCACCGGGAACGTCGAGGATGTGACCATCGACGGCCTCGTCACGATGCACAACGCGATCCGTGCTGTGTGCCTGCTGGTCGGGAACGGCTTCACGCTCGGACGATTCTCCCTGCGCAACCTGCACAAGAAGTTTGCCGGCGCTGCGACGGTCTACATCCAGGGCTGCACTTCGCAGACCGGGAACATCGGCGAGTGCGATATCCAGGATATCAACATCGTGCCGGTCCCCGGGACGCTGGGCGTGTTCATCGACCCGGTGATCAACGCCTCGATCAACATCAACCGCCTGCGCATGAACCAGTGGCAGGTCAAGGGCGGCAACGGCTGCTCCGGGTACTACAACACGCAGAACGCCGGGATGCTCTATGTTGGCCCAAGTTCTTCTGCCTGCACGATCAACGAGATTGAACTGAACAATTCCTACGTCGAGCATGACACGACGCAGGCCACGGCAGCGATGAACAGTATTTCGCTCGCTCAGGCCGGGTGGACAATCGGCGACATTATTTGCAGCAATGCCGATTTCGTCGGCACTGGCGCCACGCAGACGATGAACGGAGTGCAGACCACCGGCACGATCACGGCCTGCAAGTTCATCCAGGTCAACAACTGCACCGTGACCAATGGCAACGCCAACGGGTCTATTGTCAGCAATTCTCTTTCTGGATTGACAATTGAGCAGATCGGATCTCGATCATTTGTGACAGGCGGTGGGAATACTGGGATGGTCAATTCCAGTGTTTCCTGCACGATCCGCTCAATCAATTGCGATGACCTGGGAAACAACACCCCGATCACCAGTCACGGCGGCTCGGGTGCGCAGACTTTTAACCTGTACTTGAGCAATTGCAAGACCGGTTCTTACATGGCAACGGGCTGGACGGCTTCGCAACCCGTGACCGTCAATGTGTACTCGGGCGGTGGCAACACGGGAACCCCACCGCGCACCAACGTCTCGGGCAACACGTACAACTTCATTGGCAACTGCGCCGACATGGGCGTGGATATCACCACGATCGCTCGCACCACGGGGACCATCATCAAGAACACGGCTGCCGCGGCCGGGACCATTGTGCAGAACAACCTTGTCGTTTCGGATGCCACGGGTGCTGCCAACTCCTGGCACCAGATGACCGTACCCACGAACGTATATTGATCATGACTGGCGTAACCCGCTACAAGGAAGTCTCCGAAGGGTCGATCAAGGACGCTCTTTCTTCGACTCGCGGGGATATTTTCCAGACGGCGTGCCTACATGGCTGCACGTTCCGGGAAATCGACTCGTTCATCAGGAAGAGTCCAGAACTGGCGCGGCATGTTGCGTGCATCGAAAAGGCAAAGTCGGAGGAAGGCTACGATGCCATGTCCGACAAGCAGTTCGCCGATACGATTGCGTACTTGTCGCGTCAGTACCATCTTGAGGGATTGAACATCATCCACGAGATTGCGACGATGGCGGCGACCAATGCCGCGGAATTGGAAGTCAAGCTTCGTGCCGCTACGCAGCTGCGCGGGAACGACTCGCACAGAGGGTCCGGATCTGGACTGGAAGGAATCCTCGAGGAACTGGCGGTCGATTACGCTGCCGCCGCTCCCAGGATCTCGCAGATCCGTCAGACGGTCATTACGCTTTCCGGTCCAGAGGATACGAAGTTGCTGAGTCAACGAGTTGCTTCAGGAACTGAAGTTCTGTCGTTGCCTTCCGGTGGCGACGGTCAAACACTTCCGGTATCGGTAGAACCGATTGGTTCAAGTCCCAGACGTAGACGTAAGGTCGCCGCTCAAGGCACCCTTCCCTGACCATCGCCCTGACGACCGCCTTGTATTCCTTGCTCATCGCTCGCAAGGTGGCGTCCTGAAGGTACCTTTCCCCGTTAGCCCTGTCCGGTAGGTTCTCTATGAACCGGTAGATCGGTAGGTACGCCGGATTGTCCGGGGAAATCTTCGGGATCAGGACCATCAGCGGCTGCCAGTACTTGCGGCGCATGATTTCGAGCATCCTGGCCCGAAGGGCAGCGAAGGCGTAGACCTCCATGTCGAGCTCGTCGGCCAGTTCCTTGTCGGAGGCCGCGAAGGAGAACGGGCCGGCATCGATGTTGCAGTCCTTCAAGACCTGGCGGAACTTCGGGCTAAGCCCTTCCTGCATATGCTGGCGAATGCGCTCGGCGCCCCTCTCCATTGCGAGGCCAGTCGGAAATAGCCTTCCAACAGTCGCCTCATGTTCCGCCCAGGTCGGAGGACGGAAGACGATGATTTCCTTCTTGCACCTTTTACCGTAGAAGTTGAGGAAGCAAGAGTCAATCGGCGCCTCAGCAAATAGAGCCGCATCGAAGCCTTGGATGCGTTCGTCCAACTCATAGTCGCCCCCGTTGTCGATCAGTACCCCGCCCTCTACTTTCCAGCGCTCAAGCTCCCGATCCATGGACTTGACACGAGGATTCCACAGGAAGAACGGAACACCCCTGCAATGGTTCGTCTTGACGTAGATCGGATTCTTCGTGTTGTACGTTTTCTTGAGGATGGAATGCTTGTTGCGTGCTGCCATAGATTCGACTGCTAGCTCGATCTGCGCCGTCTTGTACAGATGCCACTGTTTCACAGCCCGAGTTCCTTCTTGCGAGCATCCTTGACGACGAGAAGCTGCGCCAGTGCTTCCTTGTCCGCCTTGATCCGGCACGCCGTCTGAATGTCCGTCCAGATCGAGGGGAGCGTGTCGGCATCGGCTTCGTTGAGCATCAGCGTGTAGTCCGCAACGCTGACCTTACCCGTCTGTGATCCAGCTTGCGGCGGCGGATCCTCATAGGAAGGACGCTTCGCCTCCCCTCCTCCCTTGGCCCACTTGGCGATGCGCCGTCCGGCTTCTTCGTCAAGCGGAGTTCCATCCGGAAACATTTCCTTGTGCTGCTCCTGAAGCTTGACCCATCGAGGGATCCCCGGGCGGTCCGGTAGAACCAACGCTGAGGCGGTTAATTCGAAGGGCAAAGACTTCTCGCAGATCGGGATCCAGCCGTCGATGCTCGACATGGTTTTCTTGGCGACGATCTCCGTCTTGCCGTCCTTCTTGACGATCTCGACTTTCGCCTCTGCCCGGAAGCACAGGATGACATGCGCCTTGACCTTCAGTAGAGCCGATACCATGCGTTTGTGTTCCTGCTTCGGCCTGGCCCACGAAAGAAGCTTCACCGCGTCACGGCTTCCCAGACGCTTGAATTCCTCTTCCTGCATATCCATGACCCCGCCGTCTCCGGCCCAGGAATGCGACATGGAGTCGACGACGATGCATGGATAGCCTGCTTCGTCCGCAGCCTCGATGGCCTCTAGGTAACGAGCCGGAGAGAAGGGCGGAGAAAGTTCAGCAACATCAAAATGGAATTGATCCGCATAATGTGAAGCTCTTCCTCTTTCCGTATCGATCACGGCGAACCTTTTTTCTCCGCAAATTCCCGATGCAAGACGCATTGCAGAGAAAGTTTTCCCGGACCCGCTAGCTCCGGAGATACCTATCAACAGGTTCACGTTAGCCCGTAGTGCTGGGCGGAACGTCATCATTTTCTCTTCTCCCAAGGTTTATGAAGAAGCGGTTTTCCAGGTATCCCAAGACCGTGTTCTCTCATGTGTTCCTGATTCTCATGACGCCCACCACTTTGCGATAGACAGGATGGAATAGATGATCATCATCAGGAAGACGACGATGAGGGCTTGGGAACCTCGATTGCGTCGCATGATCAGAACGGAACTTCGTGGCTTGGGATGGAACGCTCTTGAGCGGATAGAGACGCTTTAAGCGCATCGCAAAGAGATTGGGCTTCGCTCGCCTCGATGCATACGCTCGCCGAAAAGGCCATCGTTGTCATGGCGAAGAAGAATCTTCCGTCTTCCATTACATCGAACCGGAAGCACGAAATACCTCCATCCTTCTGCGATTCCAGAGTTACCGTCTTCATTCCTGCTCTCCCAAGGATCTGCGTTCAAAGTCCGCCAGCGCCCATGCCGGCGGTTCCGCCCAGAAAATGCTCTTAGAATACGAGGGCCACGAGTTCGATTCGTTGCATCGCTTCCAAATCTTGCCGGCGCGCTCGATCTTCTGCTGGCCTAGCCCAAGGAATACCGGATCGACCCCTACGAGGGAACACGCGAACGGCGCCGAGCGCTCCTGCACCAAGAAGACGAAGGTCGGATCCCGGTCGCAAGTCGGCACAGCGGCACGGTAGGCGTCGCAGTAGTGCGCGGCCTGAATGTCATAGCCCAGGTTGATGATCTGTCGCTGGAAGGTGTACGGGTCCGCCTCGTCCGTCGATTTGTAGTCGAGGATCAGATGATGCTGGCGGGATTGTGCGTCGAGCCTGGCACGCTTCCAGATGCCGTCCTGCTGCCAGAAGATGCTGCGCTCCGTGAAGCACGAAGACAGATCCAACCCGAGTTCCGAGTCCGCCAAAGCCTTCTTGGCGATCTGGATCATCAGGTAAATGTCAGAGACGTACTTCGACAGGACGGGGAGTTTCCCCTGCCGGCGAACCAGATCGCGCTGCTCGCGCGCTTCCTTCTTGCGCCAATCGTCAAAAGGCATTTCGACCATCTTGTCGATCCCCTCGAGCAGCAGGGAATGGGCAGCTGTACCTAGGTCGAAGATTTCCTTCTCGGAATCCTGATAGTTCGGATTGAGCCGTGGATTGGCGGTCCAGGCGTGCAGAGGGCTCTTGCGGTCGAGGATCTTGGCAATCGAGGCGCTAAGACTCGGTTGGGGCGCCGGATCCCGGTGATAGGTCTCCGATGGCATCGAGTCTTCCACGATCACTTCGGTTGGCATTGGCATCGTCTTCCTTCTTATGGTCAAGTTTCAGGGCACGCCACAGAGACGAATACCAAACGCCGCAAGTGGTCGCCGCCTTGTTGATGCTGTAGCCCTTTTTCAGGACGAGTCTCTTCGCCCGGATCATCTGCTTCGAGACCTTAGCTCCCATTTACCGCCTCCGTTTCGATAGGTGCTATTTTGCGCTTGACATTATGTATATGTCAAGGGTATATTTAATGAATAGACAGCAACCGCAAATATCACTCAATGGAGCGAAACATGACAGTCACCTACACGATTACCGAAGGCCAGCTTGTCAAGATGAATGACGGCGTGCCCGAGGACGCAATTGATCTTGATGCTGCTTTCAATTTCCGTGACGCTCTGATGCTGGTCGATCAAGCCGAAGGAACCGCCGAGGACAACCAAGACTTCCGCGAAAAGTTCTGCGTTGCCATCAAGTCCGTCAGAGAAGCCCTTGACTATACGGATGTGGAGTGACCATGGACGACGATTTCATCGAGGAACAGGAACCTAAGGAACCAGCCGCGCACATTTGCCGCTGTGGTCATCCTGACTGGCCCGGTTCCTGCCCCGGGTGGCGCTCTTGCCCGATCTGGGACGACGACGGGAAGGAAGAGAACCCGATGGGCCCGAAGATTGCCCAATGGATCGCCAAGGCGGATCCTGCCGGAATCCGGGCGCTGGCCGAGTTCATCGCTTTCGAGCTCGCCCCCGAGGACATGGATATCTTCGTCAACTGGGTGCGAGTCCATGAAGAATGACCGGGTTCCCTTCCGCTACATCGTCTTGGCGGTTCTGGCGATCATCGCCATTGCGAGGCTCTGGCTTTTCCCCTACTGGGAATCGCAGCTTCGTCACGACTTCCAAAAGTGCGACCAACATCCGGAGTGCGTCAAATGAGGACGGTTCTTCTGGCGTGCCTTTTTCTGTCCGGATGCGCTCATGTTCAATCCGGTTCTCATGATCGCCCGAACTTCAATCACGGGCACGCTCGGCACGCCTCGGTAAACCTTGAATGGAGATTCTAATGTTCACCCTTTTCACGATCCTAATCCTCAACCTCGACGGCACCGCCTTCACTGCTGGCGGCATCATGAACGACCGCGCAGGGTGTGAGGCCCTGGCGAAGTGGGTCCAGGGCACGCAGCACGAGTTCACGGCCCGGTGCGTGGGAGTGAGATGAACAACGAAGAGCTTGTGGCGCTGCTGCGGCGAGGTGAAGAGTCCTATTACCGAGGCGACGTTCAGGGATTGGTGGATATCGTTGGTATCGCCATCTCCTCTATTTCTGCCGGATATGATGAGGCGAAGGATGCGGAGCGGTTGGACTGGCTAGAAGATCCGGCCGAATGCTATTGGGTATCGGTTCAGCGAAGCCCAGACGGTAAGCACATCCGCAGTGGACAGGGGAAAGGGTTGCGTTCGGCCATTGATCTCGCCATCAAGGAGTCCAAGTCATGA
>Ga0181522_10002234_pt1 | contig 11155 bp, 9 predicted proteins | sample PEATcosm2014_Bin_27_FD_121103 | JGI IMG/M metagenome (GOLD analysis project Ga0181522, IMG submission 121103) | Peatland microbial communities from MTU Mesocosm Facility, Houghton, MI, USA - PEATcosm2014_Bin05_10_metaG | ecosystem: Environmental > Terrestrial > Soil > Wetlands > Peat | place...
CGATCAGTATCAGCGTCGCAACCAGTAGCTTGGGCCCAAAGCGCACTGCCAGATCCAGCAGCGTGCCCTTCGCCTGATCGATAGCCGCAAATTGATCGTTCATTGACGTTCTTGTATGTGACGGGCCACCTGAATTCTAAGCCAATCCAGAGGCCTGCGGCACCCTCACGTCAGCGACGGCCTACCGGTAACAGCGATTTGCGCCGGTTGGCAGCCTGCCTGCGAACGCCGACATTGGTAACTGGGTCAGCGATCTGGTGCTTAGCTCGGCCCTCAACCGGAGACATCATGACCGCTGCCCGACGCCGCGCCCCTTTGTATTGCTTCATTACCAGCATCGCCGTATTGGCGCTGACCGCCTGTGGCGGCGGCAGCGACCCTTCGAGTGCGGATCCCCCGAGCAGTAGCAGTAGCAGTAGCAGCAGCAGCAGCAGCAGCAGCAGCAGCAGCAGCTCGAGCGGGATCGGTGCTTCCGCCGGCACCGATGTACTCACCTATCATTACGACGTCATGCGCACGGGCGGAAACCTCGCCGAGACCGTGCTTACGCCTGCAAACGTCACCAGCGCCACATTCGGACTGCTGCGCGTACTGCCGGCTGATAGTGCGGTCGATGCTGCGCCGTTGATCGCGACGGCTGTCACGATCGGCGGCGCGGTACACAACGTCGTCTATGTGGCCACCGAAAACGACTCGGTGTACGCCTACGATGCCGACACTGGCACTGCGCTGCTGCATGTTTCGCTGCTCGCAAGCGGCGAGACACCGAGCGATACGCGCAGCTGCAACCAGGTGCAACCGGCCATTGGCATTACCTCCACTCCGGTGATCGATCGCTCGATCGGTACCAACGGCACCCTCTTCGTGGAGGCCATGTCCAAGGATGGCAGCGGTGGGTATCACCAGCGCCTGCACGCGCTCGATCTGACGACGCTAACCGACCGGATCGCCGCGGCGGAAATCGCGGCCACCGCCGCGGGCACCAGCCCGAATGGCTCGGGCGGGACTGTGACCTTCGGCCCCGGCGATTACAAGGAACGCGGCGCTTTGCTCGCGGCCAACGGCCAGATTTACACCTCGTGGGCGTCGCATTGTGACGACGCGCCGTACAACGGCTGGATCATCGCCTACAGCGAAGCGACGCTGGCGCAGACGGCGGTTCTCAACTACACGCCAAACGGCACCCAGGGCGGCATCTGGAACGTCGGTGGGCTCGCCGCCGACAGCGCCGGCGCGGTATATGCGATGGCCGGCAATGGCACTTTCGACACCACGCTTACGGGCGCCGGTTTCCCCAGTCAGGCCGACTACGGCAATACGGTCATGAAGCTGGCCTCCACCGCGACCAGTCTGACCGTAGCGGACTACTGGACGGCCAGTAACACCGTCTCCGAGTCCAACGGCGATGTGGATCTGGGCTCGGGCTCACCGTTGCTGCTGCCGGATCAAACGGATGCGAGCGGCACCGTTCATCACCTGTTCATTGGCGCGGGCAAGGACGGCAACGTGCTGCTGCTCGATCGCGATTCGCTGGGCAAGTTCAACGCCAGCGCCAGCACCGCCTATCAGCGCCTCACCAGCCTGCTGCCCGGGGGGCTGTACTCGGCATTCGCGTATTTCAACGGCAGCGTCTACACCGCCGATGTCGGTGGCTCGCTCAAGGCATTCACGCTCACTGCGGCGCTGCTGCCGGCGTCCCCGACCTCGCAATCCACGGCAATCTTCAGCTATCCGGGCAGCTCGCCGTCAATTTCCGCGAACGGCACCACCAACGCGATCGTATGGACCCTCAACAGCAGCACCGGCGGTGCCGCAGTCCTGCATGCCTATAACCCGGCCAATCTGCAGCAGGAGTACTACAACAGCACTCAGGCAGCCAACAGCCGCGACGCCTTCGGCAATGGCGAAAAATACATCACGCCCGTGGTTGCCAACGGCAAGGTGTTTGTCGGCATGCCCAACGGAGTCGCGGTGTTCGGTCCGCTCTAAAGCTTGCGGCGAGCGCCGCTGCTGCGCGCGGACTTGTGGCGAAAGCACTCGTTGGAATGATCGTCGACGAGGCCGGTGGCCTGCATCCACGCATAGACGATGACCGGGCCGACGAACTTGAATCCGCGTTGCTTGAGCGCTTTCGATAGCGCCACCGAGAGCGGCGTCTGGGTGGGTATGGAGCCGGTGTGGCGGATGGGCTTTCCGCCTATGAAGGCCCAGACGAACGTCGCGAAGTCTTCCCCGGCCGCCTGCATGGCCAGATAGGAACGCGCGCCCTTGATCGTCGCCTCGATCTTGGCGCGCGAGCGAACAATTCCCGGGTTCGCCAGCAGCCGCAACACATCCCGCTCGGTGAAGCGCGCCACGCGCACGGGATCGAAGTTACTGAATGCCTTTCGGAACGCCTCGCGCTTGCGCAGGATGATGCTCCAGGAGAGGCCGGCCTGGAATCCATCGAGCATGAGCTTTTCCCACAAGGCTCGGCTGTCGCGCTCCGGCACTCCCCACTCCTGGTCGTGATAGGCCTGCATGAGCGGATCGCTCCTCGCCCATGCACAGCGGCGGCGTGGTTTCCAAGCCCTGGTAGCCAAGCGTGATCTCCAGTGTGTGCCTTGTGACAACGCCGATTATAATGGCGGCCATGCTCATCACCGGCGGCTGCCTCTGCCGCGCCATCCGCTATGAATTCTCAGCCGCACCGATCGTCTCGCGTGTGTGCTGGTGTCGCGTCTGCCAGTACATCGGCGCCGGCAGCGGCACGGTCAATACCTGCTTCCCCACTGCGGCAATGACCCTGCATGGCGAGCCGGCCGATTATCGCTGCGTGGCCGATAGCGGCAATGTCATGCATCGCCGCTTCTGCGCCGCCTGCGGCACGGCCCTGTTCAGCGAGGCGGAGTCCCGCCCCCATCTGGTGTTCGTGCGCGCCGGCACGCTGGACGATCCGGAAATCGCGCGGCCAGCCTCGACGATCTGGACATCCGCGGCGCCGAGCTGGGCCTGCATCAGCGACGCCTTGCCGACGGTGGAACGCCAGCCGCCGCCGGCAGGCTAGCGCCGCGCCGGCTTCGCGATGAGCCATCGATTGCAGGAAAATGATGAGGCGGTGCTGCTGACGCCGGAGGTCGCACCCACGGCCAGCGTCATCTGGATGCATGGGCTGGGGGCGGATGGGCGCGACTTCGTACCCATCGTGCCGCAGCTCGGATTGGCGCCCACGGCGGGCATCCGGTTCGTGTTTCCGCACGCGCCGCGGCGCCCGGTGACACTCAACCAGGGCATGTCGATGCGCGCCTGGTACGACATTCGCGAACTCTCGCTGGGCGCCGCCGAGGATGCCGCCGGCATCCTCCAGTCGGCGGCACGCCTGGATGAGTTCATCGAGCGCGAACGGGCGCTCGGCATCCGGGCCGATCGCATCGTATTGGCCGGATTCTCCCAGGGCGGCGCGATGGCGCTGCAGGTGGCATTGCGTTACCGCGAGAGCCTGGCCGGTGTGCTCGCCCTGTCGACATATCTGCCGCTGCGCGACCGGCTGGCCGGCGAGGCCGCCGATGCCAATCGCGCCATCGCAATACTCATGTGCCACGGCCGCAACGATCCGATACTGACGATTCAGCTCGGAAGGCTGTCGCGCGATGCCTTGCTGGCGCTCGGATATTCGGTGCTGTGGAAAGAGTACGACATGCAGCACGAAGTCTGCGGCGAGGAAATTGGCGACATTGCACGCTGGCTTGCGCGAAGGCTGCCTTGAAGAAGGTCTTTATCTCGGCCGAATCGCTGCTGCGCGATTCGATGGAATTGGCGCGTCGAGTGCTGCAGAGCGGCTTCCGGCCCACCTTCCTGGTGGGGGTGTGGCGCGGCGGAGCACCGATCGGCATCGTCGTCCAGGAAGCCCTGGACTATCACGGCATCCATACCGATCACATCGCCATCCGGACCTCCGCCTACCTCGACGGCGCCACCCAGGCCAAGACGGTTCGCGTGCACGCGCTGGACTACCTGGTATCGAGTCTCTCGAACGATGACCGCCTGCTGCTGGTGGACGATGTGTTCGATTCGGGCCGCAGCCTGGAAGCCGTGATGGCGGAACTGCAGCGCCGCTGCCGGCGCAATCTTCCCGAACAGATCCGCATCGCCACGGTCTACTACAAACCCACGCGCAATCGGAGCCGCCTGTTACCGGATTACTACGTGCGCATGGAGGAGCACTGGCTGGTGTTCCCGCATGAATTACGGGGACTCACCCGGGAAGAGATTCTCGAGCACAAACCGGTCGGTGCGGATTTCCTCGACGCCGGTCCAGATGGCTAGCCGCCCGCGGCTTTTCGGGCGGCATCGGCGTCGGCCTTGCTGAGCGCCAGGGCCGCATCGGCACGGTCAACGCAGTTGTGCTTTGCATCGCCGTTGAGCGCATCGCACTGCGCGCGCGTGATCTTGTAGCGCCCTTCCGCCTCCGTGATCGCCACATCGTAGGCACTGGCAGCCTGCGTTCGGGCCTGCTGCTGCAGAGCAGCCACTTCCTGATTGGCCACCTCATGGCGGGTATCGGCCACTTTGCCCTCGGCTGAGGACGGCGAGGATGACTGATGACATCCGACGAGAGGCGTCAGGGCCAGCATTACAAACAGCGCTTTCATGGTTGCCTTCCAGGAGATGGGATCCCGCGGCCGCCATTTGACCAGCTCGGCTCGCAAAGCAGGCCCGGCGGATGGCGCATAGCCGTGTAGGACTCAGGAGCGTTGTGAGGCGCCACTACCACCAGTAGCTGGCCAGAAATACGCCCAGCATGCTCACCGCCAATGCAATTTTCGCCATGGTGCCAACGAGCAATCCGATCCAGGTGGCCAGACCGACACGAGCGGCATCTGCTATCGAGCGGCGAGCCATCAGTTCGCCGGCCACGGCGCCAATGAAGGGTCCGAGCAGCAGCCCGACGAGCCCAAAAAAGATCCCAACGATGCCGCCGATGACGCTGCCGATCAGTGCCTGGCGGCTGGCACCTACGCGTTTGGCGCCGAGCACGCTCGCCGCCAGGTCCGCGGCCAGCGCCAATGCCGTAAGAACGCCGAGGATGCTCAAGGTCACCCAGCCGATGCGCGCGAAGCCGTCGATCCAGGCTGCGAGCCACATGCCGGCGTAAATGATCAGGACCCCGGGTATGCCGGGCAGGATGGTGCCGATGAACCCCCCGACCATCAGCGCCAGGGCGGCCGTCCACAGCGCTATCAGCGTTGCTCTATGCATATGCGGAAAAATCGCTTGTGAGTCACAACTTGACCGTGCAGATTGCGGCGGTCAATGACAATCGCTGAATCACAGTCGCTGCCGGGTGCGGCGCCATCGCCTCCGGCGTTACGGCCGGGCTTGCGTCAACGGCACATGACGATGATCGCGCTCGGCGGTGTCATTGGCGCGGGACTTTTCGTCGGCAGCGGCGTGGTCATCAAGGCGGCCGGGCCCGCGGCGGTAATTTCTTTCACGATCACCGGCTTGCTGGTGGTGATCGTGATGCGCATGCTCGGGGAAATGGCCGTGGCGCTGCCCGGGTCGGGGTCCTTCTACGAGTACGCGCGCCTGGCCTGGAAGGATCAGCCGCGCCTCGGCGAGCTCGCCGGCTTTCTCACCGGCTGGATGTACTGGTATTACTGGGTCATCGTCGTGGCTCTCGAGGCGGTCGCGTCCGCCGGACTGGCGCACCTGTGGTTCCCCGACGCGCCTGCATGGCTCATCAGCCTGCTGCTGCTGATCGGGATGACGCTGACCAATCTCATTTCCGTGAAGTCGTTTGGCGAATTCGAGTTCTGGTTCGCGGCCATCAAGGTTGCCGCCATCACCATTTTCCTGGGCGCGGCGGGCGTCTATGTGCTCGGTCTGTGGCCCGGCGTCGCTTCCCACGTGTCCAACCTGACGGCACACGGCGGATTCGCGCCCAACGGAATTCTTCCCATCGTGGCAGGCGCCGTCGCGGCGACCGGCTTCTACTTCGGAGCCGAGATCGTCACGATCGCCGCCGCGGAGACCGCCGAACCGGCCAAAGCGGTCGCCCGCGCGACCAACTCGGTGATTTCCCGTGTGCTGCTCTTCTATGTGGGTTCGATTCTGCTGGTCGTGTGCCTGATCCCGTGGAATTCGGCCGACATTCTGACGCCTTACGTCAGCGCACTGCGCGCGATGCACATACCGGCGGCCGCTCATATCATGAATGCGGTCATCCTCACTGCGGTGCTGTCGGCGCTGAACTCGGGCCTGTACGCGTCCTCGCGGATGCTGTTCGTGTTGACCCGGCGCGGCGATGCCCCGCAGGCCCTGGCCCGCCTCAGCCGCAATGGTGTGCCCACGCGGGCAATCCTGGCCGGGACGCTGTTCGGCTACATCGCCGTGGTCATGTCCTATATCTCGCCGGATACGGTGTTTGCCTTCCTGGTCAATTCGTACGGAACGGTTGCCATATTTGTCTATCTGTTGATCGCCCTCTCGCAGCTTCGCCTGCGCGCGCGACTGGAGCGCGATGAGCCGGCGCTGCTTCGTATCCGCATCTGGGGCTACCCCTACCTCACCTACCTGGCGATTGCCTCCATGCTTGGAATAATCATTGCCATGGGGTTCATCCCGGAACAGCGGGCACCGCTGGGATTCGGCATCGCGAGCGTAGGGGTTTTGCTGGTTTGCTTCTGGGCGCGGCAACGATTCGGCGCTCTCCCGAACGCTTTGCACTCTGTTGTAACCACGACTACTCCCTGATGTTGAACAGGGGCGACAACGGCTTTGACAAGGCACGACATCGCTCTGGCTGTCATGAGCGTGTCATGGTCGCATCGTTACTCTTACGGCGACGAGATCGCTTGTTTTGCCCCAAAAGATGCTATAACGCGCCATAGGAGTAGGGTCTCAAGAAAGCGGTATGAGCACAGCATTGGCGCACGATAGCGTGGCCCATCTGAATCCGCGATTGGCGTTGCGCCCTGGCAACAACAGTGGCTCAGTGAAACGAGTGCATAAACTCGTTCGACGACAGTGAAATAAAGGCGACCTTAAGACAGACGTCATTCTGCGTTCGCATACGACCTAAGAGGGAAGGCACGAGTATGAATTCGAATACGACACTGCGTACCACCATCGCTGCGATCCTGCGGGGTTCCGCCCTCGGCACATTGGGTGTCAGCACCCTGGGCGTCGGGCTGGCGCATGCCGCCGACAGTGACGCCGATGTGTCCGATTCCGGGGCGATTCCGGAAATCGTAGTTACCGCCGAGCGACGCACTGAATCGCTCGAGAATGTACCCATCACGATCCAGGCCATCACGGGCGATGAGCTGCAGAAGCTCAATGTCCAGACATTCGAAGATGTACTGCGCTACACGCCGAACGTGACCTTTTCGGGTAACGGACCTGGCCAGGGCAACATCTTCATGCGCGGTCTGAGCGCCGGTGGCGCTCCGAACCAGTCGCAGTCGACCACTTCGCCGTTTCCGAACGTCGGCCTGTACCTCGACGATCAGTCGATGCAATTCCCGGGTCGCAACAACGATCCGTACCTGGTGGATATCGAGCGCGTCGAAGTGCTCGAGGGCCCGCAGGGCACGCTGTTCGGCGGCGGCGCCGAGGCCGGGGCCATCCGCTACCTGACCAATAAGCCCAAGATTGACGTCACGGAAGGCAATGCGAACGCCGGCTACGGTTACACCAGCGGTGGTGATCCGAATTTCATGGCGAATGCCACGATCAACCTGCCGCTCATCCCGGACACCCTCGCGGTCCGCGCCACGGTCTTCACCGACCGCCGCGGCGGTTACATTTCGAACGTCCCCGGCACGATTGCCGCGGTTGCCAACCCGGCCACCGGCGTCAATGCCACACCGACCGCAAACAACGCTTCGCTGGTGGGCAGCAATCTGAACCCGGTGGACTACGACGGCCTGCGCTTCTCGGCTCTCTGGAAGATCAACGAGGACTGGAACTTCCTGGTGCAGCAGAACTATCAGAGCATGGAAGCGGACGGTTACTTTTCGAGCTACCCGAAAGACCCCAACGGCGTAGCGCTGCAGCCCTATCAGATCACGGCTTTCCAGCCCGCGTATAACAAGGACAAGTACGAGAGCACATCGTGGACGCTCAGCGGCAAGCTGCCGGAGAGCCTGAGCCTGGTCTACACGGGCAGCTACCTGGACCGCCATATTCAGCAGCAGGCCGACTACTCCAACTATCTGCGCAGCGCCGTGGGCTCCAATTACGACTGCACAGGCGCGGGCGCGCGCTATGCGTACTACCGGGATGCCAAGCCGACCACCTGCTACGCGCCGGTTGGCAACTGGAACGACACCACGCGCAACACTCACTTGAGCCAGGAACTGCGCGTCAGCACGCCGGATGACTGGCGAATTCGCGGCTTGGTCGGTGCGTTCTATGAAAGCTTCAAGATCTACGATGAGATGAACTTCAACTATCTGCCCATTCCCCAGTGCAATGCGCAGAATCTCGCGATCGCGAATGGTGGCGGTCCTGACTGTCTGTCCGCGGTCGGACCCATTGCCGGCTACTTCGCCAACGACCCCAGCCTTCGGGAAGGTTCCAATACCGCCTTCGGCGAGGATGTCTATCGTGGCTACCGCCAGACCGCTTTCTTCGCCTCGGCCGATGTGGACATCATCCCCAAGGTGCTGACCTTTACCGCCGGGACCCGCTGGTTCCATTACAGCGAGTTCGAAGAGGGTTCGGAATTCTACAGCGAATCTTCGAGCCCATTGATCCTGAGCCATGCCAACGGTGCCTGCACCGCTGCCGGCGCCTGCGGCTTCGGCATCAACCTCAAGAAGACCGAGACCGGCACGCGCAGCCGCCTCAACCTGACCTGGCACATTACGCCGGACATCATGGCGTACTACACCTACTCGCAGGGTTTCCGTCCGGGTGGCTTCAATCGCACCAAGACGCTGCTCGACGGCACAGTCGTGCTGCACAAGGAAGCGCCTTATACCGCCGGCGATGGCGCGAGCAGCCAGTACAACAAACCTGAAGGCTACAACTCCGACAACCTGATCAACAATGAGATCGGCCTCAAGACCGAACTGCTGGACCATCGGTTGCAAGTGAATGCGTCGGCCTACTACATGTACTGGTCGAACACGCAGTTCGTATTCTTCGACCCGGTACACCTGGGTAACACCACCTTCGTCGTCAACGGGCCCAGCTACGAGATCAAGGGCCTCGAGCTGCAGTTCGTTGCGCGCGTCACAGAAGGCCTGACGGTGCAGGGGTCCAGCTCGTGGAACAGCTCCAATCAGTACACCTCGCCCTGCCTGCCGAGCAATCGGCCGACCGCGACCAACCCGACGCCACTGGGCACCTGCATCACGCAGATCAACAGTGCGCCGTACACCAACCCGTTTGGCGCGATCGGCACCCGGGCAGCGTATTCGCCGCCGTTCGAGTACAACGTGCGGGCGCGATATGATTTCAGGATCAACGAGTACAAGCCGTTCGTGTCTGTTGGCGCCAGCTTCATCGGGGAGATGTACAACCAGCCGGCGAATTATCCGAGCGGCAATCTGCCCTCGGAGAACCCGCCCACGACCACGCTGGTGAAATACCTGATCCCGGGCTACTACACCTACGATGCGGCGCTCGGTGTCACCCGGGACAACTGGACCGTGCAGATCCAGGGCAGCAACCTGTCCAACTCGGACGCGGCCCAGGTCATCTCGTCGGGACAGTACATCGAGTCGGAAGTGCCGCTGCGGCCGCGCGTGGTCACGCTGCAGGTGGGCATGAAGTTCTGATCTGCCTGGGTCGGCGGCCGGCCGATCGGATCAGTAAGGTAGAATTGAGGGCGGACCGAGAGGTCCGCCCTCTTTATTTTGAGTGACCATGAACTCCCCAGAGACCGCAACCGCCCCGACAGTTACTGCCTCGCCCGCGCCCCGGGCAGCCGCGGCGCTCGCGGGACCCGGTGCCCAGATGCCGGCGCTGCGCGAGCTGCTGCGGCAACGCCGGTTCGCCGAAGTGCTGGCCTCGACGCAGGCTCTGCTGGCCGAATATCCGCGTCAACGGGATCTATTGCTGATGGCCAGTGTCGCCCAGCGTTGCCTGGGGCGGATTCCCGAGGCTCTGGACTCGCTCGACACGCTCGCCAGGTTCTACCCGGATTTCAGCCGGCTCCACGAGGAGCGCGGACGCTGCTTCGTCGATCAAAAGCGGGCGCCCGAGGCCATCGAGGCCTTTACCGCGGCCGTCCGGCGCAACCCCGCCCTGATCGGCGCCTGGCGCATGCTGGAAGGTCTGCATCGCCTGAGCGGTAACAAAGCCCTGGCCGCGGACGCGGCCGATCAGGTGGCCCGGCTGCAATCCCTGCCTGCGGAGATTCTGCGCGCGTCCGCCTTCTACTCGGATGGCGAACTCGATGTGGCCGAGCCGCTGGTGCGTACCTTTCTGCTGACGCACGGCCATCACGTCGAGGCTATGCGGCTGCTCGCCCGGATCGGGATGGCGCGCCAGGTTTACGATGATGCCGAGCTGTTGCTGGCAGGGGTGCTCGAGCTTGCCCCGGGCTACCGGTCCGCGCGACAGGACTACGCGAGCGTTCTGGTGGAATTGCACCGGCATGAAGAGGCCCGCCGGCAGCTCGACCTGCTGCTCAAGGACGAGCCCGACAGTCGCGAGCTGCGCACCATCGATGCCCTGAACTCCGTCGGCATCGGCGAGCACGAGCGCGCCATCGGCCTCTATCGCTCGCTGCTGCAGGGAACTCCCGCGGATGCGGAGATTCATCTATCCATCGCCCACGCCGAGAAGACCCTGGGCCGCAGTCAGGATGCGATCGAGTCGTATCGGCGGGCAGCCTCCTGCCGACCGGAGTTCGGCGATGCCTACTGGAGTCTTGCCAACCTCAAGACCTACCGCTTCACCGATGAGGAGCTCGCGCGCGTGCGCGAGGCCGAAGCGGCGGCGGCGACCGGCCTCGCCGACCGCTACCACCTGTGCTTTGCGCTCGGCAAGGCACTGGAGGATCGCGGCGAGTACGAGCAGTCCTTTCGCTTTTACACGCTGGGCAATGAGCTCAAGCATTCCGAGACCCAGTATGAGCCGGAGATCATCGAGCTCAACGCGCGCCGGCAGATCGAGGTCTGCACGGCGCAGTTTTTTGCGAGCCGCCGCGGCTGGGGCG
>Ga0181522_10002237_pt1 | contig 11146 bp, 11 predicted proteins | sample PEATcosm2014_Bin_27_FD_121103 | JGI IMG/M metagenome (GOLD analysis project Ga0181522, IMG submission 121103) | Peatland microbial communities from MTU Mesocosm Facility, Houghton, MI, USA - PEATcosm2014_Bin05_10_metaG | ecosystem: Environmental > Terrestrial > Soil > Wetlands > Peat | place...
CCGCCCTTGGCAAATTCATAGGCCACGCGAATGCCGTTGAAGATGGCGCGATCGTTCGACGATCCATGGCCGATGATGCACACCCCGCGCACGCCCAGCAGCGGCGCGCCGCCGTACTCGCGGTAATCCAGCCGCCGCCGGAAATCGTTGAACGCCTGCCGCGAAAGCAGTGCTCCCACCTTGGCGGTAACCGTGCGCGTGAGCGACTCGCGCAGCACATCGCGAACAAACCGGCCTACGCCCTCGCTGGTCTTCAGCGCCACGTTGCCCACAAAGCCGTCGCAGACAATCACGTCCGCTTGCCCCGAGAAAATGTCGCGGCCCTCCACGTTCCCAATGAAATTGATGGGCAGCGCCTTCAGCAGCGGATAGGCCTCGCGGGTGAGGTCGTTCCCCTTGGTCTCTTCTTCCCCAATGGAGAGCAGGCCCACGCGCGGCTCATCGATCTTGAGCACGCTGCGGGCATACATTTCGCCCATCACGGCAAATTGTTCAAGGTTGTGCGCCTTGCAGTCCACGTTGGCGCCAACATCCAGCAGCACACACGGATTTCCAGTCGAGCTGGGCATGGGCGTAGCCAGCGCCGGCCGGTCCACCCCGGGCAGCGCGCCCAGAACCATCTTCGCCGTGGCCATGGCCGCGCCGGTATTGCCCGCGGTCACAAAGCCGGCCGCGATCCCCTCGCGCACCAGTTTCAGGCCCACGCGCATCGAGCTGTCCTTCTTGGTGCGGACCGCATGCGCCGCCTTCTCCTCCATGCCAATGCGTTCAGAAGCATGGTGGATGACGATGGGAAGATCCTCGTTATCCATGTGCTCGTCGAGAAGATCGCGCAACTCCGCCTCGGGCCCAATCAGGTGGACCCGTACAGGCAGGCTCTTGCAGGCGAGGATGGCCCCGCGAATCTCCGCTTCCGGAGCTTTGTCGGTACCTACGGCGTCAAGAGCAATGTCGATGAGCATCGCTGAGGTTTACTTGGCGGCTTCTTTGACATCCAGAACGGCACGGCCCTTGTAGGCCCCGCACTTGGCGCAGGCGCGATGGGGCAGCTTCTTCTCGTGGCAATTGGGGCACTCTGATACGCCCACGGCGGTCAGAAAGTCGTGAGAGCGGCGAAGTGCGGTGCGGCGCGTTGAGTGGCGCCTTTTCGGATTCGGCATGGTGCAATTCCTTTCGTAACCGGGGGCCCGCTTCAGACCAAACGGCGCCTGCTGCCTTGCGGCACCTGCGAGCTCCCTCAATTCCTCTTGGGGCTGGTTTCCTTTGCCTCAATCTGCTTCCGAAGACCTGCCAGCGCCTCCCAGCGGGGGTCGCTCGGACCCACTTCACAGGAGCAGGCCTGGCTATTCCGGTTCTCGCCGCAGCGCGGGCAAAGTCCTTTGCAATCAGGCTTGCACAGCGTCCTGACCGGCAGGGACAAAAGCACCTGCTCACGCAGAACATCCTCAAGCAACAGACTGTCCTTTTGATAATAACCGATTTCCGTCTCCGGCGCTGTAATTGACCGTTCCGTAGCCTCCGCATCGGCTGCCGCAGGCCGGAAAATCAGGTCAAAATCGGCCGACAGCGGAATCGCCACCGGCTCGACGCAGCGGGCGCAGGGAACCTCGAATTTGCCTTCAAACCGGCCCCGGAGGCGGATATCGGCCACGATGTCCCTCGGCCCGCGATGCTCGTGCAGCACCTCGGCCCGGCCGGAGGTGGCCAGTTGCCCCGTCTGCTCGGCTTCCCCGCCCAGATCCACAGCTCCCGGAGCCAGTTCCAGGTCAAAATCGATCGGTTCCCGCTCCAGCTCGCTAACCTTGAATTCCATGTCTATGAGCCTACGGCGCATGCACCCGGCAGTCAATGCGTGGGATTCTGGAACCCATCTCAGAATCAAGTCTCGAAGGGGCACGGCTTTAGCCGTGCCGCAAAATGCCCGATAAAACGGCGGGCTTGAGCCCCCGGGGGATGGTTTTCACGGACTGCATGGCGTTTATGATATGGCCTCGAGTGGCAGCTACCCAGTTCCCCGTTCCTTGAAGTCACAGCCGCGTTCGGGCCGTTAGGCGGCCTTTATTGACTTATTAGTTAATATTTGATATAATGCTAAAGTGCCCTTCGGCACGGAACCTATCCTCTGTATCCCGAAATTGGAGGCTTCTCATGGAACAACCAGGCAATGCAATCGCGCTCTTCTTCCAGACCTTTGAAAACAACAACTCCGCTGGCGACATGCCCACAATTGTCTCTCAGTTCGCCGACCCCTTCATGGCCGCCTGGCCCGATGGCTCAAAGTGCGTACGAGCCGTCGATTTTGCCCTCGCACTGCCAAAGCGGAAGCAACTCTTCCGCAGCCTCGGATGCGAATCCACAACCCTTGTCTCCCTGGACCAATCCCTGCTTGACGCCCGTTATGTGCTTGCCAGGACCCGCTGGCTGATGAACTTCGCCGGCAATCAAAGCGGCAGGCAGCAGATCATGGCGGACTCTGTCTACATTCTCGACACGTCTGGCGAAACTCCAAAAATCATCTTCTACCTCGCCAATCAGGACATCATGGCGGTCTTGAAAGATCGCGGAATTTTGCCCGCTTGACCGATCTGTTGAACGCCCCAATGCAATGATCTCCTTCCGACCGGACTCGGCGCCCGCGACAAAGCCACACTGTGGGGCCAAGTCCGGCTATTCTGATGAAGGTCAGAATGCCATGTCATCGGAAACAAGACTCAGCCAACCCGTTCACCTGCGCCCCGCCACCGACGCCGATCAACCGCGCCTCGTCGCCCTGGTCAACGCGGCCTTCTCCATCGAGACCTTTCTCGACGGCACCCGCACCGACCCGGAGCGCATGGCCGCCATGATGCGGAAAGGCACGATCCTGGTTGCGGAACTGGTCGCGGAACAGGCGGCGGAGAATGACGCCGGCCGGCTGCTCGCATCGGTCTACATCGAACTCCGCGGCAAACGCGGATACATGGGCATGCTCGCGGTCGACCCATCCTGCCAGGGAACCGGCCTGGCCAGCTTGTTGGTGAAGGCCGCCGAGGACCGTATGCGCGTCGCGGGATGCGAGGCCGTAGACATCAGCGTTCTCAGCCTGCGCCCGGAGTTGCTCCCCATCTACCGCCGCTTCGGCTTCATCGAAACCGGGACAGAGGAATTCAAATTCCCCCGCACCTTCCGCGAGCCCGTCGAATGTCACTGCATCCTGATGTCGAAGCCGCTCTGACGGTCATGCGGTCGATCAAGCTAGAACGTGATTGGCCAGGTCACGTCTTTGAAGCAGGGTCGCCCGCTGCAAGCACTTTTTCCACGGCTGCCCGCAGGGGCGGCAGGCCGTCCTGAACCGTATTCCAAATCGTCTCCAGATCGACATTGTCGTATTGATGCCGCAGCCAATTGCCGGCGCCGCGAATATCGCGCCACGGTACGCCAGGGCAGAGTACCTCCGCTTCGCCTTTCAGCCGTATTGCAGCCTCGCTAATAATGAGCATCTTCCGTTCCACGGCCGCTTGAGTCTTGTAATCTCGCACATAAGCATCGAGGTCCATCCCGGAGACGAACTGCTCGATCAGCAAAATGCTTTGAAGAATGTCGTTAAGATGCGATTTCGCATCCTCAAAAGGCATGGATGGCCTCGCGATCGGCTCGTTTCCGGACAGTCTCTTTCATCGAATTTGCCGGAGAGAGGTCGACCTTTACGCCCAGCAAGTCGCTCAGCCGGTTTTCAAGACCCGCCAGGCTGAACAGCGTCAGGCGCTTTGAACGGTCGATGTCAGCCATCAGATCCACGTCAGACTCGGCCGACGCATCTCCTCGCGCGACCGACCCAAAAAGACGCAAATGGAGGATGCCCGCAGCCCTCAACTCGGGCTCGTGCAGACGCAGCGTCTGAATGACGTAACTCTTGTCCATACCTGAACTTTGCCACAGTTGGCGCACCAGATTCAAGAGTGCGTACCTGCTGAACTGCGAAGACAGCCTCTATCGCACATTCGCCGGTGCGGCGTAAGCCGCCTTGGTAGCCCCCGGGCCGTGCAGATATCGCCCGGCAAATTCCAGGAACGCGGGCCAGTTGGGCGCCGGCGTGTGCCCGCCGGGGTGCTGCCGGAAACCCAGATCCCCTTGAATCACCGCTGTCCCGATCGGTGGAAGCACCGAAGCGCCCAGGTCCTTCTTGCCCAGCAGCCGGTAAACCGGTCCGGCGGCAACTTCGGCCAGGAACATCCCCGTGGTGTCGGCCCATGCATCCCCTTTGGGATTCGCATAGCCGTCGCCGTCACTGGCGCCGCCGCCGATAAACACCGGCCGCGGAGCGGCCAGTGCAATCAACTCATGGTTGTCCACCGGCAGATCGCCCGGCGTGAGCGGCCCCCCGTATTTGAGGAAATTGCCGTCCATCCAGTGGTATTCATTGGGCGCGGTCAGGTTGCTAATCTGCTCGCCGAAGATGTGCCGGTAGAGCTTGGCGCCGCCCTCGCCTGAGGAACTGCTGTAGCAGATGGCAAATCGCGGATCGTAGGCCATGGCCACCAGCGTTGCCTTGCCCATGCGCGAGTGGCCTTCAATCCCCACTTGTTTCGCATCCACTGCCTTGTCGGTCTCGAAGTAGTCCAGCGCACGGCTCGCACCCCAGCCCCATGCGCGCAGAACGCCCCAGTCGCCCAGGCTGCGTGGCTGCCCCTTGTTGGCCAGGCCGATAATGCCTTCAGTCAGTCCGGCGCCGTTGTCGGCCTGATAACTATTGGGAGAGATCACCGCAAACCCCCAGCCCTTTGCGAGCACCAGGTCTTGCCAGGTCTGCCCGTAGTAGCCCATGCCGGGCCTGATGGTCTCCGGGCGCGGGCGTTCAAGTGCTACTTTGAACTCCGAGGGAAATGCCAGTTCCATCATCACCGGCACCGGCCCGCCGGCGTTTTCCGGAGTCACCAGGATCAGGTCGATGTTGACCGAAATCTTCGGGTAAGCCAAGTTGTCCGCGTGGCCCACCAGTCTCTTGGTCACCACCGGCACTTCGCCGAACTTGTCACGCGTGGTGCTCAGCACCTCCCAGGTCATCTTTGGCAGGCTGGCCGGCGCTTGCCCCAGTACCTCGCGGTCGAAATCGGCCACAATCTCCGGCCGGCGCTGGGTCCACCATTCCTTGGCACTTGTCACCCGCTTGCCATTCTTGAGTTTCAGCGGGTCTGGCAGGTTGGGGTACACATTGGCCTTCGACTCGTCGTAGTTGGTGGCGTAGGGCGACTTGGCGTCGTTCGATGACGCGTGCCTGAGTTCCTTGATACCCAGAAGATCCAGAAGCCGCTGGTGATCCTTGTCATTAGCCGCCTGAATGGCCAATTGCTCCGGGGTTGGCGAAGCCGCTGGGGGCGGCGGTGCGGGCGTCGCCGGAGCAGTCTGCGCACCCAGCGCAACCGCCGATAAACCAATGAAAACACCCAGCGCCATCACCTGCACCTCATCCCACAAAGGAACAATCAACCGCCGCATCTTCATCGAAAACCTCTTTTCCAAACCCTCTCCTGCTCTGGAGAAGGAAGCGGCCCAAGCATATCCACTCAACATGAAATCGGCAAGAGCAGACCGGGAAACATTGGGAACTTCACACCCAACCGAGCCTCAAGTCCAATCCCAATGCGCCGATGAAAGCAGCGACTCCCCAGAGAAAGGGCTCTCGCCATGCAATGGCTTCGTGATCTACCCATCTCTCGCAAGTTCTTCTACGCCTTCGGCATTGTGTGCGGTTTGTGCATTGTGCTGGGGGCCTATACGTTTTTTACGTTTCGAGGCATTGCTGCGAAGAACCATGACGTAAGCGCTAACACCTTTCCGTCGGTGATTTATCTCGCGGATGTTCGAGGTGGATTCAACACGGTGCGGCGGGCGGAACTGGCAATGCTGCTGTGCTCGACACCCTCCTGCACTTCCGCCTTCAACACCAAGCGTCAGAAGGCCTCCGCGAGTTATCAGGAGGCCATCAAGGCCTATGAGCCATTCATCGCCGGCCCTCAAGAGCGCGCTATCTACGAGAAGTTCATGGCCTCCGTCACACAATACAGGGAGATTGGCGATCGTGCCATGGCACTACTCGCGTCTGGAAAGACGGGCGATGCATTGGATTTACTGATGTCGGACTCAGCTACGGCGTCATTCGACGCCGCTTCGGCCGGAATCACCGAAGACATGCAACTTAACGCCAAGGACGGGATGAACGAAGCCGAGGATGCAACTCGTTCCAGCAACCGCGCCACTTGGATTAACGCTGGAGTCACGCTGCTGATCGCTGTCCTTTGCGCGCTCATCGGCGGAATTCTGACCCGGGAAATCGCACCGCGCATCGGCAGGGCAACAGCCGCGTTGGAGCGCCTGGCCGAAAAGGACATGACAGTTAGCCTCAGGGTGACTGGAACCGACGAGATCGGCCGTCTCGACATCGCCCTCAACACCTGCGCAGAATCCATGCGCGGAGTCCTGCAATCCGTGGCCCAGGGAGCGGAGACACTCTCTGCGGCCACCACGCAGATGAGCGCCCGCTCCGTTCAAAGCGCCGGCAACGCCAATACCCAATCCAGCAAGACCAACCAGATTGCCGCCGCGGCCCAGGAGATGACCGCCACCATCGGCGAGATCAGCCACAACGCCGAAAACGCCGCCAACGCCAGCCAGGTCTCGGCTGAAACCGCCACCCAGGGCGGCGCCGTGATGCAGGCCGCGGCCCTCACCATGGAGAAAATCGCCGCGGCCACCACGTCCGTATCCGAAAAGATGAGTTCGCTGGCCCGCAGTTCCGAGGAGATCGGCAAGGTGGTCAACGTGATCCAGGAAATCAGCGAGCAGACCAACCTGCTGGCCTTGAATGCGGCCATCGAAGCAGCCCGCGCCGGTGAGCACGGCCGAGGATTCGCCGTCGTTGCCGGAGAGGTTCGCCGCCTTGCCGAGCGCACCAAGGGAGCCACCGAAGAGATTGCCGGGACCATCCGCAGCATCCAGGAGGAAACCCGCGAAACCCTCGATGTGATGGAAGACAGCCGAACCGCTGTTGAATCCGGCATGGGAGAGACGGCCCGCGCCCGGCAGAGCCTCGAAGCCATCATCGGGTCGTCACGCGAGGTCGAGCACCAGATTCATTTGATCGCCACCGCGGCTACCGAGCAAACCTCTGCCTCCGGCGAGATCTCAGAGTCCGCCGGCCAGATTTCCCAACTGGCCGCCGAAAACGCCCAGGTCGCCGAAGAGGCTGTGGAAGCACTGAAGAACCTGGCCTCGCTGGCCGGCGATCTGGACGGCATCATTCGCCAATTCCGCCTCGACGGCGGCGAGCAGGCGAGCGGCAATTTTTCTGGCAAGGCCAAATCTGCTTACCAGCAAGCCCTGCGGCACGCATAGCCGCAGGAACGCGGCAGCCGCGTTCCCCAGACCCGCAAGCCCGGCGATCTTTACTTCCGATCGCCAGGTCCGGCTGCCGCTTACTCCGTGCGGGTGGAACTCGGTCCTCAGCTTGCTTTCCTGAACTTGCTCTTTCTGAGTCGCGGCGCATTCGCGGGTCCTTCCGCAAGCCTCAATCTCCCCGATCGGATCGTAAAGAAATTCAAGCGATGCCGTCCGCTCGGCCTAAGCCGGGCGGGGCCACGGCGTCTCAACCTTGCGGCTGAGCACAACCGATAGCGTAAGCAGCGAACGAGACCCGCAGGGACACTGCATCGAGTTATCGGTTACACAATTGCAATCGATGCATCTGAAGCTCATTCCAACAGAGATGTCTTCCTGAGCGACCGTAGCGAAGCGAAGAGAGTCGAAGGACCTGAATTTCGGGAGGTTGGCGTACGTGAAACCTCTCAAGAATCGGTGTTACGAACTTCAGACTCACCACACTAACCTCAGATGCTCACTTCGGCGCCCAGGTCCCGCCGCCGCCCCTATGACCCTCCGGCTGCCGGCAAATCTCCCGCAGTTGTCTGGACCGGTCAGTCATGCGGCTTCTGCCGCACTTGCCTCGCATTTACATCCTCGCGCAATGTCACGCCGCAGCCGCCTATGGTAGCCTCCCGGTAAGGACTGCCGTCGTCTCGTTGGGGCGGCCTATATCGTTGGCCCAACGCGGCATGGGAGAGACACTTGCATGAGCGCCGTCAAATATGACCTGATTGTCATCGGTTCCGGACCATCCGGACAGCGAGCAGCCGTGGCCGCCTCCAAAATGGGCAAACGCGTGGCTGTGGTCGAGGCCCGCTCCGTGGTCGGCGGCGTCTCCGTCAACACCGGCACCATCCCATCCAAGACCATGCGCGAAGCCGTGCTCCACCTCTCCGGCTACAACTACCGCTCCGTCTATGGCATGAACTACCGGGTCAAGGAAAAGATCACCATTGCCGACCTGGCCTTCCGCGTCCAGGCAGTTATCCGGACTGAAGTGGATGTGACCGAGGCGCAGCTTTCGCGCAATGGCATCGACGTGGTGCACGGCATCGCCCGCTTTGTCGACCCCCACCAGGTCCACGTTGAGGGCCCGCTGACAAGCACCACCCTTGAGGCCGACCGCATCATCGTCGCCGTGGGCACCAGGCCCGCCTGCTCGCCGAAAGTGCCCATCAATGGACGGACCATTGTCGACAGCGACCAGATCCTCGACCTGCCCGAGCTTCCCCGCTCGCTGATCGTGGTGGGCGGCGGCGTGGTGGGCGTCGAGTACACCTGCATGTTCGCCGTCCTCGGCGTCCGCGTAACCCTGATCGAGAAACGCGACCGCCTGCTCGAATTCGCCGACCGGGAGATCATCGAGGCGCTCAGCTACCACCTGCGCGATAGCCGTGTGACCATGCGGCTCGGCGAGGAGGTGGACACTGTCGAGGAACTCACTGCCCTGTCCGGCGACAGGAATCCGTCGGCCGCGCCCATGGTCCCCGGCACAGTGGTCGCCAACCTGATGAGCAAGAAACGGGTCTCCGGCGATGCCTTGCTCTACGCCGTCGGTCGCCAGGGCAACATCGACGAATTGAACCTGGCTGCCGCGGGCCTGGAAGCCGACAGTCGCGGCCGCATCCCGGTGGACGAGCACTACCAAACCAGGGTGCCGCATATCTTTGCCGTGGGCGATGTCGTCGGCTTCCCCTCCCTGGCGTCGGTCTCCATGGAGCAGGGCCGCATCGCCGCCGCTCGCGCCTTTAACGACGAAGCGGCCACCACCAACCCCAGTTTTTATCCATATGGCATCTATACCATCCCCGAGATCAGCTTCATCGGCAAAACCGAGGAGCAGCTAACCGGCGAGGACGTGCCCTACGAAGTGGGCATGGCTTATTACCGCGAGGTCGCGCGCGGGCAGATTCGCGGCGATTCGACCGGCCGGCTTAAACTCGTCTTCCATCGGGAAACCCGCAAGGTGCTGGGTGTCCACATCATCGGCGAAGGCGCTGCGGAACTGGTCCATATCGGCCAGGCCGTGATGACTTTCGGCGGCACGGTTGACTACTTCATCGACACGGTCTTCAACTATCCAACGCTCGCGGAGTGCTACAAGGTTGCGGCCTTCAACGGTCTGGGCCGCCTGCACCGCTATCAGGCCGGGTAAGCAGCACCACTACTCCTATCCCCAGGGAGGATTCGAGATGACGACCGCCATTGGCGTCGTAATGACTGAGCACGTTGTGGCCTCCAGGCTTGCGAACCAGCGCCTGACCGGCGAGGTGCTTCGCTATCCGGTCGACGAGGACACGCCCGATGCACTGTCCGCTGTACCCTCCGGCGACTTGGTGGATATTCTCGCTTCGCAGATCTCCTCATTGGTCGGAAAAGAGACTCAGCCTGTTGACGCCATCGGTGTGGCCGTGCCGGGCATCGTTCGCCACGGCGTAGTCGAGGACTCGCCCAACCTGCCCCAGATCAAGGGAATGCGCCTGGCTGCCGAACTGGCCAGGGTTCTGGCCAACCGCGGCATCACGGCCCCGGTACACGCCGCCAACGACGCCGACGCCATCGCTGCCGGCGTAGCCGCCACCCACGGCCACCTTGACCGCCTCACGCGCGTCTGGACCATTGGAAACGGCATCGGCTATGGCCGATGGCCTTACATTGAAGGCGTTTGGGAGGGTGGCCACATCACCGTGACTCTCGATCCCAAGGAGAAATTCTGCGGCTGCGGGGGCGTGGGCCACCTTGAAGGCATCATGGGCTATCGCGCCATGCGCATGAGGTTCCTCGACCTCGAGCCGGAAGAGATCTTCGCCAATGCCCGCAGAGGCGACCTGCGCTGTCGCGAGTTTGTAGACCTGTGGCACCGTGCCCTGGCCGCCGCCACCGCTTCGTTCATCCACCTGGCCGGGCCGGGGCGCTTTTACTTCACCGGCCACAACGTGGGATTCCTTGAACTGCACCGGCTGCGCAGCCACCTGGAGACCATGGTAAAGATGGGCCCGCTGCAAAGCTTCTCCCTCGAGGTCCTGCCGCCCGACGATGAGATCGGTCTGCTGGGCGCGGGCGTTGCCGCCCTGGGCGCATTCAGCCTCCAGGAGATTTAGAAACCACAAGGGCCAACTTCAGCAGGCCGGCTCGGTCCAGTTTTCGATTTTGAGACCCGGCACTCGCCCGTATTCTCGCGTGTTGTTGGTCGCCAGCGTTAGACCTAGATATCGGGCATGCGCGGCAATCAGCAGATCGTTGGCCCCAATCGGCGTTCCGCGAGTCTTTAAGAGAGCGCGAATCTGAGCATAGTGGAGGGCAGCTTCCGTCGGATAATCCAGCACCTCAATGTGCCGCAGAAATATCGCAAGCGCTCGTTGGTCTTTCACGCGTCGCGGCGACACCTCAACGCCGAATTCGAGTTCGGAACGCGTAATCGCGGAGATGCACACGTCGCCGACCGAAACCGCTTCAAGCCGCTCAACTGCGTTCGCGCTGGTGCGATTCATGATGTACGAAGAAATGTCCGTGTCGAGCATGTAGCTGGGCATCAGAGTTCCCGCTCTTGAACCGGCAGCTTCTCCACGTTCTGCATGAACTCCTCGGAGGCCGCCGCGTCCGAGCTAAGAAGCTCAGACCAGTCTTTGGGCCGTGGCGACAGAATCACGTCGTCTCCTTCCTTGCGGATGAAGACCTCACGCGTCTTGAATTGGAACTCCTTGGGAAGCCGGACCGCCTGGCTGCGATTGTTCATAAAAATCTTCGC
>Ga0181522_10002238_pt1 | contig 11143 bp, 9 predicted proteins | sample PEATcosm2014_Bin_27_FD_121103 | JGI IMG/M metagenome (GOLD analysis project Ga0181522, IMG submission 121103) | Peatland microbial communities from MTU Mesocosm Facility, Houghton, MI, USA - PEATcosm2014_Bin05_10_metaG | ecosystem: Environmental > Terrestrial > Soil > Wetlands > Peat | place...
AGCTATGCGCCGTCAGGCGAGTTTCGACAACATCCTCTTTAGCAATCCCGGCTTCCGTTCGCAAAAGGGTGATCTTCCGCGCTTGGAATTCAAATGATAGTTTCTGCACGGTTGGCAATTCCCATGCCGCGGGCACTTTCGTTTGGGACAAGTGCACTCCGCTTGCTGATCGCGTACGATCGCAAAGACTGTTGCCGAAGCACTCATCATACTTCGACCGCCTTCCCGTTTTCGTCCATTTTGCCGAAGATCATTTTTCCGCTGGCGGTTTGCAGCACACTGGTCACGGAGATGGCGACCGACCGGCCGATGAGCTTGCGCGCATGGTCCACCACGACCATGGTGCCGTCGTCCAGGTAACCTACACCCTGATTGAACTCCTTGCCTTCTTTCAGGATGGTTACATTCATCCGCTCGCCGGGAAGCACCACAGGCTTGAGCGCATTGGCAAGGTCGTTGATGTTCAGCACTTCGACGTGGTGCAGGTGGGCCACCTTGTTCAAATTGAAGTCGTTGGTTACCACCTTGGCTTCCCATTTCTTGGCCAGCTCCAGCAGCTTCAGGTCCACTTCACGAATTGAAGGAAAGTCGTCGGGTACGATTTGCACCTGGACGCGCTCGCTCGATTGCATGCGCTGCAGCATATCCAGGCCGCGGCGCCCGCGCTGGCGCTTAGAGCTGTCTGTTGAGTCGGCTACTACCTGTAGCTCGCGCAGAACGAACTCAGGCACCACCAGCATGCCGTCGATAAAGCCAGCTTCGGCGATGTCGGCGATGCGGCCGTCGATGATGACGCTGGTATCAAGAACCTTGGCGCTGCGCCGGGTCGGCTTATCGCCGGAGAATACAGTGCCAAGTGCAGCAGGGTTAAGCAGATCGCCTTTGCTGGCGCCCACAAGCAGGCCGACGTAGGTCATCAGCAGCAGGACGAAGATCTGCAGCACTGCCGAGCTCGAACCGGAAAGCGGCGCGGAGCGCAGAACCAGGCAAAACAACGCGGCGCCGAAGATCCCGAGGACGCTGCCCACCACCGCGCCGATCAATCGCCGAAGGGTGAGCGCTCGCACACGGAGTTCGAAGATGATGACGGCGCATGCCGCCACCGCTCCCGCAACTGCTCCTTCCCACCCTGTCTGAATCCCGAATGGGCGAAGGAAGTAACAAACCGCGGCAAACAGAATGACAAAAAGAAGACGTAATAAAACCAGATCCATAAGGGCCAGCTTTCACCGGAGGCAGAGAGTCTCCCCCAGCTTGGGGCACCGATGGCGAGTATGCGCAAACCCGCAGGTCATCGTCAAGAGGAAACGGGGAGGCAGCGGAATCGGGAACTGAGCTCAGGAAGCCAAGAGAGGGGGAGGGCCTCAACTGCCAGCTTGATCAGCTACGCGCTCGCGTCGACGAACCTTAAATTCCCAACCGGCAAGCCGGAACGGCCAGTCACGAAGATTTGCGGTTCCGGCACATACCGGTAATTCGAACGGATGGCTCCGCGCTTACTGCCAACGTTCTTCTTAGGAGGCGGCTGCAAATTCCCTGTCCTGCGAAATTCGCTGCGCGCCCTTGCGCGGTCCGCGCTTGCGAGCACTCATCACTTTAATTCGCTCCAGCAGTTCCTGCGAGGAGCAGTTCTTTCTCGCCAGCATCGCATCGGCCGCGTGGATCTCTCCGCTCATAGCCGGAGCATCGCTCAGCAAGAGCATCGGCACGTGGGCGGCCATGCGCTTGAGCCGCTGCACAAGCTGGTCTCCGCTCATTTGCGGCATGTTGGTGTCAGCCAACACCAGGTCGATTTGCGTTGCCGATGCGAAAACTGCAATTGCTTCCTGGCCATTCGAAGCCGCCAGTACTCGGTATCCATTTGTCGACAGCATGAACCTGAGCACTGAAAGCTCCTGTTCGTTGTCGTCTACACAGAGAATGACTTTCTTTGGACGCATGATATGGGAATTGACTCCTAATTCCAATTGCTTGGGCCGATACCAAGGCGGTGCATTTCCAGGTCCGCAACGTGTGCGGACCGAATATTGACACATTTTGGCCCAGTTACCGAGAGGACTTCTGCCTGCTTTGTCGTCGATACCTCATGCGGCTTGACCGGCGCACACGCCCACACTTTAACGGTGCGGGCACTCGCGCCGACCAGGAACCGGCAAGAAGACGCTTGCAGGCTAGACTTCCGTCGCGGTCAAGTGATCCACGGTTTGGCGCGACACTTCGATCTTTGAATGCGCGCCAGGGAATTGTCTGTAACGAATCGAAACATTACGAGACGCGCTCGTGCAAGGCTAGAGAGAAAGGCAAGCGAAGATCGGACTGAAAATCCGCGTGTAACAAGTGGAAAATTCATACTGCCTACACACTGCGCCACTTGCCCAGATGAATTTCTGTTGAAAGCATGTGCATCACGGCAGGAAAAGGCGTCCATTTGCTACAAGAACGGTGCTGCCCGCGACGCGCACATTGCTGACCCTCGCCAGTTGACGCCGCGCCGTGAGAAAAAGATCGCTCGGCCGGCCCATCTCGATACCCTGGCGAAGATGCACTCGCGTCTCCGAAGCCACTGCGCCCTGAGCCACCAGGTAACTGATGGCGCAGCCGGCCGCAGAACCCGTGGCTGGATCTTCGCCGCCATAAAACTGCATGCGGGCCCGGTACCGCTGCGCAGGGCTTTGGTCTCGGGTGACTTCCGGTGCGACCACGAAAAACCACCTCGCTCCCTGTTCGCGCAGCCACACCGTGGCTTCGTCCTGCTTAACCTTCAGCCTTTCTAAAGCTTCCACGGAGCGAAGGACGACAATTGCAAAAGCGTTTCCTGTAGAAACCACCTGGGGCGTCAACGCGGGATCAAGGTCTTCCAAGTTCAGCCCGAGGAGCGGCGCAACTTCCGCGCGGTTCAGTTCCTTGCCAAATTCAGGATCCGGCTGTGTCATTTCGCCAAACAGCCCTGCGGAGACACCGGCGCCATCTCCAAAGCGGACCGGAACCGGCCCAACGTTCAACTTGAGCATTACGGTGTCACCCTGCAAGGTCTCTGGGGCGTTGAGCTTCAGCACGCTGGCCGTGCCCAGTGTGGGATGGCCGGCAAAAGGCAACTCTTCCTGTGTCGTGAAGATGCGTACTCGCACGCCCTCGGCGCTTTCGATTGCGGCGGCTCTTCGCTCCACGAATGTGGTCTCAGAAAGATTGAATTCGCGGGTGATTGACTGCATCCGCTCCGTGGTCAGGCCACAGGTGTTCATCACCACGGCGAGCGGATTGCCAGCCAGCGGTTCAGCTGAAAAAACATCGACGACAAAGTATTCGAGATGCGGCATCGCCCCGCAAGCCTCCCGAGCCATCAGTCTACGGGTATCTCCGGCTGCGCTCGTGGGGAAAACTTGCGTTTCTGTGGAAACTCCGGCAGGCGCTGATTACAGTGCGATCAGGGGGCGTGGCAGCCGGGTTCTGGCGCGATCGAGGAAGAGTCTCATCCGCAGCCCTTCTGCACGTTCTACTGCCACCAGACGCATCTGCCTGCGAATATGGTCGATGTCGTCAAGCCGGCTCAACTGCGCTTCGTCGTCGTCGGCGTCCCGCTCCAGGCGCGCAATCCGCTCCTCGACCGTTTGCCGGAACCGTGGGCTAATTTCGAAACCTTCCTGCGCTGCGCAGCGGGCTGTCATTGCGGGCACCTCGGAGCTGGAATTCCTTGAAGCCGAAGATTTCTTTTCCGCGGCCTCAAGTTTCATGTCTCGCTGCCGATATTAGCGAAGGCCGGTCCTCTGCGCCAGATTACCGATTCGCTCGATCTCGGTAACCTACTGTCTGAAAACAGGACAGAACAGGGAACGAGGGAACGAGGAACCAGGGGAACAAGGGAACTAGGGAAGAGGGAAAATCAGGAGATTCGCGCCGGAGTGAAAAAACTCGTGCAACAACCCGCAATAATCGAACCGTCGTCGTGATTTCCGGTTCTGCCTGGAAGGCTCGGGACCTCGTCTGCCTTGTTCCCCTGGTTCCTCGTTCCCTTGATCCCTCGTGCTTGCGATCGCCACTTTATCGATCCGCAACAACTCCCAATTGCATCTGCATTCCGCTCGTGAATTGAATTTCGTTCCGGCCAGAGGCCACGAACAGGCCCGAAGCTGAACTGCTGCCTGCGAGCATGACTCCAGGAATCTCCGTGGGATGGGGCGTGGCTCGGGCCGCTGCAGCCGAATGGACTCCGCCTTCGATGCCTGTGTCCCCATGCCCAGCGAGCTGCACTGCTGTGTCCTGCCTCGCGCTGACAGGATCGCTAAGGCCTCCGGCTGCCGTATTCGTCGTGCGGTCGATCGGTCCGCCCAGATTGCCAGCCTCGTTCGTTGCTGATCCGGCGGAGCCGAGTGGGCCGGAGCCTGTGCCCAATGGACCGCTGCCCCGGCCCCCTGCTATAGGTTGCGCACCACCCAAGGGCTGCGCACCTCCGCCGCCCATTCTTCCGCCGCTCATTCCTCCGCCACCCATGGGGGCTCCCATGGTGTCGTCGCTACTCATTGTGTCCATCGCCATTACGCCTGGGCTCGGTCGAACTGTTCGAATGATCGAGTGGATTGCGATGCTTTGGCTGTTCTTCAACTCCGCGTGATCAAACGCGATGCCTAACTGCGCAACGGCGCGATCACCGTTGTGTGCCTGCACATCGGTAACGCGGCCCACCAACCGGGAGCCTTTGGGAATGATGCTTCCGTCGGAGGTCTGCACTTTGGCCGTCGTCTTCAGCACGACCCGATCACCAACTTTGGCCGTTTTCGAATCCACATTGCCTTGGAGTTCGCCGTTGACTGAAATCATCTCCCAGGAGCGTGATGCGGCGTCATCGCCAAAACCTTGAGCGCCCCCGCCTGCATTGGCATAAGTGTTCGTGTCGCCGTGGGCATCCACCTGTTGCGCAGACATTGAAACGGCCGTTATGGCTGCAAACACTACCGCCCAAACTGTTGCGACTTTTAAGCTTGTTGCGGATTTCATCTCGGGATCCTCCGTTCGGCTCGTTCGATTCGCCCGGCTTCCTTTCGCCTCGCTGGGCTTTTGAGCGTCACTCCTCAAGAACCTGGCAGTTCACAAGTAAGCGATACGATGCCGAACGAAACGCAAACAGATGTTCCAGGACCCATTACGAAAGACATGCCGCCCCACCGGCAAAACTTCGAAATCCATCGAGGCTTCGAAACCCAGCAAGCAGATTCACGCCGTCCTTCACGCAGTCTCCGGCATCAATTTCCCGGAGACGGAGCGTAGTAGCCCTTCCGAACCTGCACCTTGAGGTTTTCGCCTCCGTCACCACGGCAGTCGACTGCGATGTGGCGGAATGAACCGTCCTGCTTGTCATTGGTCGAAGTGTAGCTGGCGACATACTGGGTGCGAAGTTCGTCCTGAATCTGCTGGAAGGCCGCCTGAAGCTTGTTCCCGTTATTGCCGACATCGATGACTCGTCCGCCGGATTCTTCGGCGATCCGCTTGGCTGCGGAGTAGCCGAAGTACCCCTCGCCCTGGCTCCAGTACATTGCACGGTCGGCGATCAGGATCACGTAGACAATCACATTGGATTTTTGCGCGGCTGCGATGGCCTCGGCAATCTTTGTGCGGCTGCCTTCATCCTCGCCATCGGTCAGGATGATCATCGCTTTGCGGCCGCTCTCCCGATTCAGTTTCTCGTTGGAGGCGAGATAAATCGCGTCGTAGAGCAGCGTACCCTTGGGGTCGCCGACTGTAGGAATCGTTCCGCCGCCAAGCCCCGGTATCCCCGAACCTCCGTTGCCGCCAGCCGTGTTGATCTCGGCCTTATCCATCGCGTGAGCGAGCATCCGCGGGCTATTGGTGAAGTCCTGCAGCAAGTCAACGTTCACGTCGAAGGAGAGAAGAAAAGCTTCGTCCTTCGCGCGTAGAACCTGCTCAAGGAACTGGGCGCCGGCTTGCTGCTCCAGCGGCAGCACGCGCTGCTGGCTGCCTGAAGTGTCGAGCAGAATGCCAAGCGTGAGAGGCTCGTTGGTCTCAGCCACAAAGCTCTTGAGCGCCTGCGGCACCTTGTCTTCCATCACGCTGCACACATCCTTGTTCAGATGCGGAACCAGGTTGCCATTCTTGTCCTTGACGGTAAAGAACAGGTCGACCAGGTTCACCTTCATCTTGAATGTGGCCATCGGGGTCTCATCGGGCGGAGGCGCAGGAGCGTTGCTCACCGGGGACGCGTCTGGCGACGGCGCAAGCTGAGCCCATCCAGCCGGTGCGAAGACTGGCAGGCCAATCAAAATGGCTGCAATTCCAATCCGGATACGCATGCGAATGGTTAGACGGGAAGCCGACCTCTAAGAGAGCATACCGCGATTCTTATAGCCAGAGGTTGATATGAACTTTCGCGCGGGCAGCGTTGCGAGGGAAAATTAGGCCAGACGAAGCCGAGCCCGAAGGCTTTGGCGGCTCCAAGGTCAAGGGCGAGAATGAAGTATGGCCCGAATTGCGCCGCAACCCTTCGGGCCGGGGCCAATTTTCCCCATTTCTTTGTCGCTCGCCGCTCGCAGACTCCCGGTATCCGTCGCAACTCGCTTCGCGAACTGGGAAAAATTGGCTCCCGGCGTGGCCCACGGGAAAGTTCATATCAGCCTCTAGAGTGGGCAACCTGTGATGGTCCGCCGCGTCTGATACTCTGTCAGGTGCGGCAATTCGAGCGGCGAAAGCTCGTTCGAAAGCAGTTAGGGAGGGCGAAATCGCTGTGAACGTGGGGTGGAAGCTCATTGCGCCGGCGGCGCTTCTCGTTGCAGGGCTGGCTTTGGTTGCGGGAACTCGCGCTCAACAGCAACCCTCTGTTCCCGATGCACCAACTCCGCAGGCGCCGCCCACTTTGCATGGAGCCGACGGTCCAATCACGCCCGGAATGGGTGGGGGCCCTCAATCCAATTCGCCCAGCTCCTCTTCAACTACGGATCAGCCGCAGCCAGCGGCGACGGAGCCACCGCCTTCGAGCCCCCCTGCCCAGGACTCGCAAGCCACTCCGCCTGAAGAAGGCGCCGCGGCGGCTGCCAGAATCGTCGTGCAGGTGAACGAAGTGGTGGTTCCGGTTACCGTAAAGGACGCGAAGGGAAACCTGGTTGCCGGCCTCACCTGGCGCGACTTCAAGGTCTACGAGAACAACAGAAAAGAAAACATCGCCGTCTTCAGCGTGGATCCCGCGGCTCTTTCAATCTCCTTTGTCATCGACCAGACTTTGCCTGCCAACGTAATGTCGCAGGTGAATCAATCGATGGGAGCGATTCAAGGCGCCTTGACGCCCTATGACGAAGCTGCGGTGTTCACCTACACCAACGGGCCCAAGGAGTGGACCGGGTTTACCGGCGGCCAGAGCGCGCTGTTGCCTGCCGTGCTTTCTCTGGCCAAATCAACCGGCAGCGATCCCCAGATTCCCAACAATAGTGGTCCGCTTGCGGGCTGCTCGATCCGCCAGAACGGAATGTGCGTGGATCCGAATCTGCAGCCTGGGCGTTCGGCGGGCAACGATACCTTCATCACGATTCCCAAAGAGATTCACACTCTGAACGACTCGATTCTGGCGGCCGCGAAAGAGCTTTCAACGCGGCCCAAAGAGCGGCGCCGCATCATCTATGTTGTTTCAGATGGCAAGGAATATGGCAGCAAAGCCACCTTGAAAGAGGTGGTGAAATACCTGCAGACCAACAACATTGCCGTTTTCGCCACGCTGGTCGGTGAGTCGGCTCGTTTCGGCGAAGAGTGGATCGACCGCTTCCATCTGCCGTTCACGATGTACGACAACATTCTTTACAAGTACACAGCGGCCACCGGCGGCGACATGTTCGCCGAAGGCCAGGTGAACGGTATGGAAAAGAGCTACGCCAAGATCGCGGAGGAAGCCCGCACGCAATACACGCTCATCTACCTCAGTCACGAATCCGTTTACGACGACCGGTACCGCCAAATCAACGTGATTATCGACCGGCCCAACGTGGTGGTGACGGCGAAGCCGGGCTATTATCCTTCCGCGCAGGTTTACCGCTAAGCGAAAGCTGAGTTATCTTCAGGCCGGCTGAGCAATCAGCCGGATGAGGCAGCACGTCTTCAAAAGACACCCACAGTTTCACACTTTCTATCCCGGTTTTCGACCGCTTCGTTCTCTCTCTGTATCCCATTGATTCTGTATAAGTTAGAGACGCTTCACAGTTTCACAGTTTCTGTGTTTCTGTGGGCGGCCGCTGCCGTCGCTGGTATGCGACTGATTCGGTTCAGGTTAACTCCACTCCACAGATTCACAGTTTCACAGCCCGCATTTTCGGGACATAGGGGGGAGGGGGGTAAAGGCAGGGGACAAGGTGACTAGATGACAAGGTTACAAGGGCCAGGGAATACAACTGCCGTGTTCTGTTGGGTGTGACTCACGGATATATTGTGCGCCTGAGGGCAGGAAATCTATGCAAATGCAAAAGCCAAGGAATGAGGGACATGGGGACGTTGGGGGTTGAAAAAGCAGGTTACGAGGTGACGAGGTGACAAGGTTACGAGGTGAGGAGAGACCAAGGACGAGGAACCAAGGAAGAGAGACGAGGACTGGAGAAATGTCCCTCAGAAACACGAAGGCCTGTGCCGCGGCACAGGCCTCGAGATTTCGCTGATTTGTACGGCTTGCCTGGACGAAAACGGACCTTGATTTCCTGGGCCGAGAGGCCCGCGGTCAGCCCTGTTTCTGCTCGACCGGCGCGTTCGACGCGGGTGGCGGAGCAGGAGGAGTGACCTGCTGATTTTGTACTGGCGGAGGCGGATTTTGTGGCGGCGCCGGATCGGAGATGCCGCGAATTCCTTCGCGAAAGCCCTTCAGGCCCTCGCCCAATCCCTTACCCAATTCCGGCAGCCTTTTGGCGCCGAACAACAAGAATGCAACCACTGCAAGCACGATGAGGTGCCAAGGTTGAAGTAGATCGCCCATTGATTGTTCCTCCGCGCGCTCGAACACAAGCTGCGCGCCTGTTAAACTCCTCGTCCAACTCCCTATTGTCGCACAAAGTGTGGAAAATGGTCTCGAAGGGCAGGGTTGTGGCAGACTGAGAACAATTACGGAGGTTTCCCCGCATGAGAGCCAGCAGGTTGTTGGCGATCGCCAGGATCTGGTTGTCGATGGCGTTGTTGATGAGCGTATTTGCCTTAGGCACGGCCCGATCCGCCGACCGCGAAATTTATCCCGATCCCGGGCAAGCGAGGGCCGACATTGCTGCGGCGCTCAAGAAGGCTGCGGCGACGCATCGGCGCGTTCTGATCGACTTTGGAGGCAACTGGTGCGGGGATTGCCAGGTGCTGGATCTCTACTTTCACGATCCGAGAAATAAGCCGATTCTGGACGCGAATTTTGTGCTGGTGGACGTGAACATTGGACAAGAGGATGCAAACCTTGAGCTGGCCGCGCGGTACGGGGTTTCGCCCAAGACGGGCGTGCCTGCGCTGGCCGTGCTGAGCGAACGCGGTGCGCTGCTCTACAGCCAGAAGAACGGCGAGTTTAGAGATATGCGCCGAATGCAGTCCTCGTCGGTGACGGAGTTTCTGGTGCACTGGAGACCGGCGCGGGCCGGCTGCTCGGCGGTCGTTGTGAATTGCTAGGAGCAGCGAGTCAGCGGGTTAGCGAGTCAGCAAAGCCGGGTGAGGTGGCGGGCGCGATATCCCGTCTTAGCAACGCCAGGACGGGACACCCAACCTGCCCTTCACATTGAGCCAATACATTCATGAGGAACCTTGTTCGTGCTGTGCGCGATGCGCCAAACGCCGAAGGAGAGCGATGGATTCCCCCAATCGCAGTGCCGGCCCCAGCATCAAAACTCTCTCGAGCCGCGAAGTCTATCGCAACCACTGGATGCGCCTGCGCGAGGACGAGATTGAGCGCTCGAATGGTGAAAAGGGAATCTATGGCGTAGTTGAAAAGCACGACTCGGCGATCATCCTGCCGATCGAGGACGGGCACATCTGGCTGGTTGAGCAGTTCCGTTACACGATCCAGGAGCAGGCGCTGGAGCTGCCGCAGGGTAGCTGGGAGATGGACGTTGAGAATCCCGAGGAGCTGGCGCGCGGCGAGTTGAAGGAAGAAGTTGGCCTGAATGCCGGGAAGATTCGCAAGCTGGGCATGCTGTGGATTGCCTATGGCTACTCACGCCAGGCACAACATGTTTTCCTCGCAACCGAACTCGAACCGACCGCGAAGGAGCCTGATGCGGAAGAGCACGATCTTAAAGTCCGCTCGGTTCCCATTGCTGAATTTGAGCGATTGATGCTCGACGGCACCATCAGCGATACGTGCACGCTGGCGGCCTGGGGGCTGTATCTGCTGTGGAAGGCGCAACAGCGGCAAGGCGCCCGACACGTGTAGATGCCACTGGCAGACGCCGGTTCGACAAGTGATTGGCGTCACAAGCACACAACTCCAATTCCTGAATAATCAATGCGGAACGAAGGCCGTCGGCCGACTGGAAGACGTGTCTGCGGGCCAGGGCTCGCGTTCACGCATTTCACCGGAGGACGATTTTTCGATGTTCAAGATTGTTGAAGCCCGCGATGCCGGCCTGAACATTCGCCAGTTTGTCATTGAGGCGCCGCGCGTCGCGCGCAAACAGCGGCCGGGGCAGTTCGTCATCCTGCGCGTGAAGGAAAACGGCGAACGCATTCCGCTGACGATCAAGGCCGCGGATCCGGCGGCCGGCACCATCACGATTGTGGTCCAGGCAGCGGGCAAGACCACAACGCTGCTCAACTGCCTTGAAGCGGGCGACTCGATTCTGGATGTTGTGGGGCCCCTGGGGCATCCTTCGGAGATCAGGAAATATGGGACGGCCGCGATTGTGGCCGGCAGCGTGGGCACGGCCATGGCGCTGCCAACTGCCAAAGCGCTGAAGGATGCAGACAATCACGTGATCTTTATTGAAGGCGCGCGCAGCCGCGAGATGGTCGTGTTTGAAGACGAGGTGCGCGGCGCAAGCCATGAGGCGCACATCATGACCGACGATGGCAGTTACGGCGAACCGGGACTTGTGACGAAGAAACTCAACGAGCTTCTAGAATCCGGGCGCAAGCTCGACTTTGTTCTCGCCGTGGGTCCCGTGCCCATGATGCGCGCCGTGGCCCAGGTCACCGCGCC
>Ga0181522_10002239_pt1 | contig 11142 bp, 10 predicted proteins | sample PEATcosm2014_Bin_27_FD_121103 | JGI IMG/M metagenome (GOLD analysis project Ga0181522, IMG submission 121103) | Peatland microbial communities from MTU Mesocosm Facility, Houghton, MI, USA - PEATcosm2014_Bin05_10_metaG | ecosystem: Environmental > Terrestrial > Soil > Wetlands > Peat | place...
CAATCACGCTAAGGAAAAGGGCGACAACAAGGGCGAAGACGACAGCCTCGTTCGACCGGAGCGGCCCCTTCTTTCGACGCGACGGATGGTCCTTGAACCAGTCGGAGAGCACGATGCCGATGCGCTCGACAGGAGACAGGCTGTGATCGTCGACCTCGATGTTCACGGCATCGCCCTCGACATCGGCGGTCATCGTGTGGCGGCGGGATCGTTCCGGAAGGGCTCGTCGAGGTCAGCACCGTCGCTCAGCAGGGCGGAGCCTCGCGCCCATCCCCTCGGGGCGATCAACAAGCAAGTAAGCGCCGGGATCGCCGCGGCAAGTCTGCCGAGCACGTCTCCGAGATAGCCATACCAAGCCGTGTTCGCGACCACGTTCGCACCGGTGCTCGAGAACACCGAGATCAGAGTTGTCACCGCCGCGACAGCCGTCACCAGTCCAAGGATGGAGATGGCCACCGTCGCCCAACGCGTCCGGCGCAGGCTCCTCCACAGGCGCGCCATGTCGCCGGGGTCGGTGTCGAGCGCCTCCTCGTCGGTACCGTCCTCGTCGCCTTCCTGCTCACCGACGCATCTTTCGAGCTCGTCACAGCAACGTCGGCTCTGGTACTTAGCGAGGAGCCCAGCGCCGAGAAGTGCGGCTGCAACCGGCAGTGTTGCCCAGCTCGTGAGGACATCGATCAGCTCGGTTGCGTCCCAGTTGCTCGGCGACGACGACCAGGAGGACCAAGCACCGAGACCTGCGGCCACGATTAGAAACGCGACGGCGACAATGACAGCGGCTAGCGCAGCCTCGGACGGGTCAACGCGCCACATCCGAGGTCGCTGGCGGTCCCGCAGCCATTCGGACAGCTCATCTGCGGCGCGCTCGGCGGGAGACAGGCTCTCCTCTTCGATCCCGTCATGCTCAGGATCGTGCGTGTCAGCCACGTTCTCGGATGGTAGGCCACCTGACTCTGTCGAGCACCTCGACCACCTGCTCGCCTAGGCACCCGCACGCCAACACGATGATCGCGATGACGATCCTCCCACCACCGTCCGCACTCACACCCTCGACCAGAGGAACAGAACCCACCAACGGCTCGGGCGGACGTGAACTAAGCCAGTCATAACCGTCCGGTGTTCGCGTTTACACGAACGCCGGACGACATCCTGGCGGCATGAGGCGCTGTCACGGCGAGCCCGCCGATGAGACGGCACGGGACCTTATGGCAGCGTGCGGGCACCGGCTGAGTCCTGACTTCCCCAAACACGCTCCCGACGCCCAATGACGATCAGGAGCTGAGGGTCCGGTCCGGCAATCGGCGTTGCAGTCGCCTTCGGGCTGTTTCAGTCATCGATCAAGGATATGGCGAAGCCCGCGTGGACGAGGACGAGATCGCCCGGGTCCGGTGTACCTATGAGGGCCGTGTCGATCAGCTCCATGCCGGCCGCAGTCCTGACACGTGCCTGGTAACCAGGCCCTGCCGAGACGACCTCGGCCAGGCGACCCTCATCGGAACAGGTGATACAGACCTCGTCGGTACAGGCCGCGTCGACATCGGCAACCTCCTGGCCGACCTGGCCAGAACGCTCGAGGCACTCGTGGGTGAGCTCCCACAGCCGGTGGCCGACAAGAAGGGCGCCATCGTCGGGGGCCACCGCCGCCAGCTCGTCCCCGAGCCAAAGGACGTGGTCAGCCGCACCGGGAGGAGGCCGGCGCCCCCGGCCGATCCAAATCGACCGCACTCCCCAAGCGGGGGCACGGCGGGCGGCTGCCCGCACCGCCTCGTCCTCGGCACCGGCTATCGCAACCAGCAGATCTCCCGACGAGGTGAGCCTCCGCAAGGTGTTGACAAGATCGTCACCCTCGACCGCCACCGCCGGGAGCGCGCGCTTGTGACCGACGACCGAATTCGAGAACTCTGCGGCGAGACGGTGCGCTTGCCACGGCAGCTCCGGCGCCGTACACCACATCGTCGCTCCGGCTGCGAACCGGCAGGCCATCTCGCGCGAGGTCGTGAGGAGGTCGCCGGCCACTGATCCGAACACGGAGTCTTCAGAGAAGAACGCCACGGCCGGAGGACCGTGTTCAGCATCTGGGCTCATCCGCGGATCCCTCCACTACCACGCTATCGAGCGCATCAAGACGTTCCAGCCGATTCGGCATCGCTCACGACGCCGGCGAGGAGCCCGGGAAAGACCAGGCGGTGAAAAGGGGCCGTCGACAGCCAGTAGAGGCGGCCGAGAAGTCCCCGGGGCCGGAACTCGGCGGTCTGCACGACCCGGGTCCCGCCCGCGTCAGCGGAGAGGTCCCAGGTCAACCACGCCTCGCCGGGCAGACGCATCTCGGCGTGCAACCGCAGTCGTCGCGGCGCGACGACATCCTCGACACGCCAGAAGTCGACCGGATCCCCGACCCCGAGCGAGCCGGGGTCTCGTCTCCCACGGCGCAGGCCGGGACCTCCCACCACCTGGTCGAGCACGCCTCGGATCCGCCAGAGGAGCTGGCTCGAGTACCAGCCCTTGTCGCCTCCGATGCCGAGCAGAATGGCGAACACGCGTGCGGGCTCAGCCGAGGAGCACGCTGTGCGCACGTCGCTCAGAACCGTTCCGCCGGACCAGTCGGGGTCGGTCGCGGCGGGCGCGAAGTAGGCGAGATCGGCGTCGACGAACGAGGTGGGGACATCGCCGCTTTGCGCTGCGGCCAGGCTGCGCCCGATCGCCTGTGCCACCCCGACGGGCCGAACAGAGAAGGCGGCGAGAGCGCGGCTGTCTGTGACGACGACCTCGTTGACCAAGCTCTCGACGAGCTCGCGGGCAAGCTTCGCCGGGACCGGAGTGACGAGGCCCACCCAATGGGCCGACAACCCCGGCGTGAGGAGCGGCACCTTGATCAGGCGGCGCCGGGTCAAACCGGCGGCTCGAGCATAGAGGGCCATCATCTCGGCGTAGGAGACGACGTCGGGACCGCCGACCTCGTAGACACCGGCGGGAACGTCCGCGTCGGTGACCGCCTGCACGAGCAGCTCGAGGATGTCGGTTATGGCGATCGGCTGACAGCGGGTCGTCACCCAGCGCGGCGTCACCATGATGGGAAGCACCTCAACCAGATAACGGAGCATCTCGAAGCTGGCCGACCCGGAGCCGATGACGACACCGGCACGCAGCTCGACTACCTCGACCCCGGTGGAGGCAAGAGCCTCCCCGACGACGTGGCGGCTCCGCAGATGCGCACTCAGCCGGTCGGAGTCCCTGCCCAGGCCGCCGAGATAGACGATTCGCCGCAGTCCGGCCTCTGCGGCAAAGCGTGCGAAGTTTTCGGCGTCGTCCCTCTCGACGGTGGCCCAGCCGGTGCCCTGCCCGATCGAGTGGACCAGGTAGACGGCGACCTCGACGCCGGCAAGAGCGTCCGTCAGGTCGCCACCGACCGAGCCTGCGACAACCTCGACTCTCGCTCGCCAGGGCGCGTCGTCGAGCTTGGCCGGAGTACGGGCCAGGCACCGCAGCTCGCAACCGGAGTCCAGCAAGGCGGGAACCAGCCTTCCCCCGACGTAGCCGGAAGCGCCGGTCACGAGGACCGGGTGCCGCCCGTGCTGGTTTGCTGACCCGCGAGCACTCACCGGATGCCTAGGTCCGCCCGGGCTTGGCAGCCGACGGCGCCGCCTGGCCCGTTTCCAGGGCCAGCAGGCTCGGCACTCGGGTCCACACGGAGGCGCCGTACTGGTGAACCGGCTGGCGACCGAGGACGACGTCCATGACCGAGGCCCCGCAGGCCGCGAACGGCACCGTCGAGGGGACCACGACAGTCGAGACGTCGAAGGTGCGCAGGTCCTTGCGCATCTTCCTGAGGATCTTCGGGGTCAGCGGCGGCGCCTGCCCGTCGAAGAGGCAGCCGTCGAAGACGGTCTCGGTGGCGCTCCGCCCCGGATGGGCGAACACGCCCTGGCCGGCCGGGGTCCGGTACCACATGCCCGCGACCGCCTGCCAGACGTCCGGGTACGTGTACGGGCTGCGAGCCATGGGATAGGTGACGAGCGTGCTCCCGTAGGGGACCTCGTGGACCGCAGGCGAGGTGAACCATGCCGGCACGGCGTCGGACGACCACGGATAGGGCCAGCTCGGGATGAGCGACACGACGACCAGCACCGCCCAGGTCCCGGCGATGGCGCCGGCCGCCAGCTTCGCCTTGCGCCTTTGTCGCAGCGGTCTTCCAAGCGACACCTCACGCTGGGAGAAGGCCGTCCAATGCTGCCAGGCACGATCCAGGACGGCGGCAGCCAGCAACGCTATGAACAGCCACATGGCAACCGAGTAGCGCGACGGAACCTCGTCTTGGAGAAGGGGAAGCTTCGTCAGCAGCCGGAAGGGGAGGGGGACCCCGAGCGAGTGGCCGGCTACGTTCAACGTCGCTCCCATGGAGAACACCAGCGCGATGACGGCCATGACGGCCGCGAAGCGCACGAGTCGGTCGCGCCGGAACCGGTAGCCTCCGGCGAGAAGCAGCGCCAGCAGCGGCAGCCCGATGTAGCCGCCGTTCTCCCCGAGATCGGGGACCGGCACGCCCTTGCCGGAGGTGAAGTGCACCCACGCCGTCGTCGTGGCGGCGAACCCGAAGCTGAAATGCTGGTTCCCGTCGGGGGCGACCACTCCGAGCAGGTCTGTCGAAAGCCCCGCCAAGACCTTGACCGGATGTATCGGCCCGGCGATGTGGTCAGGCCCGAACACCATCGTGTAGAGCGGGAATGCCGAGATCACCGCGAACACGACGAGCGCCGTCGCCAACGCCGCGCCGACGTACCTCCCGGCGGAGCCCAAGCTGTCGCGTCTCGCGAGTGCGACGACGGCGAGGCCGATCACGGCCATGAGGGTGAAGATCGCCAGCAGCTCCGTGGAGACAAGCATCTGGCAGGCGGCGAGCACCCCGAGGGCTCCGCCCGCGAGCCACCATCGTCTCTGTCGCCGAACCACGATCTCGTCCAAGCAGATGAGCATGAGCGGGGGCAGCACCGCGAGAAGCAGGAAGAGGTGCCCGAGCCCCTGTCCGACCATGTAAGGCGAGAACCCGTAGAGGAGACCACCTGCGAAGGCTGCGGGAATCCAGGAGACATAGCGGCGGAGGGCGAAGAAGGCCGCCGCGGCAGAGCCTGCGAACGCCGCCGTGAAGAGCACGGTGTAGGCCAGCACGGGCCCGAACAGGAGCGTGATCGGCGCCCCGACAAGCCCGGCGAGGGGCATGGCGGTGTTGTCCATCAAATTGGCGCCCCAGGGAAAGTTGATCCAGTTCGTGACGAGCGGGTTGCTCCCGTTGGCCACGGCGTGCGCAGCCGATGCGAGGAACCAGACCTCCTGGCCGTTGTCTCCGCAGCCACCGCAGATCGTGACGGTCGACGGGCCATGCAGCCACACCGGCAGGTTGGCGACGAATCCGAGGGCCAGGTAGGCGCCGAGGCAGAGGATCGTGGCAAGACGACGGCGAGCCGGACCGGTCGGCGACGAGCCGGGGGCCGGAGCGGTCGTGTCCGCCTCACTCCCCCCGCCATGTCGACGATCGAGGATCGTCTTCGCCGCCGTCATTCCCATTTGTTGCAGTTTCCTTCGCTTTCGCGGGGACGTTCCAGTTCCACGGCCAGGTGCCTCGCGGCTCCGAGAGGTGAAAAAGGGCCTCAGGTCTTCACAGCCCACCGGCTACGCGGACCACGGCGCCGCTCACATACGCCGCCGACGGGCTCAGCAACCAGGCAATGGCGGGGGCGATCTCGGCCGGCTGAGCCGCCCGGCCAAGGGGGATCCGGGGCGCGAAGCTGACGAGGCGATCGGGCGCTCCGGCCGCGGCATGGATGTCGGTGTCGACCAGACCCGGTGCGACGGCATTGACGCGGATGCCGTCGTCGGCCAGCTCCTTGGCCAGGCCGACCGTCAGGGCGTCGACACCTACCTTGGCGGCCGCGTAGTGCACGTACTCGTGCGGCGACCCGAGCGTCGCGCCGGCCGACGAGACGTTGACGATGGCACCTCCCCGACCGCCGCGACGTAGGGACATGACCCGGGCGGCCTGTCGGGCGCACAGCACCGCGCCGAGGAGATTGACGTCGATGACCTGACGTATGACCTTGACCGGCGTGTCCGCCAGGTCACCGATGTGGGCGGTGACCCCGGCGTTGTTGACGAGGCCGGTGACGACACCGAGCTGGTCGGCTGCCTCGGAGAAGAGCGCGTCCACGTCTTCGTCTCGTGTGACGTCGGCCCGGATCGCGACACACCGGCCGCCGAGCCGGGTCGCCGCCGCGGCCGTCGCCGCCGCGGCCGCGGCGTCCACGCGATAGCTGAGGGCGACGTCATGGCCACCGCGGGACAGCTCCAGAACAGTCGCCGCTCCGATGCCCCGGCCACCACCGGTGACGACGGTGACGGGACGACCGGGCGGAGCCATCCGGTCATCCTCTCACGAGGCGCCGTCACCTGACTCGGCCCGTCAGCTCCCGCGGGCCCGGCCGCCCTTCGGGCCCGGGGCCAACCAATGCTCCAGGAACACCAGATCGTCGCGCCCGTAGTCCGGCTGCTTGCCTGCACCAAAGAGCGCGAGTCGCCGTTCCGCCTCCGCCTGCAAGCTCGTCAGCACCTCCATCGCGTCGTCCGCCCTGTCGAGGGGGACGAAGAGATGGTCATGGCGGTACGCCGAAACGACATTCACGCTGATCGACGCGGCAGCCAGCCGTGCCGTGATCACGGCCAGGAACCCCACGGCCGCCAGGTCCGAGTCGACTTCGAGACTTATCCAGACGCTGGGAAGCACCCCGGGCAGTCCAGCCGCCCTGGCCTGCTCCTCGGCCAACACGACCGTGGTGGTGTCTCCCTCGACGAATGTCAGACGCGGTTCAATTCCTTCCGGGAGACACCCGCTCGGCACGTCGCAGAACACCCAAACCCCCTCGTGCCGACGCGGCGCGATCGCGGCAAGCAGCCGACCGAGGTTCCGTTCGGGAGTCACCGGACAATTGTCCACTGCCCGCAGGGCGGTCGCCAACGACGAGCACCGACCGCGCGACCTCTGGTCAGGCCAGAGCCTTCTCGAACCAGTGAGCCGCGTAAGGGTTGTCGTTGTAGGCAGGGACCTCCACATAGCCGGACGACCGGTACAAGGCGACGGCTTCTGTGAGATGAGCGTTCGTGTCCAGGCGGATCGAGCGACAGCCCAACTCGACGGCCTTGGCCTCCAACGCGGCGAGGAGCCGGCGACCGACCCCGCAACGGCGGGCGACCGGATCGATCCACATCCGCTTTATCTCTGCAGTGCTCTCGCCCAGCCTGCGCACCGAGCCACAGCCGACGGGATGGCCGTCGAGGCGGGCGACGAGAAATGCTCCCTTCGGCGCGAGGAGCTCCAGCGGCGAGACCGCAATCGCCCGGTCAGGGTCGAACCCCCCGGGGAACCGGGAGTCGAGCTCGGCGTAGTAGCGCGCCAACAGCTCAGAGGCGGTCTCGCTGTCGGGCCGTTCCGGCGCGATTTCAACCTCGACCAACGCCACGCCACCAGTATGCAGTCATCCGCGCCCAGTGGCTCTGCGGCCTTCCGGGAAGACACGGCGGCCGAGCCCCGCCGTCCCGGGAGCTGGGCGGGTCCAGCCCCGTCAGCTCGTCGCGGCAATCTTCCGGGCGACCTCGGCCAGCCAGGGCCAATCCGGTGAGAACTGGACACTGCGTGCGAACAACCACAGGAGCAGCCTGTCTCGGTCCAGGCCGAGCAGGTCGGCCACCCGCCATGCGAAGCCCCGGGGATCTGCGAGCAACCTGTCGGTGCAGTTCACCATGTGCTGGAGAGGGTCATAGGTGCGGTCACCGACATAAGGCTTGGGATCGATCACCAGCCACGGTTCCCGTCCCGCCCTCAGGACATTGCCGGCGTGCAGGTCGGTGCAGAGCAGGACCTCGGACTCCGCGGTCTTCGGGAGGTCGCGAAACAGGGCGATCCCTTCCCGTGCGAGCCCGGCGTCGAGTTGCGGTCCTCCTCCAGGGTGCTCCGCCTCGAATCGATCGGCCCATTGCTCGCACATGACCGCCAGGTGCTCGAAACAGTGGTCCTTCTCCGGCTCGACCCACAGCCGCTGCAGCAATCCGGCGATCACGACATCCTGCTCGGGCTCGGGCCGGTCCCTCAGGGGGCTTCCCGGCAGGCAACGCTCCACGAGAAGTGCGTTGGTCTCGTCGAACCTCTGAGAGGCCTGCAGCCGAACGGCGCCGTGGCCGCCCCAGGTGAGCAGACCGTCAGCTTCGTGTTCCGACTCCGGGTGCCGCCACGCCAGCTTGAGCACCAGCTCAGTCCCGGAGGAGTCCCTGGCGGGCGCCACCCAAGCCGTGTCCCCACCGGGTTGGAACGGCTCTCCGACCTCGAGCGACCAGTTCTCCGCCAGGCTCCGCACCATCCCCGGCAGTGTCGACCACCAGGAATGACGTCCGTCGCGGACAATCGCCTCGGCGAGATTCCTGGGCATGACGAGGCGGTCCACGACGTTTAATTCCTCCCGTCAGAGGGTAACGTTTCACCACTCGCGACTTGGGGGGTCAGAGCTCAGCCCCGGTGTGACACGGCTCCGCCGGGGCTGATGCGCGATCTCCAGAATGGGCAAGCCATGTCCGAAGACGTCGACTTCATGATCCTGACGAGATCCCTCGGCAGGGAGTTCGCGAGGCGCGGACGCGTGCTGCACGGGCTCAGGCGCGCACTGTCGCTGGTGGTCCCGGGGATCGGGTTGCTCGTGCTGGCTGCCTTCCTCGTGATAACCAACTCGGTAGCGGTCGTCGTAACGTTGAGCATCGTGGCCATGGTCATCTTCGAGCTGGTCCGAAGAGGCATCGAAGCGGACGTGAACACGAAGACCGCCGGCAGAAGGCCGGGCCGGCCGGATTAAGGCCGCAGCGGCGACCTGGCCACGTAGCGGCCCCAGGCCAGATCACCCGTGAAGAGACCGTCGACCGCGACCGGTCGCCCGCGGCTCAGAACCAGTTCGGGCCATCCGACCGATACGGTTCCCTCATAGGGGGACTGGTCGACCGCCATGTCGAGGCTCCCCGCGCTCAGCGACTGGTGGCGTTGGGGATCCCACACGACGACGTCAGCATCAGCCCCAACGGCCAACGAGCCTTTTGCGGGCCAAAGTCCGAAGGTACGGGCAGGTGCCTCCGAACAGAGACGAACCCAGTCCGCTGCTGAGATCCGACCTGCCCGCACGCCCTGCCACACGAGCGCAAGCCGGGTCTCGATCCCAGGCAGGCCGCCGGGGATGTCGGTGAAGTCGCTCACACCGCCGGGCAGGCCGGCGACGCCCGCCCGCCGGTCGGCGCGCCAGAACGGGCAGTGGTCTGTGGCGACGGTATGCACGTAGCCGGTCGCAAGGCCTTCCCACAGCTCCTCGGCGTGCCAGGGATCGCGCAGCGGTGGCGTGCAGACGAAGTCGATCGCGTCAGGGCCTTCGAGGCGGCTCACGTCCAGGTAGAGATACTGCGGGCATGTCTCGGCCTTGACGTCCACCCCCCGCTCCTGGGCTGCACGGACCGCTGCCAGCGCCTGCGCCGAGGAGACGTGGACGACGTAGATGGAGGCCCCCGTGACTTCGGCCAGGGCGGCTGCCCTCCCGACCGCCTCGCCCTCGAGCACAGCCGGGCGCGTCCGCGCATGCTCGATGACTCCCGTCCTCCCGGCGGCCAGGGCCTCGCGCCGCAGCTCCTCGATCGCACCCCCGTTCTCACAGTGCAAGGTCACAAGTGCCCCGTGGCGGCGAGCGGCGCGCATGAGGCGAACGATCGTGGCGTCGTCGACCTGGAGGCGATCGGGATAGGCGAGATAAAGCTTGAACGATGTGATGCCCGCTTCGACTCCGGCCGCGACCACCGACTCTGGAACCGCCTCGGTGAAGGTGAGGTGCAGGCTCCAGTCGATCACTGACGGCTCGGCCCACGACCGCCACGTCGCGACTGTCGCCATCGGGTCCTCGCCTCTGGCAACCGTCACGTAGTCGATGATGGTCGTGGTGCCACCGATGGCTGCGGCCCGCGTGCCGCTCACGAAGTCGTCCGACACTCGGATGGAGCCCACCGGCATGTGCAGGTGGGTATGGGCGTCGATTCCTCCCGGGATCACGAGCCTGCCGGTTGCGTCGTGCACCGGCTCTCCGGGGAGCGCGGCCAGGCCGGGCGCCACCTCGCCGATCCGCCCGTCATCTGAGGTGCGCACATCGGCCGATCGCTGTCCGCCGGCGTCGATGACCATGCCACCTCGTATCAGCACGACCAGTTCCTCCTTCCGCCATGGCCAGCCCGGCCTGCCGGGCTGTGCGAGCCGCTCGACTCAACGAGCATCGCATCGGCGGGTTCGTCCGGTTAGAGGCTTAAGGCCCGGCAGCGCCGGTCTTCCTGCGATCGTCCCCGCTAGCGCAAACCGGCGAAGAGATCGTCCTCGGGCGTGGCCGCGCCGGTCCTGTCATAGGCGCGTACGAAGGTCTCGAAGCGCATCAGAGTCGAGAAGAGATCGAGCCCGAGCCTGAGGAAGAAGGTCCCGTCACTCTGGCTCCCATGAGCCTCCAGCGCCCGGTACTGCTGGGCCGTGAAGCCGGCGCAGTCGACGGTGGCGGCTATCAGGTCGTCGTCCACGCCGAAGTCCCAGTCCTCCTCGCCCTCGCCGGGATCCTCCACACCGGTGCTGCGCAGGATCTCGCGGAACACGGCCATGGCCGACTTCGCGATCGCGGGGTAGTAGAGCTTGTCGGCTACCGGTGTCGCCTCGAGCGCGGCCAGCGTTATCCGGTGCGCCTGGATGTGGTCGGGATGTCCGTAGAAGCCGTTCGCGTCGTAGGTCACGACCACGTGGGGTCGGTACAGCTCCATGAGCTCAGAGAGCCTGGCGGCAGCCTGCGGCACCGGTGTCGTCCAGAAGGAACCTGCGGCGTCGTTCTGAGGCCAGCCGATCATGCCCGAGTCCCGGTAGCCGAGCATCTCGAGGGAGCTGACGCCGAGGATCTCGCAGCTGTTCTCGAGCTCCTGACGCCTCTTGGCGACCACCCACGCCTCGTCGTGGCCGGACTCCCCGGGCTTGGTCGCCTCGTGTCCGTCACCGAGCGCACCGTCTGTGCAGGTCACCAGTACCGTCCTGATCCCCTCCGCCGCGTAGCG
>Ga0181522_10002240_pt1 | contig 11140 bp, 9 predicted proteins | sample PEATcosm2014_Bin_27_FD_121103 | JGI IMG/M metagenome (GOLD analysis project Ga0181522, IMG submission 121103) | Peatland microbial communities from MTU Mesocosm Facility, Houghton, MI, USA - PEATcosm2014_Bin05_10_metaG | ecosystem: Environmental > Terrestrial > Soil > Wetlands > Peat | place...
CAGATGATCTGTCATTTGAGCGACGCGTTTCGCGTGGCGCTTGGCGATAAGCCCGCAAAGCCGCTCAGGAATCGCCACTCCGGGCCGCTCATGAGGTGGCTTGGGTTATGGCTTCCGCTGCCGTGGCCGCACGGCGTCCAGACCGTCCCAGAGTGCGACGCCAACTCGGGTGGAACTCCGCCTGCGGAGCTGGAGCGCGATAAGCGCGATCTCCTCGACTTGCTCCACCGTTTCTCGGCCCAGCCCGCCGTGGTTGCGCAGCACGCGCATCCATTCTTTGGTCCGATGACTGAAAAAGAGTGGATGCGTTGGGGATATCTGCACGCAGACCATCATCTGCGCCAGTTCGGGGCTTAAGCGCGAGCGGCGATCCGTATCTTCAGCGCGTCTTCCACAATGTCCGCCGCCACTTCGAGTCCATCGATCTCGGACATGGCTGCCTGTATCTTGCGCGCGGCACTCCGATACGACTCGTCCTCAAGGACGGCACGTACGGCCGAGCGCACGCGGCTTGGGTTTGCTTTGCGCGGCGGCACCACGATGCCCGCCCCATGCGCAGCAACGCGCGCCGCAACTCCCGGCTGGTCGTTGCCCAATGGGATGCACACCAGCGGCACGCCCTCCGCCAGTGACTCCAGAACCGTGTTGATCCCGGCGTGCGTAATAACCACTGAAGCTCGTTTGACGAGTTCCAGCTGCGGAGCGAATTTGACCACCAGCGGATCGCCGCTGAAAACACCAAGGCGATCCGGCTCCAGTCCGCCGCCCAGCGAGATCACCAGTTGCACATTCAGCCCGGCGCATGCCTCGGCGATCTTGCGGAAGAGATCCAGCGATCGATTCTGCAGCGTGCCCAGTGAGGCGTAGACGAGTGGGCGGCCGTCGAGCCGGTCCCACGGAAACTCCACAGCGGGCCGCTGCGCCGCGTCAACAAACGGTCCGGTGTAATAGAGGTGCGGAGGCAGAGGATCGATGTCAAACTCGAGGGCCCGCGGCAACTGCGTGATCTGGGCGAGCTTCGAGAGTCCCTCGCCCGGAACCCTGCCCACCTCCAGTCCCCACGCCACGCGGTATTCGTTGACCGCGGCAAAGATCGGCGCTGCCACGCGAGTCAGTACGCGAATGGCAATCTCATTGCGCATGCGGGCCCACCATTTCTGGCTTCCCGACCAGCCGAAGTAAAACGGCGGATACCGGTTGTCGTTGACCATCGGAGGAATGAGCGCCAGCGACACGAACGGCATCCCAAGATACTCCGCAATGTTGTTGGCCATATCGGCTTCGTCGATGAGTAAGGCGTCCAGGTTCGCCTTGCGAACCGCCTCTAGGCCGTCGCGAAGCACCATGCGCGCGGTGTTGCTGATTCGCTCCATCGTGAAGCGTAGAACCTGAAGCCGGGGCATTTCGCCCAATCGCCGGTCGAGTTCTTCGAGCGTCCCCGGTGGGTAGTCGCTCTGGCCGATCAGGCAAAAATCAATTCCTGCCGCTTTCACGCGGGACTCTACGTCGGCGATTCCGAAAACGACAACGGAGTGTCCGCGCTGCTCCAGGCGGCGAGCCAGCGCGGTCAATGGGTTCAGATGCCCCGTCCCTGGAAAGCAGAATGCGCCCAGCCTTGCCATGCATCACCATGCTACTTGAATCAAGATGAAGTAATCACGGAATTCGATATCCGCTACGGCGCGGGATTGCCTGGCGCGAGGGCTAGTTGTGCTTGCCCTTCCACTCCTCGTACGGCCCCTGGAAATCCTCGATCCCGTCCTCGCGAAAAATCCAAAGGCGTGTTGCAACTTCGTCGATCAGATCGTGATCGTGCGTGACCAGCAGGACCGTGCCCTCGTACCGCTGCAACGCGATGTTCAGCGCGTTGATGGCTTCAAGGTCGAGGTGGTTGGTGGGCTCGTCGAAGATGAGGATGTTGGGCTTGGTGAGGATGAGCTTGCAGAAGGCGAGGCGCGCCTGCTCGCCGCCAGAGAGCGCTTTGGTCGGCTTCGAGCCCTCCTCGCCCGAGAAAAGCATCTGCCCGAGAATGCCGCGAATGTCTTCGACGTGCGCGGCGGGGTTCCACTGGTGCAGCCAGTCGGCCACAGTCAATCCATGCTCGATCGTTGCGCCGACGTCCTGCGGAAAGTAGCCCACCTGCGCCTCGTGGCCCCAGAAAACCGAGCCGGAATCGAGTGTGAAATCCTTCTCGGCCAGTCCCGGATAGTTGGCCAGCAGGCTCTTGAGCATGGTGGTCTTTCCGGCGCCGTTGCGGCCCATCAGGCAGATCCTCTCGCCGCGCAGAATGTTGGCCGTAAATCCATCGATGACTTTCAGATCGCCGTAAAACTTCGACAGATGCTTCAGCTCGAGCACGTGCTTGCCGCTGGGCCGAACCTGATCGAATTTGATGTATGGGCGCTGGATATTGGAGCGTGCCAGCTCGTTGGTCTGCAGGCGCTCGACCTCCTTGCGACGGCTGGTCACCTGGCTTGACCGCGTGCCGGCCGCAAACCGCGCAATGAACTCGTTGAGCTGGGCGATCTTCTTTTCGCGCTGCGCAATCTGCGACTCCAGCGTGGAGCGAATCTGCGTCTTGGCCATCACCATGTCGTCGTAGCCGCCGGTGTAGGTGATGATCGTCTGGTAGTCGATGTCGGCAGTGTGCGTCGTGACCGAATTCAGAAAATGCCGGTCGTGCGAAATCGCGATCATCGTGCCGTCGTAGCCGGTGAGGAAGTCCTGCAGCCAGTGGATGGAGTCGAGATCGAGGTAGTTTGTTGGCTCGTCGAGCAACAACGCGGGCGGCTTGCCGAAGAGCGCCTGCGCCAAAAGTACGCGGACCTTCTGTCCGCCTTGCAACTCGCCCATCTTGCGCTCATGCAGCGGCTCGGCAATGTCCAGGCCATCCAGCAGCACGGCGGCATCGCTTTCGGCCGTGTAGCCGTCCTCGTCGCCGATGGTGCCTTCGAGCTCGCCCAGGCGCATCCCGTCTGCATCCGTCATTTCAGCCTTGGCGTAAATGCGGTCGCGCTCCTCGAGCGCCGCCCACAGCGGCTTGTTGCCCATGATGACCGTGTCGATGACGCGATAGGCGTCGAAGGCGAACTGATCCTGGCGCAGAACGCCGAGCTTTCGCGGGCGCACCACCGTGCCCTTCTGCGGCTCCAGCTCGCCGGCCAGAACCTTCATGAAAGTCGATTTTCCTGAGCCATTCGGCCCGGTTAATCCGTAGCGGCGGCCAGGCGTGAAGGCTGTGCTCACGTCTTCGAAGAGGATCTTCGAGCCGTAGCGCATGGTTACATTGCTGACGCTGATCATTCTCTGTTCTTGCTTCCCATTCTTTGTTCTTGCCTCGTTTGCCCAGGCCACACTCGGGCTGCCGCGCCGGTGGGCCGGATGAGGCCGGGTTGATTTGTGATTCACGAGAAGCGTGCGGACAGGCAGCTACTCAAGAAGACTTCGGCTCTCCTATTTTCTCACGAGCCTGCCGGAGGCGCAGACGGTCGCAGCCCGCGCGCGGAATGAATTTGATGCTGAAATTTAGCGCGCCGGATGCGAACTGGCCTACTGCGCCGGCGGAACAGCGTACTTGCCGGATTTGGCGTAGATAAAATCGAAGCTTTCATCCTGCTGCCCGTAGTCCTTCACCACGTCGAGCAGCACTGTGGTTGGCGCGAAGCATTGGCGATAAATGAGACCGAGGCCGGCCGAGTGGCCCGTGTGAATGAGGTTGACGGCGAGCAGGAAATAGGAGGGGGGAGCGTCGAGAGTGAGCAGACCGTTGCGCACCTGGCTGGTGATTTCTTCAACGTGGCCGCCGGAAAAGGTCTCAGTGCCATCGTTACCGACGCCGAGGTTGTAATGTGGCGGGTTTGGATCGTTCTGGTTGTACTGCGTATCGATGGCCACTTGATAGTGCGTGATGGGCGTCATGGTTTTGGCCTCGACCACGCGCAGCACCACGTTGCAGGAATTCTGTGAGCCGGGGCCGTAGTTGGCGCTCACGTAGTTGGTTCCGTCGTCTCCGGTTTCATCCGCGAAGACTTGAGCCGGCGTGGGTGGTGGTTTCACCCCGGCGCAGATAGCGGGAGGCACGAAGAGGGATGCGGGCGGCGCGGCGAAAGACACTTTGGTGATGTCGGCAACCGTCATGGGAGCAGCGTTGGGCATGTTGGCGACGGCGCGCAGCACCAGGCCGTCTTTCCGATCGATCCAGACCTTGACATTGGCCCCCTGCGTGGTGCCGGTATAAATCTGAGCGGAAATGCCGTCGACAATCTCGGTGCCTGCCGGCTTCATGTTGCCATGGGCGATGTCGTCGGAAAACCCGGTAATCACGGCGAACGGGTCGCCCCAGTCGCCGGAGAATGTTCCCACGCTGCATCCAACCCGGCTGTCAGCGGGGTTCCAGGTGTAGTTGGTTCCCGCAGCGATATCGATGAGGTTGCGAGTTGTGGACGCTGGCGTTGCGCCTTGGGCCGGCAGCTCAATCACCATAAGAGCCTTCAGGCCATTGCGGTAAACAGTCGTGGTCGCGCCCGGTGAGCCGCCGTCTTGAACGATGGTGTAGGCCGTGGGCGCCGTTTGTGCCATCACCATCGGGGTGATTGCAAGCAGGCAAAGACAGACTGCGACTCGTGAAGTTGACATGAAAGACTTCCTCAGAGAGTAATGAATGAATCCGGAAAATCTTGATGATGGAGCGAAGGGGCCTGAACGTGAGTGAGCCGATCATATTTGCCGGACTATCGCTCGTCAAGACGCAACAAAACGTGAGTGGCCGGCTCGCACCTGCTCAGAAGACTTCGCACAGTTTTGCAAACGAGTCGAGCTCGATGAGGTGCTGGCCTTCGGGAGCTTTGTCGACGGCCGCATGCTCCAGCACCCACGTGTCCTTGTGAAAAAGAAACACCGCGTGCAGTCCGGCTGCGAGCGCGGGGTTGATGTCGCTTTTCGGGCTGTTGCCGATCATCCAGCTGGTGTGCGGCTTCAGCTCGTGCCGCGCGATCACGGCGCGATACGTGGGCGGATCCTTCTCGGCCGGAATCTCCACCGCCGCGAAGTAAGGCGCCAGCCCCGAGCGGGCCAGCTTGTCGGCCTGCTCCGCCCGGTTGCCCTTGGTCATCAGGATCAGATGGTGCCGGCCAGCGAGTTCTTTGAGCGTCTCGGCCACGCCGGGCAGCAGTTCGATCTCCTGCTCGGCGATCGACCGTGCGAACTCGCGAATGCGCTCCCGCTTCTCCTCGGTCACCGGCGGCGGACTCAGTCGCTCAAAACAATCGACCAGCGAACGGGTAAAGCTCGAAAGCCCGTAGCCATGGGTCAGGATGGTTTCGCGCTCCACTTGGTTGAGAGTTTGCCGCACTTCAGCGGGAGAGTACTCATGATGGTCGAGAAAGCTGATGAACGCGGCGATGGCGCGCTCAAAGTAGATGTTGTTTTCCCACAGCGTATCGTCGGCGTCGATGAGCAACGTCTGACCGGCAGGGAAGCGGGGCATGGGTAGATGGTATGAGCCAAGGGCGCGGGAACTCAAGCGGACTGTAAGCGTGGAGTGCCTCGGGGCTCGTACGGAAGCTCCGGAGGTCTTAAAACTGATGTGCGGCCAGCGGCGATGAGAACCGAGCCGTTCTGCGTTTCCGAAATACAGGAGCCTGATTTTTCTCTGCCATAAAAGAGGCGGGCATATCTGACGCATCTGCCTCTGAACTCTCTTGCGCCTCTAGGAAGTCTCTGTTAGCCTTCCACTGACTCTTCGGTCAAGGAGTTTTTATGAACCTGTTAAGGCCGCGACGCAAGTGGCAAATCGGGCCGCGATTCACCGTCGAGTTGTTGGTGGGTCTTTGTGCGACGGGGTTTTCGCTAGTCGCCTTCGGGCAAACCGCAGCTAAAAGGACGACGCCCAACGTGCAGTCGCTCGACGTTCTGAAAGGGCCCATTTCCAGCAGTAGCCTCCTTTATGACGGCGCCGTACATGTCTCAATGAAGATTGAGGCAAATGGTCGCAGTTATGAAATCTTGACCGATGCAAACACCACCTTGCCGGAGGGTTGGAGGTCCGTGCCCGAAGATCATGCGGACTCTTGCATCGTGCGTGGAAGGATAAAGGGCGACCAGATTACGGCGCGCGAGATTAACTGTTTGGGCTTAAGAGAACAAAAAATGGAGATTCCAGCTGGCACGGCGGTAGGTAATCTGCTTCACAAAACGACTCCCGTTTATCCTCCTTTAGCTAAGGCTGCCCGCGTTTCTGGGATGGTTGTGCTGCATGCCACGATATCCAAGACAGGGTCTATCGAAAATCTCCAAGTCGTCAGCGGGGAGACGATGTTGCAACAGGCCGCGTTAGATGCCGTGAAATCTTGGACCTACAAGCCCTTCCTTGTAAAAGGACAGCCGGCCGAAGTTGAGACGACAGTGAATATCATTTTCACGCTCGGGGGGCCTGACGAGGCTGGCGACGATGCGGACACGGTCTGGCGCATGAACGCCCTGGCAACCGGCCCCGACCCCATTCTTCCGGTTGCGCATTCGTCTCATAGCGGCGCCCTTTATATGTCGACCTACGGCACAGTTTCGGCAAAGTTCCTGGTTCTAAATAAGGACATGTCGGAATACCTTCTTGCGCTCGGGCAGTTCCAAATCGAAGCCGCCCGTGGCACAGGGCGAACTCCGCGTACGATCTTCTGCGTTGGCGGGGCCGAGGTCTCTGCGCAGGATTTCGTCAATTCCGCGGCGGGCAACGAGGTTACAGTCTTTTACCTCAAGGCCGTTTGGAGGGACGGCGCTGAGGAGGAGAGGCTCATGAAGGTCTCTGATGAAACTGCGCTGCCAGCACCAGTGTTTGGTGACGAGGGGCCAGATCGGGAGCAAGCGAACCGCCTCTATCAATCTTGCGAATGAGTTCCTTCCGTTGCTCTTTCGTGGCACATTTAAACGGGCGGAACCGGGCGATTCTGCCAATCAATATCCCCACCTTACCGGTCACGTTGGAGGGTCCTTCATGTGACCCGAGCGGAGACGCAGGTAGGGCGACCGCCCGCGGATGTTTCTTAACCCCCGAGCTCACTGCGAATCGCCGCCGCAATCGCTTCCGCGTGCCGCCGCATCGCCTCTTCGCTCTCCGCCTCAATCATCACCCGCGCCAGCGGCTCCGTTCCCGAGTAGCGGATCACCACGCGGCCCGTATCTTTGAGTTCCGACTCGGCGGCGCGGATCGCTTCGACAACGGCCGGAATTCCGTCGAGCGGTTTCTTCTCGCGCACTTTCACGTTGACGATCAACTGCGGAAAGACTTTGAGATCTGCCGTCAGCTCGCCGATCGATTTGCCGGTGCGGGCGATCAGATCCAGAACGACGAGCGCGGTGAGCAAACCATCGCCGGTCGTGGCGAGGTGAGGAAAAAGAATGTGGCCGGATTGTTCGCCGCCGAGGGCCGCGTCCTCTTTCTGCATCATTTCGAGAACGTAGCGGTCGCCAACCGGCGCGCGAAGCATGCGAATGCCGCTGCGTTTCAGCGCTGCTTCCAGGCCCATGTTCGACATGGTGGTTGCCACCACCACATCGCCAGTCAACATGCCGCGCGACTTCAGGTCGCGCGCGGCCATCAAAAGGATGGCGTCGCCGTTGATCACGTTTCCGCGAGCGTCGGCCAGCATGCAGCGATCGGCGTCGCCATCAAAGGTCAGGCCCAGATCCGCTCCGCGCGATGTAACTTCGCGCGCAACGTACTCAGGATGCAGCGCCCCGCATTGCGCGTTGATGTTGCGGCCGTCGGGCGCGATGTTGAGCAGCGCAATGGTGGCGCGTCCATCGTGATTCAGTCGGCGCAGAAGCTCCGGAGCGATTGCCGCCGCGGCGCCGTTCGCGCAATCGGCCACAATCTTCAAGCCGGAAAGCGAAAGGCCCGGCGTGCAGTCGATGAGAAATTGAATGTAGTCGCCCTGAAAAGCCGGATTGTCCTCGACGGCAGCAAAGCGGCGCGGATCGGAGATCTTCACCTGCGCGGCGTGAAACAGGATCTCCTCTTCCATGGCCAGCTCAGCCGCGTCGGGGAACTTGAATCCATCCCCGCCGAACAGCTTGATGCCGTTGTCCTGCCACGGATTGTGGGAGGCGGAGATGACCACGCCGGCGTGGAACCCGTGAGTCTTGGCCAGGAACGCGACTGCCGGGGTGGTCACCACGCCGGCGCTTTCGACGACGGCGCCAGCTTGGCGCAGGGCCTCAGCCAGGGTGGCGGCGATCCACGGGCCGGATTCGCGCGTATCGCGGCCGATCAGGACGCGGGGGCGCGCTGCCGTTTTTCGCAGCGAGTGTGCGAGGGCGAGACCGACGCTGTAAATCGTCGTCGCATCGAGTGGGGGCTCTCCGGCAACGGCGCGAATGCCGTCGGTGCCGAAGAGTTGGCGCGCTCCGTTCGGGGTCATTTGGCCGATCTCTTGCCTCGTTTGCCGGTAGTGGGCGCTTGGGCCGCGCCGGATGAAAGGTTCTCGACACGGCTCGTAAACGATCCGTCCGCCAGGCGCGTCGTAAGCTGGTCGCCAGTGCCGATTTGTGCAGTGGAGCGAATGAGCGCGCCATCCGACGAAAGGACCAGCGCATAGCCGCGATCGAGCACCGCCAATGGCGAGAGTGAATGGAGCCGTGCATCGAGTGCGCCAAGCCGCGCGGCAGAAGACTCGATGAGCCGCTCCAGGGAGCGGTCCAATCGAGCGCGAAAATCGGCCAGGTGTTGGCGCGCGTGAGCCAGTCTCTGTCGCGGGTCGTGATGCAGAACGCCGGCGGCCAGTTCGGCAATGCGATTCTGGTTTCGGCGCAGACGATTCAGGATCGCCGCATCCATTCGCTCCGCCGCGTCATCGAGCCGCTGCTCCAGCCGGTGCAGCAGCGTGGTCACGCGCGATTCGACACGGCTGATGGGCAAATGCGTCAGCCGCCGGCGAGCTTGCAAAAGTTGGAAGCGCGCGGCGCGTTCCAATCGGTGCGATTGCGCGGCCAGGTGCTCGGCGATCTTGTGTTGGGCTTCGGTGATGAGCTCGGCCGCCGCGGAAGGGGTGGGGGCGCGCAGGTCGGCGGCGAAGTCCGCGATGGTGAAGTCTGTCTCGTGTCCCACCGCGGAAACGACAGGAAGGCTGCTCCTCGCAATCGCGCGAGCCACCTGCTCGCTGTTAAAGGCGGCCAGGTCTTCGAGCGATCCGCCTCCGCGCGCCAGAACAATCAGGTCGACGAGATTGGTTGCGTTCAGCTCGGCCAGCGCGGCTTCAATCTCAGCCGGCGCGGACTCGCCCTGCACGGAGACGGGAAAGAGCAGTACATTCAGGCCGGAATGGCGGCGGCTCACAATGTTCAGAAAATCGCGGATCACCGCGCCCGTGGGCGACGTGACAATGCCCACTGTGCGCGGAAACATGGGCAGCGGTTTCTTTCGCTCGGCATCGAAGAGGCCTTCGAGCCTGAGCCGCTCCTTTAATTGTTCAAAGGCGAGCTGCAGAGAGCCGGCTCCGACGGGCTCCATCGTCTCTGCAACAAGCTGCATCTGGCCGCGCTGCTCATAGACGCTCACGCGGCCCCGTACCAGCACGTGCAGGCCGTCTTCCGGACGAAATCGCAGCAGCACCGCCTGGCGTCGGAAGAGAACAATGGGCAACTGCGCCTCGGCGTCCTTCAGCGTGAAGTAAACGTGGCCCGACGGAGCGGGGCGATAGTTCGAAATCTCGCCTTCGACCCAAATGTCGCCGTACTCCTGTTCGACCAGTTCACGCACCTGCGCCACGAGCGCGCGCACGGGCCAGATGCGGCGCGAGGGGCGCGGCTCATCGAAGTGAAGCCCCAACTGGGAGCTCTCGTCGTGTTCTGACGCGAATGGATCGTGCGGAATCACTGCTGATGAGTGTAATTGTTCCGGTCTCAATCGCTCGATTTGCGGCTTTCGATCATGGCGCGCAGTTCCGCGGCCCTGGCCGCGAGATGTTTGCCCGAAGAAGCACTGGGTGCAGAACTCGAGGAGAAAACCAACTCAAGCTCTCGAGCCGCATCGGTTCCGCGCGTCAGGTTGAACGTGCCCAGCACACCGGCGAGTTTATGTGCGGCTGCTTGTGCGGCCTCGCGCCGCGATTCGTTAAGCGTCTTCGCCGTAACGGCTGCGGCAGCTGCTTCCAAGGTCGCAACGCGCTCGCGGATCTCCGGAAGAAATTTCAGCCAGAGCCGGTCCATCGCTTCTCGAAGCGCCGCGTCGGGGTGAGTTTCGGGTTGAGCCGAAGTTTTCATCGGAACCAGCGGTCACTTCCAGCCCAGCGCGCGCGATATTTGCGCCGAGAGTGTGAGCGGATCGAAGGGCTTGAAGAGCACCGCCTCTACGCCCAGGTCGGCAAATCGCCGCTGGTCGGTGCCTTGGACTTTGGCAGTCAGCAGCAACACGGGAATCGCCGCCGTGGCCGGATTTTTGCGCAACTCACGAAAGGTGGCGGGACCATCCATCCCCGGCATCATCACGTCCAGCAGAATCGCGTCGGGGTGTTGCTCGGCAGCCCGCGCCACGCCCTGCGCTCCGGAGCTGGCTTTGATCACTTCCCAGCCTGCCACCGTCTCAAGACTCAACGAGGCTACTTCGCGAATGTCTTCTTCGTCGTCAATAATCAGAATCCTGCGGCCCACAGTCTAACTCCCTTTATCTCAGTTTCAAGCGCGGCCGCAGCGTGTCGGCGGTGCGCTCTGGTTCTATCGGTTTATGGATTGGGTAACGCCGATTCCGGCAGCGCTTCTTCTTCCGGCATGCGCGAAGATCGCAGCATGGTCAGCACCAGAGCCTCCAGTTGCTGCGGCTGCACGCGGGTCTTGGCGAGGAAATACGTAGGGCCGAGGGTCAACTGGCTTCTCTGCTCCGCTGTGAGCTCGCGGCCGGAGTAAACCACCAGCGGCAGTTGAGCGAGATCCTCCTGCTGGCGCAGCCAATCCGCGACATTAAAGCCGTCGCCGTCGGGAAGGCCAATATCGAGCAGCATCAGATGCGGCTTGAAAGTCGAGCAGGCTTTGATCGTTTCCTGGAGCGAGTGTGCGGCCTGCACCTGGATGCTGTCGCGCGCGAAAACCTCACTGATCACATTCGCAAGATCGTGATCGTCCTCGACAATGAGAATGCGCGCCTTTTCGCCCG
>Ga0181522_10002242_pt1 | contig 11133 bp, 9 predicted proteins | sample PEATcosm2014_Bin_27_FD_121103 | JGI IMG/M metagenome (GOLD analysis project Ga0181522, IMG submission 121103) | Peatland microbial communities from MTU Mesocosm Facility, Houghton, MI, USA - PEATcosm2014_Bin05_10_metaG | ecosystem: Environmental > Terrestrial > Soil > Wetlands > Peat | place...
AAATGACCGATGCAGGCGAACTCGAAGCCCTTGTAAGTCAACAGATTGTGACCGCGATGAAGGCGCATGACGCGGAGCGGACAGGCACGCTGCGGCTGATCAAGAACGCGCTGAAGAACAAAGCAATCGAAAAGCGCGAGCCGCTGACGCAGGCCGAAAGCGAACAGACGCTGGCCACGATGATCAAGCAGCGGCGCGACTCAATCGATCAGTTTGCGAAGGGCAATCGGCCCGATCTGGTGGCCAAGGAGCAAGGCGAAATCGTGGTCATCGAGGAGTTTCTGCCCAAAGCGCTGGAGGAGGCTGGGCTGGCGAAGTTGGTGGCGGAGGCCATCGGCGAGTTGGCCGCAACGCTCGGGCACAAGCCGACAGTGAAGGAGATGGGCCCGGCGATGAAAGCCGTCCAAGGGAAACTCCAGGCGGCGGGCTTGCGCGCCGATGGTCGTCTGGTGAGCGAGTTGGTAAAGAAGGAGTTAGCCGGCTAAGGCCGGCCCGCTTTGAGTGCAGCGTTCCGCCGAGGCGCCTGCCCGGCCGCCCGAAGACAATTCTCCCCAATCACGAAACTAATCCCTCCAGATGGGGTCTCGTGAGTAGGCCCTCCCCCCGGGCTGCCGGAACTCCGTTTGCTTCGGCCCGATCTGCTTCAAATGGACCGGAGACCGGCATTGCCCAGGACCGGAATGGACTGAGAGGGACCATGAATCCCCGAAAGACTTTGCGTGTTTCGTCCTTAGCGCGGCTTCTCCCCCAAATGAACCGAACGCCCCGCCAGTCGCTTTCCCACGAATTTTCCGCGCAGCAAAAAACAGGCGTGACGAGATGGATTTTCGGCGCGGCGCTTGCGATATTCGCGCTGGCGTTTGCCGCCGATATCAACGCCCAGCAGCCGTATCCGGGAGCGCCGAGCGACAATCCAGGCAGCCAGTACCCGAGCGGCCAGTACGCGCAGCCCGCGCCTCAAAACGGCTACTCGCAGCCGCAATATCAGCCGCAGGATCAGCAGCCGCAATACGCGCCGCAATACTCCGCACCGCAGCAACCTTACCCACAGCAGTCTTACCCGCCGCAGCCGTATTCTGACCAGCAGTCGAACAGTGCGCAAGCGCCGCCATACTCTGAACAGGGCCAAGGCCCGGCGCCTGCACAGGCGCTCAGCGCCCAGGATCTCGAGCAGCTACTCGCGCCGATCGCGCTTTATCCAGACTCATTGCTGGCGCAGATTCTTGCTGCTTCAACTTATCCCGCGCAGGTAGCAGTCGCGGACCAGTGGCTGCAGCAGATGCGCGCGGCGGGCTATAGCTCGCCCGACCAGATCGCCGCCGGCGCCAACGCGCAGAGCGATTGGGATCCGAGCATCAAGGCGCTCACGGCGTTCCCTGACGTGCTGGACATGATGAATCACGATCTTGAGTGGACCTCGAACCTGGGCAACGCTTACTACAATCAGCCGCAGGACGTGATGCAGACCGTGCAGGTTCTGCGCGACCGCGCCGAGCAGGCCGGGAATCTGCAATCCACTCCGCAGGAACAAGTGTCGAACGACCAGGGCTACGTTGAGCTCGCGCCCACGAACCCGCAAGTTGTGTATGTACCCACCTACGATCCGTGGGATGTTTATGGTCAGCCAATCGCGCCGTATCCGGGCTTCTCGTTGTTCGGCGCACTGGGCGACTTCTTCGGTGGCGCTCCCATTCAATATGGACTCAGCTTCGCTCTTGGAGCCTTCGATCGTATGCCTTTTGGCTGGCTTGCGTGGGGATTTGACTGGTTGGGGCACGCACTGTTGTTCGACCACTCAGGCTATTCCACGCACAGCAACCAGGTTGCCGATTGGGGCCTGCCGCGTGGTGGACCTCGCGCCTACTATGGCCGGGACGGAAACGGCGGCATGCGCGACGGCCGGAATTGGTCGCGGGACAGCCAGAGTCGGCAGTATGACGAGCGGCAGGGCTACAACCAGGGCGGCAACTACCAACGCGGCGGATTCTCGAATGACCGCCGTGGCGCTCAGTCCTACGTCCGGCCCGCGCAGGGTTTTCCGGAGCCAGGGCGGCTGAACTATTCCAACCGCGCATCGCAGCAACCGGGCTACGGATACACCCGTCCCGCATTGCCTTCGCAGGCGTATGACCGCCCGGCGCAGAACGACTCGCGCATAACGCCGCAGCAGAACTACGGCTATCATCCGCAGACCTACCCGAATCGCGCGCAGACATACACGAATCCGGGCTATTACAACAGGCCGCAGAGCTATAGCAATCCCGGCTACCGATACGGCTACACGGGCGGTTCAGCAAACGACTACTCCCGGAACAGATATTCCGCGCCGCAGGCCTATGCCACTCGACCCAGCTTCGCGTATTCCAGCCCCTCAAGGTCGTATCGGGCTCCGCAGCCGGACAACTCGCGTGCGTATTCAAATCGCTCCTATGAGAACTACGGGAATACAATGGCGCGGAATGAGCGCTCAGGCGGGTTTCATCTCTTCGGCGGCGGTCAGCCGAAGTCGTTCGGTGGCCAGCGTGCACCCTCGTACTCTTACAAGGCGCCGAAAAACTTTGGCGGCGGACACCAGAGCTTCGGCGGCGGGCACGAGAAAGCGCCCAAGATGAGCCACTCCGGAGGCGGCGGAAACCACCGCCGCTAAGCCCGGGTTTCATCGAGCGCAAAATAAAAGCGCGATGAATTCCCCCGGGCCGCATGGACCGCACCGGCGCCCGGGCTCTATGATCGATTCTCAACCAGGTCATTTGCGCTCCGTGACCTGGCTTGTCGATGAAACTCTACGGCCCGCCCAAAAACCTGGTCCTCTGCCTGTTGTGCGCGCTTGCCGTCTCGCGAGCCGGCGCACAGGGCCCACCGTATCAAACGGACGATCCGGTTCCAGTCGACTTGCATCACTACGAGTTCTATATCTTCGGCGGAGTTGACGGCACTCCGGTTGAGTTGGATTCGACTGGCCCGGCCTTCGAGTTTAACTGGGGCGCCCTGCCTCGAGTGCAACTGCACGCCATCCTGCCCTGGGGCGTGGCGGCGCCGCTCAACCATCCCGTTTATGCTCCTTCCGGCGTAGGGCCCGATGAGTTCGGACTCACTGACATGGAGCTTGGCGCCAAGATTGCCTTCATCAAAGAGAGCCAGCACTTTCCGCAGATCGGCAGCTTCACCATGTTCGAGATGCCCACGGGCAACGCGACGAACGGCCTCGGTGTGGGAAAGGTCTGGTACAAGCTGCCCATCTGGTTGCAGAAGAACAGCGGAAAATGGCTCTTTGATGGTGGCGCCGGCTACCAGGTGGTCCCGCAGACCGGCTATCGCAACTTTCCCTATACCGGCTGGCTGATCAAGCGCGAGCTGAGCGAGCAGTGGGAGATGGGCGCCGAAGTTTTTGCGCATGGAGCCGAGGGCTCCGCAGCGGCGCAGACGCAATCTTCCGCCATGATCGATGTGGGCGGCTACTATCACTTCAAGCACAACACCAACGAGCAGTTCCTGTTCTGTTATGGACATTCCGTCGCAGGCCAGACCGAGAATTACGCGTACGTAGGGATGTATTGGACCTGGGGCAAGGACGCGAAGAGCAACTCGCCGGACGACAAGAAAGCGACCGCGGACAATCTCCTGTTCCCTACCCCTCCCAACAAAAACGGGCTCTGACTTCGCGAATCGATCCCAGATCTCGGATTCGAGGCATGGGGCGCAGAAAGGAAGTTGCGAATGGAAATCACGACACGCGGCCTCTGGACGATGATTCACGGCATGGGATTCGGCGCGCTGTATCTCCTGGCCTGTTCAGGCGCGCTGGTTGAGCTCTACCGGCGGTACAGGTCGCCCCTCGGTCCTGAGATCAAGGAGGAGGACGAAAGGTTTCTGCGAATCTACCTCACTGCAATGGCGGTGCTCGCATGGATCACCGTGCTCACCGGCGCGTACATCATTTATCCGTGGTATCGCGCCGTGCCGCCGCCGGGAACCGCAAGCCTGGCTGCATTTCCGCAGCGCCTGTTGATGTCGAGCCCTTCGACTGCCGCATGGCACTCGATTGGCATGGAGTGGAAGGAGCACGTTGCCTGGCTTGTTCCCATCTCCATCACCATGGCGGCAGTGGTCTTTTCTCAATATCGCCGCAGCCTCAGAATCCATCCCGAGCTTCGCGCCGCGGTTGTGGGGTTCGTCTGGGCTTCGCTACTCGCCGCCGGCATTTCAGGTTTCTTCGGCGCCATGCTCAACAAGACTGCGCCGGTAACTGGCGGCTCGACTATAACCTTCGTTCAGGGAGCGCAGAAATGAGCAATCAAAGCACATCTTCCGCCCCGCAAGCGAAACTGAACCCCAACGGCCCGGGCGCAGCGGCTGTGCTCGCGGCAGGCATTGGTTCGTTCATGGTTGCGATCTTCGCGATCCTCGCCGATAAAGCCGCATCCATCAAGAACCTGATGAACTTCTACAAGCCGACCGGACCGCTCTCAGGAGTGACGACCTGTGCGATCGTTGTGTGGCTCGCCGCGTGGGCCTTGCTGCACTGGCGCTGGTCGCAGCGGAACGTCGAAGTGGGGCGCGTCACTGCGGCAGCATTCATCCTGCTCTTTCTCGGCGTGCTGCTCACCTTTCCGCCCATCGCCGACCTGTTCTGATTGCCGCTCCGCACAAACCCTCGTCAAGACCGCACAAGAAAACGCCGGAGTGGCACATGGCCAGCTCCGGCGTTTGGTTGATCGTGCGTCGGGGTTACTGCCAGGCTGCGGTCGTCATGTCGGTGAATTGGAGACCATCGACGTGGCGAGCCACCAGCACCTCCTGGCCGTTGAGCTTGAGCAGGAGGCCGACCACCCGAATCGAGGCGTTATCCGTCACGTCATCGAATTTCCCGAATCCGAAGCGGAAGTCGCAACCCCCACCCAGGTAGACGGTGATAGGCGACGAGATAACCTGCCCGGCAAATCCATTTACATTCATCTGGAAAGTGCCCTGCCCGGGCTTCTCGCTGCCCGCAACCACGGTGCCGTTATAGCCCCAGTTCTGCAGGTGGATGCGCTTCACATCAAACGGGCTTGCGGTAGGATCGGCTCCGCCCACCGTAATCTCCTGGCCAGGCGTCAGCGCCTGGTCGTTGAAGAGAAGGTTGGTGAATGAATTGTGCATCCAGTAGATGCCGTAATTTTCGTTGCCGGTGATATTGACCGAAGCGAGACCACCCAGGGGAACCTCGGAGAGCCCGGACGGCAATACCCTGCGGACATAGAATTGCATGTTGGTTGCTTGACCAGTCGAAGGCGTCACGTAGGTCACGAGGCCGCCGGCGTAGAAGTGCGAGTCTGAAATCAAGGCCACCTCGTCCGCATCCAGCGTCTGCTCGGCGGGATCGAACTGGCCGGCGACCGCCACCACACTGTTGGAGTTCAAGCTAGCCAGACTCGCGCCGCCATCCCACTCCGTCGAGGAGGTGGTATTGATGGTGAACGCCTCACCGTGCGGACCGGTAATCACGAACGAATTGGGTTCTGCAGGAGGCGTGGCGGATGTGTTCGGCGGAGTGGTCACCGAGCCGACGAACTCATCGATGTGCGCGAAGGTGTCAGTGCGGGTGATCGTACTGACATCGAAGGTCGGGGTCACCGCACCAGTGACGGTCGCCGGCGTACCGCTCACTCCGATCGACTTGGCCAAATCGAAATCAATGCGCAGACCTACTGGCTCGCCGCCCTTGGGTCCTACCACCAGGGGGTTGGCCAGCGTGATCATAACCGTGTTTGACCCGGTGTAGCTCGCTGCCACGGATGCGATGGTCGGCGGGGCCGAGCCGAGGGGGCTGGGGACGCTCATGTAGTCAATGGTGCCCGAGCCCAGAGTGATGGTGATGCTGTCATACGTACCCTGCGGAACGTCATTGTCGTCCAGCACGGTTTGAAGTCCGTTGTAGCGTGCAAAGTCAGCGGTTACGCCGGTTGTGCAGCTGCTGATCAGGCACACGGGAGTGCCGGTTGTAGGATTCGCGGTGATGCTTGTAATTGTCACCGGAAACCCGACGACTGCCGCCAGAGGAGGCGCGTCGGTGCCGACCACGAATACTGAGCCACCGTTCGCACTGGATTGGGTTGCGGAGGGCATCGAGCTGGTGCAACCCGAAGCCACCAGGACGACAGCGGTCAGCGGAATCAGCGCCAGCCTGAAGAGCTTTTCAAATCCTTTGGTAGACATAGTAGTTTGGTCACCTTTTGCGAGACTGCGTGGCTTGGGGAGCGGGCGCTGGCTTGATCTACTTTCCTTCCCTATCTCGAGGGCATGCCGGGGAGGCATCGGACCGTAGCTGGAACACATCCATCAGTCAAGCTGCAACCGGTGAACTTGCATCGGTTCTCGACGACCCAGGCAGGGAAAATCGGATCATTCCAAGGCGCGCTCGCGCACGGAGCGGTCGCCTAAATTTAACTACGACGGCAGGGGGGTGTTTTAAGTCACTTTGTGCCGTCGATCTACTTAGACACTAGCCTGTTCAAGTAAGTTGTGCAAGGATGCAAAAAAGTTTCAACAATATCCGAAAATATTTGCCGCTGGTCGAGTTACCCCAGTAACAACAGCGGTTCCGCCTCAGCCCGGCCGATCCTTCTCAGCCTCAAATCGAGAAAAAACACCTTCCCCGGCCTGTCAAAACACCTCTGAGCGAACCCCCTCGGGAATCGGCGCGTGCTTCAGCAGTCCCAGCTCTCCGGCCAGCCGCTCCAGCTTGGCGCGAGTGGCTGCGGTGGGTGGCACCAGGGGCAGCCGCAGATGATCGCCGCACTTTCCCATCAGGCTCAGCACGGTCTTCACCGGCGCGGGATTCGACTCCCAGAAGTTGGCTTCGAACAGCCGCGAAAACCGGCGTTCCAGCTCGCGCGCCTCGCCCCAGTTGTTGTCGAGCGCCGCGCGGATCATGCGCGAAACCTCAGCTGGAGCTTCGTTCGACGCCACGCTAATGAGGCCGTGCGCGCCGACGGCAATAGCCGCAAGCGCCAGGTTGTCGTCGCCAGAGAAGATCTTGAATCCCCGCGGCAAGATGTGCACCAGCTCGGCAAATTGCGGCAGCCTTCCGCTCGCTTCCTTGATGGCCTCGATGTTATTCGCCGCGGCGGCCAGCCGCGCAACGGTCTCCGGCTCCAGGTTGGTCCCCGTCCGGCTCGGTACGTTGTACAAGCAAACGGGCAGAGGGTCGACCTCGCGAGCGAGAGCCAGGAAGTGCTGGAACTGGCCCTCCTGCGTTGGCTTGTTGTAGTAAGGATTAGCCGAAAGCACGGCCGCCAGGCCGGGAATACGCCGCAAGTGCCCGGCCAGTCGAAGCAGCACGCGCGTTGAGTTGTGCGTGCATCCGGCCCACACCGGAATCCGTCCCGCTGCCGCGTCGATCGTCAGACGAACAGCGCGCAGCCACTCTTCCTCGTCCAATGTGGCCGCTTCGCCGGTCGATCCGCACGCCACGATGAAATCAATGCCCGATTCGATTTGCCAATTGACGAGCGACCAAAGCGCCGGCTCGTCCACCGATCCATCCGCCCTGAACGGCGTCACAATTGCCGTACCGCACCCTGTTGTTTCCATGACAGGTCAAGTTTATAACGGCGTGGTGCAGCGAATGTGAATCGGTGTTCGCAAACTCGCCGACTCCGTCATTCAGGAGTCTCGCGCGATGGGAAAACCGGAAACAACAGGCGAGTTCGATTGTTGAAGTGCGGATGGCGATAAATGTCTGATCGCTGTTGCGGGACGGTCTTACAACTGATCGAAGATTTCGCGGAACTCCCAGGCGCCATGCTTGCCGCAGAGCCACTCTGCGCCGCGCACCGCTCCCAACGCAAACCCGCGCCGCGAGTGCGCGTCGTGACGAAGCTCCAATGTGTCGTGGTCGCTTACGGCACGCACAATGTGCTCGCCTTTGGCGTCGCCCACGCGGTGCGACTCAATCGGGACGTTGATTCCAGGTTGCGCCGACATAATAATCTCTTTCAGCGTAAGCGCCGTTCCTGAGGGCGCATCAAGCTTCGATGTGTGGTGTGTCTCGTCGATCGAGAATTGGTAGCCTTCAAGCTTGGCCAACTCTGCCGTCAATTGGAAGAGCTTCTGCACTCCGATGGAAAAATTTGTTCCGTATAAGAGGCCGCCGCCGCGCTGTACAGCGTGCGTCTTCATCTCGTTCAACTTCGCGTACCACCCCGTCGTTCCCACCACGATACGGCCGCCAAGGGCGAGCACGGCGCGCATGTTCTCCACGGCCGCTTCGGGCGTTGTGAAGTCTACAACCACGTCGACGCCGGACAGGTTCGGCGCCGTCAGCGCCGACGCGCGTGCATTCTCGTCGATATCGAGAGCGCGCACGCCGTGGCCCCGCTCCCGCGCCACCTCTGCGACGAGCGATCCGGTCTTTCCTTTGCCCAGCACGAGAATCAGCATAGGTTCCTTAGAAACAGATCGCAGTTCTTAGTTCGTAGTTCCCAGTTGAGGCGCGGTTCCCAATCAGAACTGTGAACTACGAACTGTGAACAGCATTTCTCGCTTCCACGTCGAAGATCGCCGGGTCGGGCTCCTTGAAGAACGCCGCGTGCAGCGACCGCACCGCCTCATCGGCATCGTCCTCCTCGATCATGAAGCTCATGTTGATTTCGCTGGCGCCCTGCGAGATCATGCGCACGTTAATGTGGCGGATGGCGTTGAACACTTGCGCGGCGATGCCGTTCTGCCCGCGAATGTCCTCGCCCACCATGCAAACAAGCGCCTTTTTGCCTTCGTACTTCACATCCGCCATCTTGCTCAGGTCAGCGTCGATCTCGGGCAGGCTCGCATTCGAATCCACGGTGAGCGAAATGCTCACTTCGCTGGTCGAAACCATGTCCACCGGACATTTGTGCTTATCAAATACAGCGAACATCTTGCTCAGATAGCCGTGCGTCATCAGCATGCGGCTGGCAACGATGTCAATAATAGTCAACTTTCTCTTGACGGCGATCGACTTGAAAGGGCTCTGGCAGTGCGGCGCCACTGAAATAATCCGTGTGCCCTCGCAGGCAGCGTTGCGGCTATTCAGCACCAGCACGGGAATGTTTTTCTTCACTGCCGGAAGAATGGTGGCCGGGTGCAGAACCTTGGCGCCGAAATAGGCCAGCTCCGCCGCTTCCTCAAAGCTGATGACCCTCACCCGCAGCGCATCGGGACACACGCGCGGATCGGCGGTCATAATCCCGTCCACATCGGTCCAGATCTCGATGGTCTCCGCGTCGAGTGCGCCGCCCACCAGCGCGCCGGTATAGTCGGAGCCGCCGCGGCCCAGCGTCGTCGTCAGCCCTTCCTCGTTCGACGCGATAAAACCGCCCATCACCGGCACTTTGCCTTGCGCAACCAGCGGTTTCAGTTTCTCCGTCGCACGCTTCTCAATCACGTCGTCAAGCGGCGCGGCCTTCTGGAATTCTGAATCGGTGACGATGACCTCGCGGGCATCGACGTGCGTCGCAGCCACACCGCGCTCGCAGAAAGCAGCGGCCACAATGCGGCTGGAGAGACGCTCGCCGTAACTCACAATCTGGTCGGAGATGCGCGGGGTGAGCTCGCGAATCGCGGACAATCCGCGGAGTACCTCGTCGAGCGCGTCAAATTTTTCGTCGATGAGCTGAACCAGCGCGGCGATTGTGGCGGTGTCCCTCACCAGGCACGCTGCAGTGTCGCGATGCCGCGCCCTGAGCCGCGAACTGATGGCCAGCGCGCCGGTGCGGTCGCCTTGTGCCGCGGCCGCGGCCGCGCGAAGCAACTGGTCGGTCACCTTGGACATGGCGCTGATCACGACCACGGGATTCTTGCCGCTGGCCACTCGCCCGGCCACAATGGCGGCGCTGCGCTCAATGGCGGCCGCATCCTCCACCGACGTGCCGCCAAACTTCATCACGACCAATTTCATTTCATGCTTCCCAATGTTTGCCGGCATTTTGACCGCTGTCATTGCGGCCATCGTTCACCTACGCGCGTGCTGCTGCCACCGCCGCAGGCTCCAGTTTCCCCAGGCTCGCCAGCATCTCGGCGTTCAGAATTGTCGCTCCAGCCGCGCCGCGCACGGTGTTGTGCGAGAGCAGCACAAATTTCCAGTCGAAAACATTGCACGGCCGCAACCGTCCCACAGTCACAGTCATGCCATTGCCGCGGTTGCGGTCAAGGCGTGGCTGCGGGCGATCGTTCTGCTCGGTCCATTCGACCGGTTGCTCGGGAGCGAACGGCAATTCGAGGCCAGCGAGCGGCTGGAACTCCGCCCACGCTGCCAAGATGTCTTCGCGGCGGACCTCCCTGCCCAGCTTTTTGCCCAGCTTGATTGACACGCACTCCGTGTGCCCATCGACCACCGGCACGCGATTGCAATGTGCGGTCATCTTCGCGGCGAGCGGCGCAACTCCGTGGCCTTCGAGCTTGCCCAGCAGCTTGAGCGTCTCGGCTTCCATCTTTTCCTCTTCGCTGCCGATGAACGGAACCACGTTATCGAGAATGTCCATCGACGCCACGCCGGGATAACCCGCGCCCGAAACTGCCTGCATGGTGGTTACGAAAATCTGCTCGATGCCGAAGCGCTCTTCGATCGGCTTCAGGCCCATAACCAGGCCGATGGTGGAGCAATTTGGATTGGTGACGATGTAGCCGCCCGATTCCTTGCGCGATGGCTGCTCCTCGATCAGGTGCAGGTGATCGGCATTCACTTCCGGAATGACGAGAGGCACATTGGGAGCCATCCTGAAAGCGCTTGAATTCGTGATCACGGCGCAACCTGCCGCGGCAAACTTCGGTTCCATCTCACGCGCGATGGCGGCGTCGACGCTGGCGAAGATCACCTTCGGAGCGCCATCCGGCTCGGCCGGCGCGACAATCATTTTTGCGATGCGCTCGGGCAGAGGCGTATCCAGCCGCCACTTGGCGGCCTCGCCGTAACTCTTCCCACTGGAACGGTCGCTGGCCGCGAGCCAGGCGATCTCGAACCACGGGTGGTCCGCGAGCAGCTGAATGTAACGCTGGCCGACCATGCCGGTCGCGCCCAGAATGCCAATTGGGTACTTGTTTTTCATGGCCTTGACTCTATCCAGTGTACTAGAGCCTGTTATTCACTTTCGCTCGCGCAGGCGTTGCGAGAGA
>Ga0181522_10002244_pt1 | contig 11125 bp, 12 predicted proteins | sample PEATcosm2014_Bin_27_FD_121103 | JGI IMG/M metagenome (GOLD analysis project Ga0181522, IMG submission 121103) | Peatland microbial communities from MTU Mesocosm Facility, Houghton, MI, USA - PEATcosm2014_Bin05_10_metaG | ecosystem: Environmental > Terrestrial > Soil > Wetlands > Peat | place...
AAAATCGCCACCGGTCAGCGCGCCGCTCGCGCAATCTCATCATCAGCTGGAAGTAGGAAAGCTGCTCTTCGCCATAGGAAGTTTGTGCGCCAATATCATTGGCGATCTGGTCCGCAAAAGTCTCCGCCGCGCGATCTTGAGCAGTTTCTTTTTCTATCGATTTTGGAATCTCTGCTCCTACCAGGCGTCCGGCCAGAATGAGCGTGATATGCACAATCCGTACAATTCCCAGTCGCCCTGCTTCCGCCCGTACCCAATCCCAATTCACATTTTCCTTCCTCAAAAGGCGCTCGATGTCGCACAGCCAGATCAAGCTTCCCCAGACATGCTTGGCGGCGTGCAGCGAAAGGACGAGCATCAAATCTTCCGGCGACGGAGTTTTTACATTGCGTCCGGCAACGGCCACGTTTATCGCCCGCGAAAACAATCCTTCCATGTCATAGTCCACCGCGTAGAAACGCGGTTGCAACGCCCACTGCAATTCGAGCAGGTTTTTTCCTGCCGGACTGTCGAATGTGCATTCGTATCCGTAGGCCAGATAATCTCTCTCTGCATTTTTCGAAATCGCGACGCGGGGGGCGTAACCTAATTCGCTCAATGGTTCTTTCAGGCGCATCACGTCATTTTTTCGCACGAACAAATCCAGATCGCCCGAGTGCCGCGCTGCCATATCGCCGTAATAAGTTTCCGACAGCACCAAGCCCTTGTAAGGAATCAGCTCGATGCCGAGCTCCTGTGCGCAATCGAGAATGCGAAACAGCTCGCGGGCAAGAAAAAGCGATTTTCGGACATTGATTTCGTATTTCCTGGCAAGCTCCGCGAGCACATTCGCCGGCACGTTAACGCCCAGCCCCGAAAGCTTGTGCAAGAGCAGTGAAGAAACGCCGTGATGGTCGGCTAGCCGCAGCAACTTCTGCCAGTCAGGCCGCGCCTCGATTGCCCGGCTTAGCTGGACTGGGGCGTGGGCGGAATCTGATGACGCTACGGTCAAAGCTGCGAGAAGCAACTCCCATTCCGGCCTTGAAGTATTTCTGCTTCCCGTGCTGTCCATGGTGTAAGCCTTGCCTCGAATTCTAAGACCCCATGCTGGAACACCCTACCAAACCGGGCTAAGCCCCGTGGGCGGATTACTTCGGTCATGGCAGTGTGCGTTTTATAACACGCAATGCGGTCGCAGGTTCTGTCAAACTAGTATTCGAGGAAACAGGTTCATGGGAGTCCTCACATCCAAATCGACGCGGCGTTGCACGCGCCTGCGAGTGGAAATTCCCGTAACCGTCACCAGTCTTGACCGCAAGCATCCCTTGGCTGCGGAATGCCTGGCTTTGGTTGTCAGCCCACAAGGCTGCGGAGTTCGCGCTACTCAACCATTGCCAGCTAAGACGCCCGTGCTGCTCAGCAACCTTCCCGGCGGAGCCAGCGCTTCAGCCCACGTTGCCAATTGCCTTCCACTCGGCAAGAACGGCAAATATTTTTTAATTGGACTATCGCTCTACAATTCCGCCAACGTATGGGGAATCAAAGATCCGCCCAAGGATTGGGATTCCGTCGCCGCACAAAGTCCGGATCCTACATTCAGCCAAGTTGCCGGCAAAGGCAAGGGGGAATGGCCCTACAACTTGTTTTCAGCGCACGGCGAAACTCATCCTGAGAAAAAGTAAGTCAACCCCCGCTATCTTCATCGTGTAACGAGTTGCTGCTGAACAACAAGCTGCCTTAGAGGCACTCTTTCGTAACCTCGTGCGGCAAGCGGCAAACTGCCATAATCGGACAAACTATGCACGAGACTTCGCAGACGGCCGCCGGGCCGAGTGTAAGAACAAAGGCGCAGGAAAGCACTGCGCAGCGGGCGCGCCCTTTTCGCGTAAGACTGCGCGGGTCGGTGCTGGCTCTGGTCCGCCTGCCCAATCAACGCGAAGTTCGCGGGAAATTGCACCAGCTTTCTATTACCGGCGGCCTGATGAATCTGGAAAAAACGCTCGAGGAAAAACTGGAAGTGGAATTGATTTTTCACCTCGGTGAAACTACCGTCCGCGAAAAAGCGCAGATGATGTTCCCCATGTGGGCGACGCAGGGCTGGATGCAGCCGTTTCGCTTTCTTGATTTACCGCCAGAGACGAAAACTCATCTGGAAACGACCCTGCAATCGTTTATGCGGGATACGCAAGAACCCTCCTGCTAACGAATCCCTTGTGACGAGCTCGCCGTTAATGAGCACAAAATACGTCGCCGCATTGTCCCCCCGCGTTCTCCTATAATCTTTGGCAATGTCCGTTACCGCCAAAGATTCAGTGAAGAAGATCGAATCCCTGCGCGACAAAATTCGCCACCACGAATACCTTTATTATGTCGTCGATCAGCCTGAGATCAGCGATTTTGAATTCGACAAGCTGATGCAGGAATTGAAAGATCTGGAGGCAGAGCATCCCGAGCTAATCACCGAAGATTCTCCCACGCAGCGCGTAGGGGGCAAGCCGCGCGAGGGCTTCGTCAAGGTACCGCACTCGTCTCCCATGCTATCGCTCGACAACACCTATAGCGAGGACGAGCTGCGCGCCTGGGAGCGCCGTGTACATGAACTGAGCGGCCGCGCGGACATCGACTATGTCTGCGAGTTGAAGTTGGACGGCATGTCGCTGGCCCTGGTTTATGAAAATGGCAAACTGGCGCGAGGCATAACACGTGGCGATGGAACTATAGGCGAAGACGTTACTTTGAACGTGCGCACGGTGCGCTCGGTGCCGCTTTCCATTTCGCTTGACAAGCTGAAGAAGGCCGGAATTCCATCGGATTTCGAAGTGCGCGGCGAACTGCTGATGCCTCTCGCCTCTTTCAAGAAAATGAACGAAGAGCGCGAGAGCAAAGGGCTTTCGGTATTTGCCAATCCGCGGAATGCGACGGCGGGCACAGTGCGCCAGCTGGAATCGCGAGTGACTGCGGAAAGGCGTCTCGATTTCTTCTCCTACATGCTGCTCAAAAACGGTCGAACTTTCTTCGACCGGCATTCCAAAACCTTAGACGCGCTTGACGCCGCCGGTTTCAAGGTCAATCCGAAGCGGAAGCTGGTGCACAGCATCGACGAAGCCTGGACGTTCATCCAGGAGTGGGAAGCCAAACGCGATTCGCTGCCCTATGAGATCGACGGCATCGTGATCAAAGTCAATCGTACGGCGCTGCAGGATGAACTCGGGTTCACCGGCAAAGCGCCGCGCTGGGCGATTGCCTACAAGTACGCGGCACGCGCGGGAATCACTAAATTGAAGAGCGTCCGCTGGCAGGTTGGCCGCACAGGAAAGCTTACCCCGGTGGCGGAATTGGATCCGGTTTCCATAGGCGGCACTACCGTGCGCAACGCCACTCTGCATAATCCCGACGAGATCGAGCGGCTCGGTGTGAAGGTCGGCGATTGGGTGCAGGTGGAGCGCGGCGGCGACGTCATCCCGAAAATCGCAAAAGTTATAAATGACAAAGAGCACCCCCGTCCGCCCGATGTTAAAGACATTGAAATGCCCAAGACCTGCCCGGTCTGCGGCACAAAAGTTGTACGTACCGAGGGCGAGGTCGACTACCGCTGCGTCAACGCCAACTGTCCGGCGAAGCTGCGCGAAACCATTCTGCATTTCGCTTCGCGCGGAGTGATGAATATCGACGGCATGGGCGACGCGCTGGTTACCCAGCTCACTGACCGCGGAATGGTGAAGAACATCGCCGATATCTATTCGCTGACCAAAAAAGATCTGCTGAGCCTGGAGCGTTTTGCAGATAAATCGGCGCAGAACATCATCGACGAGATCGAGAACTCGAAAAAACTGCCTCTGGAACGCGTGATCTATGGGTTGGGAATCCGCATGGTTGGCGAGCGCACGGCGCAGTTTCTAGCCGAACATTTTGGATCGATGGAAGCGCTGGAGAAGGCGAGTGTGGAAGAGTTACAGAACGTCGCAGAGGTCGGGCCGCGAATTGCCGAGAGTATTGTCGAATTCTTTGGCAATCCGGCGAATCGTAAGCTGGTAAACCGGCTGCGCGATGCTGGGCTGACTTTATCTGGACACAAAAAGCAACGAGGGACCAAGCTGGCGGGAAAGACATTTGTCCTTACCGGAACGCTCGCGCATTTTACGCGTGACGAGGCCAAAAAGATGATCGAAGATGCAGGGGGTAAAGTCACAGGCTCCGTCAGCAAGAAAACGGATTACGTGGTGGCGGGCGCGGATGCGGGCTCGAAGCTGGATAAGGCGAAGGAGTTGGGGGTCGCAGTGATTGACGAATCCGCTTTGGGTCGGCTGCTGGGCCAAGAAGGCTAGGCGAGTAATTGCCGCCCTCGGACTCGCGGCTCAGCGCATGACCCTCGGCGAACAGTAGTGCTACGCTATAACAAGGAGGTATCTATGACCCACCTCTTTCCCGCGCTGTTCTTCCCCATCTTCGGCTTTGGATTCGTGATGTATTTTCTACCGTCGATTATTGCTCTGGCCCGCAGCAAGCGGGACATCGCCGCGATCGTTCTGCTGAACTTTTTTCTGGGATGGACGATGATTGGCTGGGTGATTGCCCTGGTTTGGGCGGTGAAGACCGATATGCCTGTGGTGGTGCGTTGAAGGTGTCGACTGCCGCGAAACCGCACGCTTTGGCAGCTCTCGGATTTCTGCTTGTAACTTTCGGCCTAGCTTGTTCGCGCCAATCGGCGCCACCGGCGCCTGATCCGGCCACACTTCTGCAGGCCATTCCGGCGGCCGATTCGACAAAATATTCCGCGCTGGGGCGGAGCAAGCATTGGGAGAATCCTTATCTTGATCTTGTCATCCGGCCGCAGGCGGTTGCGCTGCTCACCTCGGTCAATGCAAATGAAGAACAGATTCTGAAGCCGGAGGAAGTTCTGCCGGCCCTGGCGCGAGTGCCAGCGGCCGCCTGGCCTTACGGGCGCGTGGTGGCAGTGCTGGCGGAAGGGAATCCGAACAGCTCCGAGCAGGATAAAGTTGCCATCCGCCGAAACCGCGGAATCGTCGAAGGCGACCTGCGGAGCGCACAAGTAGCGATCTACTGGGTGCCCGAGCCAAAATAAAGCAATCCCAACGAAATGCTAAGTTGCAAAACGATTGAAGAAATGCGTTCGGCTTGCCGCCAGGCGCGGTATGCAGGAAAACGCATTGGTTTTGTCCCCACGATGGGCGCGCTCCACGAAGGACATTTATCTCTGGTGCGGGCAGCGCGGGGTACGAACGACGTTGTGGCGGTTTCGATCTTCGTCAATCCAACACAGTTTGGGCCGACTGAAGATTTTTCGAAATATCCGCGGACCTTCGAACGCGATTGCGAGCTGCTGAAAAAAGAAAGCGCAGATCTGCTCTTTGCGCCTGCGGCGGAAGAGATGTATCCGCCCGCTGCCGTGACCTGGGTGAACGTTGAAGGATTAAGTGAAAAGCTGGATGGCAAATCGCGCCCGGGACATCTTCGAGGCGTTACGACAGTGGTTGCAAAACTTTTTCATATTGTCGAACCCGACGCGGCATTTTTCGGGCAGAAGGACGCGGCCCAGCTAGCTGTGATTCGTCGAATGGTGCGGGATTTGAATTTTCCTATCGAGATTGTCGGCTGCCCCATTGTGCGCGAGCCGGATGGCTTGGCGATGAGTTCGCGAAATGCGTATCTCGACGAAAGCCAGCGACAGCAGGCGCTGGTGCTGCATCGTTCTCTGATGCGAGTGAAACAGAGTTGGGAGGCGGGCGAGCGGCGCGCCACAGAACTCATCGCCTCTGGGCTCGAAGAGATCAGAAAAGAGCCCGCGGTGCGCATCGATTATTTTGAGATCGTGAATGCCGAGACTCTCGATCCCGTCGAGCATGTGACTGAAGGCGCGCTGGTTGCAGTTGCCGCCTATCTGGGAGCAACGAGGCTAATCGATAACATTTTGCTGCCAGGCTAACTCACGGCGTGACCGCAGCCGATGCGGTCGAGGCCGGTTCGGGCAAAGATAAAGATAAGCGATCGCGGACCATGGTTTCGATTTGCGACCACATGCTGGGGTCGCACTCGCACTGCACATGCCCGGGGGTCAACAAACGTTCTGCCCGCGATGCGTCGGGGCAGTCGATGGGATCTTTTCTGTAGTCCTTCTTATAGTTCCCCAAGATTTGCGTTTTTTCAGGATTTGCGGCGGTGATTTGCGGCTGCCCGTGGAGGATCCCATGGGGCTGATAGAAATTGACTGCGGCAGCCACATTGTCGGGGATCACCGAATCGTTCTGCCACATCTTGGCCACACTATCGACCTGCACGGTAAGCAGGACCGGCACACCTTGGCGGCGAAGTTCACGAGCTAATACGACGGCCGAAGAGGCTCCCCAGCTATGGCCAAAAAGAACGATGCGGGCGCGGGCTTTTTCTTCCGCCGAGAGGACTCCATCGTGGTTGGTGTCGAGCAGATGGAGAATCGCCTTGTAAGCCTGCTTCCGCCGTCGATTTTCAAAGACCCGGATGTAAGTGCCGCTGGGGAAAGACCGCTGCATTCGCTGCGCGAACCGCACCGGCCCGTGGTGAGCATCTGCATGGTTGACAAAGCCGCCTACAAAACCAATCACGATATTGGAAGGGGATGCGTTCGCTGCAGTGCTGAGCGAACCGCCATCTGCCGCCCGGGAAATTGACGGCATAAACAATGCAAGAGTGGCAATCGCGATGAGGCAGACCGGATATTTAATGGACCGGAGCAAGCAAAATCCTCTCGTCAGGTGAGATGACTGCCAGCGAAGAGGGGATGCAGTCAAAAAGCGTGCATTCATACGGCTCGCGATCCTGCCAAACGCCGCGAGCAGCGGGGCGTTCGACAGCCTTTTGTCCGTCGGATAGTCTACACCCAAAAGTCAACCAGAGGGCAATTTAGTAGTTGCTAACGCGTTTTCGGCCGGGCGGGCTGATTCTTCGGGCCAGATACGAAGGGATTTCCTGAAAGAAAAAATCGCAGCGGATCATCGACGGCCTTGGTGATTCCGATGCGGGCACTAATCCCGACTTTGCCGGCTCGAAAATTGTCGCGCGCGATCCAGAGTCCGGAAGTATCCGAGGTCAGATCACAGCCGTTGTCGCGGGCGCGGGTGATTCCGAAGGCCTGCGCCAGCCTGCCGGGGCCGGATGTGAGTTTGAGCAAATCGCGAGTCGTCGCCAGTGCGACCTTGCGCTTCTGTGCCATCTGCTCGCTGCCGAACAGCGGTTCGAGGGCGCGGAACAGCACTCCCCCTGCCTTGCCGTCGCGCTCGCACGAAACGTTTAAACAGTAGTAATTTCCGTAAATAAAGTAGACATAGGCGTGGCCGGGAGGACCAAAGAGAACGGCCGTGCGCGCCGTATTGCCGGCGGCGGAGTGAGAGGCAGGATCGTCTTTGCCCAGATAGGCTTCGGTTTCGACAATCCGGCCCGTCAGAAACTCGTTTTTATCCTGCCGCACCAGCACTTTGCCCAGGAGCGCGCGGGCAACCCGCTGCGGAGGGCGAGCAAAGAAAGCGCGTTCCAGCGGCGTCAGATCGTCACGATGCGAGGGAGTGGGCACAATTCAGAATGCAGAAGTCAGAATGCGGAAGTCAAAAAACGAAGCCAGAATTTTGAAGTCAGAATGCAGAAGTAGAAGCCGGCCAGCGGCACTATGCTTACTTCTGCCTTCTTCCTTCCGACCTCTTACTTCTGCCTTCTTACCTCCGGCTTCCTTCACGCCGCGCCTTTGGCGGCTTCCTTCAAGTAGGCCAGAACTTCCACCGCATGACCTTCCGGCTTCACTTTCGGAAAGATGTGCTGGATTTTGCCGTCCGGCCCAATCACAAAAGTCGTGCGGACGATGCCCATCACTTTCTTTCCGTACATGTTCTTTTCCTGCAACACGCCAAAGGCGTCGGCAACTTTCTTGTCGGCATCGGCCAGAAGCGAGAACGGCAGCTTGAACTTGTCCTGAAACTTTTTCTGCGCCTTGGGAGTGTCGGGCGAGATGCCAAGTAACACGGCGCCGGTTTTCTGCATCTGCTTGTAAGTGTCGCGAAATTCGCAGGCTTCCACGGTGCATCCGGGAGTATCGGCGCGGGGATAAAAATACAGCACCACCTGCTTGCCGCGCAGGGCTTTCAGCGAAACTTCGTTTCCGTTCTCATCCTGCAAATTGAACTCGGGAGCCTTATCATTGACATTAAGCATGAGAGCCTCGCGTGTAGAAAGATCGAGCGTGGAATCCAGATCGCCTTGGCTGCGGACGATCACGCGAAAAGTGCGCAACCTCTGCGCGGCTGCGACTGAGAGATTTCTGTCCCGCAGCCTCGCGCCCATCCTCCTTGCGCCGCTCTTCCTCGTCATTCTAGCGCTTTCTATGGTCGTGCCGCAGCAGATGACGGCACAGAGGCCGCAACTCAAGCGCCCTAATGACGACACCGAAGACAAACCGCCCGTGCCCAAAAAGCCGGTCAAAAAAGTAAAAGGGCCGCGCGCCGTTGCATTAATGCAAACCCTCAATGGGAAGACAACCTTGATTCCCATCGCGATTCTGGTAGAGGGTAAATTCTACGATGCCAGCGAGTACAAAGCCGATCCGGTTCCCATGGCGCTGGACTCGGGCAACATCTACGAAGTCGAGCAGACCGGAACTTCGCAGGGACTATTCACCGTAAGCAGCGCGTTGCATAGCAAAGCCACGAATGCGCCTCATCCCTGGATCGGAGCAGGATCTTTTCTCCCCAACGGCAGCGAAGCAGCGAAGACAACCCGCAAAGCGGAAGACGTTCCGAGGGGATTAAGGGACAATGGAGATGACGCTCCGCCGCGGCTGACGCGAGCGAACAGCACAAGCGATAGCAATCCTAATTCAGGTGCGGCCCCTAGAGATGCTGCGGCCGCATCCGCAAAGCCGAGCACGGATCCGAACGCATCGGACAAGCCCGCTGCGTCCAGTGGCGGCGCATCCGACAAATCGCCTTCCTCCACTGGTCCTGGAAGCGCGAGCACCCCCACGCCGGCGAGCTCGAAATCAACTACAGACACAGCCGGAAAATCCGATGGCTCGACGCCAGCGAATCAGCCAAATCCGCAGGAGAAGAATCCGCCGCAGGATGCCAATTATTATCGCCCCACGCTAAGGCGCGGCAAGCCAACGCAAACGGTCCCGACAGAGGACGACGATACAGCGACTCCCCCCCCATCGACTGATGCGAAGGCGAACGCTTCCGGAACAAACTCTTCCGCGACCAACACCGCCGAGACCAAAAAACTAACTCCAGTTCAGCTTACGCCGGCGATTTCTGATGACGGCGGTCCCGACCCACGCTCTTATAAGTTCTACTGGAAAACCGGCGAGGAAGAAGACCGCCGCAAGCAAATGCTGGCCCTGGCAGCCGATGAAGTGCGCGCCTATGTGACTGCGTTGGTGAAAAACAGCATCAGCGCGGCCCCGGCGCCGAAGACCGCTGTGGCGCGCAAATCCGCGGCGAAACCGGTGCAGCCGGAGTTCGAGAATGTCCGCTTTCAGGGCTTCGACGTATGGAGCAACAACCAGCCGGTGATGATTTTGACCGCCGAGGTGCACATGCCTGCGCCAAGTGGCTCACCTGCGGTGCCCGATTCATATACGATTACCCTGGTTACCCGCACCGACATTTACGGCAATCTCCACAAAATGTATTCCGGCGTCACCGACAAGTTTCACCTGGATGTAACTCCGCAACTGCAATTGATCGATGCCGTCGATGCCGATGGAGATGGACGCGGCGAGTTGCTGTTCACCGAAACCACCGATGCGGGCAGTGGATATGTAATCTATCGTGCAACCGCCGACAGATTATGGAAACTGTTTGATAGTCTCGGGGGAAGCTAAAATCGCTTAGATCCGGCAGCAGAAATTTTATCCATGCCGCTCGTTGAAATTCGCAATCTTACAAAGATTTACTCGCGGGCGGGCCTTCCCCTCAGCGCAAAGACCCACCCCGAAGTTCGGGCGGTCGATGATGTTTCTGTCGATATTCACGCCGGCGAAACGCTGGGCCTGGTGGGCGAATCCGGCTGTGGCAAGAGCACCCTGGGACGTTTGATTCTTCGGCTGGTCGAGCCGACTTCCGGCAGCATTCGTTTTGAAGGACGCGATCTGCGGGCTGCAAGCTCGCGCGACCTTCGCAATCTGCGGCGCGACATGCAGATTATTTTTCAGGATCCGTTCGCCTCGCTCGATCCTCGCTTTCGCGTGGAAGAGATCATTGCCGAGCCGCTGATTATTCACGGTAAAGCGACAAATGGAGGCGTGCCATCTTTCACCGCTTTCGCAAAGGGTCGGAGTGCGAAACTCGCACTCCGTGCTCGAGTCATTGAACTACTCCGCGCGGTCGGCCTGGAAGAATCGGTCTTGCGACGTTATCCCCACGAATTCAGCGGCGGCCAGCGGCAGCGTATCGGCATCGCCCGGGCCCTGGCATTGCATCCCAAGTTCATTGTCGCCGATGAACCGGTGTCTGCGCTCGACGTCAGCGTGGGCGCGCAAATCGTCAACCTGCTGGCAAAATTGCAGCGCGAATTTGGACTGACCTACCTGTTTATTTCGCATTCCATGCCCGTCGTCCGCTATCTTTCCACGCGAATCGCGGTGATGTACCGGGGCAAAATCGTCGAGATCGGACCAACCGAGCAAATCACCGAACGGCCGCAGCACCCCTATACCCGCACGCTGCTTGAGGCTACGCCCGAACTGGCGTCATGCCATTGATCGCTGATCATTATGTCTGTGCAAGCTGTTTTGCCAATTCGATCTACGCAGCGCAATCGAACTCGCGACTTGATTGAGATACTTGTGGGATTTGGCGCGATCATGGGAGTGATCTGGAGCCCTGAGCGGCTGCAGCCTAAGCTGTCTCCTCTAGTCCTTGTCCTAACGTTGGCAATTATTTTCTGGCGGCGTCCCAGCCGCGATGAACTTGGCCTCGGCTGGCGTGGCCTGGTTCCTTCGCTGTGGATTTTGCCCGCGGCCATCGCGGTTACCGCGATCAGCATTTTTGGCGCTGCCGAATTGGAGACGTTGCATCCCTTGTATCACGGCGATTTCCCGCACGTCGCAGGCTATGTCCTATGGACGATTTATCAGCAGGTTCTCTTGCAGGACTACTTCATGCCG
>Ga0181522_10002245_pt1 | contig 11124 bp, 11 predicted proteins | sample PEATcosm2014_Bin_27_FD_121103 | JGI IMG/M metagenome (GOLD analysis project Ga0181522, IMG submission 121103) | Peatland microbial communities from MTU Mesocosm Facility, Houghton, MI, USA - PEATcosm2014_Bin05_10_metaG | ecosystem: Environmental > Terrestrial > Soil > Wetlands > Peat | place...
CGCCAAGGACCGCAAGGACGAAGTCAGGCTCGCCGCGGCGCTGGCCAAGCTTACCGAGGAGGACCCCTCGCTCGCCTATGTCCAGGACCAGGAATCGGCCGAGCTCAAGCTGTTCGGCCAAGGCGAGATGCACCTGAGGGTCATCGTCGAGCGCCTGGCCGGCCGCTTCGACGTCGTCGTCGAAACGAAAAAGCCTTCCGTCGCCTATCGCGAGACGATCCGCGATCCGGTGACGGTGCGCGGCCGGCACAAGAAACAGTCCGGCGGCCACGGCCAGTTTGGCGACGTGGTGGTCGAAGTGGCGCCTCGCAATCGCGGCGAAGGCTTCGCCTTTGCCGAGAAGGTCCACGGCGGCACGGTGCCGAGGCAATACTTCTCCTCGGTCGAAATGGGCGCGCGCGACGCGATGAACAACGGGCCGCTCGGCTTTCACGTGGTCGACGTCGGCGTGACGCTGATCGACGGCTCCTATCACACCGTCGACTCGTCCGACATGGCGTTCCGCGCCGCAACCAAGATTGCGCTCGCCGAGGCTTTGCCCAAGGCCCGCCCGGTGCTGCTCGAGCCGATCCTCGCAGTCACGATCTACGTGCCGTCCGACGCTCTGGCGCGCGCGAGCGCGCTGGTCAGCGCTCGGCGCGGACAGATCCTCGGCTTCGAGGCGCGCGACGGCTGGCGCGGCTGGGAAGCCTTGCGCGCGACGATCCCCGAAGCCGAGATCGGCGACCTGATCGTCGAACTGCGTTCGGCGACCGCCGGCGTCGGCGCGTTCGAGACCAAGTTCGATCATCTCGCCGAGATCAGTGGCCGCGTCGCCGACGCCATCATCGCCGCGCACAAACGCGCCGCCGAATGAGCCGCGGCTAGCCGAGCGCGCGCAAGCCGATCAGCGCGAGCAGGTGCAGGGGATAGAAGGCGTAAAGCGCATAGCGCGGCAGGAAGCGCGTGCGCCCGGCAAACCGGCGCGCCAACGCCGACGTCGCCACGGCGACGGCGAGCACGAACAGCGGCGCCGCGAGGCTGTCGAACAATTCGTCGCGCGGAAACCAGTTGAGGCCGACGAAGAGCAGCGCCGCCCATGGCGCGACGTCGCGCCGGCCCTCGAGCGACAGTTTGAGCGCCGCCGGCAGCAACAGGCCCGCCATGCCAAAGCACAAGCCGGTGCTGATCGAGGTCCACGGCGCCGCGAAGGCTGCCGCCGCGCCAATGGCGAAGACGGCGTGCTGAATGCGCTTGGAACGCTCATCGAGCAGGATCGCGACGATTCCCGCCAGCAGCAGCGTGATGAGGATGTTGTCCAGCCCGTCGTGGAAGGCGGCGCGGTAGATTGGCTGCGACACGATCGCGAACGGCGTCAGCCGCGCGACGTAGCCGGCGAGCGACGCGCCACGGCGTAAATTGAGAGCGAAGACGAGGCAGAACAGCGGAAAGGCGACTCGGCCGACGTACCACATGGCGAGGTGGTGATGGGCGAGCAGCATGTCGTTGACGTGATCCGAGACCATCGCCGCCGCCGCAACCAGTTTGACCGTGTCGAGCGGCGCGCCTTCGAGAGCGAAGAGGGAGGGTCGGGAAGGCGTCATGCGCGACTCGCCCTCATCCGACTGGGCTTCGTGCGTCCACCTTCTCCCGCAAGCGGGAGAAGGTGAGAGCCCATCTCCAGCTTGCTGGAAAGGGGTTGGGGAGAGGGCGAGTCCAGCAGGACGCTTTCTTTGACAGCCCACCGCCGCCGGGATAACCCTGGTCGCTGCGGGGAAATCCCGGACGGGGAGACTTCTATGCGCATCCTGCTTGCTGCGATCATTCTCATCTTCGGCGTCAGCGTGGCGACGGCGCCGGCGTTGGCGACGAACGGCGGCGGCAATAATTCGTGCAGCGGCAACAACTGTTGAGGCCTGACAGCCCGCGCGGCGATCATTGAAGACCCTCCGGCCGGCGGCGGGCCGTTTTGGCGAGCTTGACAGTCGGGGATACGACTTCTCGTTGTAGGAAAATACCGGACAGGGAAATGGCCATGCGCATCCTGCTTGCGGCGATCATTCTTCTGTTCGGGGTCAGTGCGGCGACGGCGCCAGCGTTCGCAGACGGCGGCGGCACCAACACTGGCGGCAACGGCACCGAAAACTGCAGCGGCAACAACTGCTGAGGCCTGCGCGCGCGAGCGGCAATCATCGAAGAGTCTCCGGCTCGCGGTTTCGTCGTACCTGATCGCTGCGGATCGTTCTTGTCTTTGCGGAGACATTCTGGACAGGGGGACGACCATGCGCGTTTTGCTTGCGGCGATCATTCTTCTGCTCGGCGTCAGCGCGGCGACTGCGCCGGCTTTGGCGACCAACACCGGCGGCAACAACAACAGCAACAACAATAACTGCGGCAACAACTGCTGAGGCTGGCGCTCCGCACCGCCCGTCACAGCGCGCCCTCGAGCGCGCGCCGGCAGTAGGCGGCGACGTCGCGTGGCCACAGGTCGCGCGGCGCCCACGCCGCCGCCGGAACGTCGACGGTCAGACAGGCGCGGAATTCTTGCGCCGCCGCCACGCGGTCGCCCGCCGCCGTCAACGCTTCGCCGAGCCTCTGGCGGCTGATCGCCAGGCTGCGACGCCAGATGGCGTTCTGCGGATGGGCGGCGACGAGGGCCGCCATGGTTGCTTCATCGGCTTGATAGGCGACGCGCGCTTCGGCGAGGCGGCCAAGCGCGCGCAACGCGTCGCCAACCTTCTCGTTGGCGTTGGCGACGTCGTAGTGCGCCGCGGCGTTGGCGGCGTCCTTGGCGACGAGCGTCTGCGATTGGGAGCGATAGGTCTCGAAGTCCGACAGCGCGGCCGTCGGGTCCTGGCGCGCGAGCCGCGTCGAGCCGAGTCGTTGCCAAGCGACGGCGACGAACTCACGCCAGCGGAAATTCGCCGAGTCGAAGCCGATCAGCTGCTCGGCATAGGTTTGCTGCGCGAGATATTCGCGTTCCGCAGCCTCGGCCTCGCCGGAAGCGAGCGCGGCGTCGCCGAGGCGCTGGTGGGCGCCGGCGAGCGCCTCGACGCCGATGGCGTCGGTGGGCCTGGCCGCGGCGAACGCCTCGGCGCGCGAAAGATAGTCGGCGAAGAGCGCCGCCGCCGGCGTCGTCGCGCCGCCCGACAACGCGAGATCGCCGAGCCGCTGGATCGCAAACATTTCGTTGCGCAACCACAGGGTTTCGTTCGGCTGCGCGGCGCGCAAGGCGGCGGCGCGGTCGCGCCAGGCCTGGTAAACCACGCGCGCGTCATCAAAGGCGCCGCGCGCGCGGTTGAGATCGCCGACCCGCTGATCGGCGATGGCGAGCTGGTTTTCGGGGCTTTCGACGCCGGCCGGCGCCACGGCCGAAATCGCCGCGCCGGCAAGCGCCAGCGCCGCCGCCCGGGCCGCGCGCGCATCCTCGAGTGCGGCGTCGGAATCACCCGCCGCGTTTTCCGCGTCGGCGCGGCGACCGCGCGCCTCCAGCCGCAGCAGCGCCCAGCCGGCGTTTGAGCCGTCCTTGGCGACCAGCGCGTCGGCGAGCGCGTTCGCCTTGACTGCTGTCTCCTGCGCCGCCGCGACGCCGCTGAGCGACAGATAGGCGACGCTCAACGCGTTGAGCAGCTTGATTTGCGCCGCGGTCGCGGCGTCGCTTTGGCCCGGCAGGCCGGTCACCGTTTCGCGCGACTGCTCGACCAGCCGGCGCATGAGATCGGTCGAAAGTGAGCCGTTGTCGGCGCTGTCGACCAGCAACGTGACGCTTCCGGCCGCCTGATTGAGCGCGGCCTGATATTCGACTTCGACCTCGCCGAGCGCCGCCGTCGCGACGCCGCGCTGTCGCCAGGCGTAGGCGCCGGCGCCGATCGCCGCGACCAGTAGCAGCGAGACGACCGCCGCCACTCGGCGGCTGCGCTGGAGTTCGCGCCGCAGCGCCGCTCCCCTGGCGCGTTCGGCGGCCTCGACCGCGGCGCGCGCCTTTTCGCTCGACGCCTCGGCGAACGCGACCGATCCGGGCTCGAGCTCCGCGCGACGGCGCGCGACAATCTCATCCGCTTCGGCGAGGCGCCGACCCGGCGGCAGGAGGAAATCGTCGTGACGCCCGCTGCGCTCCCAATTGGCCGCATCGCGATCCAGGCGGCGGCGCGCGGCGAGGAAATCGCGGTGCTCTGCGATCAAGGCGGCGAGCGTCGGCCAGCGGGTGAGCAACGCCTCATGGGCGAGGCGCAACGCGCCGCCGCTGACCGAATCGTCAGCGACCGCGAGGCGCGCCGCAACCAGTCGATCGGCGAGTTCGCGCTGGCGCGGATCGGCAAGCGAGGCGCGCGCAGCGACGCGCGCGGCGACGGCGCCCTTGACGTCGTCGATCTCGACCAGGGCGAGCAGCAAGGACGCCAGCGCGTCTTTGAGCGCGGGCGGACAATCGGCGACCAGCGTCTCGGCATGGCGGGCGATCGCGCCCTCGAGCCGGCCGAGCGCCTCATAGCCGGCGTAGGTGAGGACGTCGCCGCCGTGCTCGCCGACGTCACGGCGGTAAAGCTCGTCGAGGACAAACGACAGCAGCGGGAGCGAGGCCGGGTCGCGCGCCGCCGCCTCGCGAATCGTCGCGTCGAGACCGATTCCGCTACGCGCGTCGACTTCGAAGGCGAGCCCGGCGCTTTCGGCCGGCCGGCGGACGATCAGCTCCAACTCGGCGGCAGTCGGCGGCGCCAACTGGTACTGCCCTTCGCCGCGCGACAGCGCCGCCAGCTCAGGCAACTCGACGAGGCGCGGGTAGAAGTCGCTGCGAAGAGTCGCCAGAACCATCGCCACGCCGCTCGCCGCCAGCGCCGCGATCAAACGGTCGAAGCCGACGCGCGCCGTCGCGTTGATCGTTGGCGAGGCGAAAAGGGTCTCCATCTGGTCGACGATCACGACCAGCCCGACGCGCGCGGTTTCGCTTCCGCCCGCCGCGCGCTTCAGCGCCATGCGCGTTTGTGCAACGACCAGCGGCGGATCGGCGCGCATCAGCGTCGCGACATCGTCGGCGCTGTAGCCGAGCGCCGCGAATTCGGGCAACGCGCCAGGCCGAAGCAGCGCTGCGGCGAGACCGGCCAGCGGATCGACCGCGAGATCGCCCGCTTCAACAATCGCGGTTCGCCAACTCGCAACGCCGGCGACGACGCCGGGCGCGGTCAGGTCGGCGGCGACGCCGGCGCGCGCCAGCGACGACTTGCCGACGCCGCTGGCGCCCAGCACGACGACAAAGCCCTGGCCAACGAGGGCGCGGCGCGCCAGCGCCTCGGCAATGTCGCGCACCGCCCGCTCGCGGCCGAAGAACACCGCGCTATGAGCGAGGTCGAACGCCTGCAGCCCGAGATAGGGCGAACCCGACCACCAGTCGATCCGCCGCTCGGCCGAAACCGCGCGCGCCGGCCGGGCCGGCAGGCGGCGGCGGATGATCTCGCGCAAGTGTGCTTCGAGCAGGGCCTCGAAGGCGTCGAGATCGGCGAACGGATTGAAGGCGAGCTTGAAGGCCCCCTTCTCGTCCTCGAAATAGCGGGTCCAGAAGCCGCGCAGCGCGTCCCATTGCCGGCGAGCGTCTTCGAGCTGCTCGGCGCGGCTGAAGCGGGCGACGTTCTCTGCAGTCTTGCGGTAGACGAGCAGATCGGGAACACCGGCGCGAATCTCGCGCGCGCCGAGCGCCTGCTCGAACTCCCATTCAGTGCCCGTGACCGGCGCGCGGCCGTCGCGGCCGCGATATTCGCGTGTGGGCGTGCGCTCGGGCAGCGGCGTGCCGAGCCGCGACCACAGGATCATCACCAGGGCGTCGGCTTCGCCGGGCGGGTCGATGACGTCCTGAAAATGCCCGGAGGCGAGCATCGGCTCGTATTCCCACAGCACGGCGGAAATATCGAAGAAGCGCGCGAATTCGCGCTTCAGCCGCCCGACCACCAGCGCCGCGCGGCGCCGCTCCTCGGCGACGTCGCCGGGAGAGGAAATGAAGATCCGGAACCGTTGCCCCATGACGCGCCTGCGCCCCCGGGCGCTCGCCCCTTGTCGCGCGGCGGGCGGGCCAGTCATTCATAACGGCGCCGGTTCGTCAAACCTCTGCCGCAGGGGATTCCGAGGCGTCTGTACAGCGCCGGCGCCATACCGTATTCAGGGCCGGACCCCCGGCAGGAGCGACGCGAAGATGGCCGAATTCTCTCCCAGCACCGATCGTCTGGCGACGGTCTTCGGCGGCTCGGGCTTCGTCGGTCGGCACGTCGTCCGGGCGTTGGCGCGCGACGGATGGCGCATCCGGGTGGCGGTCAGACGCCCCGACCTCGCGGGATTCCTGCGCCCGCTCGGGGTCGTCGGCCAGATCGAGCTGGTGCAGGCGAATTTGCGCTATCCCGATTCGATCGCGGCGGCGCTCGAAGGCGCTAACGCCGTCGTCAACGCCGCCGGGATTCAGCGCCAGAGCGGCCGTCAAACCTACGACGCAGTGCACGTGGCCGGCGCCGGCGCGATTGCGCGCGCCGCGGCAGCCGCAGGGATCGGGACGCTCGTCCACGTTTCGGGCGTCGGCGCCGACGCGCGTTCGCCCAACCCCTATATCGCCAGCAAGGGCCGCGGCGAGAGCGCCGTGCGCGAGGCGTCGCCGACTGCAGTCATCCTGCGACCGTCGGTCATATTCGGTCCCGAGGACGACTTCCTCAACCGTTTCGGCGCGCTCGCGCGCATCCTGCCGGCGCTGCCGCTGTTCGGGGGCGGCGCGACGAAGCTGCAACCGGTGTTCGTAGGCGACGTCGCGCTGGCGACGCTCGCCGTCATCGACGATGCGAGCGCAGCCGGACGCGCATACGAACTCGGCGGGCCGGATGTTCTGACGCTGCGCGAAGTCGCTGCGCTGACCTTGCGCGTCGTCGAGCGCCGCCGCGCGCTGGTTCCGTTGCCGTTCGCTTTAGCGCGGCTCGTCGCATGGTGGACCGAGATCGCCTCGACTGTGTCGCTCGGCGCATTCCCTGCAGCGCTGACGACAACGCGCGATCAGGTCGAGCTGCTGCGCCATGACAACGTCGTTTCGGCGGCGGCGATCTCCGAAGGTCGCACGCTGCGCGAACTCGGCATCAGCGCGCAAGGGATCGAGGCGGTGGCGCCGTCCTATCTCTATCGCTTCCGCAAGACCGGCCAATACGCCGCGCGCCGACTCGCTTGAGTGAAAGAACGCGACGCAACGTCGCGTATCTTACGGTATCGTCATCGTCGCAGCACATTGTTGTTACGATGAGGCGTGTTTTGTCACTCGTCGCGCTTCGCCGACGAGGCGCCGATGTTATCGTCTTCATGTCGCCGCTTTGATTCGATTTGAAAACGAATCTGCGAGGGCGACCGGTTTCGCCGCAATCGCACAATCGCCTCGGCACAGATAGCAAACGTTCTGAGGCGTCGGTGTCGGCGCGTCGTCATACATGACGACGCGCGGGGATTGGATTCGCGGCGCGATCGTCGAAGACGAACTCAACGAGGGGAGCCGCCATGCACACTATTGAAGAGATCATTGCCGACGCGCAGGGTTCTGTCGCGGCGTCGCTGCGCAAGGCGTATGACGCCGGCAGACACCACCAGACGACCGAGATGCGGGAGAAGTTCGTCGCTTTCTTCGAAGGCGTGATCGCGCCGTTCTCCGGCGCGCCGGCCGCGGCGCCGGCGCCCGCCGCCGAGCCCCCCGCGCCCGTCGTCGAGCCGGCTGCCGAAGCGGCCGCCGAAGAGGCGGCGCCGACCGAAGCGACGGGCGAAGCCGCGCCCGCCGATCCGCCAGCGGAAGCGCCCCCCGCCGAGACGCCGGCCGAAGTTCCACCGGAAGCGACCGCCGAACCGGCCTCCGCCGCCTGACCGCGTGCGCCCTCCGGCGCCTGCCGATCTGCGACGAACAAGCGCGCGCTTCGTCGCGCGCGCTTCAACCGCCCTTGCGCCGGCTCGACGCGGCGACTAGTTTGCCGCCTCGCCAGTCGATCGCCGGCGTCGCCGCGCGAGCGTAGCGATGCGCCGCGCCGGACGCCGCGGGGAGGTTGCGTGTCCACATCCGCCGCTGACTATCTTGTCGATCGCCGCCGCCTGCGCCGCCAGCTCAGCTTGTGGCGCATCGTCGCATTCATCGCCGCAGCGCTGGCGATCATCGCGCTCGGCGCGCGCTTGTTTGGCGCAGCGGGCGTTGTCGGCGGTCCGCATGTTGCCCGCCTGACGATCTCCGGATTCATTGCCGGCAACGAAGAGACGCTGAAGCTGATCCGCGAGGCGCGCGATTCGCCGGCGGTCGCCGCGGCTCTGGTTCGCATTGACAGTCCCGGCGGCGGCACCGAGGGTTCGGAAGAAATTTACGATGAATTGCGTCGATTGGCGGCGAAGAAGCCGGTGGCGGCGGTTGTCGGCGGCATGGCCGCATCAGGCGCGTATATCGCGGCGCTCGGCGCCGACCGCATCTTCGTTCGCGGCAATTCAATCGTCGGCTCGATTGGCGTGCTAGTTGAATTTCCCAACGTTTCCGGGTTGATGGATAAGGTCGGGGTCAAGCTCGAATCGATCAAATCGTCGCCGTTGAAAGCGACGCCGAACGGGTTTGAGCCGACCAGCGACGAATCGCGCGCCGCCATTGCGGCGCTGATCGCCGATTCCTTCGACTGGTTCAAGGCGCTGGTCAAGGACCGCCGCGGCCTGACCGACGAGGAGCTGGCCAAGGTCGACGACGGACGGGTGTTCACCGGCCGACAGGGCCTGCCGCTCAAGCTGGTCGACGCGATCGGCGACGAACGCGACGCGATCGCTTGGCTGGAAAAGGATCGCGGCGTGGCCAAGAACCTGCCGGTGCGCGACTACAAGCCGGGGACGGGGTGGACCGGATTCAGGTTGACGAGCCTGGCGGCGGCGGCGGCCGACCTCGCCGGGCTGACGTCGATCGCCGACGCGCTGCGTTACGAAAGCCGGCGGCCGGTTGACGGATTGGTCTCGGTTTGGCAACTGTCAGGCGGAGATTAGAGATGAGGCGGGATTTCTAGTCGTTCCGGAGGGGGCGTACGTTGATCAAGTCTGAACTCGTGCAGCGCATGTCGGCGCGCAATCCGCATCTCTATCAACGCGACATCGAAAACATCGTTGACGCCATTCTCGGCGAGATCGCCGACGCGCTGGCGCGCGGCGAGCGCGTCGAACTGCGCGGCTTTGGCGCATTTTCGACCAAGCAGCGCCTCGCGCGCACCGGCCGCAACCCGCGCACCGGCGACAAAGTCCCGGTGACCGAGAAGCTGGTGCCGTTCTTCAAGACCGGCAAAGAGATGCGCGAGCGGCTGAACGAAAAGCCGCTTTAGCGCAAGAAAGGGACTGACGAGCGGTTTGCGCCGCCGGCGCTTTGGCGGCATTGTCGCCTGCGCCGCCGAGCGCCGCCGCCGGATCGCTTCATGGTACGCTTCCTCAAACTTGTTATTGTCGTTCCGATCGCGATCGCGCTGCTGGCCTTCGCCTTCGCCAACCGGCAGATCGTGACGGTCTCGTTCGACCCGTTCCCCTCGGGCGACATTCCCGCCTTCGCCGTCAGCCTGCCGCTGTTCGTCGTGCTGATCCTGACGGCGATGATCGGCGTCGTCGCCGGCGGCGTCGCGATGTGGTTCGCGCAGGGGCGCTATCGCCGCGCCGCGCGACGGACCCGCGTCGAAGCCGACCGCTGGCGCGCCGAAGCGGAGGCCGGCCGCGCTCGGCTCGGCGCCCCGCCGCCGCCGTGACCCAGGGCTGAAGTCGCATGCGCCATTTCGCCGCCGCCGAGGTCGACGCCGCGCTCGACTTTCCTTCGCTGATCGACGCGCTTGCCGACGCTTTCCGCGGCGGCTTCCATGCGCCCGAGCGCAGCCACCATCCGATCGAGCGGTCGGGCGAACCGACGGCGACGATGCTGCTGATGCCGGCCTGGACGACGTTCGGATCGGGCGGGGACTTCCTCGGCGCCAAGATCGTCAACGTCTTTCCGGGCAATAGCGGGCGCGGACTGCCGGCTGTGCAGGGCGTCTACGTCCTCCAGTCCGGGGTCACCGGCGCGCCGATCGCGACCCTCGATGGAACGCGGCTGACGGTGTGGCGCACCGCGGCCGCGTCGGCCCTGGCGGCGCGCTATCTGGCGCGGGCCGACGCCAGGCGCCTGCTGATCGTCGGCGCCGGCCAACTCGCCCCCTATCTCGCCCGCGCCCACGCCAGCGTGAGGCCGATCGAGACGATCGCGGTGTGGAACCATCACGCGGAAGGCGCCCATCGGCTCGCCGCGGCGCTCGCCGGCGAAGGCTTCAATGCGCATGTGGTCAAACGACTCGAAGACAGTGTGCGCAACGCCGACATCGTCTCCTGCGCGACGCTGTCAGCGGCGCCGCTCGTCGCGGGCGCCTGGCTCAGCGCCGGCCAACATCTCGACCTCGTCGGCGCTTTTTCGATGCGCATGCGCGAGGCCGACGACGCGGCGCTGAAGCGCGCGCGCGTCTTCGTCGACACGGGGGCGGCGATGAGCGAGGGCGGCGACGTCGCGCTCGCTTTGAAGGCCGGCGCGATCGCGCGCGCCGATATCGCCGGCGACCTCGCCGCATTGGTCCACGGCGCGCCGGGCCGGCTGACGGCCGGCGAGATCACCCTGTTCAAGTCGGTCGGCGCGGCGATCGAGGACCTCGCCGCGGCGATGCTGGTGTGGAATCGGGCGAGCGGTCGCTGAGCCCTTCATTGGCCGGCGACATTCGATTTTCACAAAATTCCCTGTATCGTCTCCGTTTGCGGCGTTTGCCGCGGCGCAATCCGTCGACGGGGGCATGCATGAGCGCGCAGGGAAAACCTTCCGGGCAGGACTGGGCGAGACGGTTTCATCTGCCGCACGCCCATCTCGAATCCGCTTTCGGCGGCGACTGGTTCGCGCTGAAGGCGGAAGCCTTCGCCCGCTTCTTCGGCACGCCGACCTTTCTCATCGCCCAGACGGTCGTCGTCGGCGTGTGGATCTGGATCAACGTGGCCGGCTGGACGACGTTCGACGTCTATCCGTTCATCCTGCTCAACCTGGCCTTTTCGCTGCAGGCGGCCTATGCGGCGCCGCTGATCCTGCTCGCCGAAACGCGCCAGGCCGATCGCGACAAGGCGCATTCGATCGCCGACGCC
>Ga0181522_10002247_pt1 | contig 11119 bp, 12 predicted proteins | sample PEATcosm2014_Bin_27_FD_121103 | JGI IMG/M metagenome (GOLD analysis project Ga0181522, IMG submission 121103) | Peatland microbial communities from MTU Mesocosm Facility, Houghton, MI, USA - PEATcosm2014_Bin05_10_metaG | ecosystem: Environmental > Terrestrial > Soil > Wetlands > Peat | place...
CGGATTTCATTTGCGGCGCCGTCAAGGTGAAGATCAGCAGACGCCGCGATGCCGCTCGCCATAATTGCTTGCGCATCGTCATCTCCGATTCCCGCACCGACCGCCATGTCCCTAAGCGCATCAACGATCGCCTGATTAACGACCGCATCGCTGCCAGGCTGAACAGTTCGGCTTATCTTACGCGTGCTGGAAAGATCGCGTGCGGCGTTGCGCAATAGTTCAGGGATATTCTCGCTGCGAGCCGTTGCCATGAGCCGGCGCCAGCTCGCGATGTTGTCTGCGACCGCTACCGGCAATTCGGGCAATTCGTCCTCGACGAGCGTGGAGGCATCGGTCATGGCGTGCAGCCGTCCCTAGCCCCGTCAATTCTGCTGGGGTCCGCAGCGGCCGCGCCGACGAGTCTTACAAACAATGTTTCCTCACCATCCACCAGCACGTCCCGCAGTTCGAAGGCGATCGCTGTCTCGGTCTCACCGGCTGACTATCGTCACCGCGAGGATCGTCTGGCTCGTCCCTGACCAGCACCGACCGGGCGAGGTCGCGCGCGACACTCAGCTTGATTCCCAGCACCGGCGCGATCATCCGCAGGAATCTCATAAGTCCTGCTCGCATGACCACTGGAGCAACTGCATTACGGAGCGAGATCATCGGCCAGCGCCTTTGGCGTCGGCCTCGGTGGTCGAGCTGACCGTGTGCTGTTCTTGAAAGTTCACGAGCGTGCGACGCTGATAGCGCACCGCGCGGCCGATCTTTACGTAGGGCGGCCCGCCGCCGCGGACCCGCCACGCCTGCAGCGTGCGAACCGACACGCCAAGGAATTCGGCCGCTTGGTTCTCGTTGATGGCATAGTCGGGATCGGATGACGATTGCATGTGTTCACCTCTCGCTTGATTGCGATGGTGAGCAAGAAAAGCCAGATCGAGCGGAAAAAATAGGCGCCGCGATCTAATTCATGCGGCGATGTGAATGTAGCGATCTTTCGCGAGACCGGGCCGTCACTTAGAGAGGCCCAGCGAGTTCAGCGCGGCTATCTTGGAATTGGACCCGGCTTGCTCCATGACGATTCCGTGCCAATTTCGTCCCGCCAGATGCTCAAAAAACCACGCTCACTGATTCCAGGAAACCGCTCTTTTGCTGCCCGCCAAAAGTCGTCCTTGGATTTTGCGCGTCTGTTGGGGCTCTTGAGCTTTTCGCCGGCTAACCACACCCGGCACGCCGCTTCGTCGGGAAGGATGTCTTGCGTCGGCTTCCCGTCATCGCCTTTCACAGGCGCGTCGACCGAACTTGGCGTCCGCACCAGATAAGTCGGTTGCGCTGTGGTTTCGTCGACAGGCTTTTCTGCCCTCTCGCGGTCGGCGTGAGGGACTCCGGCTTGGGCCGTCGCCGGGAATTGCAAAGCTAATTGTCGACTATACTTCGTCCGCCTAAACTTGAACTGATGAACAGTCGGATGGCCCTCAAGATGATACCCATTGAAGTACGCCTGTTCGTAGATATCGAGCTGCTTTCGAGTGAAGCAATACTGCCGGAGCCACTCAACGATGCAGCGGTATTGGAAGTCGTACTTCTTCGCCGCCGCTTGTACAGACCCCCATTCAGACGGTCCGGCTGGGTCCCACCAACCACAATTAAGTACTGCCCTTTCGTCGAGGGTCAACGCGGGGACCAAGTCCTTGCCAAACATTGCCCTCCCAACGGGCTCCAACGCTTCAGTCCACGACATGTAGTTTTGATGATTCGGCAATTCCGCCTCCACACGCCGGGCAAGCGACACAGAAAGTCTGCGGGACACCCGAGCGTCGTGATCGGTTTGTCGAGAGCCACCAAGGTCCGCGCGACTCAAAAATCGTAGGTGCGATCGTAATTCAGAGGATTAGCAACGCTGCCAATCGCGTACGTTTTCCACAGATTACGCAGCAACCGGATCGAAAATCGAAGCAGCGGCTACGATCGAGCCGTAGGAAACCCGCTGGTTAGGGTTCCGTCCGGACCATCTTGCCTATGGTCGCCGCTATTTTAGCTCACCACTGGCTTTTTCGAGCGGGTTTTCCGAAGGATGCGCTCGATCACGCGTAGCCATGCTCAACGATTCTGTTCATCGTCGTTGAGCCGGGGGGGACTCTGGTAGGGCGAGCGCGGTGGCTCAGACGGCCGATAGATCAATGCTGTGTTGGGACTATCCATCGACCCACAATTGGGCCCAAAGCACACGCCGCCATAGGCGCCAGTGCCGACGTTCGGTGGTACACCTTCTCCGCAATTCGGGCCAACGCAGAACCCTCCATAAGCGCCCGTGCCGATTTGAACTTGAGCTCTCGCGTCAGTCGCACATAGTATCAGGAAGAACACCAACAAAATGGCACCAGATAAGCTTTTCATGGTTGCATCTCACTCGTCGCTACTGACCAAAAAGTGATCCTTACCAAGATTATTTTCTCCCATTTTGGGAGAATCCGCCAGCGCGATTTTGATCGGATGCCCCAGCTGGCGGGCCTCCCGATTGTCCAAGACCATCTACACCGAGCGTCACAAGAGGCCGTGCGAGCTGCTCAAAGCCCGGCGCAAGGTGGCCGGCCTCACGCAAACGGCTGTTGCCGAACGGCTCGGGAAGCCTCCCTCCTACGTAGCCAAGTATGAGCTTGGCGACCGGCGGCTTGACGTTCTGGAATTCTTGGACGTCGCCAGCGCGATCGGCTTTGATCCTTGCGCCTTCATCCGAGCATTGTTTCGACGATGAACGAGCCCAATAACCTAACTTCGACGTATCTTTGGCTCTCTATGCAGCCCGCGGTGGGAAATCGGAGTCAAGGCTGCTCTCCGTGGGGTTCGCACTTGGGCGTCTATTGCAAACTCTTGGCTACGGACGCTTGCACGTCTCGCGCCAAGTTGAACCGGCGAAACTCTTTTTGGCCGAGAAAGTCGAATTTACGCTCGAACAGCGTTGCCAGTTTGTCGTTAGCAGTGGCGAAAAAAATCTGCCTGCGTCTTGTGATCGCGATTTCCCGCAAATAGTCCAAGAACGAAAGTGAGTTTAAGTCGTCCACGTGGGCGATAGGATCGTCGATCAGGACCACCGGTGGCGCCGCACCAAGTTGGCTATTTTGCGCGAGAAACGCCGACAAGCCGAAAGCGGTGCGCTGGCCAGTGCTAATCTCACTTAAGCTTACTTCGGTACCGTTCGACTTCCGTACAAGGGTGGTCCATGAACTGCCAAGTCCCGAAAATTCGGCGGGAGCGTGAATGCGGGCAAATATCGCCTCTATAGCGCTGCGGTTCTTTTTAAGCGAAGCCTTCATCGCATCAGTGAGGGAATGATTCTTAGTAAGTTCGGCGAGCACAGCACGGGCAGAATCGTAACGTCCTATTTTCGGCTGGATCGTCGCAAGCTGCTTTGCAAGCTGATCCCTTTTCTTTCCGGATTGGTCGTGAGTAGCCTTCTCAAACCTCTCCTTGCCAAGCGCCGATCGGAGTTCGACCGCCATTTTGCGAATAGCATCTGCTGTCACCCTGAGTTCTGCAATTGGCTTCGTTGCCGGCCAGGGACAAGATTTTAGAAGAGCGAATAGGGCCGAATAGATGCTTTGAGTCCCTGCTAACCGCTCGCTCAGTTCCGACCGGGCACGCTTAAATCCTGAAATATCATCTTCTTTGACGCAAAGCAGCTCTCGCAGCGACTCCTTCAATTGTTGGTATTTTCTTTCTTCCGTTCTTTGATTCACAGAGGCTCGCTTTACGTCGCGCTCTGCAGTGGTAAGCGCCTTGTCGATTGCGTCAATTGAGTACGGTTTGAAGTTCGGATTGATTTGCGTCAGCCCTACTCGCAGCACATCATAAGCCTTTATGCCGTATCCTTCGGCTTCAAGCGCGCTGAGGTCTTTCGTCAGCGTATCTAGCTCCTGGTGTGACTGCGCCAGTTGTTTCCTCGCGTTATGAAGGTGGGCAAGCGCGACCGCAATGCTGACGTCTGAGCGTAGAGCCGAATTTGTACAAAACGCGGATAACCAGGATAGCGCCTTTTCCGAGTCGATAGCATTGTGTAAAATCGCCTGTTGCTCCCTAATCTGACCTAATAGGTTCTGTCCGCGCCGCTCAAAGTGGTCGTCTACGCCCTCCTTCATGTGCGTCGCAAGCTCGCCGGGCTTGAATCGGGTGTGACAGAGCGGACACTCGTCGATGGCGTCGCCATCTTTAAGGATGGCGACCGCAATTTCGCGAAGCTGTTGTCGCAATCTGACGGATTTCTCGCGCAGGCTTGTAAAGTCTGAATACGCTTGACGCTTGACGGCAAACTCGTTTTCTGCGGCAGCCCGGGCTATTGCCGCTGCCCGCAGGCAAGAAAGAACGGAAGCTTTCGTGACTGCCTTCGTAATCGTTTGAAGAAAGCGTTCTTCGAACCCGGCCAACAAGTTTATATGGGCAGCAATAAACTCCTGCAGTTTCACCCGCCTCGACGCCCTTTCCGGCAGACCGACAGCAAAAAACCTGCGAAGGTGTTCGAGCGCCTCGCGCGCTTCGCGGGCCCGGCCCATGGAAATTTGGGCGCTCTGTTGGCTGGCGAGGCTTTCTTCGAGTCCACTAATCATGGACTCGGCCTTCCCAATGGAATCTTCGGTGTCGCGGCAGTATTGTCTCAGTCCGTTCATTGTCACGGGAGAAGCGGCCCAGCTGATTTTCTCTGCCTGCCTTGCCTTCGCCGCGAGCTCGGAGCAAATGGCGACAAGTCTTGCCGCCATTTTGTCGGTATCGCCAATCGGAATTTTCCATTTGAGAGATTGAAGCATGCCTCCGATATGTTCTCGTAGAGCGTCGGATTCGTGCTTTACGGAGGCTGCGTCCGACAGGCGCTTGTCCAGGTCCTTTAGCTCACTCTCGATCTGAGACTGAAGAGGCTGAAGGTTGCGTAGCTGAGCGACCAACTCTTCAAGGACCTTTTCGATGTTTTGCCACGTCCGTGCCGTATCCGGGCCGACAAGTAGCTTCGAAAGGTCGTCATCCATATGGGCAGTGGATTCCGAAAGCCCGACTGCTGCGTCTGTATCCAGGAAATTGAATTGCGCGAAGCTTAGGTAGAGTTCATTTGTCTTGACTTCCGGTTGGCCATACCACTGAAGGTGTCGACGACGAAATTCCGCCAATTGCCGTTTCTGCGTCGCCTTTTCAGTATGTCCGTTGGCGAGGACAGCCGTGATCTCATATTCACTTCGCTTGTCCGGATTTCGTTTATTCCGTCCGCAATAGTACAACTCGATCGCTTCGAGTAGCGATGTCTTGCCGGTAGCGTTCGGTCCGTGAATCAGGTTAACGGTTCCGAATTCAAAGAAGTGAAGCAAAGGGTAATCTCGGTAGCGGTCCAACTGAAGGGACGAGATAAAAGGGGGCGTCTCAATATGGGCTTGGGGCTCTAATTTCGGCGTCTTCAGTGAGCTCGGTGGCGTCGCTGTGTCGATTCGCGCAAGGCGTCGAGGCAAGGTCTCGTCGCTTAAAATTGCTCTATGGAGTCCCGCCTCCACCAAGCGGTTTGACCAGACGGACAAAATGTTGGTCCTCTGGATGGCGGGAAGAGGTACTATTGATGGCGGCTCAAGTACCCGATCGATCTCGTCTTCCGAGATGACGAACTTTCTAGCGTACCTGCGGTCACTCTCAATGAACTCCTTGGCCTTACGAGCGTCGCCGCTCGCGAGTCGCGCGTTGCTCAGGATGAAGTACAGATAGTTGCTCCATTGGAGGCTCTGTCTGTCTTCGAAGTACCGCTTTCCAATAACGCGATCCTGATATTGCGTGAGTGCATCTGGGGTGCCGGGTAGACTTTCCGCGACGTCCATGTAGCAGACGGCGAATGGCTTCTGATTGGCGTCTTTTGTGAAACGAATTACTGAGTCGCCCACCTTCTCGACGTTCGGGAATCGCTTTGCGACCTGGGCGCTAAGCTCGGCAATGGAAAGCGTCACTGCTCCCTCCCGATGTCAAATTCGGAAGCATCCCCAGTCTTGTCAATACTCAGATAGCGATCCATTGGGAGCGAAACAATCTGTCCCTCATTGTTCCGAAACCAGACCGCAACGCGCTGCCGGTCAGCCAAGCTGTCATGCGGATTTGAGCACGATCGGTGCAAGAATTCAGCAACTCTCTTGGCGACGGCTTCGATTTCCACGTAAGCGGCATCCTCGCCCATGTGGATCAACGTCGCACGGCGTCCTTGGTTCGAGATGGCGTTCTGGTGAGGAAAATCAGAAAGCCACTCAAGGCGATATCCTTCTGCAAGATCAGCGACGGCCGGGGGCAGTTTGCTCCGGTTCGCGACAACGTCCCAGAGCTGTCCACATCGCCTCAGCCGCGCGACCCGAAACGCCGACGCGCCTGGGTCGATATCCTGACAAAAGGTAATCCTGCGGACGATCTCCGACTCCTCGATAGAGCACGAGTCAAGCGTGCATACATCGTGCCAGCTATCTTGATATCCGATCATGCCTGCGCACAAAGCCAGCACGCGCTCGGTAGCGTAAGGGTTTTCGCCGTGCAAGCGTATGATCTCGCCTCGTGCACCGCGGGATTCGGCAGCAAGCGGCGCAAATTCGTCATCAGCATCGCCATTGTCTGTCCAGTTGGCCGCTTCAGCGTCCCAGTCCAGCCGGCGCGTCAGTTGCGGGCCGCGTCGCCGCGAGAGCACCGTCACTACGCCAATGTGAGCAACCTTAGTTGCCGTGATAAGGTAGATCGCTGGATTGTAATTGAAGAACAGCGCATGGACGCGCAGCGGCTTAAGCCAAGTGTAATAAAGGCCCAGTCGATGGTTGCCGGATAGCGTCGCGTCGCGCTGGTCGAAATGCTTGTTAGGCTTGAGATACCAAGCGGAGGCTGCGATGTTTTTCCATGACTTCTCGTCATCTGGGCACCATTCGCGAACGTCTCTCGCCCAGTTCAGGCAGATGAGTTCGGTGGCATCGCCTTCAAACTTAAGCAGCCGCTCCCTGTAAAGGCGGTACTGCTGGTGGCGGGGCTTCGGATTGAGTTGGATGTGTAGGACCAGGCTGCGATCGTAGACTGCGTAGGCATCCTGATCAAAGAAGGCAAAGGCGTCGGAGCAGATCAAGGACAAAAGGCGTACACTGTGTCCCACTTCGCCAAATTGATAGATACATTTTCCCCGCTGTAGGGCGTTTAGTTCAAAATGGTCAGCGTCGCCCATCGGGTGCGTTTTGAATTGTACAAGCATTACCAACCGGGATGCTCCGCCGTCCGTCGGAGACGCAAGGAAGAGATAGACCAGTGGATCGACAAATCGGTCAGCGATAACCTCTAGCGATTCGCAAATAAGGACCGCGCCTGCCTCAAGGTCGGACCTCAGAGCGCAGAGTTTTTCAAAGGTGATGCTTTCGCATCCAAACGCCCACAGCTTTCCCGGTTTCGGCCTCATGCCGTCTTTGACGGCTTGAACCAGTACATCCCAGGGCATCGAGTATTCAGGCGTGACCGCGAGGTCGACATTTGTCTCGGCGACTGTGGCTAAGAATTCGGAGAACTGTTGCCGAGCCAAGTCGCGATCTCGATTATGAACGCCCGCGGCGCTCGCTTCAATGAAGCCGGCAGGCTGCATCAGCAGCACCTGATAGTTGTCAATGTTCGGCACGAGCGCATTGATCGTGGGTGCCTGAAGCCCTTGTGCAGCGAGCACCCCTGAAACACGTACAATTTCCATATCGTTAGCCGGCTCGTCGCAGTTGTCCGTGCCGTTTTAAGGCCGGCGCAGTGGTGAGCGCAGCTACGGCGCGCCCGTATAGGGCCTTGAGCGCCTTGGCAGCCCCTCTCTCACCGGATGATACGCGATTCCCGATTGTATTGGAAATATATGCAACTCCGCTGTGGACGCTAGCGAAGTCCAGTCGGATAAATATTGATCCGCGGCGCGAGTGACGACAGTCGATCAAAGTATCAATGAACAGATTTTCTGGGGTGTGCATTCGCGACGATATCCGGGGAGGCCCTCGTGGTCGATATCGGCCGCACGTGCACCGGCTCAGCCGGCTACATACACCACGTAAAAGCGCCTCAAAATCACGAACAAGCTAAAACGCGGGACGTTCCCGGGACCATGGTTTCTGGCCGTGCTTTCCGCCCTGGAATTGGATGGCGTGGCATTGGATGAGATTTAGATTAAGTGGCAAGCATCTTCGGAGCCGCCAAGAAGATCGCCGATGTGCTTTTGTGCGTCGATAATCTGTGGCGCCGAAGCATTTGGCGTTATCAGTGAGAAATGCTGATATTCTTTCGGCAAATCCGCATGTGCAACGACGGTGAATTGTGGGCCGAACTTTTGCACATCTATAAACACTGTAGCTACAACAGGAAGCACGCCTAACCGCAGAAATCGGCTCTTAGCTTCTTCGGTTTTTGGTTCAATGGTGACTCGGAGTCCTCCATTAACATCGGTCATGGATATATCAAAGCCAACCTCTTCGCCCCACGGCTTCAGCGACCGCTGGAGAAAGGCTTTTCGTTTCGCGGTTTCGGCTGATGTTTGTTTTGGAAAATAGCAGGAAAAAATGAAATTAGCCGCGCTCGACAGTAGAGGGCGCTGCCCTGGAGGCGCAGGTGGAATTGTGGAGTGTGGAACAAATACTGGTGGGTCATCCGCTATGAAGTCAGGAGCGTCGGGAGCAATGACGGGGGTGTGTGTTACTGCATATCCGAGCAGCCCGAAAAAGAGAGCCGTCAAACCAATAGAAGCTACAATAGTCGGTATTTTTGATTTGATGTTCTCGATACGTAGTCCCAGCGGACGAATGCCAGCAGGCAAATTACGCCAAACAATGTGCACGGCTGTGCCAGCAGCCACAGAGCCAGAGATAATAACGCCACCCCACCATGGCGGAGTCCAAGGCTGGAAAGCCAATGTGAGCAGCCCAACCAAAACGGCTACCGCTATGCCGAGTATGTCCCGCATGTTGGACTCCTAGCATCCTTGATAGGAGTCGAAAAAGTTAGTCGTGCTTCCAGTCGTCGGGGTTTCCGTGTGGGACGCCAAGACCGGCGCCGCGCTCGCCACGCTCACGGGGCGTACGGAAAACGTGGATACCGAACCGCCGGAGCTCATCCAAAGGCACCTTGTAATCACTTGCGGAACTGCATTTTGCCCATTCGGGACAGACACTTACAGAGAACGGCCAGAGACACGCCTCTTGATTCTCTACAAAAACTGACGTAAGGCTCTTGCCAGATATGAAAACGGGCCCGCCGGAAATGGCGAAGCCCGTCCTTTGGATCCGAAGTCCACACGATGTGGTGTGGGAGCGCTGTGAGAGGCCTCCCTTATACCCCAGAAAGTGGATTTCGGTCAACGGGAGAATGCTGACCGATGCCTGAGGAAGAAAATGTCTTTCAACTGCTCAATCGGCGCGAGCAGGAGCTGACGCATCAGATTTCCGCTCTCCGTGGTCAGATTGAAGCCAAGGAAAACGAGCTTGCCTACGTCAAGAAGGCAAAGGCGGCGACTGCCATTTCAGTGAGCGTCGGTAATCGAGAGATTCCGCCGCTGACCCAATCAATCCTGCCTCACGCAACAGCGATCCCCGACCTAGTTCGGCGATTTGACAATCTGACCATCAAGCAATTGGTCGTGCAGGCGTTGCTTGACCACTACATGGGGGGCGCTACCTCAGCCGACCTGCGCGAGTTCATTCACAACGCTTATGCGCGTTCCGTCGAGGCCTCCAGCCTACGCCCACAGCTACATCGACTTAAGGCGCAAGGTATTCTCGATTATTTTCCCGGCACGGAAACCTGGAATCTGCGGGTAGAGAAGCGGGACCACTACACACATGCCCTTCTTTCCGGCGCGCTCGGAGTGAAGGCAGAGCTAGCGTCGGATGAAAACCCGGAGCCTGAAGAGCCCGATCAAATAGGCACTCGACCGCGAGTTTTCCCTCGACGAAAAGTCAAATGAGAATTGGGCCACGGCGTGCCTCACACACCGTGGCCCCTTAACGGCGGTTGGTGACCGCTAAACCCCGAGCCTCCCAAGGCTCCTACCGAAAGGCAGGTGATGCTCAGTGCGGAAAGACCGCGCGTTAAAACGATAGCGGGTCAGGCGGTCGCCGGGACTAACCATCCCGGCGGCGCGCCGCCGTTGTTTCGACTAGCATACAGGCAGATTCCCGTCCAATTTGCAGGTCTCAATCCGTGACTGAGGTAAATCCCATCGAATTAAAACGCGCCGTCGAGGCCCAGCACGGCTGCACGGCCATGCTCGTGCAATCGGTACCGGTCACAGAGGCGTTTGAAGGCACGACCATATGGGAGGGCGTCGTGCACGTCTTTCGTATTCACGGCCACCCCAAAGCAACCAAAGCCTACGCCTGGTCCTCGCCAATCGAGGGAAGCGAAAAGCGACGGTTCTTTGCTGTGCTGCACCTAGGGCCGGTTACATCGCCTGTAGAGGCCGTGCGTGCGGCGATCGTGGCGGGAAGTAGGAGCGCAACGTGACGGTGCTTTCAATTCTATTCGCCGCCATCGCGCTTATTACCGGCTTGGTCGCAGCTTGGTATTGGTATGCCTCGACGAGGCAAAAGATTGATCCCGCCATTTACACAACGGATGACGGCAGGGAGGCCTTTCGACCAAAGGAATGGAATAAAAACGTAACGAAGGTCGTCGCCGAGGCTTCGCGGCTCAATGGTAGAGCGGCGATTTGGACCGCCGTTGCCGTAATATCAAGCGCCCTCTCGACCATGTTTAGCGCGCTTGGGGCAAATTAGGAGACTACTAATAGTTGTTATGCTTGGGGCCGTTTTCCTGAAATCGGTTATTTGCGCGGATTCCGCGCACCAAACCGCACGTATCTGGACGTGCATTTCGCGATGATGTCGACAAACGACCTGGTAGCTGAAGCCTGCCTGCGGCTGCTGCCTTGTCTCACCAAGCTAACGCGCGATGAAATCACCTGCGGGCGACCGGATTTCGTTTCGGCGGCGTGATCGTCCCTGCATTGAAATCCACATTCTCCCGTCGCAGGTTCAACACTTCCGAGAGGCGGCAACCGGTGATCCAAAGTCCTGATTGACCCGACCGCTTCTGCTCAACATTTTTCTAATTGCGCGGGATCGCTCCAACCGCATTGTAA
>Ga0181522_10002248_pt1 | contig 11117 bp, 7 predicted proteins | sample PEATcosm2014_Bin_27_FD_121103 | JGI IMG/M metagenome (GOLD analysis project Ga0181522, IMG submission 121103) | Peatland microbial communities from MTU Mesocosm Facility, Houghton, MI, USA - PEATcosm2014_Bin05_10_metaG | ecosystem: Environmental > Terrestrial > Soil > Wetlands > Peat | place...
CAACCAAAGACCTTGACCATGCTGCGCTCGTCGTCGACCTTGATGACCATGGTCATGAGCGAGTCGAACGTGCACGAGACCGGAGAGCCCACGATGTCCGAAGAGACGATCGGGTCCTCGGTGTAGGCGAGGATGCCCTTCAGGGGACCCGAGTCGGCCGCCCTCTTGAAGGCGGCGTTGATCTCCTCGACCGTCGTCGAGCGCACGATGGCGGTGAAGTCCGTGATGCTGCCCACGGGGATCGGCACGCGCAGCGAGGTCCCGTCGAGTTTGCCCTTCATCGACGCGAGCACCAGGCTCGTGGCGCGCGCCGCCCCGGTCGAGGTGGGCACGATGTTGATGGCGGCCGCCCTCGCGCGGCGAGGGTCCTTGTGTTGCAGGTCGAGGAGGTTCTGGTCGTTGGTGTAGGCGTGCACCGTGGTCATGAGGCCCACGTCGATCCCGAAGGCGTCGTCGAGGACCTTGACCATCGGCACGAAGCAGTTGGTGGTGCACGAGGCGTTCGAGAGGACGTGGTGCGTGGCGGCGTCGTAGCTGTCCTCGTTGACGCCCATCACGAGGGTCGCGTCCGCGTCGTTCGAGGGCGCCGAGATGATGACCTTCTTCGCGCCAGCACTGAGGTGCTGGGCCGCCGCTTCGCGCGACGTGAACAGGCCCGTCGACTCGATGACGACGTCAATCTTCAATTCCGCCCAGGGCAGCGCGGCCGGATTGCGTTCGGCGAGCACCTTGATGGTGTCCTGGCCAACCTTGATGTCACCGTCATGAACGGTGACCGGTACGCCGAGGATTCCCTGGGTCGAGTCGTAGCGCAAGAGGTGCGCGAGCATCGCGGGCGACGTCAGGTCGTTCACCGCCACCACGTCGATGTTGGGGTTGTCGAGGGAGGCCCGTACGAACCCGCGACCAATTCGTCCAAACCCATTTATTGCCACACGTATCGCCACGGCGTCTCCTCGGTCGTTGATGTCACCGCGCTAGGCGCTCAGTGCTCGAATCAATTTTTGCACATCGTGGACGAGGCCATTGGCGCCCGCCAGGTCCGCGTACCTGGTGGGTAACGAACACGCCTGGGCGGCGAACTGCGAGTGCTCGTCCACGAGCACCTCGTCAGGCACCACCGCGTGGCGCACCAGTGCGTCCACGTGATCTTGGAGCGTGAAACCCTCGGTTTCGGGCACCTCGGGACGCAGGTTCGCGACGTAGACCTTGCGGGCCCGGGTGCCGGCGACGGCCTGGGTGATGCCGGGCACGACGCACGCGGCGAGCACGCTCGTGAAGAGCGACCCCGGTCCGATCACGACCAAATCGGCGTTCTCGATCGCCTCGACGGCCGCCATGGGCGCGGGCGCGTTCTTGGGCTCCACGCTGATGTTCTTGATCTGTGTGGCGAGCGCCACCTCGGTCTGACCCCGGGTCGCGCCGTATTCGGTCGTCGCCACGAGGACCACTCCCTCACAGGACGCCGGCACGATGGTGCCGGTCACGCCCATGACCTGGGCGACGGCGCGCACCGACTCCTCCAGATTGCCCGTCGCGTCAATGAGGCCGACGAGCAGCAGGTTTCCCACGGCGTGACCGTCGAGCTCGCCGACGCGAAAGCGGTGCTCGAAGGATTCGGTGAGCGGGTTGGCGGGGTCGGCCAGTGCACCCAGACAGATCCGCAGGTCCCCCACCGCCGCGACGTTGAGCATGGCGCGTAGTCGTCCCGTCGAACCTCCGTCGTCGGCGACCGAGACGACGCCGGTCACCTCGTGGGTCATTTGACGAAGAGCCCGCAGGGACACGGCGGTACCGTGTCCGCCACCGATCGCGACCACCCTCATCGAGCAATATCGCGATGCAGGACGGCGTTGGGTATCTGGAGGCGACGACGGATCACCTCGGCGATCGCGACCGAGCGATGCCGTCCTCCCGTGCAGCCGATCGCGATCGACAAGTACGCCTTACCTTCCTTGGCGAAAGCCGGTATCTGCCATTCGAGCAGCGAACATACGTCAGAGAGGAAGTGCTGGGCGGGCTCTTGACTGAGCACGTAGGTGGCGACCGGTTCGTCGAGTCCCGACAAGGGACGCAACTCGTCGATCCAATGCGGATTGGGCAGGAACCGACAGTCAAAGACCAGGTCGACGTCACGCGGAATGCCGTTCGAGTAGCCAAAGGAAACCAACGAGACGCGCAGCGCGCCGGGCTTGGTCGAGTCGGTGAAGATCTCGACAATCCGCGCGCGTAACTCGTTGGTGTTGATCGAGCCCGTATCGATCACCAGGTCCGCCGCGTCACGGATCGATTGCAAAAGGGCGCGTTCGCCCGCGATCGAGTCGACGAGTGACGGCGCGGGAAACGGGTGACGCCGTCGATTCCCCTCGAAACGATGGATCAACACGTCGTCGGGCGCGTCGAGGAACAGGATCTTCGCGTTCTCGTGCATCTGTTGGAGTTCCATCTCGACCGCGAGTAACGCGTCGGGCTGTACGCGTCCCGAACGTCCCACGATGAAGGCCACGCCGGCGTAGTCGAGCGATCCCGCCGCCGCCAACTCACCGACTCGAACAATCAGTTCGATCGGGAGGTTGTCGATGACGAACCATCCCAGGTCCTCGAGCGCGGCCGAGACCGTCGAGCGACCCGCCCCCGACATTCCCGTTACGAGCACCACCTCACTCATCGCCTGCACTCCCCTTCGTGGGCCGGGGCACACTGGGCGCCTGCAAGTGATCGTAGATGTTCCTCGCCACGGACTGGGGCAGCCAGGCCAGACCCTCGAGGTCCGCCAGCGAAGCCTGACGCAACGCGTCAAGGGAACCGAACTCGCCCATTAAACGATCGCGGCGCGCAGGACCGAGACCCGCGACCCCTTCGAGACTCGAGGCCACCATGGACTTGGCGCGCTTGGAACGATGAAAGGTGATGGCGAAACGGTGGGCCTCGTCACGGATGCGTTGGACGAGGTACAGGCCCTCGGACCCGCGCTCGAGCGCGATCGGCGTCGACGAACCGGGTCGAAACAAAAGCTCCTCGCGTTTGGCGAGCGCGGCGAACTCGAGACCGGTCGCCCCAGCCTGGACGGCCGCCCTCTCGGCGGCGTGCAGCTGCGGCAGTCCACCGTCGATGATGATTAGATCGGGTCGTCGGAATTTCGTCGTCGACTGATCCTCGCGCAGGTGCGTGAGGCGTCGCGTCACGACCTCCTGCATGGCCCCCACGTCGTCGTTGCCGAGAATCTCCTTGACGTTGAAGTGACGGTAGTCGGCCTTCTTCGCGATGGCGTCCTCGAAGACCACCATTGATCCCACGTAGTTCGTGCCCTGGAGGTGACTCATGTCAAAGCACTCGATGCGAAAGGGTGGCTGGCTGAGACGCAACGCGTCGCCGAGTTCTTGCAGCGCCCGGCTGCGCACGTTGTGATCACTCTGTCGTCGAAGTGAGTCGCGATCGATCACCGCGCGCGCGTCGTTGGTCGCCAACTCGAGCACGCGTCGCCGCCGTCCCCGCTGGGGGGCCACGACCTCGACGCCTCGTCCTCGCAGTCCGCTCAAGTACGCGCCGGTCAACGAACTCGCCGACGCCGCGCTCGACACCACCACGACCGGGGGCACGTCGCTCGGTTCGTCGTAGAGCTCGGGCAGCACGCCCTCGATGATCTGGGTGTCGTCCTCGTCCATCGAACGGTCGATCAGGTGCACCGTGCGCCCGATGATGCGACCGTGACGGACGCGAAAACGCACGACCGCGGCCCGCCCTCCCTCGGTCTCCACCGCGATCACGTCAAGGTCGGAATGGTCGTCGAGGACCACGCTCTGGTCGCTCGCGGCCCGTTCGAGCGCCTCGAGGGCGTCGCGCGCCTTGGCGGCCGCCTCGTAGTGCTTCAAGCGAGCCGCCTCGTTCATTCTTTCGCGAAGTAGTGAGCGAAGCTGACGAACGTCACCTTCGAAGAACCGGGCCCAGGACGCCACCAACTCGCGATACCCCGCGGGGTCGATGGCCTTGACGCACGGTCCCGAACACTTGCCGATGTCATAGAGCAGACAAGGTCGATTGATGCGCTCCTGGTAGTTGAATTTATGACGGGTGCACGAACGAAGCGGAAACGCCTGGAGTAGTTCATCGATCGTGGTACGCAGTGCGCGCACGTCCACGAAGGGCCCGAAGTAGCGCACGCCCTTCACGTGCGCCGAACGGGTGATGAAGGGAGCCGGGAAGTCGACGCGGGTGTCAATGGCGACGTAGGGGAAACTCTTGTCGTCCTTCAGGCGCATGTTGTAGCGAGGCTGGTTCTGCTTGATCAACTCGTTCTCGAGGATCAACGCGTCGAGCTCGTTCGGGGTCACGATCCACTCCACCGACGTCGCTTCGTCCATCAGTGCCTGGGTCTTCATCGTCATGGCGTCGCTCTTTTGGAAATAACTGGCCAAACGCTGGTTGAGCGACAGCGCCTTGCCCACGTAGATGATCGAGTCGTGCTCGTTGCGAAAGAGGTAGCAACCACTTTGGCGAGGTATGCCCGAGGGCTTGTCGAACACTACGAAGCCCTGCTGACCGCCAACACCTCGCGCAGGACCGTCCCGGTCGCGGTCGGTAACTCGGCGATCTCCTCGGGCGTCCCCTCGCCCACGATCAGTCCTCCGCGACGCCCACCCTCGGGTCCGAGGTCGATGACCCAGTCCGAGGTCTTGACGACGTCGAGGTTGTGTTCGATCACCAAGACGGTGTTGCCCTGGTCGACCAATCGGTGTAGCACCTGCAACAGACGATTGACGTCCTCGAAGTGCAAACCAGTCGTCGGTTCGTCGAGCACGTAGAACGTGTGACCCGTCGCGCGCCGCGCCAACTCGGTCGCCAACTTCACCCGTTGGGCCTCGCCACCCGAGAGGGTCGGCGCGGGTTGGCCCAGACGCACGTAGCCGAGGCCCACGTCCATCAGGCTCTGGATGTGGCGAAGAATCCCCGGCTGACGGTCGAAGAACTCGAGCGCCTCGGCGATCGGCATGTTGAGCACGTCGCTGATCGACTTTCCGCGATACTTGATCTCGAGGGTCTCGCGGTTATAGCGCGCCCCGTCGCAGGTCTCGCAGTTGACGTAGACGTCGGGCAGGAAGTGCATCTCGATCTTGATCGTGCCGTCACCCGCGCAAGCCTCGCAACGTCCTCCCTTCACGTTGAACGAGAACCGGCCTTGCTGGTAACCGCGGACCTTGGACTCCTGGACCTCGGCGAAGAGCTTGCGGATCTTGTCGAACACGCCCGTGTAGGTCGCCGGGTTCGAGCGAGGCGTGCGGCCAATGGGTTGTTGGTCCACCGCGACGACCTTATCCAGATTGGCGACGCCCACGATGGTGTCGTGCTCGGCGACGTGAGTCTTGGCCCGATTGACCTGACGCTCGAGTGAACTCAGCAGGATCGAGTTGATGAGCGTCGACTTGCCCGAACCCGACACGCCGGTGACCGCGACGAAGGTGCCGAGGGGGATGTCGACGCTGATGTTCTGCAGGTTGTTCGCGCGCGCACCCTTGATGGTCAACTTCTTGCCGTCACCCGCGCGTCGAGTGAGTGGCGTCGGGATCGATTTCTCGCCGGACAGGTACTTGCCGGTGATCGACCGGGAGTTCTCCAGGAGCTCCTTGTAGGTGCCCGCGTGCACCACCTCACCACCGAACTCGCCCGCCCCGGGTCCGATGTCGACGATGAAATCGGCCAGACGAATGGTCTCCTCGTCGTGCTCGACCACGATGACCGAGTTCCCGAGGTCGCGCAACCGCTCCAGGGTCGAGATGAGTCGACGGTTGTCACGCTGGTGAAGTCCGATGGACGGTTCGTCGAGCACGTAGAGCACACCCACGAGGTAGCTGCCGATTTGACTGGCGAGGCGGATGCGCTGGGCCTCGCCACCCGACAGCGTCGCCGACGCGCGACTCAGGGTCAAGTAGTCGAGTCCGACGTCCATCAAGAAGTTGAGGCGCGCGAGGATCTCCTTGATGACTTGGCGCGCGATCGTCTCCTCGCGTTTGGTCAGCTTCAATTTCTTGAACAGGTCGATCGCCTCGTCAATGGTCATGGCACTCACGTCGGCGATGTTGTGACCGTGGACCCGGACCGCGAGCACCTCGGGCTTGAGTCGCTGGCCCGCGCAGGTGGTGCACTCGACCTCACGCATGTACTGCTCCGCCTGTTCGCGCGACCAGTCGCCGTCGGCTTCGGAGCGCTTTCGCTCGAGCCACTCGATGATCCCGCGATAGGTCGTGTCGTAGGTTCGAACCTTCCCGTACCGATTGCGGTACTTGACCGGCACGGTCTTCTTCTCGACGCCATAGAGGATGAGTTTGCGATCCTTCGCGCGCAGCTTGTTCCAGGGCGTCGTGACGCTGAAGCCGCCCATGTCCGCGATGCCACCGATGAGCCGCTCGAAGTACTTGAAGCGCGCGCCCGACCAGGGCGCGAGGGCGCCGTCGGCGAGCGAAAGCGTCTCGTCGGGCACGACGAGCTCGGGGTCGACCTCGAAGCGCGTTCCCAAGCCCGTGCAGACCGGACAGGCCCCGTAGGGCGAGTTGAAGGAGAAGTCGCGCGGCGCGAGTTCGCTGAAGCTGATGCCGTCGTGGCTGCAAGCCATCTTCTCGGAGAACTTTTCGATCTCGTCGGTGTCGAGAAAGAGGAACGAGACGAGGCCCTTGGTGAGTTTGAGTGCGGTCTCCACCGACTCGGTGAGCCGCTGACGACTCGAGGACTTCACCGCGAGTCGGTCGAGGACGACGTCGATGGTGTGCTGTTCGTAACGGGCGAGGTCGACCGACTCGCGTTCGCTCAGTTCGATCACCGTGCCGTCCACGCGCACCCGGCTGAAACCCTGGGCGGCCAACTCGTTGAGCAGGGTGCTGTACTCGCCCTTGCGACCCTCGACCACCGTCGCGAGCACGAGGAACCTCGTACCCTCGGGTCGCGAGAGGACCAGATCGACGATCTGCTGGGGGGTCTGGCGGGTCACCACTCGCCCGCACAGGTGACAGTGCTGCACGCCCACGCGCGCGAAGAGCAGACGCAGGTAGTCGTGAATCTCGGTGATCGTACCGACCGTCGAACGCGGGTTGCGCGACGCGGTCTTTTGGTCAATGGAGATCGCGGGCGAGAGGCCCTCGATGAATTCGACGTCGGGTTTGTCCATCTGACCGAGGAACTGACGCGCGTAGGCCGAGAGGCTCTCGACGTAGCGACGCTGACCCTCGGCGTAGATCGTGTCAAAGGCGAGCGACGACTTGCCCGAGCCCGAAAGTCCCGTAAAGACCACTAATTGGTCGCGAGGAATCTCCACCGAGAGGTTCTTCAGGTTGTGTACGCGCGCACCCTGCACGCGAATGGACGAAGTCATAGCGGCAATCTACCGGTTAGGACACGTCGCTCAGGCTGTCGAGCGTGACCTCAAGTCCCTGACGTTGCAATGAGTGCAAGTAGTCGCGCAGCGCCGCCGCCTCTTCGAAGCGCAATTCTCCAGCGGCCGCCAACATCGCTTCCTCCACTCGCGCGATCTCTAGGTTGAGGTCGTCGGGCAACGAACTCTCCAGGGACGTGATGCCGTGGGACCGGTTCGTGGGTTCGGGCGCGGATTCGGAACGCAGTCGCCCGAGGATGTCCGCCACGTTCTTCATGATCGTCTGGGGCTCGATACCGTGCTCCTCGTTGTAGACGATCTGGAGAAGACGTCGGCGCTCGGTCACCGAAATGGCCTCGCGCATGGAATCGGTCACGCGATCGGCGTAGAGAACAGCCTCACCGTTCGAATTGCGGGCGGCTCGCCCAATCGTCTGGATGAGCGCACTGCGCGAACGAAGGAAACCCTCCTTGTCGGCGTCGAGAATCGCCACCAGTGACACTTCGGGCAGGTCGAGGCCCTCGCGCAAAAGGTTAATACCGACCAAGATGTCGAACTCCCCCAGACGTAAGGAACGAAGGATCTCGATGCGCTGGATCGTGTCGATGTCGCTGTGCAGGTACTGCACCCGATATCCGGCCTTGGCGAGGAAGGTGGTCAGGTCCTCGGCCATTCGCTTGGTGAGGGTCGTGACCAGCACTCGCTCGTCGCGCGCGATGACCGCGTCGAGTCGAACTCGAAGATCGTCGATCTGGTTTCTCGTGGGCACCACGCTCACGACGGGGTCCAACAGACCAGTAGGGCGGATCACTTGCTCGGCGATCTGATCACTGTGCTCGATCTCGTAGGGTCCCGGCGTCGCCGAGACGAAGATCATCTGGGGCACGAGTTCCATGAACTCGTCGAAGTTGAGCGGTCGATTGTCCATCGCGCTCGGCAAGCGAAAACCATGTTCCACGAGTGTCTCTTTGCGTGAGCGGTCTCCGGCGTACTGGCCGCGGACTTGGGGCACCGCGACGTGGGACTCGTCGATGACGACGAGGAAGTCCTCGGGAAAATAGTCGAGCAGCGTGTAGGGGCGTTCACCCCGGCTTCGGCCATCGAGGTGGGCCGAGTAGTTTTCGATGCCCGCACACACCCCGGTCTGTTCGAGCATCTCAAGATCGTGTTCGGTGCGCGAGCGCAGACGCTGGGCCTCGAGGAGCTTGCCCTCGGTCTGGAACTTCGCGAGTTGGTCCTGGAGTTCGACCTCGATTGAACGACACGCCCGGTTCAGCGTCGCCGCACTCGTGGCGTAGTGCGAGGCCGCGAAGAGCGTGAACTCGTTCACCTTCCCGCGACTTTCCTGCGTCACCGGATTGAAAAAGGAAATCTCCTCGATCTCCTCACCGAAGAACGACACGCGTACGGCCTCGTTGGAATAGGCGGGTTGGACCTCGAGCGTGTCTCCCTTCATACGAAACGATCCCCGATCAAGGACTAGTTCATTTCGGCTGTACTGCATCTCGACGAGTCGGCGCAGCAACGCACGCTGATCGAAGGACGCACCCACCTCGAGCGCCAACATCCGTTCGCGGTACTCGAGGGGAGAACCGAGTCCGTAGATACAACTCACCGAGGCGACCACGATCGTGTCGCGGTGGGTCAACAGCGACGACGTCGCGGCGTGGCGCAGCCGGTCGATCTCCTCGTTGATCGAACTGTCCTTCTCGATGAAGGTGTCGGTACGCGGTATGTACGCCTCGGGTTGGTAGTAGTCGTAGTACGAGACGAAGAATTCGACCCGGTTGTTCGGCAGCATCTCCTTGAGCTCTGAGGCGAGTTGGGCGGCGAGCGACTTGTTGGGCTCGAGGATGAGCGTCGGACGCTGGACGCTCTCGACGAGCCAGGCAATGGTGGCGGTCTTTCCACTGCCGGTGATGCCCTCGAGGGTCTGGAAACGCAAGCCGTCGCGTACTCCTTGGGCGAGCGTGGCGATGGCCGTGGGTTGGTCTCCCGAGGGTTGGAACGGTGACTCGACGAGGAAACTATCCATGGACGAGTCCGCTCCGGGTCAATTGGGCGTCGAGTTCTAAGTACAACTCCTCGATTGTTCCGTCGTTCCACAGCACGTGGTCGACCAAGGAGAAGCGTTCTTCGTTCGTGATCTGACTCGCGAGGCGCGCGCGCGCGTCTTCCTCGCTGAAGTGGCGTTGTTCGACGAGACGCGCCAGCGCCACTTCTGGCGAGGCGAGTATCGCCCAGACCTCGTCGAGATTGAACGCCGCTCGATGTTCGGGCCGAAAGAGCGGGATGGAAATGAAGACCGCACTACCCGTCACCCTGCCAACTTGTCGAAGGATCTCCTCACCGATGTGTCCGTGCGTGATCAAATTAAGTCGCCGCAACGCGCTCGGATCGTGGAACACGACCTCGGCCACGAACGCCCGATCGAGCGAACGGTCATCACGAAGTACGGCGTCACCGAACGCGTCGCGCATCGCCCGCCACGCGGGTTGACCCGGCTCGGTGACCGCGCGGGCCACGTCATCGGCGTCGATGACGGGGAAACCGAGGCTCGCGAGGTAGTCCGTCGCGGCCGACTTGCCGGCTCCGATTCCGCCGGCGATGACAATTCTCTTCACGTTTGCACGCTAGCCACCGCGTGTGACACGCCAGTTTTGATCAATCCCCAGTTACTAGGGGGTACGCAACGTTGGCTATTGTCCTAGGAAGTCCTAGAGGGGGAAGAAGTGCTCAAGTACGTACTGCGACGATTAGCGATGCTCATTGGCATCGTCTTTATCATCTCGGTCGGAAGTTTCTACTTGATCCATCTTCTGCCGGGCAACATCACCACCGTCATCGAAGGCCCCGGTGCCAGCCCCTCGAACCAGGCAAAGCTCTTCAAACTGCTCGGCCTCAACAGACCGATCTACGAGCAGTACTTCACCTGGATCGGCAACGTCGTGCGCGGCAACCTCGGGGTTTCGTTCATCTCCCAGACCTCGGTCGCCGGCACCATCCGCGCGGCCCTGCCGATCGACCTCGAGATGATCTTCCTCTCGCAGGTGGTCTCGTTCGCCCTCGCGATACCCCTCGCCATGCGGGCCGCGCGTAAGCCCGATAGTTGGCTCGACCGGACCCTGAGCGCGGGTAGTTTCACCCTCCTCTCCGTACCGAATTTCATCGTGATCGTCATTTTGGTGTTGCTACTTTCGGTCAAATTAGGCATTGCCCACACCGGACCCTCGTCCTTCGTTCCCTTCAGCCAAGACTGGATCGTCAACCTCGAGAGCATGGCCCTGCCCACGGTCGCCCTCGCAATAGGGAGTTTCGTGGTGTACTTCCGGGTGCTGCGCAGCGATCTGATCGCGACACTCCAGGAAGAGTTCATCACGATGGCCCGATCCAAGGGCATCAGTCAGCGTCGCATCATGTGGCGTCACGCGTTTCGCCCGTCGTCAGTCGCCCTGCTCGGCGCCGCCGGCGTCAACATCGGCAGCCTGCTCGCGGGTGGTTTCATTGTTCAATACCTGCTCGACATTCCGGGTCTCGGTTACACCTTGATCCAGGCCATCAACGAGAGCGACTATCTGTTGGTCCAGGGGATCGTCTTAGTCGTCTCAGTCGGTGTCGTACTCATCAACTTCATCTTTGACTTCATCATCAACATCGTGGATCCGAGAATCAGCCGTGAGTAATTTCAACCAGATGCTCGTCGAAGAGGAGATCGCCCTGGTCGAGAAGCCAGAAAAGCGCGAGCCGCTCGGCTTGC
>Ga0181522_10002250_pt1 | contig 11108 bp, 9 predicted proteins | sample PEATcosm2014_Bin_27_FD_121103 | JGI IMG/M metagenome (GOLD analysis project Ga0181522, IMG submission 121103) | Peatland microbial communities from MTU Mesocosm Facility, Houghton, MI, USA - PEATcosm2014_Bin05_10_metaG | ecosystem: Environmental > Terrestrial > Soil > Wetlands > Peat | place...
CCACATGTCCGTGCTCGATATCGATGAAGCGATCCTCATCGTCGCGCAGCGGGCGGACATCGTCTACGGGCCTTTGGTCGACGCGCAGGAGTTTCCTCACGACGTCGACGTCGCGATCGTCGAAGGCGCAGTCAGCAGCCAGGAAGATCTCGAGAAGATCAAGCGCGTCCGCGAGCGTTCGCGCATCCTGGTCGCGCTCGGCGATTGCGCCATCACCAGCAATGTTCCCTCGATGCGCAATCGGCTGCCGGTGAAGACGATCCTCGAGCGCATCTACGTCGAAGGCGCCGACGTGCAGAAAGGGATCCCGACTGACGGCGTCCCCGCGCTGCTGAAACACGCCATCCCGCTTCAAGACGTGGTCAAGGTCGATTTGCACGTCCCCGGCTGTCCGCCTTCGGCGTCTTCGATCCTGTTCGTTCTCACCGAGCTTCTGGACGGCCGCATCCCTGACCTGAAGTCGAAAGTGCGGTTTGGCTGAGGAGGCCGTCATGCGGACCATCGTCATCGACCCCGTCACGCGCATCGAAGGCCACGCCAAGATCACCATCCATCTTGACGACGAAGGCAAGGTCGCCGAGACGGCGTTTCACGTCACACAGGTTCGCGGTTTCGAGAAGTTCACGGAAGGCCGGCCCTTCTACGAAATGCCGGCGATCACCGCGCGCATCTGCGGCATTTGCCCGATCAGCCATTTGCTCGCCTCGGTCAAGGCCTGCGACGCGATCATGAGCGTGCGCATTCCGCCGACGGCGGCGAAGCTGCGCGAACTCCTGCATTGCGGCCAGATCACGCAGTCGCATGCGCTGAGTTTCTTCCACCTGTCCTCGCCGGACATGCTGCTCGGCTTCGACTCCGATCCGGCGCGGCGCAACGTCATCGGCGTGATCGAGGACCATCCGGCGCTCGCCAAGGACGGCATCGCGCTGCGCAAATTCGGCCAGCAGGTGATCGAGACCCTGGCCAAGGAGCGCATTCATCCGTCCTGGACCGTGCCCGGCGGGGTCAACGCGCCGCTCGACCGCGCGGCGCGCGATCGGATTCTCGCCGGCCTGCCGGAGGCGAAGGCGATCGCATTGCGCACGATTGGCTTCTTCAAGGGCGTCGTCGACCAGTTCGAGGACGAGATCGCCAATTTCGGCAATGCGCCGACCCTCTCGGCCGGGCTGACCGACGCCGACGGCAATCTGCAGCTCTATGACGGCGGCATGCGCTTCGTCGACGCCTCGGGAAACATCGTTGTCGATCAGATGGCGCCGCAGGACTACCAGCAGTACATCGGCGAAGCGACGATGCCGTTTTCGTACCTGAAGGCGCCGTACTTCAAGCCGCTCGGCTTCCCCAACGGCGTCTACCGCGTCGGTCCGCTCGCCCGCCTGAACGTCGCGTCGCGTTGCGGCACGCCGCTCGCCGACGTCGAGTTTGCCGAGTACCACGAGCGCTTCGGCAAGGTGGTCGATAGCTCGTTCCATTTCCACTATGCCCGGCTGATCGAGATCATCTACGCGCTCGAGCGGATGGAAACGTTGTTGAACGACCCGTCGATCCTCGACCGGCATGTTCGCGCCACGGCGGGCGTGAACGCGCTCGAAGGCATCGGCATCGCCGAGGCGCCGCGCGGCACGCTCATCCATCATTACAAGGTCAACGAGGACGGGGCGATCGTCTGGGCCAATCTCATCGTCGCCACTGGACACAACAACCTCGCCATCAGCCGCAGCGTCGACCAGGTCGCGCGCCGCTACATCGATGGCGCGAAGATGCAGGAGGGCATGCTCAATCGCGTCTCGGCGGTGGTGCGGGCCTACGATCCATGCCTGAGCTGCTCGACCCACGCGGACGGTCCGTATCCGCTGGACATTCAGCTCGTGGACGCCGCCGGCGCGGTGGTCGACCAGCGCCGCAGCTAGCGGCGCCGCAAGCGCCTCACCCGTGCGCGGGGCGCTGCAGCGCCAATCGGCGCGCCGTGGCGATGATTTCGGGCAGCGCCGCGATGACTGGCGCCGACAGTCCCTCGCCGAGTTCCAACGAACCCGCCCCCACCGTGATCAGGTAGGCTTCGGGCGATCGACCGTAGAGCGTCTGCGCCATTTGCAGCAACTGCGCTGGCGCGACATGGTGGCCCAGGATCGAGGCGGGCGCCGGCGCAGGCTGCAGTGACACGACGGAAATGCGGCCCGCTTCAGAGCCGGTCGCGGCGTCGATCAACACGACTCGCGCCGCCGCTGCGAATCGTTCGGCGAGTTCTGGCGTGAGCTGATGACAGGCGAGCGCGTCGACGCCGTCTTCTTCGGCGAACGCCTGCGCGACCGCCTGACCAACGCCGTCGTCGCCGCGCAGCGGATTGCCGTAACCGACGATGAGCGCGTTTCCGGTCATTGCCGACCTTTGAATCTTCGACAACGCGACGCGGGCCGAATGGAGCGTGTTGCCTTCAGACTGAAACCCGGTCCGCCGTCATCGCGAGCGATAGCGAGGCGGTTTAGACGAAGCCGCCGTCGCAACACCGAAGTCCGGACTGACTCCCTCGCGCGCAATGACGGCCGAGACGCTTCCATTTGGACGCATCGTGCGCTAGCGGTTTCCGGGTGGGGCCGTGCTTTCGCGCACGACGAGCTTGTAGTCGAGCAGCGTGTCGGCAACCGGCTTCCCCGGCGCCTCGACCAATCGCGCCAAGGTCTCCAACGCCTTGCGGCCCATTTCGCGCCGCGGTTGATAGATCGTGGTCAGCGGCGGATCGCAGATCTGCCCCATTTCAATGTCGTCGAAACCGACGACCGACAGGTCCTCAGGTATGCGCAAGCCATGCGCCTTCGCCTCGATGATCGCGCCAATCGCGATTTCGTCGTTGGCGGTGAAGATGGCGGTCGGTCGGGGCGGGCCGTCGAGCAGACGCGCGGTCGCCGCGCGCCCGGCCCGGATCGAGAATTCTCCGGGCTGGATCGCCTCGGGCCAACGCTCGAGGTCGTTCGCCTCGACCGCCTTCTGGTAGCCCTCGCGCCGCTCCATGGTCAGCACGTTGTCGGCCGGGCCGCAGATATGGGCGACCCGGCGATGGCCGAGGCGCGCCAGATAGCTGACCGCGTCGAACGCAGCGGCGACGTTGTCGATGCCGACGATCGGCGCGTCGACGCCGGCGATGCGCTCGCTGACGACGACCATCGGGTAGTCGCCAGCCGCCCACTTACCGGGCGGAAAGGGAAGAAAGCCGTTGAGCAGAATGATGCCGTCGGCGCGCTGGCCGTCGATCAGGCGCCAATAGGTCTCGGCGATGGCGTGGTCGACGCCGGTGTCGCCGATCAGCACCGCCATGTCGTGGCTGCGCGCCTGCTCCTCGATGCCCTGCAACAGCACGGAGAAGAACGGGTTGGCGATGTCGGGCAGCAACACAACGACGAGGCCGCTGGTCTTGCCGCGCAACCCTCGGGCGTTGATGTTGACGGCGTAGTCGAGGCGCCGCGCCGCCGCCTGGACCCGGCGCGACAGGCGCGGTGAAACTTCAGCCGCCGCCGAGAGGGTCCGCGAGACGGTGGCGAGCGAGACGCCGGCGAGGTCCGCGACATCCTTCATCGTCGCTTTGCGCCGTCGGATCGGCCGCGTCGCCCCGCGGTGTGGCATTTTGCCTTCCGGCTTCCGCATTGTCCCTCTCGCGTTGCCGAATCTCTAACGAGAATCAGCGTCAGCCTCCACCATTGGCGGACCTGTGCGCCGGATCAAGCCGCCCGGCCGCTCGCTGTCGCCGTGCGGCTTGACTCGCCTGAAAACGTTTTCTAACAATGAAACAACTTTATTGGCCGCGGCACAAGAAGCACCGCGGCCGCACGCCAGCCGGCCCGTCGAGACGGGCGCCGGCGGCGCTCTCGAGGTCGAGAGATGGTGGGGAAACGACCGGGCGATTTCGCCGACAATTTGTCGCGTCGAGGCGCGTTGCCCTCCGGCTTGGCCGCTGCGGGGCGGGCGCGATGACGCCTCAGGCCGATAGCGCCAACGCGGGACGCGGCGCGGAGCCGCTGCTGGAGACGCGCGGCCTGACGAAGGCGTTTGGCCCGGTCGAGGTGCTGTCCGACATCAGCCTCGCCTTCCACGCCGGCGAGGTCCACGCGATCATCGGCGAGAACGGCGCCGGCAAGTCGACCTTGATGAAGATCATCAGCGGTCACCTCGAGCCGACGCGCGGTTCGCTGAAATTCGACGGCGCGCCGCTTACGCTGCGCGGGCCGGTCGACGCCGAGCGGCGCGGCATCGTGCTGGTCCACCAGGAGATCATGCTCTCGCCGGACCTGTCGGTCGCCGAGAACATGTTTCTCGGCCGCGAGTTGCGTCACGGGATCACCGTTGACGACCGGACGATGAACGCGCGCGCCGAAGAAGCGATGCGCGTCTTCGGCGTCGATGTCTCCGTCACCGTGCCGGTGCAACGGCTCTCGATCGCCCGGCGGCAGCTCGCGCAGATTGCCCGCGCGCTGGCTGTGCCGCACCGCGTCGTGATTTTCGACGAACCCACCGCCTCGCTCACACCGGTCGAGACCGGGGCGTTGCTCAAGCTCATCCGCGAGCTCAAGGCGAAAGGGGTCGCGGTCATCTACATCTCGCACCGTCTGGAAGAGGTCAAAGCGATCGCCGACATCGTCACGGTGCTGCGCGACGGCAAGCATGTGGCGACTTCTCCCGCTGCGGACTTGCAGCCGGTCGACATGGCGCGTCTGATGGTCGGGCGCGACCTGCTGGCCCTCTATCCGCCGCGCTCGCCGGCGCCGACCGGCGAGCCCGCCTTCGTTGTCTCCGGCTTCGGCGCGCCGGGCTTCGCGGAGGGCGCCAGCTTCGCGGTGCGCCCTGGCGAAATTCTCGGCTTTTCTGGACTGGTCGGGGCTGGCCGCACCGAATTGTTCGAGGCGCTGTTCGGCCTACGCAAGGGCGGCGGCGAAATCCGCCTCGAAGGCGCGACACAGCGCTGGCCCGACGCGCGCAGCGCCATGAACGCCGGCGCTGTCTACCTGACCGAAGATCGAAAGAGCAAGGGACTGCTGCTCGAAGAGACAGTGTCCACCAATCTGACCCTCGCGGCGCTCGACCAGTTCCAGCGCGGGCCGGTGATCGACCGCGCCAAGGAAGGGCAGGCGCTTGATCAAGCGATTCGTCGTTTCGACATCCGTATCGGCGACAAGGGCATCCTCGCCGGCGAGATGTCGGGCGGCAACCAGCAGAAGCTGCTGATCGCCAAGATGCTGTTGCTCGATCCGAAACTCGTCGTCATCGACGAGCCGACGCGCGGCGTCGATATCGGCGCCAAGCAACAGATCTATCGTTTCATCGTCGCGCTCGCCGCCGAGGGGCGATCGGTGATCGTCATTTCGTCCGAGATGACAGAGCTTATCGGCATCTGCCACCGCATCGTCGTCATGCGCAACGGGCGGATCGTCGGTGAGGTCGAGGGCGAAGCGATGACGGAACACGCCATCGTCGTCATGGCGACGGGCGTCGATGTGCCTGTGGGGGAAGCGCATAAATGACTCCAGCGACGCACGAAACGACGATCCCCACGAGGGCGCGCTTCGAGATCGGCGCCGTCGCGCCGTTCATGGCGCTCGTGCTGATCTGCGCCCTCGGCGCGCTGGCCAATCCGCGCTTCCTGAGCTTCGACAACCTCACCAACGTTCTGGCGCGCAGCACATTCATCGCCACGATTGCGGTCGGGCAGACGCTGGTGATGACCGGAGGCGGGCTCGACCTCTCCGTCGGGGCCATGGCGGCATTCGTTTCGGGCCTGGTGATCCTGTTCCTCAACAGCGGCCTCATCGCCGACCCGACGTTGCTGATCGTCGCGGCGATTGCGCTGTCGCTTGTGGCGGGCGCGCTGTGCGGCCTGTTCAACGGCCTGACGTCGACGATTGGCCGGATCGAGCCCTTCATTGTCACGCTGGGGTCGATGGGCATCTTCCGGTCGCTGCTGACGTGGCTCGCCCAGGGCGGGTCGATCACGATCCAAAATCCCGATGTCCGGGCGGCCTATCGTCAGGTCTATTTTGGCGATGTGTTCGGCGTGCCTTATCCGGTCCTGGTCATCCTCGGCGTGGCGATCGTCGGCGCTTTCATTCTCTACAGCACGGCCTTCGGGCGACACGTGCGCGCGGTCGGCTCGAACGAGGACGTCGCGCGCTACTCCGGCATTAGCGTCGCGCGTGTGCGCACGATCACTTACGTGCTTCAGGGCCTGTGCGTCGCCATTGCCGTCATCGTCTACGTGCCACGGCTGAGTTCGGCCAGTTCGACGACGGGGCTCGGCTGGGAGCTGACGGCGATCACCGCCGTCGTCGTCGGCGGCACCCGGCTCAAGGGCGGCGTCGGTCACATCTGGGGGACGATCGCCGGCGCGCTCATCCTCGAGGTCATCGGCAACATCATGCTGCTTTCGAATGTGGTCAGTGAATACCTTATCGGCGCGGTTCAGGGCGCAATCATCATCATCGCGATGCTGGCGCAGCGCGGTCTGACGCGCGGTCGATGAGGTCGTAGGGAGGGAGAGGCTGGGGCGTCCGCTCGCAGCCTCTCAAAAGCGGGAGACGAAAACATGAAGCGTATGTTGGCAAGTCTAGCGGCTGTCGCGCTCCTCGCCGGAGCTGCGCAGGCGCAGGAAACCAAGACGATGGCGGTGTCGGTTCCAACCGCAGATCACGGCTGGACCGGCGGTGTCGTGTTCCACGCGATGCAGGAAGCCAAGGCGCTCGAAAAGAAATATCCGGGGCTCAAGGTGATCGTGAAGACGTCGCCCGATCCCGCCGCCCAGGCGAACGCGCTCGAGGACCTCTCCACCCAGGGCATCGACGCCCTGGTCGTGCTGCCGCACGATCCCAACGTGCTGACCGACCCCATCCGCAAGGTGAAGAGCAAGGGGCCGTTCGTCACCGTCGTCGACCGCATCGCGAGCGACCGCTCGATCTACGACCTCTATGTCGGTGGCGACAATCCCGGCTTGGGCGCGTCGGCAGCGGCCTTCTTCAAGCAGAAGATGCCTGACGGCGGTGACATCGTCGTCATCCGCGGCCTGCCGATCCCGATCGACGCGATGCGCGTCGACGCGTTCAACGCGGGCATCAAGGGCACCAAGATCAACGTGATCGACAGCCAGTTCGGCAACTGGAGCCGCGACGACGCGTTCAAGGTGATGCAGGACTTCTTGACCAAGCATCCGAAGATCGACGCCGTCTGGTGCCAGGACGACGACATGGCCGTCGGCGTGTTCGAGGCGATTGCTCAGGCCAAGCGCACCGACATCAAGTTCGTCGTCGCCGGCGCCGGCAGCAAGGACATGGTCAAGCGGGTGATGGACGGCGATCCGATGATGCCGGTCGACGTGCTCTATTCGCCGACCATGGTTGCGGTGGCGATGGACGTGACTGCGCTCGGGCTCGAGGACAAAGTCCCGGTTCGGGGCGACTACATCCTCAAAGCGACGCTCATCACCAAGGAAAATGCGAAGGACTTCTATTTCAAGGATTCGCCGTTCTGAGCTTCTGAATCACGACGGGGAGCGCGTCCGCGCTCCCCGGTTTTTCTTGAGGGCGCGCCCGGCGCGCAGGATTCATTTCAGGGGACGATCATGGCTGGCATGGTCAAGGGTCCGGCGATTTTCCTGGCGCAATTCGCCGGTGATGCGGCGCCGTTCAATTCATTCGATTCGATCTGCAAATGGGCGGCCTCGCTCGGTTACAAGGGCGTGCAGATTCCCGCTTGGGACGGTCGGCTCATCGATCTCGCCAAGGCGGCCTCATCTCAGACCTATTGCGACGAGCTCACGGGAGTCGCCGCGAAGCACGGGCTCGCCATAACCGAGCTGGCGACGCATCTGCAGGGTCAGCTCGTCGCGGTGAACCCGGCGTTTGACGAGGCGTTCGACGGATTTGCGCCTGCGGAGGTCCACGGCAAACCGGCTGCGCGGCAAAAGTGGGCAGTCGAACAGATGCTGAACGCCGCGAAGGCCTCGAAGCGCCTGGGTCTGAAAGCCCACGCCACCTTCTCCGGCTCGCTCGCCTGGCCGTTCGTCTATCCCTGGCCGCAGCGCGCGCCTGGGCTGATCGAGACGGCGTTTGAGGAACTCGCCCGCCGCTGGCGGCCGATCCTCGACGCATTCGACGACGCCGGCTGCGACCTCGCTTACGAAATCCATCCCGGCGAGGACCTTTTCGACGGTGCGACCTTCGAGCGCTTCCTCGACGCGGTCGGCGGCCACAAACGCTGCAACATTCTCTACGACCCGTCGCACTTCGTGCTGCAGCAGCTCGACTATCTCGCCTTCCTCGACATCTATCACGAGCGGGTGAAGATGTTTCACGTCAAGGACGCCGAGTTCAATCCGACCGGCCGCCAGGGCGTTTATTCGGGCTACGCGCCGTGGGTCGAGCGCGCGGGCCGATTCCGCTCGCTCGGCGACGGGCAGGTCGACTTCCGCGCGATCTTCTCCAAGATGGCGCAGTACGGCTTCTCGTCCTGGGCGGTGCTCGAATGGGAATGCTGCCTCAAGCATCCTGAGGACGGCGCGCGCGAAGGCGCCGAGTACATCAAGCGCCACATCATCCGTGTGACCGAAAAGGCGTTCGACGATTTCGCCGGCGGCGCGGTCGATCAGGCGATGATTCGGCGCACGCTCGGACTGAAGTGAAGGAGGCAGGTCGATGACGATCGAGGGACGCAGCGACGCCGTGCAGGGCGGCAGGATTCGGCTCGGCATGGTGGGCGGCGGCGAGGGCGCCTTCATCGGCGCCGTCCATCGTATCGCCGCACGCGTCGACGACCAATACGAACTGGTCGCCGGCGCGTTGTCGTCGACGCCGGAGAAGGCGCGTCGTTCCGGTCAGGCGCTCGGTCTCGCGCCCGACCGGGTCTACGACAGCTACGAGGCGATGGCCAAGGCCGAGGCGGCGCGGCCGGATGGCGTCGAGGCGGTGTCGATCGTGACGCCCAACAACGTCCATGCGCCGGCGACCTACGCTCTGCTCAACGCCGGCATTCACGTCATCTGCGACAAGCCGCTGACGGTCTCGCTATTCGAGGCCAAGCGCATGCAGGCGGCGGTGGCGGCGTCGGGCCGCATCTTCGCCCTGACCCACAACTACACCGGCTATCCGCTGGTGCGCTGCATGCGACAGATGATCCGCGCCGGCGAGCTCGGCGAGCTTCGGCTGGTGCAGGTCGAATATCCGCAGGACTGGCTGAGCGGCCCGACGGAGACGACCGGCAACAAGCAGGCCGAGTGGCGCGTCGATCCAGCGCGCGCCGGCGGCGGCGGCTCGCTCGGCGACATCGGCACTCACGCCTTCAACCTCGCCGACTTCGTTACGGGGCTCGAGGTCGCGGAGCTGCTCGCCGATCTCAACGCGTTCGTTCCCGGGCGCAAGCTCGACGACAATGCGCAGATCCTGTTGCGCTACGCCAATGGCGCGCGCGGCGCCTTGTGGGCGAGCCAGGTCGCGCCCGGCAACGAGAACAGCCTGAGGCTGCGCGTCTACGGAACTAAGGGCGGCTTCCATTGGGCGCAAGAAAATCCCAACGAACTGCGCTGGTCGCCGCTCGGCGAGCCGACGCGCATCGTCACCCGCGGCGGCCCGGGTTCGGGTTCTGCGGCGGCGCGCGTCACCCGCACGCCCGGCGGACACCCTGAGGGCTACCTCGAAGGCTTCGCCAACATCTATTCCGAAGTCGCGCTGGCGATCAAAGCGGCGCGCGAGGGCAAGCCGCCGCCGGCCGAATGCGAGTTCCCGACCATCGTCGACGGCGTCAAGGGCGTCGCCTTCGTCGAAGCGGCGGTGAAGTCGTCGAAGGCGAACGGCGCCTGGGTGAAGCTCGAGGGCTAGGCCCGCCGCCGACGAAGAGCGGGCGCGGCGAACGAACATTCGCTACACCCGCCCGCCGTCGCCATCTCGGCGCGGCTCGTCGACTATTCGCTGGGCTTGCGCCGAGCGTCGCGGCCGAGGTAACGACGGGCGTCGAACACAACCCGCAGCCCGATTCATGTCGCGACGCCCAGGCGAATTCATCATCGTCGAGGACCGCATGCAGTCGGGCTACGCCTATGCGCTGGCGGCGCCGGAGGGGCGCGACTTCGATCCCGACTTCCGGCCGGAATTGACTCCAAAAGAGATGCTGACGCTCGGCGTCTTTGGCGGCAAATACCTGACCGACTGCCGCGCCGAGTTCCCGGCCGAATGGTTCGCCGACGCGAAGCTGTCGCTGGCGCGGCGCAATCCGTCGCTCAACTATTTCGGCGTCGACGCGAGCCAGCCGCTGTCGGAATGGCGCCGCAAGGGTTGGATTCACCCCGACGATCCGCGCGGCTGGTTCCAATGGTATTGCCGCTACTTCCTCGGCCGGCGCCTGCCGGAGGAAGACGCGCGCCAGATCAATCGCTGGAAAGCGATCCGCCGCCACGCCGCGCAAATTCGCCGTCATTGCGAGCCCGGCGATCCGTTCTGCCGGCCACGCCAGCGCCAGGCGCTGCTGCACTGGGCCTACGACAGCCGCAAGCTCTGACGCGTCGGCGCCTATCTCGGGCCGACCATCGCCTCGGGTCTGACGAGCCGGTCGAAGGTCGCGGCGTCGACGCCGGCCTTCAGCGCCTCCTCGCGCAGCGTTGTGCCATTGTGGTGCGCGGCCTTGGCGATCGCCGCGGCGCGGTCGTAGCCGATCGCCGGCGTCAGCGCCGTCGCCAGCATCAGCGAACGGCGCATCAGCTCGTCGATCCGCGCGCGGTCCGGCTCGATGCCGACGACGCAGCGCGTGACGAAGCTGTCGACAGCGTCGGCGAGGAGCCCGATCGATTGCAGGGTCGCGTTGATGATCAGCGGCTTCAGCGCGTTGAGTTCGAGATGGCCCTGGCTGTCGGCGAAGGCGACGATCGTTCCGTTGCCGATCGCCTGGACGCAGACCATGCACAAGGCTTCGACCTGAGTCGGATTGACCTTGCCGGGCATGATCGACGACCCCGGCTCATTTTCCGGCAGGCGCAGCTCGGCGAAGCCGCTGCGCGGACCGGAGCCGAGCAGTCGGATGTCGCAGGCGATCTTGTAGAGCGCCGCGGCGAGGCTGGTGAGCGCGCCATGGGTGAAGACCATCGC
>Ga0181522_10002252_pt1 | contig 11107 bp, 6 predicted proteins | sample PEATcosm2014_Bin_27_FD_121103 | JGI IMG/M metagenome (GOLD analysis project Ga0181522, IMG submission 121103) | Peatland microbial communities from MTU Mesocosm Facility, Houghton, MI, USA - PEATcosm2014_Bin05_10_metaG | ecosystem: Environmental > Terrestrial > Soil > Wetlands > Peat | place...
ACTATTACCAGAAGCTTGCGACGACCGATCAGCAGCAGGTGGTGCTCGGGCCCTCGACCGCTGCCGGCAACTAACTTGCCCAGATGACTTCAAGATAACTTACGCCAGATTCGGGCCTCTTCGGTTTCAGCGCTCTATCTCGCAGCGAGTGCTTCGCCTTCTTTTGTTGATTCTTCTCTAACTAACCCACGATTACTTCCGACTACCATCCTTTCGTGATGTTGTTTTTCTCAAAATAATTTGAGCATCCCCTTTACACACGACTCCCCCACTCGCTACTCTCCAACCATCTCCGATCCCGCGGACCGGCGCTGTTCCGCGCAACGCCCGCCCAGCCGCGATTTTTCTTGCCACGAGCCTTGCAACTCACCTGCGCGTTACGATGGCCGCAACCATTCCATCTCCGGCCGCACGCCTCGAACAACGTCCAAACCCAATAGCCGTGTAATGGCCACCGTAGAAGATCAGCCCCCTTTACCCCCCCGAAAGGAGTCTTTATGCCCAGCGCCTGCATTAACCCCGTTCCCGCTCCGTGCCGGCCGGCCGTCGCCGACCCGCGCGTTCTCAACTCCTTCTATAACCGCTTCAACGCGGCCACCAAACAAGCCCTGCTCGGCCCCGCCACGCAAACCCCCAACGGCGATGAAGCAGCGTACGCCGACAAGTGCGGAACCTACTCCAAATGCGTCCTGCAGTCCAGCCCCGGCGTCGTCAACCATGCCGCCTTCATCGATTTCAGGAACGCCATCAACAGCGGGCTGTTCAGCGACTTTGAAGCCGTCCCGCTCGGCGGCAGCCGCACGCTCAACGGCCCCATGGGCGCCTACGCCTTCACCGACATGGGCGCCGACTGCGTCCAGTTTGGAAATCCTCCCGTCATCGCCGCGCCCGCCCTGGCCAGCGACGACTATGCCACCGAGCTCATCGAGCTCTACTGGGCCTCACTGCTGCGCGATGTCGCTTTCACCGACTACGGGTCAAGCACGATTGCACAGAACGCCGCCAGCGAGCTCACGTCGATCGTTGCGCACTACGGGGGCCCCGTCGATGGCAGTAATAAAGTCACGCCGGAGCTTCTCTTCCGCGGCAAATTCGCCGGCGAAACCATCGGCCCTTACATCTCGCAGTTCCTCATCACGCCGACCATGCTGGGCGCGCAGCCCATCAGCCAGCAATATCTCATCTACCAAAGCGGCTTCGATTACATGACCGACCTGCCGACATGGTTCGACGTCCAGAACGGCATCTCAACCGGCATCCTGAACGTGAACGACCCCGTCCATCAATACCTGCACAACGGCCGCGGCCTGGCCACCTATACGCACATCGATGTGCTCTACCAGGCCTACTTCACGGCGCTGCTGGTTCTCGGCACCATCGGCACGCCGTTCAATCCCGGCAATCCGTACGATCATTCGAAGACGCAGAACGGCTTCGGCACCTTCGGCGCGCCGGATTTTGCGGCCACCCTGGCCCAGGTGGCCAAGATCGCGCTCAACACCGTCTGGTACCAGAAATGGGTCGTCCACCTGCGTCATCGTCCGGAGTCGGGTGGCGGCCTTGTTCACCTGATCAATTCCGGAAAGACGTTCGACGGCTCGCCGTCGCCGCTCATCTTCAACTCCAATGCGCTCAAGGCCAGCTACTTGAAGTACGGCACCTGGCTGCTCTCGCAGGCATTCCCTGAAGGCTCGCCGGCGCATCCGGCTTATCCCACCGGCCACGGCACCGTCGGAGGCGCCTGCATCACGGTCCTCAAGTTCTTCTTCAACGGCGATTATCCGTTCCCGAACCCGCAGGTTCCTTCTTCAGACGGGACCAGCCTGGTGCCATGGGAGTACGACCCGACCATCGGCGGCAATGGCCCGCTCACCATCAATGGAGAGCTCCACAAGCTCGCCCACAACATCAGCTTCGGTCATGGAATCCACGCCGGCATTCACTGGAGGAGCGACACCGATATTTCCATCGAGCTCGGCGAAGCCATCGCGCTGTCATTTCTCGACGACCTGGCCTGCACCTACGCCGAGCCGTTCTCCGTCACCATCACCAAGCTCGACGGCAGCCCGAGAACCATCACCAACATGTAGCTGAAACAGCGGTCAAGCGTGCGTAAGGGCCTGGATCTCCGCCAGGCTCTTGCGCTGCTTGCCCTGCTCGTCAAAGTTCCGCGGGTCCAGCCACGCCTCAAACGCCTGCTTGCGCGCCGGCCATTCGTGGTCGAGCATGGCAAACCATGCCGTGTCGCGGCTTATGTCCTTCACCACCATGTGCTGGCGGAAGATTCCTTCGAACCTGAAACCGAAGCGCTGCGCGGCGCGCCGGCTCGGCTCGTTGAGCGCGTTGCACTTCCACTCGTAGCGGCGATAGCCTAGGTGATCGAAGACGTGGCCGGCCATTAGATACATGGCCTCGGTGGCCGCGCGCGTGCGCTTGAGCTCCGGTGAAAACAGAATGTTGCCCACCTCGATCACCCCATGCGCCGGCTCGATGCGCATGTAGCTCGCCCAGCCCTTGGCCTTGTCTTCGCGTGATTTGTCCCGCACCGCGCCGGCCACCGGCGGTCCCTCCTCGCGTGGAATGATGGCCAGCACCACGGAACTGGCAGCCTGCCTCCACTCGTCGATCTCCGCCAGCATCTTCTCCGCGTTCAGATACGGACCATGCGCCAGCCAGTTCCAAAGCTCGTCATGCCCTCGCACCGCCTCCCAGATCGAGGCACCGTGCCTCTCCACGTCCAGAGACTCCAGCGTCACATAGCGTCCACGCAGCGTTACGGGTCCGGGCGCCAGAGCCGGTTTCCAGTTCAACGTCTTCATAAGGCAAGGTTACGGCAGCGGCGGAGTCTGCGAAATCCCACCTTTGCGGCTGAACCATTCGAGCCAAGATCGCGTCTATCGGAATTCCGCCTCGCGTCCGTGCCCACGCGTGGACCGGTCCACGCAGCAATCAGTCAGAAACGGTGCGGGCTCTTTTCATCCGCAGGAGAATCCAGGGCACGAGAGTGACCAGCAGAATCACGGCAACGGACGCGGAGGGCACGAGCGAGAAGCTCATGCTCACATGTCCGGTTCCGGCAGAGTCGAGCCGGCTTGCATGCACATGCGCCGTTCCTCCCATCCAGGCGACCAGGGCCAGTCCCGCCGCCGGCCAAAGCGTCTGGCGAGTTCGAAGCGCCGCAACAGTCCCCACCATCCATCCGATGAGAAGTGGTGCGGTCTCGTAAAGCATCCTTCCGATTCCGAAGTAGTACCCTGGAAGACCATAAACCGGAACAAAGGGCGAGTTCTGGCCTGCGAGAAAGATCCTCCAGCCCGACCACAACACGAACAAGGCTATGAAATATGCCAGCCCCAGCAGCAGCACAGGCGCAAGACCGTAGATGGCCCACGGCGCCCGAACGCTCCAGGAGTCGAACCTCTGCAAACGTAATCTCCCATTCATAGCGTCTCCCTTCGTTGGGCTCACACGCTCGCACAGCGCGGCCCAAACCACATCCAGTACCGTGCGCACGCCGCCGGGCCCGGCCGCCAGCAGAGCCTCAAATTCCTCGCCGTAACGCTCTCTCCACGCGGGCGGATACACGCGCACAAGCAGACGGGCAAGCCAGCTATTCATCGCGCTTCCAGCCTCCTCAATGCAGCCGTTGAGAACTGGTGCAACGTCGTCAGCTTCGCGCGCAGATTGCGCAGGCCCTTCGCGGTAATGCGATAGGGCCGGCGGCGCTCTTCCGGCGGCAGCGGCTCAATCCAGCCCTGCTGTTCAAGCCGCGCAATGGCCCCATAGAGCGTTCCCGGTCCAAGCCGTGTTCCGCTCATCTGCGCAATGTCGTCAATCATCGCGTGCCCATGTTTCGGCCCATTGGCCAGGCTCGCCAGCACCAGCAGCGGGGGATCGGAGTAATAGCCGGTTCCTGGATCGCTTCCGGCATCTACTACGTCTCGCGTACTACGCATCACGTAGTTATCGCACACTGTCCGATCCATTGCAAGAGCTTTCGCAAGAAAACCTACCAGGAGCGGATTCGGTCGGCAATCGCGGACGCATTCTCCACATTGGCTCACGAATTTCACAGCTTTCTGCGCCTTGAATCGCCCTCCGCCGAGGACTAGCTTCAATTGTGGGCGGCGTCCCTGCGCAGGATGCGCCATCTGCACCACTTTCGGGGCAATCGCGCCCTTGAACCGCGCGTCAGTTGGCCATTTTCGCGCTTTCCACAAGCAAAACACGGAGTTTAGGAGGCTGGTGCTTGGAATGCAAACAAAATACAACATGTTGTGGTTTTGGCTTGACATGCACCATAGACAGCGTTACTTTCTCATCTGCGGCTGTTAATGTGATGTAAATTGCTTCCTGGCTCGATGGTGTCCGAAACAGCAATTTAATTCTTCAAAAGTTGAGTGTTCCGTGGTGCTTTTCAAATCAAAATCTCCGCTGTTTCGCAAGTTCAGCCTGCCGGGCGAGCCAGCGCCCCACCCCGGCTTCAGCCATTCGGTTGAGCCGGCCGCCAGCGTCTCCGCGACCGCCGTCGCCGAGGGCGATCCGCCCGCCGGCGATCCTCTCTCCGGCGATCCAATAAACCTGTCGGCGGCCACCGGACTGCCGGCCATCGCCGAGCCCGCTTCGACCGATCCTGCGCCCCAGCGCCAGGCTACCGGTAGTGAGGCTCCAGCGAATGCCTTGCCCAGTAAAATTAATCACGAGACCATCGTGCCTGCGGGTCCCTCCCCTGCAGCCGACGCTTCGCTTCGCAGTTCGATTTCCGATTTCGTCCACAGAGGAGAGCCCATGAACGAGGTCCGCCCAGAGGTTTCGCTCGCTGCCCTTCAGACTCCCTACGCCCACGGAGGCCTGACCTTCACCCGCCGTTTTTCGAAGGAGGGCGCCTCGCCCTACGACGAGCTGCAGTGGGATCGCCGCACCGCTTCCATCACTGACACCCGAGGCAACGTCATCTTTGAGCAGAAGGACGTGGAGGTGCCGGTCGACTGGTCAATGACGGCCACCAATATTGTGGCCTCGAAATACCTGCACGGGCACCTGGGCACCCCGGAGCGCGAGACCGGCGTCCGCCAGCTGGTGAGCCGCGTGGTCGAGACCATCGTGAACTGGGGCAAGCAGGGCGGCTACTTCGCCACGCCGGCTGACGCGTCCACCTTTCACGACGAGCTGGCCCACATGCTGCTCACGCAGAAAGTGGCCTTCAACTCGCCCGTCTGGTTCAACGTGGGCTGCGACCGGCTTGAGCCCAACTCCGACGCGCAGAGCTGGCACTGGGACGCGCCCTCCGGCGGCGTGAAGTACTCCGCCACCGGCTATCGCAACCCGCAGTGCTCGGCCTGCTTCATCAACTCGGTTGACGACTCGCTCGACTCCATCCTCACCCTCGCCAAGACCGAGGGCATGCTCTTCAAGTGGGGCTCGGGCACGGGCACCAACCTCTCCACCATCCGCGGCTCCAAGGAGACGCTTTCGGGCGGCGGCGAAGCCAGCGGTCCGTTGAGCTTCATGCGCGGCTTCGACGCCTTTGCCGGCGTCATCAAATCCGGCGGCAAAACCCGCCGCGCCGCCAAGATGGTGATCCTCAACGTCGATCACCCGGACATCGTCGACTTCATTGATTGCAAGGCCAAGGAGGAAGCCAAGGCCTTCGCCCTCATCAAGGCTGGCTATGACGGCTCGGGCCCGGACTCCGAAGCCTACTCGTCCATCTTCTTCCAGAACGCCAACAACTCCGTGCGCGTGAGCGACGAGTTCATGCGTTCCTATGAGAAAGACGGCGAGTTCTCCACGCACCGGGTCAAGGACCACGCCGTCGACAAGACCTACAAGGCGCGCGACATCATGAACAAGATCGCTGAAGCCACCTGGCTCTGCGGCGATCCAGGCATGCAGTTCGACGACACCATCAACCGCTGGCACACCAGCAAGAACACCGGCCGCATCAACGCGTCGAACCCCTGCTCGGAGTACATGTTCCTCGACAACTCCGCCTGCAACCTGGCCAGCTTCAACCTGCTCAAGTACGTTACGGCGGCCGGCGCGTTCGACATCGCCGCCTACCGTCACTCCATCTCCATCGTCATCACGGCCATGGACATCCTGGTCGACAACTCCGGCTATCCCACCGAGTCCATCGCCCGCAACTCGCACGACTATCGCCCGCTCGGCCTCGGCTATGCCAACCTCGGCGCGCTGCTCATGGCCTTCGGCCTGCCTTACGATTCAGCCGCCGGCCGCGACTTCGCCGCCTGCCTCACCGCCATCATGTGCGGCCAGGCTTATCTGCAGTCGGCCATCCTCGCCGCCACCTGCCCGCCCCTGGCCTCGGCCACGCCGCTCACCGCTGGCGTGGAGCGCGAAGGCGGCGCCTGCCCCGGCTTCTACGTCAACCGCGAGCCGTTCCTCGACGTGATCCGCATGCACCGCGCCGAAGTGAACAAGATCGGCAAGTCGAAGACCAGCGGCGAGCCCTTCAGCGTCCACCAGCTTGACGCGCTCATCGATTCCAGCCGCGAGTGCTGGGACATGGCCCTTGTCTACGGCGAGCGCTCCGGCTTCCGCAACTCGCAGACCACCGTGCTCGCGCCCACCGGCACCATCGGCTTCATGATGGACTGCGACACCACCGGCATCGAGCCCGATCTCGCCCTGGTCAAGTACAAGAAGCTCGTCGGCGGCGGCATGATCAAGATCGTCAACAACACCGTGCCCGCCGCGCTCTTCAAGCTCGGCTACTCCAACGACCAGGTCAACGCCATCGTCAGCTACATTGACGCCACCGGCACCATCGAAGGCGCGCCCGGCATCAAGCCCGAGCACCTCGCCGTCTTCGATTGCAGCTTTAAGCCGTCCAAGGGCACGCGTTCCATCCATTACATGGGCCACATCAAGATGATGGCCGCCGCGCAGCCGTTCCTCTCCGGCGCCATCTCCAAGACCGTCAACCTGCCCAACGAAGCCGGCATCGAAGAGGTGGCCGAGGCCTACGCCGAAAGCTGGCGTCAGGGCATCAAGGCCGTGGCCATCTACCGCGATGGCTCCAAGGGCACGCAGCCGCTCAACACCAGCATGGACGAGAAAAAGAAGGAGCCTTCGGCGCTCGACCTCGCAGGCAATCGCGTTCTCGCCCAGCTCTCCGCCGGCCAGGCTGCGTCAGAGGCTGACGTCAAGGCGCTCGAAGCCAAGATCGGCGAGAAGCTCGAAGTGACGGCCAAATCCGTCGTCGCCGCCGCGGCTGCATTCCAGCGTTCGCTCGAAGAGATCGCCAAGGCCGACGCAATCCCCACGCTGCCGCCGGCTCCGCCAGCTCCAATGCAGGACCTCAACGGGCCGCCCAAGGCCGTGCGCCATCGCCTGCCCGAGGAGCGCGCGTCCATCACGCACAAGTTCGGGATCGCCGGCCACGAGGGCTACATCACCGTCGGCCTTTATCCCACCGGCCAGCCCGGCGAGATATTCATCAAGATGGCCAAGGAGGGCTCAACCGTCTCCGGCCTGATGGACTCCTTCGCCACATCCATCTCGCTCGCCCTGCAGCACGGCGTGCCGCTGCGCGTGCTCTGCGAGAAGTTTGCGCACCTGCGTTTCGAGCCCTCCGGCTGGACGCAGAACGAGCAGATCGGCTTCGCCAAGAGCCTCATGGACTATATCTTCCGCTGGCTCAACCTGCGCTTCCTCTCCGGCGAGCAGTTGACGCTCTTTGCTGGCTTGGCCGCGCCTGCGCCGCAGCTGCCCTCCACGCCCAGCATCCTGCAGGATTCCGAGCCCGAAGAGGAAAACGCTGCCCAGGGCCAGTTGGCCAGGCTCGCCGAGGAGGTCGCGCGGCGCCTGCAACACGTCTCCCTCCCCACGTCCTCGCCGGCTGGAGGCATCGCTCCCGAGCCCACTGCCTCCGGCACGCGCTCGACCAGCCCCACCCACGGACCCAGCCTTAAGGACCGCGGCATCTACCACGCATCCGACGCCATGCGCAGCCTTTACGACATGGGCGACGCCCCCAGTTGCCACACCTGCGGCGCCATCATGGTCCGCAATGGAAGCTGCTACCGCTGCATGAGCTGCGGCTCGACCAGCGGCTGCAGCTAAACAGCCCTCAACCCGAACCACAAGGGTTCGGACTCGCTGAAGCAACCAATTCGAAGCTCACATGAACGAGGCGGAAATCGGAGTCAATTCCGGTTTCCGCCCTTGCTTTTGAAGCCTCATCACCGAAGGCTCACATCGGCCCACGAGAATTGTTGCCGAACGTGCGAAATCCTAGTGTGGCGTCGCAGAAGTTCGCGGCATAAATACTGCTGTCATCCTGAGCGGAGTTTGGCCGGTTTTCCGGCCAAACGGAGTCGAAGGACCTGCGGCTGTACTTCGGGACCGATGCAGAGAACTTTCGACTCAGGACCCTGGTGAAGTCTCCGCGCACTATACTTGGGGTTGCGGATGCATCGCGAAGCACCCCTCGAATACGTCGCCATGTTCAATCGGAATCGCACGGTCAGTCACGCGCGCAGCTTGGAGCTGGATTTCTCTGCCGTGATCGGCCGTCGCGCCGCCCGTGCTTTGATCGCAGCCATCGCAATGCTGTGCGCGTGTATTGTTGTCGGGCCTCCGTTGCGGGCAATTGCGCAATCGCCGCAGGCCATGGCAATCACCGGCTCTGTTGTCGATTCAGCGGGTAAACCAGTCGCCAACGCCCATGTGCGGCTTGAATGCGCGTGCATTCCGGAAGCTCTGAATGCGCAGACTGACCCAAATGGCGGATTCTCGTTCTCCGGCCTGAAGTCCGGAACCTACAGCCTGAGCGCGGATGCGTCGGGCTTGCGCAGCGACCCATCGACGGCGACCGCGCAGCCGGGCGCCAGCCCCGCCCCGGTTCAACTTGTCCTGAAAAACGCGGACGCGGCCAAGACTGCCGGCTCTTTCTCTCTCGCCATGGAGTTCTCCGACAAGCCGAATTTCACCGTCGCGGGAGTTACTGACTGGACCGCCGCCGGCGGCCATGGTTCTGACGCCAACCTTCGCGCCAGCGAAGCTCTCACTCGGGAAACGATCGCGCTCAAACCCGGCAACGCGCCATCCGTCGCTGCAAGACTCGACGCCGATACCCCGGAATGGAAAGAATCCGAGAGTAAGCTGCGCGCCGCCCTTGCCGCTACACCCAATAACTTCGAGGCCAATCGCAGCCTCGCACAATTCTATCTTCGCGGCGGCAGATATCAGGATGCACTGCCAATTCTCGAGGCATGTTACAGGATCGATCCTGGAAATCGTGAAAACGAACAGGACCTGGCTGTGGCCCTGCTCGAGACGGGCGATCCGACCGCGGCTCGCGGCCACGTGCAAAGCCTGTTGGCGCATGGCGACAATGCCGATTTGCACCGCATTACCGGTGAGATCGACGAGAAAGCGGGAGATCCCCTCGCTGCCGTGCATGAGTTCGAGCTTGCGGTCCGCCAGGATGGCAGCGAGCCGAATTACTTCGCATGGGGATCCGAGTTACTCTTGCACAGGGCCGTGTGGCAAGCCCAGGAGGTGTTTCGGAAGGGCGCGCAGCTGTATCCCAAGTCCTCGCGAATGCAGGCCGCGCTGGGCGCGGCGCTCTTTGCGGGCGCGCTCTACGATGAGGCCGCCACGCGCCTCTGCGCAGCCTCCGATTTTGGTCCATCCGATCCCGAGCCTTATCTCTTCATGGGCAAAATCGTCATGGCCGCGCCTGACCCTCTGCCATGCGTTGAGCAGAAACTGGCGCGCTTTGCTGGACTTCAGCCCACGAATGCTCTCGCTATTTATTACCACGCGATGTCGATCTGGAAGCAGAGCGGACCGCAGGTAGACCCGCAACGCCTCGACAATGTCGAAGCCCTGCTGAAAACTGCCGTAACACTCGACTCCCACTGCAGCGATGCCTATCTCCAGCTCGGGAACCTAAGTTCGTCCCGTCGCCAGTACGACAAGGCGATTGGTTACTATCTGCAGGCGATCGAATTCAATCCGCAGCTAAGTGAGGCGCATTACCGCCTCGGCACGGCTTATGACCGCGTCGGCGAGCGAGCCAAGGCTGCGCTGGAATTTGCCCAGCACGACAAACTCGAAAAGGAACAGGCGGCTGAAGTGGAGCGCCAGCGGCGCGAGGTCAAGCAGTTTCTCATTCGTGTTGCCGAACAACCCGCCAGCCCTTCCCCACGTTAAATGCGCTGTCAAATCCTTCATGAAAGCTTCGGCTTGTAACTCGCTACAATCCCGTCGCCCTCGCGAATGGTAATGATCTGATTCGCCTTCACCTGCGCGAAGCGCTCGATCTTCTGCGTCGTCGGCCATTTGACTTCAACAAGATCCGCCATCTCAGCCTTGCCGAGGCCAAAATGCAGTCGCAGGTCGTTCTGCGACATGACGCTGGTGCCGCTATTCACTTCGTCCATCTGCCGATGTTTGCCCACGCTCACATAAACGCGCGCGCCGATGGCCGTCCGGTTGCATTTCGTCCCCACCAGCTTGATCTTGATCCAGTTTTGCTTGTTCCCGCCGACATTATGAAGCAGCGACGGCAGCTCATTCATATTCAAGATCAACGCATCCATGCCGCCGTCGTTGTCATAGTCGCCAAAGGCCGCGCCGCGGCTTGAAAAACGCGCCGTGATTCCTGGCCCGGTCTCTGCTGAAACGTCCTTGAAATGGCCGTTGCCGAGATTCCGATAAACCAGCCGTGGGTTGTTGAACGTCTCGCCGAAGTTATACTTGTCAATCTCTGGGTAAACATGTCCGTTGACTTGCACGATATCCGGCCAGCCATCATTGTCATAGTCAATAAATCCACAGCCCCAGGCCACGTACTTGTTGTTGATGCCGACACCGGAGTTGAACGAAAGATCGCTGAATGTTCCATCTCCATTATTGTGATACAAGTTAGAGGTGTCATCGGCAAAGTTCGTCTTGAAGATATCGAACCATCCATCGCAGTCGTAATCTGCTACACCAATCCCCATCCCTGCCTGCTCGTGTCCATCGTCGTTGTACGCGCAACCCGAGAGAACCGCGACATCCGTAAACGTTCCGTTGTGGTTATTCTGGAACAGGATGCTTGGCTCCGAGTCCACGGCGACATAGATATCCG
>Ga0181522_10002253_pt1 | contig 11105 bp, 9 predicted proteins | sample PEATcosm2014_Bin_27_FD_121103 | JGI IMG/M metagenome (GOLD analysis project Ga0181522, IMG submission 121103) | Peatland microbial communities from MTU Mesocosm Facility, Houghton, MI, USA - PEATcosm2014_Bin05_10_metaG | ecosystem: Environmental > Terrestrial > Soil > Wetlands > Peat | place...
CCGCCTCCGGCGCGCGGATGAGGAATGCGTTGCTCAAGCCCTCGATCCAGTCGCGGCCGAAGCCCGGCAGCATGTGGTGGGTCATGTGTTTCTGATACCAGACCGGCTTGCCGCCGGGGATGGGCCCAAGCATCGCGCTGGCGACGTCGCGCCAGTCGGTCGGCTGCGAGGCGATCACCGCCTCGCGCATCGGATGGTCGAGGCCGGTGGCGGCAAGATAGGCCGCGTAGAACGGCTCGTCGCTGACAGCGCAATCGTCGCGCGCGCCGAAAGCGCGCATCATCGCGGTCGAGACGTTTCGCGGCCCCGACCACATCGCCACGCGCAAGGGCGCCATCGGTCGCGTCATCGGCCGCGCGCTTCCTCGCCCTCGAGCGCCTTGTAGAGCGCGCGCAGCCGCTGCGTCGTCGGTCCCGAGGCGTCGGCCGCGTCGCGCGAATGGTCGCCGATCGGCCGGCCGTCGACCTTCACAACCGGCGTCAGCCCGGCGAAGGTGCCGGTGCAGAACGCTTCATCGGCGGCGTAGACGTCGAACAGCGAAAAGTCCTTTTCGTAGGCGGGAACGCCGGCGCGCCGCGCCGCGCGCAACACCGCGTCGCGCGTGATGCCGCCGAGGCAATAGCCGCCGGCCGAGGTCCACAGCTCGCCGTTGCGGACGATGAAGAAATGGGTCGAGTTGCAGGTGGCGACGAAGCCGCGGTCGTCGAGCATCAGGGCTTCGTCCGCGCCCGCCTCCATCGCCTGGATGCAGGCGAGGATGCAGTTGAGCTTGGAATGGGAATTGAGTTTCTGGTCCTGCTCGGCCGGGCCGGTGCGCCGGATGTGGACGGTGAACAGGTTGAGGCCGCGCGCCAGCATTTCCGGCCGCGGCAGCTTCCACTCGGGGATGATGACGATCGTCGCGGCGCCGATGGTCAGGCGCGGATCCTGATAGGGCGAGCGCTTCACGCCGCGGGTCACCATCAGGCGGATGTGAACGCCGTCGCGCATGGAATTGGCCTCGACGACGTCGAACACGCGCGCGGCGAGCGCCTCACGCGTCAAGCCGATGTCGATGCGCAACATCTTCGCGCCGTCCCACAGGCGGTCGAGATGCTTGTCGAGAAACGCGATGCGTCCGCCGTTGAGCCGCAGCCCCTCCCAAACCCCGTCGCCGAGCACGAAGCCGGAATCGAACACGGAGACCTTGGCGTCGGGACGCCGGACGAGGTCGCCGTTCACGCTGATGAAGACGTCGTCGTTGCGCGGATCGCCGATGTATTCTTGTAAGCCGGCGGCGGGGGAGGGAGAATGAGAGGGCACGTGGGGCTCCGGACGGAGCGGCGAGATAAGCAGGTTTGCCGGTTTCGGCCAAGCCGACCTCTAAATTTCGATCTCGCGGCCGATTTCGACGACGTTGTCGCAAGGGAGCTTAAGGTAATCGCTGATGCGCGCGGCGTTACGGCCCATAGCCGCGAACAGCGCTTCCTGCCACAGCGGCAATCCGCGGCCGTCCTCGCGCGGCACAATGGTTTCGTGGCCAACGTAATAGGTCACGTCGGCAAGATCGATCTCCGCGCCTTTCGCCTTGCATTCCGCGACGACGGCGGGAACGTCGGGCGCCTCCATGAAGCCGTAGCGCGCTTCGGCGCGCCAGTATTTGTCTGCGTCACGGGTCACCGTCACGCGATCCTCGGGCTCGACGCGGGGCGTCGAGACGACGGTGAGCGTCAGGGCGAGCACGTACTCATGCAACGAACGGTTCTTGCGCACGTGCCAGGACAGTACGGGCGGGGTGTCCCCCTTGGAGCGGGTGAGGAACACCGCCGAGCCCGGCACGCGCGCGACGCCGCCCGATCGCAATTCAGCGACGAAGGTCTCCGTCGGCGTCTGCTCTGCGACGACTTGGTTATGCACCGCCGCCGCGCCGCGATGCCAAATCCACATCACGCCGTAGACGGCTGACGCCAGCAACAGCGGAACGTAGCCGCCCTGAAGGACCTTGGCCATGTTGGCGGCGAAGAACCCGCCGTCAACGATCATGAACAGCCCGGCGACCGCGCCGGCCGCGACAAGGCTCCAGCCCCAGACTTCGCGCATGGCGATGAACAGCAGCGCGCTGGTCATCAACATCGTCAGCGAGACCGCGATGCCGTAGGCGGCGGCGAGATTGTCCGATTTGCCAAAGCCGATCGTCAGCCCGAGCGTGACGATCATCAGCAGCCAATTGACGGCCCCGACATAGATCTGACCGTAGCCGTCCGCGGATGTCTGCTTGACGATGAGGCGCGGCAACCAACCGAGCTGGATCGCCTGCCGCGTCATTGAATAGGCGCCGGTGATGATCGATTGGCTGGCGATGATCGTCGCGATCGTCGCCAGTACGATCAGGGGCGTGAGCAGCGGGCCGGGGCACAGGCGATAGAAGATATTGCCGTCGGTGGGCGCGCCGTCGAGAACCAGTGCGGCCTGGCCCGCGTAGTTGATGACAAGGCTGGGGAACACCACGGCGTTCCAGGCGAAACGGATTGGCTTGGGGCCGAAATGCCCCATGTCGGCGTACAGCGCCTCCGCGCCGGTCACGCACAGGAACACGCCGCCGAGCACCAAGAAGCCGGTCAGGCCGCCGGCGACAAGAAACCTGACGCCATAAAGCGGATTGAGCGCGACGAGCACGGCGGGGTGTTGAAACACGCCATAAACGCCGAGCGCCGCCATGACGATGAACCAGCTCAGCATGATCGGGCCGAAGGCCTGGCCGATGCGCGCCGTCCCTTGCGGTTGAATGGCGAACAAGGCGAGCAGGATGGCGACGGCGGCCGGCAGCACGAAGGTTTGCAGCGACGGCGCGACTTGCTCCACGCCTTCGAGCGCAGAGAGCACCGAGATCGCCGGAGTGATCGCGCCGTCGCCATAGATCAGCGCCGCGCCGAACAGGCCGGCGGCGATGATGATGGGTCGGCGCTGTTTCCTGACGCCGAGCAGCGTCATCAGCGCGATGATTCCGCCTTCGCCGTCGTTGTCGACGCGCATGGCGAAATTGACGTATTTGACCGTCGTGATGAGAAACAGCGTCCACAGGATCAGCGATAGGGATCCCAGGATCGTGAGGGCGTCGGGATGCGCGCCGGTATAGTCCAACACGGTTTTCAGTGTGTAGAGCGGGCTCGTGCCGATGTCGCCGAAGACGATGCCGAGCGCGGCCAGGCTCATCGCGTTCAGGCGCGGATTGGATGAGGCGCCCGAGGCCGTCTGCTGCATCACCATCCACCAGTCTCCGTCGCTTGTCGGCATGCGCCGACGGCGCCGCGACCTCTATAAACCGGCGCCGATCCGACCCATAAGGCGCCATCGACGGCGGTTCTTCAGCGGGCCATGGCCGGGACCGGCGGATCGCCTTTGGTCGCCAGCGCGCCAGAAGGATGCGGAGCCTTTACTGAACCGTCGAGACAGAATCGCGACTGGCTCGCCCGCCGGGCGCCGCCTCCGGCCCGGACCGAACCCGTAAGGACCGATCAACCTTAAGAAATTTCAGGATTTCTTGTTACCGGAGATGCCTCGAATTTTACTGAATTGCTTTTCGGCGCGCCAAGCCGAATGGCCGAACTTGTCCCGTGTCGAAAACGACAAGGCGGGGCGACGATGTTCGGTTGGTTTGCGCGAGCGACGGTTGGGGCGGTTCTGTTCGGTGCAGCGTTCGGTGGTCTGGTCCAGGCCTCTGAGCCGAAGCTGCCGAGCGCTTCGGTCGCCGAAGTCGGGGCGCCGACGTCCATTCCCTATGGCTGGGTCGATTTCTGTGGCCGCCGGCCGGAGGAATGCAGCCTCGGCAAGCTGACGCCGCGCGACATCCACCTGACCAAACAGGTCCTGGCGACCCTCGCCAAGGTCAATGCGTTCGCCAACGCCGAAATCGAGCCGATCAGCAATCTCGATCACTGGGGCACGATGCTCGATCATTGGGATTACCCGACCGACGGCAAGGGCGACTGCAAGGTCTATGCGCTGTTCAAGCGGAAGCAACTCGTCGACCAAGGCTTTCCACGTCAGGCGCTGTTGATGACGATCGTCCGCGATCAGGACGGGGAGGGCCACGCTGTTCTCACCGTCAAGACCGACCGCGGCGACTTCGTCCTCGACAACCTCACCGACGAGATCCTGCCGTGGAATGAGACCGGCTACCGCTTCATCAAGCGCCAGGCACAGGACGATCCCAACGTCTGGCTCGCCATGACCGGCGCCGCGACGAGCGTCGCCAGCGGCGATTGAAGCCCGCTCAACCCGCCGCGACGCTCTCCCATGTCGCGTGCTCGACGCCGGGCGTGCGCTCAAGGCGGGTCGCGATCGCGTCGAGTTCATCGGCCACAACTGAGGTTGCAACCAGCGTGGCGACGATATCGACAAGATCGTCGCCGCGCTCGGTCGTATCGATGTCGGCGACCGGATAGTTTGCGCCCTCCAGCGCCTCGACCAGCGCCTCCCGCGCTTCCGCTGCATGCTCGGGCGTCGCGGTAAGCCGCACCTGATAGTTCGCTTCTGAGGCCGCCTCGTCGAGCGGGATGCGGTTGATCGCGTTGACGAGTGGCCGCAGCAGGGTGTTGCCGGCGATGACGAGCCCCGTCGGTGTCGCCGCCTCGATGAGCAACGCGGCGCCCGCCGCCGCGCCGACAGCGGCCGAACACCACAACGTTGCGGCGGTGTTGAGACCGCGGATGTTGACGCCCTCCTTCATGATCGCCCCGGCGCCGAGGAAGCCGATGCCGGAGACGACATAAGCCAGCACCTGGGTCGAGCCGGGCCCGCCGACGCGCTCGCCGAGGTCGACGAACGCCGCCGCGCCGAGCGCGACCAGAGCATTGGTGCGCAGGCCCGCCGATCGTTGGCGATATTGCCGCTCGGCGCCGATCAGCGTGCCGAGAACGAACGCCGCGAGCAGGCAGACGGCGGTGTTGACAAAAGCGGCGGGGTCGAAAGTCGTGACGAAGCGCATGGCGACCTCAGAGGCACAAGCCGGCGTTGGGCCGCGCCGCCTTAGGCGCGGCGCAAGTCGATGTTGTGTCGCGAAGACTCCGGCGCCGGAGCGCCGGGGCAGGGGATCAATGACCGCCAAAAGCCAGCAGGACGATGCGGATCAGCACCAGACCGGCGGCGAGGACGAGATAAGCGCGCAACGCCGCCATCCAGATTTGGCTCGACCACGAGAGTTTCGCCGGCGGCAGTTTGGCGAGCGGCGGCATCCGCCACGTTTCGCGCAGCAGCGCGTCGACCGCCGAGATACGTCTAGTTTCGTCGCCGCTGCGACGGCCGACGAACCAAGTCGCGAGGGTCGCGATACATGCGAGACCGCTGCAGCCGGCGACGATGAAACCGATCGCTTTCGCGTCGATCGCGTCGGGGAACAGCACCGAGGCCGTTAATACGACAGACAGCGTCACCAGCACGGCGATCACCGCGCCGGTGAACGCGTTCAACGCCTTTCCATTGACCCACGGACCGAGCACCGCGCGGTCGTTGCACAACAGCAACAAGAACACCGTCGCGCTTGGCAGCAGCACGCCGGCGAGCGCCTGCACCGTGTTGGTCAGCAGGCCGATCGGCGCGCTGGGCGTCAGCACCAGCGCGGCGGCGACGGCAATGAGGCCGCAATAGACGGCGTAGAAGCCCTTCGCCTCGGCCGGCTCGCGGTGCAAGGAATGCCGGAGCGCCATCACGTCACCGATCGCATAGGCCGTCGACAGCGAAACCGCCATGGCGCCGATCACGCTCGCGTCGATCAGGGCTATGGCGAAGAGAGCTGCGGGCAATCGACCGGCGTAGGCTTCGAGCCCGGCGGCGACGCCGGCGGCGTCAGTGAAATTGCCGAAGTCCGGCCGGTTGGCGAAGACCTGCGCGGCGAAGGCCATCATCGCGATCGCGCCGATCATGACGAAGACGATGCCGATCCACAGATCGGCGCGCTCGTAAGCGATGAAGCGCGGCGTGATGCGTTTGTCGATGACGTAGCTCTGCTGAAAGAAGAGCTGCCACGGTGCGATCGTCGTGCCGACAACGCCGATCACCAGGAGCATGACGTCGCTGAGCTTGGCGCCTTTGGGCAGGCTAGGAATCAGCGAATCGTGGACGATCGCGCCGAGCGGCGGATGGGCCGCGACGAAGATCGGAACCAGAAGCAGACTGCCGATGCACAGGGTGACGGCGAAGCGCTCGAAACGACGGAAATCGCCCGTCCCGGCGGCCGCCATGATCGCCAGCGCCGCCACCGCGACGCCCAAGGACTTCGGCAGACCGAGGTAGTCGAGCGCGAGGCTGACTCCGATGAATTCGGTGACGATCGTCAGTGCGTTGAGCAGAAAGAGGTCGATGACGCTGAACGCACCCCAGAACTTTCCGAAGCGCTCGAGGATGAGCCTCGCGTGGCCGACGCCGGTCACCGCGCCCAGGCGCAGGACCATCTCCTGGTTGACATAGAGCACGGGGATGAGGAGCGGCAGGGTCCACAGCAGCGTCGTGCCGTAGTTTTGGCCGGCCTGCGTGTAAGTGCCGAACGCGCCCGCGTCGTTGTCGCCGACCATGACGATCAGGCCGGGGCCGATGATCGCCAGCAGGGTTTGCAGTTTGCCTCGCCAATCGCGGCGCGGGGCGTGATCATCCTTGGCGATAGTGCCGAAGGCGCCGTGGATATGTCCGATATGCGCCTCGTCGAGCACGGCGGTCTCGACGGGCGACGCGATGTTGACGTTCATCGTCATGGTTCGTCTCCTTGGCCGAAGCGGCGCGGGAGCGAACCTTCCGACGTTTCAGGCGGGGAAGCTTCGCGCGAGCGCGGCGGCGGCTATCTGATTGGATTGGAAGGAAAAAGAACCCGGCCGGGACGCAGGTGCGACGCCAGCGGGCCGACTATGGCCGTCGTTCAACTGGAGCTCCTGCCGTAGGCCGCCTGACGAGACGTCGAAGGGTGGCTTCGCCCTGCCTCGCGCGTCGACACAGATGAGAAATTGGAGTTTGCCTCGGGGCCTAAGCCCTTCGACTTCGCGGAAATGCCCGCCCGGCATGCGCGTGTCAACCCAAAACTTGGCCGCGGTCAGGGATTTGTGCCGCTCGGCGACTTGCGCCGTGGGTGGCCATGAGCGGTCGCAAGGCGGACGATTGCGTCGCGACGGAAACAGCCCTATGCGGGCGCGCGGCCTCGGCGTCTCGTGGCCCGACGACCCGAATGCGGAGACGACGCAATGGCGAACCGGCGCGATAGCGCGGGCGAAGCCGGGGGCGGTCCTCAACCCTGGCCCACTTCGCGGCTGTCGTGGGGCGCCTTCCTTGCCGTCGCCGGGCCCGGCCTGGTGGCGATGCTCGCCGACACCGACGCCGGCAGCGTCATCACGGTCGCGCAGAGCGGCGCTCAGTGGGGCTACCGTCTGCTGCTTTCCAATCTGCTGTTCATCCCATTCATGTTCTTCGCCCAGGAACTGGCGCTGCGCATCGGCCTGGGTGCGCGGCAGGGCGCGATCGAGCTGGCGCGCCGCCGTTTCGGCCGCACGCCCGCGCTGCTGCTTCTCGCCGTGCTGGCCGCAAGCTGTTTCGGCGCACTAGTCAGCGAGCTTTCCGGCCTCGCCGGCGCTGGTCAGGCGGTCGGCGCGCCGGTCGGCGCGACGATGGCGCTCGCCTTTGTCGGGCTGATGGCGATGGTGATGACCGGCTCTTATCGCTCTGTCGAACGCGTGGCGCTGTTCTTCGGCCTGTTCGAGATCGCCTTCCTGGCGATGGCGTGGCGCGCCGCGCCGGGGCTGCAACCGATCGTCTCCGAGGCGCTGCGCGCGCCTCCGCGCGACCCTGGATTCTATACGTTACTCGCGGCCAATCTCGGCACCAGCGTGATTCCGTGGGCGCTGCTCTACCAGCAGGCGGCGACCGTCCATAAGGGGCTGGGGCCGGCGCATCTCGCGGCGGCGCGGATCGAGACGTTGGTTGGCGTCGTCATTTGCCAAGTGATCACCTCGGCGCTGCTGATCGCGGCTGGCGCGACGCTCGCGGCGCACGGCGCGCTCGACTCGGTTGCTCAAATCGAGACCGCCTTCACAGCGACGCTCGGGGGCGCATTCGGGCGCGTCGTCTTTGTGCTCGGTCTCACCGGCAGCGCATTGACGGCGACCATCGTCGTCTGCCTGACGCTCGCCTGGTCGGTCGGCGAGGCGTTCGGCGTCGGCCGCTCCCTCGACCACGGCCCGGCGCAGGCGCCGTGGTTCTACGGGGCGATGGCGCTGATGCTCGCCGGCGGCGGCGCCCTGGTCGCTTCCGGCGCCAATCTGGTCAGCCTGTCGATCGCCGCCGGCGTCGCCAACGCCGTGCTGCTGCCGGTGGTGCTCGGCTTCCTGTTCTTTCTCGCACGCACGGCGCTGCCTGCGCCGCTGCGCCTGCGCGGCTTCTACGCCGCGGCGACCGCCTTCGCGTTTCTGACGGTCGCCGGCGTCGGCGTCGGCTCGGCGATCGCCGGGTTGCTATGAGGAAAGAAGAGGCGGATGGACGCCTTGCGCCCGGCGCCTCGCTCGTGCAGGGAGGGGGCGGGCGCGACGGGCGCCGAGGCGCCAGGCGCGGAACGAGCATGAAACGGGTGATCGACGTCCTGTGGCCGATCGTCGGCCTCGGGGCGGTGGCATTCACGACTTGGCTGCTGTTCAAGGAACTGCGCGGTCTATCGCTCGCCCAGGTTGAGGATGCGGTTGGCGCGATCTCGCCGCTGCGCTGGGCGCTCGCCGTCGCCTCGACCGCCGCCGCCTACTGTGCGCTGGCGTGGTACGATCAGATCGCGCTCAGCCATCTCGGCCGGCGGTTGAATTGGCGCTTTGTCAGTCTCGTCTCCTTCACCACCTACGCGCTTGCCCACAACGTCGGTGCCTCGGTCCTGTCGGGCGCCGTTGTGCGCTACCGGGCCTATTCGACCAAGGGGTTGGGGGTCGGCGAAGTCGGCCTGCTGGTGGCGTTCTGCTCGTTCACCTTCACCCTTGGCAATGTGCTGCTCGGCGGCTTGACGCTGCTGATCGATCCCGCTCTCGTCGACCGCTACGTGCCGGGCTCGCCCGACTGGGCGGGACGCGGGCTCGGAGTCGTCCTGCTCGCCGGGCCGTGGCTCTACACGGTCGGCTCGCTCTTGCATTTCAAGCCGCTGCGGCTGCGAGGTTTCGAACTCGTCTATCCGCGTCCGCCGATCGCCTTGCGACAATTGCTGGCTGGCCCGCTTGAGCTGATCGGCGCCGCCGGCATCATCTATTTCGCCTTGCCTCAGGCCGGCAATCCGGGGTTCCTCGTCGTGCTGGGGGTGTTCCTCGCCTCGTTCACGCTGGCGCTGGTCAGCCACGCGCCGGGCGGCCTCGGCGTCCTCGAATTCTCGTTTCTCAAGGCGATGCCGGACGCGCCGCCGGCGAGCGTGCTCGCTGCGCTGCTTGTCTTCCGTCTGCTCTATCTTATCTTGCCGCTGTTGTTCTCGCTGTTCGTGGTCGTCGCCTTCGAGCGCGAACGGATCGGCGAGCTGGTCAGAACGCGGTTGCGAGGACGAAGCGATGGCTAGTGAGCTGGCGCCGCGCGACGGGGACGCGCTGATTGTCGTCGATGTGCAGAACGATTTCGTGCGCGGCGGCGCGCTCGCTGTCCCCGCCGGTGAGACGATCCTGCCGCTAGTCAATCGGCTGATCGGAGCCTTCGCGCAGGTCGTGGCGACACAGGATTGGCACCCGGCTGGCCACGCGTCGTTCGCGTCGTCGCATCCGGGAGCCAAGCCGTTCGACATGATCGAGATGTCGTATGGCCAGCAGGTGTTGTGGCCGGATCATTGCGTTCAGGGTTCACGCGGCGCGGCGCTCGTTGACGGGCTCGACGTCGATTCCGCCTTCCTGGTGTTGCGCAAGGGAATTCACGCGGCGGTCGATTCCTACTCGGCCTTCCTCGAGGCCGATCGCAAGACGACGACTGGGCTCGGCGCTCTGCTCCGCGCGCGCGGCGTCGGCCGCGTATTCGTCTGTGGGCTCGCGACCGATTTCTGTGTCGCCTTCACCGCGCTCGACGCGCGCGCGGCCGGCTTCGAAACCTGTGTCATTGAGGACGCGTGCCGCGCGATCGACGCCAATGGTTCGCTCGCCGCGGCGTCGGCGCGCATGGATGCGGCGGGCGTGCGGCGCGTTGCGTCGTCCGCGCTTCTCGGCTGAACGCGGGTGTGAGCGGAGACTTAACGGCTGCTTAACCAGCGACGCTCCATGACTGCGGCTGTTGTTCACGGCTGTCGTCGGCGCGTATCGCGATGATCACCCTTCATCACCATCCATTTTGCCCGCAATCACGCTTTATTCGGCTAGTCTTGGCCGAATTCGGCGTGGAGCCGACGCTGGTCGAGCAACGGCCATGGGAGCGGCGACGCGATTTTCTGCTGCTCAACCCCGAAGGCGTCACGCCTGTTCTGAGCGAAGAGAACGCGCCGAGCGTGCCGGGCGCGGACGTCATCGCCGAATACCTCGATGAGACGCGCGGCCTGGCCCTTGGCGAGCGTCGCCTCATGCCCGAGGACCCGCTCGGCAGGGTCGAGGTCCGGCGGCTGATGCGCTGGTTCAATCTCAAGTTTTACGCCGAGGCGAGCTATCTGTTGGTGACCGAGAAGATCTACAAGCGCTACATGAATTCTCGCGACGGCGGCGGAGCGCCGGACATGGACGCGATCCGAGTCGCGCGCGCCAATCTGCGCTATCATCTGCGCTACATCGGCTATCTCGCTGGCGCCCGGTCTTGGCTGGCCGGCGACAAGCTGAGTTACGCCGACCTTGCGGCGGCGGCCCACTTGTCCTGCGTCGACTACCTCGGCGACGCGCCATGGAACGAGAGCGAAACGGCCAAGGCATGGTACGCGCGGATCAAGTCCCGGCCGTCGTTTCGGCCACTGCTGAACGAAAGCCTGCCGGGCGTGAGCGCGAGCGAGACCTACGCCGACCTCGACTTCTGAGCGATCTAAAGGCGCGCGCCCGCGCGCTCGGCTTCGACGGTTGCCGTGTTGGGCCGGCGTCCTTGCCGTCAGGCGCGGGCGAAGGACTCGAGGCCTGGCTTGCCGCCGGCTCGCACGGCGACATGGCGTGGATGGCGGAGACGTTCGCCCG
>Ga0181522_10002254_pt1 | contig 11103 bp, 8 predicted proteins | sample PEATcosm2014_Bin_27_FD_121103 | JGI IMG/M metagenome (GOLD analysis project Ga0181522, IMG submission 121103) | Peatland microbial communities from MTU Mesocosm Facility, Houghton, MI, USA - PEATcosm2014_Bin05_10_metaG | ecosystem: Environmental > Terrestrial > Soil > Wetlands > Peat | place...
CACGGAAGGGGTGGCACCGATGACCGCCCCTACCCCGTAGCCGACCAGAGCGCTCGCCAACCCGATGGCAGCGAGGCCCAGACCGCTCTTCAGCGGACTCCCGACGGTGACTTTGGCCTTGTACGCTCCGAATGCAAAGAGAACGAGGAACGAGGCGGTCAGGGCCACGGCCCAGGCTCCACCCCGCGGCGGAAGGAACGCGAACGGCGCGAGGGGCAAGAGAGAGCCGACGAGGGAGGCCGCCCCGACCCGCGCAGCCGACTTCAAACTGTTTCGCCGATCGACGTCGCCGAGACCGTGCTCTTCCGCCATCATGACGGCGACCCAGACGTCCTTGTCGCTCGTGATCGTCGTCACGATACGCTCGAGGAGATCTCCGGAGAACCCTTTTCTCGCGTAGATGCTCCTCACCTCCTCCTGTTCGAGATGGGGGACCGTCTCGATATGACGGTACTCGCGCGCGCGTTCGCTCCGGTAGAGCTCGCCGCGCGCCACCGTCGACGTGTAGGCGACCGCGGCCATCGAGACCGATTCCGACAACGCCGCGGAGAGACCGGCCACGAGGATGATGCGAGTGCTGCTCGCGGCGGCCACGAGCCCGAGAACCATGCCCAGCACGTTGACGAGGCCGTCCTGGCCTCCGAGCACGACGTCCGCGACCCATCGCGTCCGGTGATGGGGATCGGCCAACGTGTGGTGGACGGCTTCTTCTCGAGGGACGGTCATCGCAATCTGCCAAACACGGGACGCAAACGATCCGCCGGTGCCATCGAACCCGGCGGAGCGACACGGCTCCCAGCTATTTGGACGGGTTCAGCTTCGAACGGAGATCGAGCAGCTTCTTGACCGTTTCGGTGAGGAGCGTACGGGTCGCCTCGGTCGCCATCCCTTTGGCCGACTTTTCGACTTCCAAGATCTGCGGCTCCAGCTCCCGCCAGCTCGCTTTGGCGTCCATGCTCGCCAGGTGAAGCTTGACCCGAATCTCGTCTCGCAGAGCCTGCAGCTGATCGGAGTGCTTCTTGATCTCGTTCGCCAACGTCGTGCCCATCTCGCTCATGGTGATCTCCTCGCGCCGCTTGGAAGAGTCCGGCGCGACCGCAGTATAAGCAACGCTCGTGCCTGATCTGAAGTCACGCGCCCTTCCGTCAGGCCTCTTCGGGAAGCATGCGGATCGCGCCGCACGGGCACTCGCTCGCGCAGATTCCGCACCCTTTGCAGAAGTCCAAGTCCACGCGGAAACGCTTCCCGGGACCCAGCTTGATGATCGCGTTGTCCGGGCAGAGTCCGTAGCAGTTGTCGCACTCGAAGCAGTTGCCGCAGGAGAGACATCGCCGTGCCTCGAAGAGGGCATCGCCCTCCGTGAGACCGAGTTGCACTTCGTCGAAGCTCGACTGCCGGCGCACGCGCGCCAGTATGGGCTGCACGGTGCGGTCGGCGTCCGTGTAGTACCAGGGTTCGAGCATCTCGTAAGTCGCGAGCTCGTGGCGCGGCGGCGCCTTCCACGTGGTGCCGGCGAGGTGAGCGTCGATGTTCCTTGCGGCTTGCTTGCCGTGACCCACGGCGACCGTGATCGTCCTCTCGTTCCTCGCGGGCAGCCCGGAGCCGCTCCGCGCCTCCGCGCTCGGGACCATGTCTCCCCCCGCGAAGACGCCCGGGTGCCCGGTCATCATGTGCGCGTCCACGAGGACGACGCCGTCCTTCACGTGGACGCCGGATAAGCGCTCGATCACCGAGAGATCCACGCTTTGGCCGACGGCGAGGACGAGGGTGTCCGCGTCGATGCGCTCCAGCTCTCCAGTAGGAGACAGTTTCCCGTTCTCGTCCGCCTGCATCTTCTCGACGACGAGGGAACCTTCGTCGAAGCGCTGGATCGTGCTCAGCCAGTGGAGCTGTATGCCCTCCTCGGTGGCTTCCATCACCTCGGACGCGTGCGCGGGCATGAGCGCACGCGTCCTCCTGTAGACGATGCACGCCTCCTCCGCGCCGAGGCGCTTGGCGGTACGCGCCGCGTCGAGTGCGGTGTTGCCGCCCCCGTACACGGCGACGCGCCGTCCGATGCGCGGGGTCTCTCCGTCCTCCACTTGCCGCAACAGGTCCAGCGCGTCGAGCATGCGCGAGGCGTCACTTCCGGGGATTTCGACGCGGTTCGCGAGGTGTGCGCCTACGGCGGCGAAGCACGCGTCGAACCCCTCCTCCTTCATCGCGCGCTCGATGTCGTCGACGCGCCTTCCCGTTTCGAGCGCGACGCCCAGATCCAGGATCTTCGCCACCTCGGCGTCCAGCACCTCCCGAGGCAAGCGGTAGCGCGGGATCCCGTAACGCATCATCCCGCCGGGGAGCGGGAGCGCGTCGCGCATGACCACCGCATGACCGAAGCGCGCCAGATGGTACGCCGCGGACAGCCCGCTCGGTCCGGCGCCGACGACGAGCACGCGCTTTCCCGTCGCGGGCATGGGCGCGGGGAGTGGCCATTTCTCTCGGATCGCGAGGTCGCCGAGGAACCTCTCCACCGCGTGAATGGAGACGGCAAGGTCGAGCTTGCCGCGGTTGCACGCGCTCTCGCACGGGTGGTAACAGGCCCGGCCCATCACCGCGGGCAGGGGATTGTCGCGAACCAGCGCCTCCCACGCCACGCGGTAGTCCCCGCTCTCGGCGTGATAAAGCCAGCCTTGCGTGTTCTCGCCCGCCGGACACGCGTCGTTACAAGGCGGGAGGCGGTCCACGTACTCGGGGCGTTTCGTCCGCCACGTGCCGGTGTGGTTGGCCCGACTCGTCCCGACGTCGAGAGTGATGGCGAAGGGCTTGTCCACTTAGGCCGACTCCTCGCGCTCGAGGTGGAAGCGCGCCACGTTGTGGTCTGCGATGGCCTGCAGTCCGGCGATGCGAGCTTCGTCGACGCGCCCGCCCGAAAAGAGGTGCGAGAAGCGCCGTTGGATCTTGAGGTACTCGACGACGGGGACGCGACGGCGAATCGCCCGACTCGAGGTGACCTCTCCGCGCTCCGCTTCGAAGACGGGAAACAGGCCGCACTCGACCGCCAGCCGGGCGACCTTGATCGTGTCCTCGCTGGCGGTCCCCCACCCGAGAGGACACGGAACGTGGACGTGGAGGTAGCGCGCGCCCGTCATCGACATCGCCTTGAGGACCTTCGCCTCGAGATCGTGAAGATGGGCCACGGTGGCCGTCGCCACGTAGGGGATGAAATGCGCCATCGCGATGAGCGGGACATTCTTACCCTGCCCGAACTCGTTGCCGGGAAGGTCACCCACGGCGGGCGTCGTCGCCGTCCGCGCGGTCGGCGGCGTGGCGCTGGAGCGCTGCACGCCGGTGTTCATGTACGCCTCGTTGTCGTAACAAACGTAGAGGACGTCGTCGTTGCGCTCGAACATGCCCGACAGGCAGCCGAACCCGATGTCCGTCGTGCCGCCGTCTCCTCCCTGAGCAAGTACGCGCACGTCGCGCCCCGAGACACGCATCGCCGCGGCCACGCCGGTCGCGACGGCTGCGGCGTTGCCGAAGAGCGAGTGCATCCAAGGGAGCTGCCAGGCAGATTCCGGATACGGCGTCGTGAACACTTCGAGACAACCGGTCGCGTTGACCGCGATGAGACGTCCGGAAGTGGCGCGCATCGCCGCGTCGAGCACCCATCGTGCAGCGAGTGCCTCGCCGCACCCTTGGCAGGCGCGGTGTCCGCTCGTGAGAGCGTTGCTCCGGTCGACCGAGGCCTGCACGGTTCGCGACCCAGGATCGAGCAGTCGGTTGCCGGCGGTGAGCGTCCCGGTCTGATAGAAGCGAACCTCCTGGCTCATGCGATCCTCCGCATGCCCGGCCCCACGTCACGGAGGAGGTTCGATGCGACCGGTCCCGACCGTCGCGTCTCGGCCGAGCGCGCGAGCTCACGCTCGACGAGCCGGGTGTCGAGGTCGAGCACCACGAGCTCCGAGAGCTCGCCCGCGTGCGCTCGAGCGAAGACCTTGGCCAAGGCGTCCTCCGTGATGGCGCGCCCGCCGAGGCCCGCGACGACCGTGTGAACCACGGGCCCGTCTCCGTGCAGGGCGGCGCTCACCTCGGCGGCGAGCACCCCGCCCATCCCGAGCGCGAGGTTCTTCTCCACGACGACGATCCGCTGCGCCTCGCGGAGCGCCGCCCGGAGCGCCTCTCCCGGAAACGGTCGGAACGTGCATACGTCGACCGATCCGATGGCTACGCCCGAGGCGCGCATGCCGTCGACGACCTCTTCGATCGTCCCGTTGACCGAGCCCAGGGCGACCACGATCGTTCGGGCGCCTTCGGTGCGGTACGGCCGCAAGAGCCCGCCGGACGTGCGCCCGAAATGCGCCGCGAACTCCTCGGCCACGCGCGGTATGAGCGCGAGCGCACGCAGCTGCTTCTCGTGCGCCAGCCACCGCACTTCGGTGAACGCCTCCGGTCCGACGAGCGCGCCGATGGTCACGGGCGCTTCGGGATCGAGCACCTGGACCGGCTCGTAGGGGGGGAGGAGCTGGTCGACGTCCTCCTGGGAGGGGACGTCCACGCGCTCGAACGCGTGCGTGAGGATGAAGCCGTCGACGCAGACCATGACCGGGCAGCTGAGCGCTTCGGCGATGCGGAAGGCCTGTACGTGCAGATCGGCAGCCTCCTGGTTGTCCTTCGCGAAGAGCTGAATCCACCCCGCGTCGCGCATCGACATCGCGTCGGAGTGATCGTTCCAAATATTGATCGGAGCTCCGATCGCGCGGTTGCCGAGCGTCATCACGATAGGCAGTCCCAAGCCGCCCGCGTTGTAGACGGCCTCGGCCATGTACAGGAGACCCTGGCTGGACGTCGCCGTGTAGGCCCTCGCGCCGGCGGCCGACGCGCCGATGGCGACGCTGAGGGCCGCGAACTCCGACTCCACGTTGATGAAGGCGCACGGGTGGAGGCTCCCGTCCTTTACGAGTTCGCTCAGCGCCTCGACGATGTGCGTCTGCGGCGTGATCGGGTACGCGCAGATCACCTCGGGCCGACATCGGGCGATCGTTTCGGCCATCGCTCGGGAGCCTTCGACTTGCTTCAACACGGCCCGGCCCCCCCGAGCGCCGCGTACCCCGCGGACGCGGCGGCGGCATTGGCGTCCGCGAGCCGACCGGAAAACCGCGCGCGGATAGCCGCGTGGATCGACGGGAGCGAGACGACTCCCGTCAGCGCCGCGAGGGCTCCCAGGAGAGCCGCGTTCGGGACGGGGCGCCCCACGTGGTCCATCGCGATCTCGGTCGCAGGCACCGCGCGCAGGTGCCCCGTGGGCAGCCTCTCTGCGAGATCGCCGAGCCCGAGATCGAGGACGTCCCTGCCGGTGTTGATCAAGACCCACCCCGTGTCATCGAGACCTTGGAAGACCTCGACCGCGTGCAGCAAGGTCGCGTCCTGCACGAGCACCGCGTCCGGCAGGACGACCGGCTCCCTCGTGCGGATCTCGTGATCGGAGATCCGGCAGAACGACGCCACGGGCGCGCCCATGCGCTCCGACCCGAAGCTCGGAAACGCCTGAGCGAACTTGCCGTCGTGGAAGGCCGCCACGGAAAGGAGCTCGGATCCGGTGACGGCTCCCTGCCCTCCGCGACCATGAAAGCGAACTTGGAACATCGGTGCGGACTCTGACCAGAGCACGGTCCGTACCGCGCACGCCGGCAAGAGCAACGGCTTCTTGGACGTCGAGCTTCCCGTGCTCGCTTTGCGCCCAGATGCAAACCTTGCGTCGGCGAAGAAGCGCGCGCCTCGGCGTCGCGCGCTCGGGCACATGGCCCCGCGTGAATCGCAGGAACGCGGCGCCTGGCTAGGCGCATGCATCCGCCCCCACGGCGAGGACGAACATGAGCCTGACTCGATGGTTTCGGGATGTAACGGCCGACGACGTGGGAAGCGTGGGCGGCAAGAACGCATCGCTCGGAGAGATGCTCCGCGAGCTGACGTCACTCGGAGTGCAAGTGCCCGACGGCTTCGCGGTCACGGCCGATGCGTACCGCTTCTTCTTGAGGGACGCAGGGCTCGAGCCGAAGATCAAGGACATCCTCTCCGGACTCGATCCGACGAACGTCGACGATCTGGTCCGGCGGTCCGACGCTCTGCGCGCGGCGATCGTGCAGGCGACTCTGCCCGCAGAGCTCGTGAAGGAAATCGAAGAAGGCTACGCAGTGCTATCGAAGCGCTACGGAGAGGTCGCGACCGACGTCGCCGTTCGCTCGTCGGCGACGGCGGAAGACCTTCCGAATGCCAGCTTCGCCGGACAGCAAGAGAGCTTCCTCAACGTGCGCGGCGCTCCATTCGTTTTGGATGCGGTGAGAAAGTGCTTCGCGAGCCTCTTCACCCCGCGTGCCATCCGCTATCGGCAGGACATGGGCTTCGACCACATGAGCGTCGCTCTGTCGGTCGGCGTGCAGAAGATGGTTCGGTCGGATCGCGCGAGCGCCGGGGTCATTTTTACGCTCGATCCGGAGAGTGGTCATCGCGGGGTCGTCTTCGTGACATCGAGCTTCGGCCTCGGCGAGAGCGTCGTTCAGGGGCGTGTCGCTCCCGACCAGTTCGTGGTGCACAAGGCGCAGCTCAAGGCGGGGTTCGCACCGCTCGTCTGGAAGAAGCTCGGGACCAAAGAGGTGCGCCTCCTCTACGACGAAGAAGGTCACAGGCAAGTCCGGAGCGAGCCCGTTCCCGAGGCGGAGCGCGCGACCTGGTCGGTGTCCGACGAAGACGTGCTCACCTTGGCGCGATGGGCGGCGATCATCGAGGATCACTACACACGGAAGCACGGCAGGGATACGCCGATGGACATCGAATGGGCCAAGGACGGCGCGAGAGGGAAGCTCTTCGTGGTCCAAGCGCGACCCGAGACGGTGCACAGTCGGCGCGCTCGTCCGCTGCTTCGCCTTTACGCTCTGAAGGACCGCGCGACGCCGACGATCTCCGGGATCGCGATCGGGGACGGCATCGTCACGGGCAAGGTGCGAGTCCTGAAAGATCCGCGGCACCTCCAGGACTTTCGGGCGGGCGAGGTTCTCGTGACGGAGATCACCGATCCGGACTGGGAACCGGTGATGAAGATGGCGGCGGGCATCGTCACCGACCGTGGTGGACGCACGTCCCACGCGGCGATCGTGGCTCGCGAGCTCGGCGTACCGGCGGTCGTCGGAACCGGTCGCGCCACGACGGCTCTGGCCGATGGCGATACCATTACGCTCTCGTGCGCGGAGGGCGAGACCGGCCGCGTCTACCCGGGTGCCTTGCGCTTCGACGTCGAGGAGGTCGATCCGGCCAAGCTGTCCAAGACGCGAACGCAGATCTTCCTCAATGCGGGCAATCCGGAGCACGCGCTTCGCCAGTCGCTCTTGCCGAGCGACGGCGTCGGTCTGGCTCGAATGGAGTTCGTGTTCGCCGGATGGGTCGGAGTGCACCCGCTCGCCCTGACGCGTTACGCGACGCTCTCACCCGCGGTACAGAGAGAGATCGACGCGAAGACCGCCGGGTACTCGGACAAGACGTCCTATTTCGTCGACCGCCTGGCAGAGGGGATAGGGACCATCGCGGCCGCGTTCCACCCGCGTCCGGTGATCTTGCGGTTCAGCGATTTCAAGACGAACGAATATGCGCGCCTCCTCGGGGGCGCGACCTTCGAGCCGAGCGAGGAGAACCCGATGCTCGGTTGGCGGGGCGCGAGCCGCTACTACCATCCGGAGTACAAGGAGGGGTTCTTGCTCGAATGCGCCGCGGTCAAACGAGTTCGCGACGTCTTCGGGCTGCGGAACCTGAAGCTCATGATCCCCTTCTGCCGCACTCCGGAAGAGGGGGAACGGGTCCTCGCGGCGATGGGTGAGGGGGGGCTCGTTCGAGGCGACCAGGGACTCGAGGTCTACGTCATGGCGGAGATCCCCTCGAACATTCTGTTGGCCGAGGAGTTCGCCAAGATCTTCGACGGCTTCTCCATCGGATCGAACGACCTCACGCAGCTCACGCTCGGCGTAGACCGGGACTCGACGACGGTGGCCCCGCTGTTCGACGAGCGCAACCCGGCCGTGAAGTGGTCGTGCGCGCGCCTCATCGAGGCGGCCCACGCCGCGGGGCGCAAAGCCGGCATCTGCGGCCAGGCCCCGAGCGACTTCCCCGACTTCGCGGCGTTCCTGGTGGAGCGCGGGATCGACTCCATCAGTCTAAACCCCGATGCGCTGGTTCGAACGATCCTCCGCGTGCTCGAGGTCGAGCAGTCCTTGGCGCCCGCCGCCGCCGGCCGACCAGACCCGAAGAAAGGCGCATGACTTGCGCAAACGCGCACGATCTTCGCGAATCGCAAACGCAACCGCGAAACCACGAAGACAGGGAGAACCATCCTGGATTGGAAACACGCGGGGCTTCTGACCTCGCCGTCTCTCCAGCTCCCCTTGACCTCGGAGACGGTACGGCCGGTGCACTGGCGCATTCGTCATGCTCGGCATCCTTCGCATCGCCTACAAGCTCCTGGTCAACGACAAGGGCAAGTTCGCGGCGCTCCTCATGGGGCTTACCTTCTCCGTCTTCCTCATGATCCAGATGACGTCGATGTTCGCCGGAATGATGAAGAAGGCGTCGGCGACGGTCACGAACACGGGCGCGAAGGTCTGGGTCATGGACCCGGCCGTGACGAACGTGAGCAGCGCCATCCCGATGCCGGACTACGTGCTCGACGCCGCGCGCAGCATCGCCGGGGTGAAATACGCCGTCCCTCTCTACTCGGGAGGCGCTCTCGTGCGGCTCAAGGACGGGACCTACCAGCCCGTCACCGTGCTCGGTCTTGACGACACGAGCCTCTTTGGCCGGCCGCAGCTCATCGAAGGCAAGATCGAGGATATCTACGCCGAGAACGGCTTCGTCGTCGTCAAGGACGAGGAGTACATGAAGCTCGAAAACCCGAAGATGGGGACGGAGTTCGAGCTGAACGACAATCGAGGCGTGATCGTGGGCGTCGCGAAGGTTCCGGCGAGCGGTCTCTTCGGCATCCCGACCCTCTATACGACCTTCAATCGCGCCGTTCAGTACATCCCGTCGATGCGATACACGATCTCGTTCATCCTCATCGAGCCCCAGAGCGCGGCCGCGATTCCCCACATTCGAGACGAGATCAAGCGCCTCGGTTACGACACCTTGACCGAGGACGGGCTCATCGACCGGATCACCAACTGGTACATGTTCCACACGGGGATGGGGACGAACCTGGTCATCATGACGGCGATCAGCTTCGTCGTCGGTCTGTCGATCTCCGGGCAGACTTTCTACACGTTCGTCCTCGAGAACCTCGAGAGGTTCGGAGCTCTCAAGGCGATCGGAGCGAAGGGTCGCGAGCTGGTCTTCATGATCTTCTTCCAGGCCGGCATCACGGGGATCGCCGGCTATGGCCTGGGCATCGGCCTCTGCGCGGGGCTCATCGCGCTCGCCAAGCTACGAGTGCCCGACTACGCGTCCATCATCACGTACGGCAACCTCGGTCTGGCGCTCGGCATGGTGCTCGTGATCTCCGCTTGTTCCGGATACATCGCGGTCCGCAAGGTACTGAAGATCGACCCGTACGACATCTTTCGAGGTTGATATGGACCCCGTTGCGATCAAGGCGGAGGGGGTCACCAAGTGGTTCGGTCAAGGGGAGGCCAAGACCTGCGCGGTGCGCGACGTCAGCTTCGAGGCGCGGTTTCACGAGATGCTCTACATCGTCGGGCCTTCGGGCAGCGGGAAGACGACGTTGCTGAGCATGATCTCGGGGATCCTTCGCCCCGACTCGGGAACCGTGCGCGTCGAGGACACGGACGTGTGGGCCCTCAAGGAGAACGCGCTCGCCGACTTCCGGCTGCAGAGGATCGGCTTCGTGTTCCAGGACTTTCATCTCTTCCCGAACCTCACGACGGTCGAGAACGTGGCCATCCCCCTCGTGCTCAAGCGGCGCGACTGGGACGACGCCATCAAGGAAGGAATGAAGTACCTGGAGGTGGTCGGCCTCACGGCGCGCGCGCAGCTCAACCCGACCCGTCTGAGCGGCGGCGAACAGCAGCGCGTCGCGATCGCGCGCGCGCTCGCGAGCGGTCCCGATCTGATGATCTTCGACGAGCCGACCGCATCGCTCGACGGCGACACGGGGAAGAAGATCGTCGAATTCGTCAAGCACGACGTACTGACCGAGCACCGCTGCATCGTCGTCGTGACCCACGACGACCGCATCTACGAGTACGCGGACCGTATCCTGCACATGGAAGACGGCAGACTCCTCGAGGGCAAGGGAAGCGCCGATGCGTAACAAGTTCATCTTCGTTCTGATCGTACTCGGAGTGCTGGGCGCCCTCGGGAGCGCGTACGTCTATGCCGTACCGAAGAAGGCCCTCCCTCCCGTCTTCAACCCCGCGCCCGACCCGTACGCGCAGGGCATCTACGCGAACGGAATCGTCGAGAGCTACCAAGCGAACGGCGAGAACACCAACATCTATCCGGAGGTCTCGGGCCCGGTCGTCCGCATCCTGGTGACGGAGGGGCAGTCGGTGACCCAGGGCGCGCCGCTCCTGCAGATCGACGACACCGTGCAGCGGGCGACGGTGGAGCAGCAGAAGGCCCAGGCGGACGCCGCCCAGGCCATGCTCGAGGAGCTGCGGGCGCAGCCGCGCAAGGAGACCTTCGAGGTCGCGCGCGCGCAAGTCGACATGGCGCGGGCGAGCCTCAAGAGCGCCCAGGATGCACTCGACAAGCAACAGCACTCCTACGACATCGATCCGGCGTCGATCAGCAAGGACGCGCTCGACACCGCCATCAACGCCCAGAAGGTCGCGAAGGCCAACCTCGACGTGGTCACGCGGCAATACGATCTGACGAAGGCGGGGGCCTGGGTCTTCGACATCCGGAACCAGGAGAAGCAGGTGGAGGCGCTCGCCAACCTGTTGAACGAGCTCAAGACGGAGCGCGCGCAGGCGGCGGTGGATCATCGCCGCTCGGTCGCGGGCTTCGCGGACGTCATCGCCGGCGAGGCGTTCGACGAAGGCAAGGCGGGCTCGGTCGCGACCGAGCGCGTCAAGAGCGCAGAGCGGCTGCGCGACGCGCTGGTGAAGGCGCTCGGGCGCATCCACG
>Ga0181522_10002255_pt1 | contig 11099 bp, 12 predicted proteins | sample PEATcosm2014_Bin_27_FD_121103 | JGI IMG/M metagenome (GOLD analysis project Ga0181522, IMG submission 121103) | Peatland microbial communities from MTU Mesocosm Facility, Houghton, MI, USA - PEATcosm2014_Bin05_10_metaG | ecosystem: Environmental > Terrestrial > Soil > Wetlands > Peat | place...
GCTTACCTGAAGCAGGATGTCATCCACGTGCGCGTTGTTTTGGAGGTCGCGCTCATCGCCATGGCGCGCAAGGCCATCATCGCGGAACCCGCGTCCGCATCGAGTTGGGAGCTGTTCGGCGTGGCCGCCTTGATTCTGGCATTGGCGGTCGCTTTTTACTTCGAGCGGCGGATAGACAAAGAGCAGACCCGAGCACAGACCGAAGCGCGCACCGAAGCATAGACAAACAAGCTTTCCGCGCTATTTTGGATCGCGTGCCTTGGGCCAGGCAGCGTAAACTTCCTGCGCTGCGCGTACCGCGGAGCCGAATGCTACTTTTTTCGGAGTGAGGTCCGCGATCACGTTCTCGAGCGCGGCCAGGACTCCGACGGTATCTAAATAATCGTAATAGCCAATGTGTGCGATGCGGAATAGCTGACCCTTCATTTCAGCCTGACCATTGGCCACGACCGCGCCAAATTGATCGCGGAAGCGCTTGCAGATGGCATTCGAATCCGTGCCATCGGGCGCCTCGACGGCAGTAAGCGCGGCGGCGGGGGAGGATGCGGCGAACAGCTTCAGTCCCAGCGCCTGCACTCCGGCGCGCGTCATAGCGGCGCAGAGTTCGGCGTTCGCGATCAGGGCATCGCGTCCCGCCGGCAGATTTCCCTCGCCCATTTGTCGCACGTAATCCAGCGCGGCCGCCAGTCCGGCGAAGAGCGCGGTTGCCGGCGTGTAAGACGTCTCCGCCTTGGCCGCAGCTTTTCTTTCCTTGCGCAGGTCGAAATAGTAGCGCGGTGTTTTCGCCGTCTCCATGCGCTGCCAGGCACGCTCGCTGATTGCGCCATAGGCGAGGCCGGGCGGAATCATGAGCGCTTTTTGCGAGCCGCCTATGATGACGTCGACGCCCCAGGCATCGACATCGAGTTGCGTGGTGCCGAGGCCGGTGATGGCGTCGACGATGAGCAAGATGTCGGGTGAAAGTATCTCTGAAGACCGCAGGAGGTTGGCGATACCCTCGATGTCATGCCGCACGCCCGTCGAACTCTCGGTGGCCTGCACGTAGACGCAGCGAATATCCGGCGTTAGCTTGGCGTGGATGGCGTCGAGCGCGAACGTCTGCCCGTAGGGAACGGTCACGGTTTCGACTGCGCAGCCAAAGGCTTTGGCGATCGAGATCCAGCGCTCGCCGAACTTGCCGGCGGTCAGCACAAGAACTTTGTCGCCGGGCGAGGTAAGGTTGGTGATCGAGGCTTCCATGAACCCGGTGCCCGACGAGGTGATCACGAGCACATCGTTGTTGGTGCCGATGAATTCTTTGAGATCGGCAAGAACGCGCGTGAAGAGGGCGCGGAAGTCGGCGGTGCGATGATGCATTCCATAGGACGCCATCGCCGTCTGCGCAGATGGCAGAAGCGGCGTGGGGCCGGGAGTAAAGAGGCGATTCTTTTTGAGCATCGGTCTTGTCGTCTTTGAATGAACAGGATATTCGATCAGGCGGCCTTCGGGAAGGCGGATCAGGGCAAAGTCAAAAGTTAGAAGTCAGAATGCAGAAGTAAAACCTTTTTCCGCAGCCGCGCGCGACGGCCGCGAACGGGGCTACTTCTTCAATCTGACTTCTAACTTCTGACTTCGAACTTCTTGACTTCGATACCAAGGTTTTATAATCGCCGCATGTCTCTAATCGATCAGATCCAGAAAGACATCGTCACCGCCATGAAGGCGCGCGAGGAGCAGCGCCTTTCCACGCTGCGCATGGTGAAATCCGCACTCAAGCTGCGCGAGGTCGAGAAGATGGCGCCGCTCGACGACAAAGAGTCGCAGCAGGTGCTCTCGATGCTGATCAAGCAACGCAAAGACTCGGTCGAGCAGTTCACCAAAGGCGGACGCCAGGAGATGGCCGACAAGGAAGCCGCCGAGATCAAGCTGATCGAGGCTTATCTGCCGAAGTCGGCGGGCGAAGAAGAAATTGTCGCGGGCGTGCGGGCGGCGATTGCGGAGATGACGCCGCCTCCGGCGATGAAGGACATGGGTTCGGTAATGAAGGCGGCCATGGCGCGCTTTGCCGCGGCCGGCATGCGCGTAGATGGGAAAATTGTTAGCGAGGCGGTGAAGAAGGAGTTGGCGGGAAAGTAGGATCTCTCTGGCCTTCGGGTATTGACTTGAGGACTCATGCTATGTCGAAAGGCATTATCTGCCTTGTATTGGTGGCGCTCGCTCTTGCTTCCGCAGAAGATAAGCCGTTGAGGGTCGAGCCCGAGGTAGCAAATCAAAATCTGACGAGGAAGATTGAACCTGCAGTTCCTCCGCTCGCGAAGCTTGCTCAGGTGGGCGGCACTGTCGTCGCGGATATCTTCATCGATCAAAGTGGCAAGGTTTCTGGCGTGACTCTTATCAGTGGACACCCGATGCTTGCGCCGGCTTTCATCGAAGCGTTAAAGAAATGGGAATACAAGCCGTTTCTCAAGGATGGGCAACCGGTTGCTGTTGTCACCAGAGCAGATTGGACTGTGGGGACTCCGACATATTCGCCCGCCCAGCAAAAGGCCCTCAAAGACTACTACCCGACTTTTCAAAGCTGCTATCGGTTTATCAAGCAGTGGGACACGAGTCGTGCAGATACAGCGGAGACGACGTGCCGTGAAGCGGTCGCGTTGGCTGATCAGTTGCCGAACAACCGAGTCCTCGAGAGGAGTGATGCTCGTACCTTCCTGGCGCACTCGCTCTATCGTCAAAGAAAGCTCGACGGTGCGATTCCGTTGTATGAAAAGGCCCTCGAGATCCGCGAGGGTTACGAACATAGCGAGACGGATGCGGACTTTGCTGATGAGAATGCCAATCTTGCGCGAGCATATTTTGCCGCAGGACAACCGGAGAAGGCCGACCCCGTTTACTCGCGAGCGGTGACGATCTTTAAGGCGGCGATCTTGAGTTTGCCAGCGATGAAGGACAATTACTCTGCGCGCTTGAGACAAACGCTTCTCGAATATTCAAAACTGAAAACGGCGCGAGGACAGCAGGACGAGGCTGCTAGGCTAAAGACCGAAGCAGATCAGATCGTTTCAAAGTAGCGTGGAATAGTTCGGTTACTTGCTCTTCTGCCACTCCCGATAAGCCTCGCTCTTCCCAATCCCGCGCTCCTTGGCCACTTTCTTCAGAGCAGATTTTTCGTCGGCATTTTCCGCGGCCATGATTTCGCGCACGCGGTGGGCGATGCTTAACTCGGGACTCGCTACTCGCGGCTCGGAGCCATCCTGCTTTGCAATCAGCAGCGTGATCTCGCCTTTGACTTCGCCGCGCTTCTTTAGTTCTTCAAGCACCGCCCCCGCCCGCCCACGCAGAAATTCTTCATGCAGCTTGGTCACTTCGCGGGCCACGACCACATGACGTTCCGCTCCCAGCACCTCAACAACATCCGCGAGAGTTTCGATCACCCGATGCGGCGCCTCGTAGAAAACCTGCGTTCGCGGCGACTCGCGCACGCTTTCCAACAACTTGCGGCGCTGGCCGGATTTGGCCGGTAGAAATCCGCTGAAGCGGAAAGAATCAGTCGGCAGGCCGCTCGCCACTAGCGCGGCCAGATACGCTGACGCGCCCGGGATCGGTACGACCGGGACGTGATGGCGAATGGCGAGCGTGATCAGGCGAAAGCCGGGGTCGGAGATGCCGGGCATGCCGGCGTCGGTGACGAGGGCGATCTTGGCGCCGGATTCGAGATCGACGACGAGCTCGGCCGCTTTGGTCATCTCATTGTGCTCGTGATAGCTGACCGTGCGGGTATGGATTCCGTAGTGGGTCAGCAGTTTCTGCGTCTGGCGCGTGTCTTCGCAGGCGATCACGTCCACTTCTTTGAGGACGCGCAGAGCGCGCAGAGTAATGTCTTCGAGATTGCCGATGGGCGTGGCAACAAGGTAGAGCGCTGAACCGGGACCGAGTGTGCCGCGGTCGTCGCCTGGCGTGCTTTTCAAGCCGGGGTGTAAGTCGGCTGGCATATCAAGTGAGATTTCGTTTTGCGCGCGCGTTTGTACTTCAGCGCGATCAAGCAAGCAGAAGTCTATCACCGCCCTAGCGAGCGGACGCGGCGCGCAAGGGACAGCGCTGTTACGCGTTCTGGCGCGATCCCCACTCCCACATGCCGAACATCGCTTTTTGTGAGATCGGATGACCCACCTGGCGAGCGAGCATCGTGATCTGCCCGCGATGGTGCGCATCGTGGGCGATGAGATAGCCGACGAACCCGGCAACATCGGGACGAAAGCCTTTGATGTGGCAGTCGGCGGCCAGGGAGGCCTGCAAGACTTCGTGGAGCGCGTCGCGGCTCTCGGCCAGGCCTTTACGCGCTTGCGCGGGCGTTACCTTGTGCCGATCGAGTTGCTCTGGAATCTTCGCATCGCGCTCAGCCGACGCTTTGCCTCCCGCCGCCTTCAGCCACATCACCCGCACGTTATGCATATGCGCGACGATGGAGGCGATGTCACGGCCTTTTCCTTCGGGAGGCTCGGCGCGCCACGCCTCAGCGGGCAGATTGTCGATGAGGTAGTGGTTAATGCGGTCATTGGTGTCGAACGCTGCGAGCAGCGCGTCGGCGAGGACGACGGACGGTTTTTTGGGCATTATGGCTCCTCGGAAGAAAACGCGGATCAGGGTAACAGTTCTGTTTGCTGAGGGCCAGCGCGGTCTGGTGCTCAATCGCCGGCGACGCGAACAGTTGACGTAGACTGAACGCATGGCGGAGATTGGCCGGCTACTGATCGTTTTCGGGATCATGCTCGTCGTGATCGGAGTGGTCGTCATGCTGCTGGGGCGCACCGGCCTTCCATTCGGCCGGCTGCCGGGAGATATCGTATATCGCGGCAAGAACACCACGTTTTATTTTCCGCTGGCCACGTCAATCCTGCTCAGCGTGGTGCTGTCGCTGCTCTTTTTCCTGATCGGGCGGTTCAAGCGATAGACGCGATCAGTCGCCTCTCCTCAACAATTCTGTGAGATCGTCGCGGTACACTGATGCCGATGGATGCTGGCGACCAACTCGGTTTTCACTTTCGCGTGCCGGAGCGGCAGGTTTGGACCGTGCGGGCGCTGGTCACGGCGGTGCGCGGACTGGTGGAGCGGCAGTACTCCGACTGCTGGGTGGAAGGCGAGATTTCAAATTTCCGCAATCCTGATTCTGGACACCTGTACTTCACGCTCAAAGACCAGGACGCGCAGATCCGGGTGGTGATGTTCCGTTCGTCGGCGCGCCTGCTGCGCTTTCGGCCCGAAAATGGATTGCACGTGACGGTGCGCGGCCGCATCACGATCTATGAAGAGCGCGGCGAGCTCCAGATTTCCGCCGAATTCATGGAGCCGCAGGGCGCGGGCGCATTGCAGTTGGCATTTGAACAGTTGAAGGCGCGCCTGCAAGCGGAGGGACTGTTCGACGCAACGCGCAAAAGACCGATCCCGCCGCTGCCGCAGCGAATCGGGATCATTACCTCTCCGCAGGGCGCGGCGCTGCGCGACATTCTCAATATACTGGCGCGAAGACATCGGTCGGCCAACATTCTGATTTATCCGGCGCAAGTGCAGGGCGACGCGGCCGCGGCCGAGGTTATGGCCGGACTGCGCCATTTTCAGGGGAGCCCAAAATCCGGTGCCGGAGTCGAGGTGATTATCATCGCGCGCGGCGGCGGATCAGCCGAGGACTTGGCCGCGTTCAATCATGAAGGGCTGGCGAGGGCGGTCGCGGCGTCGAAGGTTCCTGTGATCTCGGCGATCGGGCACGAAACCGATTTCACGATTATCGACTTCGTGGCCGATTTGCGGGCGCCGACGCCGTCGGCGGCGGCAGAGCTCGTCATTCGATCGCGGCAGGAGATTGAAGCTCATACTGAGGAGCTTGACCGGAGGCTCGAGCGCGCGGTTCGCTATCGCCTGCTGATGGCTCGCCAGGGGCTGACGGAACTCGCGCAGCATGGCGCCTTCGCGAGCATGATGGACGGAATCCGGCGGGGCCAGCAGAGGCTCGACGAGCGCGGTTTTCGACTGGAGAAGGCACAGCGGCAGCTGCTGGAGCGCAAGCATCGGAGGCTGGAAACGGCGGCGTCGGCCGTGCGGCACTACGACGCGCGGCGCCGGTTGAGCGCGATTCGCCAGCAACTGGAGTCCTTCGCTGCGAATCTGGCTACGGCCGCGCGCGCTCATTTGCTGGCCGGGCGTGCGGCACTTGATCGCAGAACGGCCAGCCTTGAGGCGCTTTCGCCGCTGGCCATTCTTAATCGCGGCTACGCGCTAGTTTTCGATGCCAACGGCCGATTGGTGAAGGACGCGGCGCGGCTGGCTCCGGGAGAAGAAATGTCGGCCCGCCTGGCACGCGGGCAGGTTCGGGCGCGTGTGACAGGCAGCGAGCCCGAGTCAGTATAAGACCGGTATCGTCAAGAGATGACGGTGTGGTGCGCTGGCGTATTTCGCTGCATGGCCTCTGGATTAGAATGAAATTCAAGGCACCCACGACGAGGACACAGTGACAGCGGCGATTCCATGGCCACAAATCTTCTTGAAGTTGCTGGACATCGTGCTCGTCGCGTTTCTGATTTATCAGTTTCTGAAGCTGGTGCGGGGCACGCGCGCAGCGCCCATGCTGGTGGGAGTAGCCACGCTGGGCCTGATCTTCTATTTTGTCCGGCTCGGTGAGTTGCCCACCCTCAACTGGCTGCTGAGCACGCTGCTTCCTTACGTCGTGTTCGCGCTCATTGTTGTCTTTCAGTCTGAGATACGGCACGCGCTCGCCAACCTTGGCCGGCGCATTTCGATGATGCGCTCTTCCAGTTCTTCAGCCGATGTCTACGACGATATTGTTCTCGCCGCCAATCTGTTCTCGCAGAATCAAACTGGCGCGCTGATCGTGATCGAACGGGAAATCGGGCTGCGCACTTATATCGAAAGCGGCGTCGCGCTCGATGCGCGATTGTCGTATGACCTGCTCGCCACCGTGTTCCGTCCGAGCGCGCCTTTGCATGACGGCGCGGTGATCGTGCAGCGCGACCGAATCGCGGCGGCGGCTTGCTTCCTGCCGCTTTCAATGAATCCCATACTCTCGACGCAACTCGGAACGCGGCATCGCGCGGCCATCGGGATTACCGAAGAGACCGACGCCGTCGCCGTGGTCATCTCAGAAGAGACGGGCTCGATTAGTCTGGCAGTCGCCGGAAAGATCGATCGCGATCTGACGGTAGAACACCTGCGCGAGCGGCTGACGACATTGCTGCGGCGCTATGCCCCCGCCCCCAGCCTGCCCAGTCCGGTGGAGGAAAATTTTGTCGATGACGAGCCCAGTTCGCACTCCGGGGGCCGTCATCACGATGCCGGCACGCGCCTGAAGGGGGATGACTGACATGGCGGGCTGGTTCGAACGTAGTTTCGTGCACAACTTCTGGATGAAGCTGCTATCCCTGCTGCTGGCGGTCGGGCTGTGGATGGCGGTGGCGCGCGATCCAATTGCCTCAGTTGAGGTCAGGGTGCCGATTGAATTCAGTCTTCCCGACAATATCGTGATCGACTCCAGCACCTTCACGCAGGCGCAGGTGCTGGTGCGTGGACCGAAACGCCTGATGCATCGCCTGGAACCCGGAGACGTGCGCGCCGATGTCGATCTGAGCAATGTTCAACCGGGAGAGAGGACGTTCGAGCTCCACGTGCATGTGCCGCAAGACATGGAAGCCGTCCAGATCATTCCCAGCCAGTTTCATCTTTCCTTTGACAGCCGGGAAACCCGCTCGGTTGAAGTCCACCCACGCATCATCGGAACTTTCCCGAGCGGCGTCAAGGTCGACAAGGTGATGGCCGATCCGCCGACCGTCACGGTGACTGGGCCGCGGAGGCGCGTAGATGCGCTCGAAGCAGCCAGCACCGATCCCGTGGACGCGAGTGGAGCCACTACGAGCGCGTCATTCTCGACGCAGGTGTACTTGGCCGATCCGTTGATCCAGGTTGTGCATCCCCGGCCGATTCACGTGACGGTTATGATGGAAGCCGCAGGTGCCGGCAAGAAAAAGTAGATTGTTTGATTTTTCCCTTCTTACTTCATGACACAGACAAGGCAGCTTTTTGGGACAGATGGAATTCGTGGCGTTGCGGGAGAGTTTCCGCTAACGCGCGACAGCGTGTACTGGATCGGGCGCGCGCTGGGACACGATTTGATGCGCGTGAATGCGAAGGCGCGAGTTGTGATCGGGCAAGACACGCGCACTTCGAGTCAGTGGATTGCCGACCGATTCCTCGAGGGACTAGCCTCGGTGCGCGTGTCAGCCCGGAGCGCTGGCGTAATCACGACCCCCGGAGTGGCCTTTCTGGCGCGCTCGCAGGGCTTCGACGCGGGCGTAGTCATTTCGGCGTCCCATAATCCGTGGACCGATAACGGCATCAAGATATTTTCCGGCGACGGGTACAAGCTGCCCGATGCCCGCGAATTGGCGATTGAGCAAGAGATCTTCACGTTGCTGCAAGCGGGTTCGGTTCCGGGCTCTGATTCACCTGCCGGGATTTCGAGCCTTCCCGGCGACGAAGAACTGAGGCAGGCGTATGTCCGCTGGCTGGCCGCGGGGGTATCTGCCGACTTGACAAGCCTACGCGTGGCGGTCGATTGCGCCAACGGCGCAGCCGCCGCGGAAGCTCCGGCGCTGTTTCGCATACTCAAGGTGAATACGACTTTTCTGCACGCGGCTCCCGACGGGCAAAACATCAACGACAATTGTGGAGCCTTGCATCCCGAAGCGGTGGCGCGCTTTGTGGCCGAGCTTAACGGTCAGTTCGACGTAGGAGTTACCTTTGACGGGGATGCGGACCGCGCCCTCTTTTGCGACGCCGAGGGGCGCGTGGTGAATGGAGATGCTGTTTTGCTGCTGGCCGCGCGCGACATGCAGTCGCGAGGAGTCCTGGAAAAAGCCACGGTCGTGGCTACGACGATGTCAAATATGGGATTGGAGCAGGCGCTGAAGCGCTCCGGCATTCGCATGCTGCGCGCGAATGTGGGCGACAAGTATGTACTCGAGGAGATGCAGCGCGTCGGGGCCACGCTCGGCGGAGAACAATCGGGCCACATTCTTTTTCGCGATGGTGACGCCACAACCGGCGACGGTCTGCTGACCGCGTTACGGGTGCTCGAGATCGTGGTGCGCTCAGGCAAGCCATTGTCTGAACTGGTGAGTGACCTCAAGGTGTTTCCGCAAACTATTCGCAATATACGGGTACGCGAGAAAAAGCCTTTCGCACAGATTCCCGCAGTCCACGAGGCTATCGCGTCCGCCGAGCGCGAACTCAACGGAAATGGGCGCGTGGTCGTGCGTTACTCCGGCACGGAAGTACTGGCTCGGGTGATGGTTGAGGCCGAGTCGAAAGAACAGATGGACCACATCGCAGATTCGATCTCGGGAGCGATTCAATCCGCGCTCGGCGTGTAGAGCGATCGGTTCGTACTTTTGGGATCGGACCTCGGAGATGTGACTTCTAGGCCTCTCCCCCGGACAGCCCCTTCCACTAAATCGCTCTTTCCGCAAGGCTTCGGTCGTCATCGCTCGCAGGTACGTCCCAAAGTACGAGCGAGTTATCTTGTTTCTACTAAAGAATTCTCTGAGAATGAAAATCGATTTATATTTCGCCTTAGAAGAGACTCATGAGAATACTTGTTGTGGAAGATGACGTTGCTCTCGCCAGTTTTATCCGTAAAGGCCTCGAGGCCGAACATCATGCGGTCGATGCGTCGCATGACGGCGAACAAGGCTGCTCGATGGCGATTGCGGTCGATTACGATCTCGTAGTTCTTGACCTCAGCCTCCCCACCCTGGATGGGCTGGCTCTTCTAAGAGCTCTGCGGCAGCGTAAGCCAAATTTACCGGTGATGATTTTAACGGCGCGCAGTCGCGTCGAAGACCGCGTCCAGTGCCTGGACTCGGGCGCCGACGATTATCTGGCCAAGCCGTTCTCGTTTCTCGAGCTCGCGGCCCGGGCGCGGGCTTTATTGCGGCGCAGCCGGTTGCCATCCGAATCGGTGCTCAAGGTGCAGGATCTGAACCTCGATCGAGTAGAGCGCAAGGTCGAACGCGGGGGGCGGCCGATTGAACTGACGACCAAGGAATTTGCGCTTCTCGAATACATGATGCGCAACGCGGGGCGGCGACTGACGCGTGCGATGATCATCGAGCACGTCTGGAACCTGACGTTCGATTCCACAACCAATGTCGTGGATGTGTACATCAATTACTTGCGACGGAAAGTAGACGACGGTTTTACAACGTCCCTGATTCAGACCATTCGCGGTGTGGGCTATCAGCTTAGCCCTGGGGCGCAGGCCTGATGGCAACCACTATGGCATCGCTGCCTCAGAATCCGGGGGTGCTTCAGGATTTGCTGCACTTATTAAGCCAGCCCCTGACCACTCTGCATTGCGCGCTCGAGCACTCGCTCACGCAGGATGAAACAGAACAATCGGAAGAAGTTGCGGTCGCGCTAGAGCAGACCGGGCGGCTCATCGAAGCCGTCCGTCTGATGCGCGAATACCTGGAGGCCGAAGAGGGTTGTTTCCTGGCAGAGCCCTTCCCGGTCGGTCTCGCGATCGAAAATGTCCTGGACCAAGTTTCCGTGCTGACCGAAGCTCGCGGCATACAGCTCTTCGCCTGCGGGACCTCGAAAGCGGCGATCCCCGTGAAAGGCACGTGGCTACAGCGCGCGTTGTTCTACCTCATTGGATCGGTACTCGAAGGTGAGCCCGCCGGGCGGGCGATCACGCTCGTACTTGAAGATGGCGACTTTCAGTCGGTCATCAGTGGGCATAGTTTACCGACGTACTTATCGTCAGCCCAGCCGCCGGATCGAATGCTGGATCGGCCTTTAGATCGCCCAACGGACGTCCTTTGCGAGAACTCGCCGGGGACAAACACGGTGCGCCAGGTCAAGATGGAAATTGCCCGTCGCGTACTCGAAGCTTCGGGCGCTGCACTTGAGTTCTATCCCGGGAGCAAGCCCGGCTTTACGATTCGCCTGCCAAAGCCGGGATTCCTGCGCGACGAAATTCCTGCCTGAGCCGGCTCCCGCCGCCGAATCGAATTCCAAGGAGTACAATCCAGCCTTTCGCGGCTTTCGAGCGA
>Ga0181522_10002256_pt1 | contig 11097 bp, 10 predicted proteins | sample PEATcosm2014_Bin_27_FD_121103 | JGI IMG/M metagenome (GOLD analysis project Ga0181522, IMG submission 121103) | Peatland microbial communities from MTU Mesocosm Facility, Houghton, MI, USA - PEATcosm2014_Bin05_10_metaG | ecosystem: Environmental > Terrestrial > Soil > Wetlands > Peat | place...
CTATCGCAGCCGCCTGCCGGTGCTGCTGATGGCCGGCAAGGCGCCCTATACGGTCAACGACGAACTGGTCGGCTCGCGCGACACTTACGTGCACTTCATTCAGGAGCCGTTCGATCAGGCCAGCCTGGTGCGTCCTTACCTGAAATGGGAATGGACATTGCCGTCGGGCGTCGTCGTCAAAGAGGCGCTGCGGCGCGCCTACTCGATGGCGCAAAGCGAGCCGCGCGGCCCGGTCTATCTGATGATGCAACGCGAAACGCTAACCCAGCACTGGAGCAGCGACGAGATCCGCCGCTACTCAGCCGACCAGTTCGCGGTCACCTCGGGCGGCGGCGCCGATCCGAAGCTCGTCGCGGCACTCGCCGACAAGCTGCTCAGCGCCGAGAACCCGGTGCTGGTCACCGGCTATGCGGGCCGCAGCGAGCAGGCATCGAAGGCGATCGATGCGCTGGCGCAATTCGCCGGCATCGCCGTCTACGAAGCCAACATGACCAACAACATCTCGCACGACTCGCCTTGCTTTGTAGGTTTCACGGCCGACAAGGCGGTGCCGAAGGCTGACGTGGGCATTCTGGTGGATGTGGATGTGCCGTGGTTCCCGAGCGACGTGCAGACCAGCGAAAAGTCGTTCTGGGCGCATATCGATATCGACACGCTCAAGCCGGGCTCGCCGATGTGGACGTTCCCCGGCAACCTGCGCATGCAGGGCGACTCGGGCCGTATCCTCGAACAGGTGCTCGAAGACCTCAAAGCCAAGGCAACACCGCGCTTCAAGGAAGCGGCGGCGAAGCGAGTGGCCCACATCAAGACGCTACGCCAGGAGCGGATCGACCGCGCCGCCAAACTCGCGTCCGACAAGGGCAAGCCGGGCGCGATCAATCCGCACTATCTGACTGCGGAGCTTGGCAAGGTGCTCGACGACAACGCCATCATTTTCAATGAGGGCGTCACCAATGCGGGCGCGGTGCTGATGCAGATTCCGCGAAAGCGGCCCAACACCACGATGCGCTCCGGCGGCGGCGGCCTCGGTTGGTCCGGCGCCATGGCGCTCGGCGCCAAGCTTGCCGCGCCTGATCGCCTGATGGTGCAGATTTCAGGCGATGGCGGCTTCTATTTCGGCAACCCGAGCTCGGTGTTCGCGGTGGCACAACAATACAAGCTGCCGATCTTCTCCATCGTCATGGACAACACCGGCTGGAACGCGGTGAAGCAGTCGACGCTGCGGGTCTATCCGGAGGGCGAGGCAAAAGGCACGGGCGAATTCGAGTCGAAGCTGGCGCCGCAGGTGCACTTCACTAAGGTCGCCGAAGCATTCGGCGCCTATGGCGAAGAGGTCAGCGATCCAGCCGACGTTCCCGCCGCCATCGCGCGCTGCCTCAAGGAAGTGAAAGCCGGCCGCGCCGCGCTGCTGCACGCGCGCGTCACCAAGATTTAGAGTCGGCTGAGCCAACAGAAAATGGCCGGGCTTGCCTCGGCCACTTCATTTCTGGCGGGCGGTCGCTCCGGCTTAATCCAACAGCCCATTGTCCCGCGCCATGTCCTTCAGCGAGCCTTCGGGCCGCGCGCCCAAATGCTGAATCACTTCGGCCGCCGCCATGGCGCCGAGACGGCCGCAGATACGGTCGTCAGCGCCGCGGGCAAGACCGGAGAGGAATCCGGCGGCGAACAGATCGCCGGCACCGGTGGTGTCCACCACACGCTCCACCGGGAAGGCCGGCACGGCCTCGGTACCGTCAGGACCGATAACCAGACAGCCCTTCTCGCTGCGCGTCACCACGGCCACATCGATGTCGGCGCGCAGCGCCTTCACGGCGGTGTTGAAATCCGCGGTCTGATAAAGGCTCTGCAGCTCGCCCTCATTGGCGAAAATGAGATCGACGGTGCGTGAGCGCATCAGCTGCAAGAATTCGTCGCGCCAGCGGTCGACGCAGAACGCATCGGACAGCGACAGCGCCACCTTGCGTTCGGCCTCGTGCGCGATCTTCGCCGCCTTGAGGAAGGCGTCCTTGGCGTTCTTCGGGTCCCACAGATAGCCTTCCAGATAGATGATGGCGCTCGCCGCGACTGCGTCGGCATCGATGTCGGCGGGATGCAGATCCTGCGCGGCGCCCAGATACGTGTTCATGGTGCGCTCGCCATCGGGCGTCACCAGCACATAGCAGCGGCCGGTCGACGGGCCCGCCGCGGCGGGCGGCGTTCCGAACGCCACGCCCGCGGCGCGGATATCGTGGGAGAAAGCGCGGCCCAGCACATCGTCCTTGACCTTGCCGACGAATGCGCCGCGCCCGCCGAGCGAGGAAAGACCCACGATGGTGTTGGCCGCCGAACCGCCTGACACCTCCACTGCCGAACCCATGGCCTCATAGATCGCCTCGGCGCGCGCCTCGTCTATCAGCGCCATGGTGCCTTTGCGCATGGCCTGCTTGAGCAAAAAATCTTCCTCGGCGCGAGCGATCACGTCGACAATCGCATTGCCAATGCCGAGGACGTCGTAGCGGGCGGAGGGCATGGGGATTTCTCAGGAGAGGTGGCGCGGGACGGCCGGCACTATCACGAGCGGCCCTTGCAGAACAAGCCGCCGACGTGGCATGGGACGCTCACTCTGGACCTATTATTTGCCCCGCGGAGCTCTCGGCATGGCCTTTCAGGAGCGGGTTTTTTCCGGCGTGCAGCCGTCCGGTAACCTGCATCTCGGCAATTATCTCGGCGCCATCAAGCGCTTCGTCGAGCTGCAGGACCGCTATGACTGCATTTATTGTGTCGTCGATCTGCACGCCATCACGGTCTGGCAGGACCCCGTCGAGCTGCCGCGCGCCATCCGCGAAGTGGCGGCCGCGTTCATCGCCTGTGGGATCGATCCCAAGAAACACATCGTGTTCAATCAGAGCCAAGTGGCGGAGCACGCCGAGCTCGCCTGGGTGTTCAATTGCGTGGCCCGGCTCGGCTGGCTTAACCGCATGACCCAGTTCAAGGAGAAGGCCGGCAAGGATCGCGAGAACGCATCCGTGGGGCTTTACGCCTATCCGACGCTGATGGCCGCTGACATTCTGGTCTACCGCGCCACCCATGTGCCGGTGGGCGAAGATCAGAAGCAGCACCTCGAACTGTCGCGCGACATTGCGCAGAAATTCAACAACGACTTTTCCGACTCGATCCGCCAGAAGGGCTTCGCCGACGCGTTCTTCCCGCTGCCCGAGCCGCTGATCACCGGCGAAGCCACGCGCGTTATGTCGCTGCGCGACGGGACGAAGAAAATGTCGAAGTCGGATGCATCCGACTATTCACGCATCAATCTCACCGATGACGCCGACGCCATCGCGCAAAAAATCCGCAAGGCCAAGACCGATCCCGAGCCGCTGCCAAGCGAACCGAAAGGTCTCGACCACCGCCCCGAGGCCGACAATCTGGTCGGCATCTATGCGGCGCTCGCCGGCACCACACGCGCGGGCGTGCTGGCGCAATTCGGCAACGCGCAGTTCTCCACTTTCAAGACCGCGCTCGTCGATCTTGCGGTCGAGAAACTCGGCCCGATCGGCGCCGAGATGCAACGGCTGCTGCACGATCCTGTCGCCATTGACGCCATCTTGGCGGACGGTTCCGCGCGGGCGCGGAAACTCGCGCACGAGACCATGAAGGCGGTTAAAGACATCGTCGGCTTCGTGCGGGCGTAGACGCTGCACGGCGCTTTGTCGTGTCGGCTTGGCGGACGTGATCCCGGCGGACATAAATTATGGCGCGACCCATCGTCGTCAGCGGAGCCGACAAGCACTTCTTCGCCATGGGCTGCCTGCTGATGCAGTCGCTGGCACAATGGGCGCCGAATCTTCCGTTCTATTTTCTCGACTTCGGCCTCGATGACGCGCAACGCCGTTTTCTGCGCGAGCGCAAAGTCCTGATCGAGCGGCCGGCCAGCGTCCCCGAGACTCTGCATCCAATCGTCTGCAAGACCGCCATCGGTGAGTATCTCCGCGGCATCGAGTGGCCGGCGATACTCTGGCTCGATAGCGACATGCTGGTGGTTGGGCCGTTGCAAAATCGCCTCGCTGAAGTGCTCAGCGGAATGGAGGAAACACAAAGCGAGGTTGCCGCCTGCTCGGTCGAAACAATCAGTCAATTATTTGCCGGCGGCTGGCCCATGGCGCCGTTCGCTGAAGCTTTGCGGACCAGCCGGATCAGTCTCTATTCTTCCTACTACAACAATGCCACCGTGGTGTTCCGATCGCCGGATTTTCTCGCCGAGTGGTGGACGCTCGCCCAGCAAACGCCGGTGCACATGTGCATCGATCAAAATCTTTTCACGCTGCTGGCACTCCAGCACGGCCGGATCATGCCGTTGAGCGCACGGACCTGGAATCTGCACGGGACATTGTTAGCCGCGGCAAAAGCCGTGACCGAAAATGGACAAGCGCTCATCGTGTCGCCCGACGAGAGCAGCGCCACAGAGGCCGTGTTGATCCTGCATCCCACCTCGGTACGCGATCAGCACCATTTGCCACTCAACTGCGGCGTTGGGACCGGACCCAATCAGGTTCTGAAAGTGTTTCGCAATCCGGCCCTGCGCGATTGCCAAGTCAGGGCGATCGCGCAATTCATTGCCGATGACCCTGCGGCGCTGGCGCGGGCCGGCATGGAGCGTCCCGGCGCTCTCTTGGAGGCTATGCAAACGCATTTCCCGCCCCAGGCGGTCGCCCGCAATCCTCACAATTCGCAGACATGGGGCAAGGTCGGACGCCTAGAACCCTGCCCTTGCGGGTCGGGAAAAAGGTACAAGCATTGCCACGGGCAGTATGCCTAACCGCCGCAACCGCGCGCCTTGAGCAATTATCGATGCGGCAAGGGATCGTAGACTAGGGTGGCTCTTGAACTTCCAATGGAATTCGCCACGTAATACAATAGATTAAAGCAAGTCATGGCGCTGCCGGAGCATTCGGCTCGGTGTGACGGAGGACCCTGAATGTTCATTCAAACCGAAGCGACGCCGAATCCGGCGACCTTAAAATTTCTGCCCGGCCGAGCGGTGCTGGACAACGGCACCCTCGACCTGCGCGGGCCCGAGCAGGCCGCACAATCACCGCTCGCCCAGCGACTGTTCAACATCGCGGGCGTGAACGGCGTGTTCTTTGGCTCGGACTTCATCACCGTGACCAAGGGCAACGGCGAGTGGCAGCAGCTCAAGCCGATGATCCTCGGCGCCATCATGGAGCATTTCATGTCGGGCGAGCCCCTGCTCGCCAGCGGCATGGCCGAGCAGACCGACGGCGACGAGTTCTACGACGCGGCCGACGCCGAAACCGTCGCCACCATCAAGGATCTGATCGAAACACGCGTCCGGCCCGCCGTGGCCAATGACGGCGGCGACATCACGTTCCGCGGTTTCAAGGACGGCGTCGTCTATCTCAACATGAAGGGTGCGTGCTCGGGCTGCCCGTCATCGACGGCGACGCTGCAGCACGGCATTCAGAATCTGCTGCGTCATTTCGTTCCTGACGTCACCGAGGTGCGTCCGGTGTAAGGGGGCGATCTCGGCCCGCCGGCTGGGGCAAACGCCATTCTCTCGTGAGGCCGTTTATCTGGTCCATGCCGGCGGCGCTTGGCGGCGGCGCTCCGGCCAAAAAGCTGCGACCGTTTTCCATGCGCGTACTCGCCATTGATACCGCGCTCGCGGCCTGTTCCGCGGCCGTGCTCGACACCGACCACGGCGGCGGCATTCTCGCCAGCGACAGCTTGGCGATGACGCGCGGCCATGCCGAAGCGCTGATGCCGCTCATCTACCACGTGATGGAGCGCGCCGGGGTGGCGTTCGCCGATCTCGACCGCGTGGCGGTGACAACGGGACCGGGCAGCTTCACCGGCTTGCGGGTCGGCATTTCGGCGGCGCGCGGCATCGCGCTCGCCACCGACAAGCCGGCCGTGGGCGTTTCCACCCTGACCGCCTACGCGGCTCCGCTTCTCGCCGATGACGATACGACACCGGTGATCGCGGCGATCGATGCGCGGCATGATCACGTCTATCTTCAGGTCTTCGGCGCCGGCGGCCGCGTGCTTATTTCGCCACGGCTTGCACCGATGAGCGATGCCGTGCGCGCGGCGTCCGATGCACAGTGCCGCATCATCGGATCGGCCGCCCAATCGATTGCCGACCGCCTTCCGCGGGGCGCGCCATTGCCGTTGCTGGTCGATGTGCGTGACGCGCCCGACATCGTCTGGGTGGCGCGGATGGGCGCTGTCCTGCCCGAAGGCCAATCGCCGCCAAAACCGCAATATCTGCGCGCACCCGACGCCCAGCCGCAAAACGCAGCACAACTGCCTCGCCGATGACGAGCATCGTCTCCCGCTTGCTGCCGACCCGCCAGCCGACGTTCCTGGCGGCGCGGCCGCGCGACGCAGCCGCAATCGTGCAACTGCACGGCGCATCGTTCGGGCGCGGCTGGGAGGAAGATGAAGTCCACCGGCTGTTGTTGGACGGCACCGTCATTACACACTGTGCGGTGGTCCGGCGCACGATGGTGGGTTTCATCATGTCGCGCATGGCCGCCGACGAGGCTGAAATCTTATCGCTAGCGATTGCGCCGGCCCGGCGCGGCCGCGGGCTTTCGCGCCCGCTGCTCGACTTTCATCTGCGATGTCTCGCCGGCCTCGGCGCGCGCACGGTTTTCCTTGAAGTCGATGAGCATAACGCACCCGCCTGCAGGCTCTACGGCGGCGCTGCCTTCCACGAAGTAGGACGCCGGCGGGGCTATTATCAAGATGGCGCCACAGCTTTGGTCCTGCGCCGCGACCTCGGCTGACATCTCGCAGGGAATAAACTAAAAGACACAAAACGCCGCGCCAAGCGGCGCGCACGGGAGGAACGCATGAAGGCCACGCCACTGTTGCGTCTGGCGTTGAGCGTCGCACTGGCCTTAAGCTTTACGGCCGGCATCGCACGCTCGCAGAGCGGCGATTTTCCCAACCGGCCGATCAGGATGCTCGTCGGCTTCAATGCCGGCGGCGGGACCGATATCGTCGCCCGAATCGTTGCACAGAAAATGGCCGAAGGCCTCGGCCAATCGGTCGTGGTGGAGAATCGGACCGGCGCAAGCGGCCTGATCGCCGCCGAAGATGTGGCCAAGTCCCCACCCGACGGCTACACGCTGATGATGGGCAGCCAGACCACTCTCGCGGTGGCGCCGATGCTCTATCACAAAACGGCGACGCTCGATCCTCCGAAACAATTTGCCGGCGTGACGTTGACCGGCGCGTCGCCGCTCGCCCTCGTCGCCAATCCTTCATTTGGAGCGCATTCCGTCGCGGATGTCATCACCATGGCTAAGGCTAATCCGGGCAAAATCAATTTCGGCACCGGCGGCGTTGGCACAACGCCGCACATGACCGCGGAGCTTTTTCAACATGACGCCGGTATCAGGATGGTGCACGTCGCCTATCGGGGCGAAGCGCCGGCGATCAACGACACGATTGCAGGACAAATTCCGCTGATGTTCGCGAACCTTTCGGCGGTCATCGGGCATATCAAGGGCGGCACGCTGAGGGGTATCGCGGTGACCAGCGCGCAGCGCTCGCCCAACGCGCCCAACGTTCCAACGGTGGCGGAGACTCTGCCGGGATTTGCGGCCGAAACCTGGTTCGGCGTCGTCGCCCCAACTGGAACACCGCGTGACGTTTTGGTGAAACTCAATGGTGCGGCCAGAAAAGCGTTGGCATCTTCGGATACCAAGCAACGCCTTGAGGAGCTTGGTATGAGCAACGGCAGCTCTACCCCCGAGGGGTTCGATGCCTATATCAAGTCAGAGATCGCCAAATGGTCGCAGGTGATCAAAGACGCCAATATCCAGCCGGCCGACTAGCATTTCCTTTTGGGTGGAATCCCGCTAAGAAAATAGACGGAAAGGTTCCCCGGCCAAACTTCGGCATGGAGTGGAATTTGCAAATGATGGTAGGGGCTTAGGCTCAGCCACCCGGCATGAACGAACCCCGCAAGCTGTTTGTAAAGTCATTCGGCTGCCAGATGAACGTCTACGACTCGCGGCGCATGGCCGACACCTTGGCGCCGCAAGGCTACGTCGAGACTTCGGCCCCCGACGACGCCGATCTCGTCATTCTCAACACCTGCCACATTCGTGAGAAGGCAGCCGACAAGGTTTATTCCGAATTGGGCCGCATACGCCGCCTGAAAGAGGCCGCCGCGGGCGAAGGCCACCGCGTCGTCATCGCGGTCGCTGGCTGTGTCGCGCAAGCCGAAGGCGAAGAAATCATCCGCCGCGCTCCGGCGGTCGATCTCGTGTTTGGGCCGCAGAGCTATCACCGGCTGCCGCAATTGCTCGCGCGCGCCGAACGCGACGGCAAGGCGGTCGACACCGAATTTCCTCTCGACGACAAGTTCGATTATCTCGCCGCACCGAGTGCGGCAACGATCCGCGCGCGCGGCGTTTCGGCTTTCGTGACCGTGCAGGAAGGTTGCGACAAGTTCTGCACGTTCTGCGTCGTGCCCTATACGCGCGGCTCGGAAGTGTCTCGGCCCGTGCGCAAGATCGTTTCTGAAGTGGAACGGTTGGCGGGCGCTGGCGTTCGCGAGGTCACACTCATCGGACAGAACGTCAACGCCTATCACGGCGAGGGCTTAAACGGGCAGCCGCGGTCCTTGCCGCAGCTCCTGGAAGAAGTCAGCGAAATCGATGGCATCGAGCGTCTGCGTTACACCACCAGTCATTCCCGAGACATGAGCGATGATCTGATCATGGCGCATCGCGATCTTCCGAAACTCATGCCGCAACTGCATCTGCCGGTTCAGTCGGGCTCCGATCGCATCCTCGCCGCCATGAATCGCCGGCACACGCGCGCGGACTACATAAAGATTATCGAGAGGCTTCGGTCAGCGCGGGCCGACCTGGCGTTGACCTCCGACTTCATCGTCGGCTTCCCGAGCGAAAGCGAAGAGGACTTTGCCGCCACCCTCAATCTCGTCACCGAGATCGGATTCTCGGGCGCCTTCTCCTTCAAATACTCGGCGCGACCTGGCACACCCGGCGCCGACATGGGCGATCAAGTCGGCGAAGACATCAAATCGGAACGGTTGGCGCGGCTGCAAGCCGAAATCAATCGGCAGCAAGAAACGTTCAATAGCCGCTGCCTTGGCCGGAGCTTTCAGGTTCTTTTTGAAAGGCCTGGGCGGCACCCCGGCCAACTGGTCGGCCGTTCACCTTATCTGCAGCCGGTGCAAGTGACGGCGCCTGCCTCGCTCCTGGGCGAGATCGCAACCGTCACCATTACCGAAGTCGCCAGCAACTCTTTGTTCGGTACGCTCGTACAAACGCCGGTGCGAGAGCCTATAGCCGTTGGCCTAGGAGCCTGAATTGTCGACCCACGAAACCGATGACGCAGTCACCGTCGCTCCAGATAACGCGACGCAACTCATTCTGACCTTCGACGACAATCGCCTGGTTTCGATGCTGTTCGGGCAGTACGGTCGGAACCTCGCCCTGATCGAGCGCCGCCTCGGCGTTGTCGCCAATTCGCGCGGCAATCAGGTGACGCTGGAAGGCCCGCGCGAAGCCCGCGAGCAGGCGCGCCGCGTGCTGGAAAATCTCTATGGGCGACTCAAGCGCGGCGACGAGCTGGTGCAGGGCGACGTGGATGCCAACATCCGCCTCGCGCTCGCCCAGGGTTCGCTGTTCGACTTCGATCCTGCCGACGCGCGAGGGAGCTTCGAAGAGATCAACCTGCGCAAGCGGCGCGTGCGCGCACGCACCGCCGCCCAGGACATCTATGTGCGCGCTCTCAAACGCCATGCGCTGGTGTTTGCCACCGGCCCGGCAGGAACCGGCAAGACCTGGCTCGCCGTTGCCCAGGCCGTACAATTGTTCGAGCGCAAGGAAGTCGATCGCATCATCCTGTCGCGGCCGGCGGTCGAAGCCGGCGAGCGTTTGGGCTTTCTGCCCGGGGATATGCGCGAGAAGATCGATCCATATCTGCGCCCGATCTTCGATGCACTGTATGATTTGATGGACGCGCGCATCGTCGAACGCGCTCTGCAAACCGGCGAAATCGAAATCGCACCGCTGGCCTTTATGCGGGGCCGTACACTGTCGAACGCCGCTGTCATTCTCGATGAGGCTCAGAACACCACCTCGATGCAGATGAAGATGATGCTCACGCGGCTCGGTGAAAACAGCCGCATGGTGGTAACCGGCGACCCCAGTCAGGTCGATCTGCCGCCGGGGCAGACCTCGGGGCTCGCCGAGGCCGTGCGGCTGCTCGAGGGCATCGAGGGGATCGGTCACGTGGCCTTCAGTGCCGCCGACGTGATCCGCCACGAGCTCGTCGCGCGCATTGTCGAGGCCTACGACAAGGTGCGCAAACCCGAGCGGCCCTAGATGCGGCGCGCCGCAAAGAACGCGTGCAGGATCGATGTGCTTGTCGAGTCCGGCCTCTGGAAGGAGCCGCGCGTGGTCAAATCGTTGATACGGCGTGCCGTCAATGAGGCCGCCGCCGCGGTGTCAACAAGCGGCGCCGAGCTTGCTATCGTGCTGACTAATGATTCGGCGATCCGCCTGCTCAACCGCGATTGGCGCGGAACCGATGCGGCCACAAACGTGCTGTCATTCCCGGCCCGGAGTGCGGGCGGAGAGCCGCCGCTCATCGGCGATATCGTGCTGGCCTACGAGACCATCGCGCGTGAGGCCCATGACGAAGGCAAACCGTTCGCCCATCATGTTGCCCATCTTACGGTCCATGGATTTCTGCATCTCAACGGCTACGACCACGAGCGCAGCAAAGATGCCGAGGAGATGGAGCAACTCGAACGTAAGATATTGCAGCGGCTCGCGATCCCCGATCCCTATCGGTCTCTGGCCAAGTTAGCGGCTAAATCTTTGGCCAAGACCGCAAAGAAACGCCGACGCACGCCGCTGAATACGATGCGAAGTCGATGACCCAATATCCCACGCGCAACGAAACAACCGAGGGCGATCATCGCGGACTGCCGGCAGTCACGCCGAATAACGGCGAGGCGTTGCCGGAAGGCTGGCTTGCCCGGATCATGCGCATTCTGTTCCGCTGGAAGGCGGCGGCCACGCGGGCCGATCTTGAACTCGTCCTCAC
>Ga0181522_10002257_pt1 | contig 11096 bp, 9 predicted proteins | sample PEATcosm2014_Bin_27_FD_121103 | JGI IMG/M metagenome (GOLD analysis project Ga0181522, IMG submission 121103) | Peatland microbial communities from MTU Mesocosm Facility, Houghton, MI, USA - PEATcosm2014_Bin05_10_metaG | ecosystem: Environmental > Terrestrial > Soil > Wetlands > Peat | place...
CTTTGAGGGATTTACCGGAGCAGCTGCATCTTGAGCAGACGCTTCAGTGAGCGGGAGTAGTTCAGCGGTAGAACGCCAGCTTCCCAAGCTGGATGTCGCCGGGTCGATCCCGGTCTCCCGCTCCATTTCGACGGTTTAGGGACCTCGTAAAACTGCCTGGTATCCACATCTCCTTAGCGCGACTTAACTTTCACCTTCCAATCTGACTTTCCGACCTGGCACGCCGTATTTCTTCATCGGTTCCAACAGGGCGCGCGGTGAGCCTATACGTACGGATTCTTGCCATGGCGATGGTGCAGGCAGATCGCAACGCCATACTCGAATAGCACCGCGCAAGTAAAGAGAAACGCACATCTTGCCGAAGAATTAGCCAGCCGGTGAGTGGCCCGCACAAGCGCTGTGGTCATGCCTTTGGAGGATGGAGAAGTTCGATGCGTTCTGGAGTGCCCACCACCTTACCGGCGGTCCTTTGCGTTCGTGCTGAGGGAAGGCGTTGGGACGGATGTCAGCGTCTATTCCTCTGGCTTACGATCTTCGGGCTAACCGCGACTACCGTTGCCCAGCAAGGAACCAAGGATTTGGCTGACGTCAGCCTAGAAGAACTGAGCAACATCCAGGTTTATAGCGCTTCCAAGCACATCCAAAGCGCGAGCGAGGCGCCGGCCTCGGTCACGGTCGTCACTGCGGATGAAATCCAGAAGTACGGCTACCGCAACCTGGCGGACATTCTGCGCAGTGTGCCCGGTTTCTACGTCACGTACGACCGCGATTATTCCTTTATCGGAGTACGCGGGTTTGGCCGCCTGGGCGATTGGAACAGCCGGGTTCTGGTATTGATCGACGGCCATCGTATCAACAATAACGTGCTCGGCCAGGCGATGGTGGGCAACGAGTTTCTAGTGGATGTGGACATGATCGAACGGGTGGAGATTGTCTGCGGGCCCGGTTCTTCGCTGTACGGCGCGAACGCTTTTTTCGCAGTGATCAATGTCTTCACCCGTACTGCGAAACAAGTGAAGGATTGGGAGCTTTCTTTTCAGGCGGGAAGCTTCGGCACGTTCGAAGGCCGGGCGACTTACGGCTATCAACTGCACGGCCTGGGCGTGCTTCTCTCCGGCACGTTTTACAACAGCCAGGGCCAGACCTTATTTTTTCCGCAATTTGATAACCCCGCCAACAACTACGGCATTACCAGCGACACCGACTATGAATCCTACAAGCATGTGCTGGCCACGATAACGTTTCGCGGATTCACGCTGCAGGGATTATTCAGTACCCGCGATAAGGGAGTGCCGACGGCCTATTTCGGTGGCGTATTCAACGATCCCGGCGATTTCAATCTCGACAGCCATCAATACGTCAACCTGGGATACCGACATCCGATCGGAAGATGGCAACTGGATGCGCATACCAGCTATGACCAGGCTCGCCTGCAGGGCCCGGTGCCGGAAGCACCCACCACGCCTGGTGGCCCGATTGTGCTGAGTACGTTCTCCTTCCGGGGTAACTGGTGGACGGGAGAAGCCAAGGTCAGCCGCGATCTCTTTGAACGAAACCACATCACTCTGGGGACAGAGATCAGAGACAACCTGCGGCAAGATCAGGGCGATCTTCTAAACCCTCCCAATGTGTTTACTCCGGAGCCGAACAGTTCCCTGATCACCGCAGTCTATGCCCAGGATGAATTGAGCATTACCAACCGCATCGCCCTAAATGCCGGAGTTCGTTACGACCATTACTCCACCTTCGGGGGAACTACGAACCCGCGCGCGGCGCTTATCTTCCGCCCGGCCGGAAAGACCGCCATCAAGTTGCTATACGGCCGGGCCTTCAGTGCTCCCGACGTTTATGAAACGAACCCTGACTTCGGAATTTTTTACGACCCTAATTTCAAACTCGAGCCCGAGCACATTCAAAGCATGGAGGCGAGAGTGGATCGAGGACTTGGACAACACTTCCAGCTCTCCGGCGGCGTGTATCGCAACCGGATCGATGACCTGATTACGCTCGTCCTGATTCCTAGCGACCAGAACTTCCAATACCAAAACGCCGGCAGCGCGCAAGCTACCGGAATGGATGTCGAGCTCGTTGGGCGCGCCGAGAGCGGCTTGCAGGGCAAGGCCAGCTTCGACTACGTGAATGCCTATAACGACACCGCCGGGCATCCTGCGCTGGACAACTCTCCCCACCCTATGGCGAAGCTGGGTTTGACTACTCCGCTGGTGGGCCACTGGTTGTTTGCCGGGATCGATGGGCAATTCCTGGGAAGACGCCTGACGCTATTGCAGAACTCGCTAAGCAGTTACCAGGTATTCAACCTCACCTTGCTCGGCCACAAGGTTGGAAAACACTTCGATGTGGGCGCTAGCGTCTACAACGTTCTCGACAAGAAGTACTTCGATCCCGGCCGGCCCGAGGACCCCGAAGACAGCATTCAACAGGACGGAAGAAGCTTCCGAATCAAAATCACGGGAAGGTTTTGAAAACATGACACCAGCCAAGAGATTCGTAAACGAACAAGTCGTTCCGAGAAGAAAGCTACTGAAGCGAGTAAGACTCATTATTTCGGTGGTTGGGCAAAATCTTGTGAAAGATCGCCACGTGGAATTCATAGACGACCCGAATAGCTCGAGATCAACGTTGATGAAGCGCAGTGTATACGCGAAGTTCACTAACAATTTTAATTCTAAAGAGGAGGCGCGAGGGTGAACCGGCAGACCGACTCAATCCATCGCGAACGGCAGCCGGAAGAAAGCAAGGAAACCGCAGTCGTTTGCAGAGAATCGGTAGACCAGCAATGCCGATCTGAAAACCACCATGCAGATTGAAAGTCGAGCTCCGGCGCAGTTTATGAAGATACCGAGCCTCTGGCGAGTGGCATGGGCGGTCGGCGTAGTCGTGCTGTTCGCGGGCGGCGCGCGGGCGCAATCCCCAACTGCAAGCGAATATCAGGTCAAGGCGGCCTTTCTCTACAACTTCGCGAAATTTGTCGAGTGGCCGTCCAGTAGTTTCTCCGATGCTTCGACGCCGCTTCGCATCTGCATTTTCGGACAGGATCCTTTCGGTCAGGAACTGCAAAATATAGCGAACGAAAAAATCGTAAATGGGCGCAAACTTTCGGTCAGTCAGGTGGCTGACCTACAAACGGCCAAAGCTTGCCAAATCCTTTTCATAGCGTCCTCAGAAAAAGCACAACTGAAGCAGGTTCTTGAAAGTTTGCGGGGGAGCGGAGCTCTGACCGTGGGCGATATCAAAGGTTTTGTCGAGGCGGGCGGGATGATCAATTTTGTTCTGGAAAACCAGCGGGTACGGTTCGAGGTGAACCGCAAAGCGGCAGAGCAGGCCGGGCTCAAAGTCAGTTCCAAGCTGTTGAATATAGCCAAGTCCGTAATCGAGTAAGCACTGTCAGGAGTAACTGCGATGCGTCGTTTTGGGGATTTATCGATCCGCCGCAAGTTAACCGTTCTGTTCATGGCGATCAGCGGGTTCACCGCATTGGCGGTTTCCTGCCCCATGGCCATTTATGAGGTGTCGAAATTCAAGCAGACGGTCGCCCAGAACCTGACTGTCGTGGGCGACGTTCTGGCCGGCAACAGCACGGCGGCTTTGACATTTGGTGACGCGGACGCGGCGCGCGATGTCTTACGGGCTTTGCGAGCCGAACCCAATGTGACTGCGGCCTGTATCTATACTTCCGATGGCAAACCCTTCGCCAAGTATGCGCGGGATGCAAAAGACTCGGGCTTTATACCCCCGCCACTGCAAGCGGAAAGTACACAGTTCAAGAATGAACACCTGGTTCTGTTTCGCAAGATCGAGCTTGGCGGTGACAGAATCGGCACACTCTACGTCGAATCGGACCTGGAAAGACTCAATGCGCGAGTGCGCGCCTATGGCTTCAGTTTTGTATCGACTCTGCTGATCACGTTTTCCCTGGCATTGGTGCTGGCGTCGCGCTTTCAGAAGCCTATCTCGGAGCCTGTGCTTCGGCTGGTCGAGACTACGAAAGCGGTCTCGGGCCGTGGCGACTATTCCATCCGGGCCGAGGTTCTCAACCGCGATGAATTCGGCATGCTGGCCACCGAGTTCAACGGCATGCTGGTACAGATCGAATCGCGCGACCTGGAACTGCAGCAACAACGGGAGAACCTGGAGAGGGATGTTGCCCATCGTACCAGTGAGTTAGTAACCATGAACACGGAACTGACGGTCGCCAAAGAGGCGGCAGAAGCCGCGAGCCGCGCCAAAAGCGAATTCCTCGCCAACATGAGCCACGAAATCCGCACTCCCATCAACGGCATCATGGGCATGACCGAATTGACCCTGGATACAGAGCTGAACGCCGAACAGCGGGAATATCTCGGCCTGGTGAAGTCTTCCGGCGAGGCGCTGTTGTCGGTGATCAATGACATTCTGGATTTCTCCAAGGTGGAATCGGGCAAGCTGGATCTGGAGATGATTGAATTCAATCTCTACGACTGCGTCGGCGAGACCATGAAAACGCTGGCTTTGCGCGCCCATCAGAAGGGCGTGGAATTGGCTTACGATCCCGATCCTGAGGTGCCGTCGCAACTCTCCGGCGATCCCGGACGCCTGCGGCAGATCCTCGTAAACCTGGTGGGCAACGCTGTCAAGTTCACGCAGCAAGGAGAAGTGCTAGTCACAATTGAGAAAGTCTCGCAGGACGCCAACGGCGTGGAGCTTCATTTCAAAGTAAAGGACACCGGCATAGGAATTCCTCCGGAGAAACACGGACTCCTGTTTCAAGCCTTTTCGCAGGCCGACAGCAGCACCACGCGCAAGTATGGCGGTACCGGCCTTGGACTGGCAATCTCAGCACGCCTGGTTGGATTAATGGGGGGAAAGATATGGCTCGAGAGCAACGAAGGTCAAGGGAGCACCTTCCATTTCACCGCGCGCTTCACTGCGGCTGAGGCAAAGTCTGAACCCGCCACCTCCGTGCTAGAACCCGAATTGCAAGGTCTTTCGGTGCTGGTAGTCGACGACAACGAGACCAATCGGCGCATCCTCTGTGGGATGACGCGCGGATGGGGAATGAGGCCTTGCGCCGCGGAATCCGGCGCCATCGCACTTGCTGCCCTCGATACGGCGCAGCAAAAAGGAGATTCTTTTCGCCTGCTTCTGATCGACGGCAACATGCCGGTCATGGACGGATTCGAGTTGGCTGAGAAGATAAAGAAAAGAACGGTGGACGCTGGCCAGGCACAGGCTACCGTCTTGATGCTGACTTCCGGCGGCAAACCCGGCGAAGCAAGCCGCTGCAAGCAGCTGGGGATCTCCGCTTATCTGCTTAAGCCAGTGCTCAAAGCCGACCTCATGGCGGCCATCCTTAAGGCGCTAAGCCAACGGCAGAGCCAAGCCAGCGCCAGCCCTGCGCTGGTTACTCGCCACACCCTGCGCGACGCGGTGCACAAACTAAGAATTCTGGTGGCGGAAGACAACGCTGTGAATCAAGCTGTGATCATTCGCGTGTTGCAAAAGATGGGGCACCTTCCGGTACTGGCCCAAACCGGCAAAGAAGCGGTGGCATTAGCCACAGCAGAAAAATTCGATATTGCCTTCATGGACGTCCAAATGCCGGAAATGGATGGCCTGGCCGCAACCGCCGCAATCCGCAAGAGCGAGACGGTCAGCCGAACCCACCTGCCCATCTTCGCCATGACCGCGCATGCCATGTCGGGCGACCGCGACCGATGTCTCCAGGCCGGCATGGATGGCTACATTACCAAGCCAGTCCGCTTTAGCGACATCGAGCAAACTCTATCAGGCTTGACGAACACGCCCAAGCCTCAGGTAGAGCCGGCATTCTGGAACAAGGCCGAAGCTCTCAGCCGCATTGAAGGCGATGAGGAGTTACTCCAGGAAATGTGCCAGATTTTTCTCGAGAACTCTCCGAAGTTGCTGAGCAAATTGCAACAAGCGCTGGCTGACGGGGACGCCGATGCAGTCATACGCCTGGCGCACAGCCTTAAAGGCGAGGCCAGCTATCTGAACGCGACTGGCACATGCAATGCGGCTCGACAGCTGGAGGAAATGGGACGGAACAAAGACCTGGCTCGCGCCGCTGATACGCTTGTTGTGCTGGAGCGGCAAGTGGCGGGCCTGCAACTGGATCTGAAAGCGGTATGTGAGGTGCACCATGCATAAAATTCCAGAGGACCTAGCCTCCGGGCTCGCCGATCAAAGGCCGGTCCTGGACGAAAAGGGAAAAAACTCCGCCGGCAATTCCGTATTGATTGCCGAAGATGATCCGCTCTTTCGCCGTGTTATCGAGCGCTGGTTCGAGCGGTGGGACTACCGTGTCACCGTTGTCGAAAACGGACTGGATGCATGGGATGTCTTACAAAGGGAAGATGCTCCACACATGGCGATCCTTGACTGGATGATGCCTGGGATGGACGGCCTCGAGCTCTGCCGCAAAATTCGCAGCCGCGAAAAGGGCCCATACCTTTATGTTCTGTTGCTGACCGCCCGGGACGAAAAGCAGGATGTGGTCGCAGGCCTGGAAGCCGGCGCTGACGACTACTTGACTAAGCCCTTTGAGGTGGGTGAGCTCCGAGCCCGGGTTCGCGCGGGCAGGCGGATTCTTGACCTACAGGCGGCCTTGCTTCATGCCCAGGATGAGCTGCGATCGGTTGCGGCTCACGATTCGCTTACCGGAGTCTGGAATCGTGGCGCCATCGTCGATTTGCTGCGAGCAGAAATATCCCGCCGAAAAAGAACGTTAGACGCATTGGGTGTGATCATGGCCGACATCGACCACTTTAAGAAAATCAATGATACCCACGGCCACCTTATCGGCGATGCCGTCCTGCAGGAAGTGACGCGGCGCCTGGCTGCGAGCCTTAGGCAATACGACGCGGTGGGGCGCTATGGAGGAGAAGAATTTCTGCTTGTCCTTCCAGCTTGCAACGCGCCCAACTTACTGATCAGTGCAGAACGCTTGCGCCTCTGCATTGCCGATCAGCCGGTTGAAACCAGTAAGGGTCCGATTCCAGTTACGCTCAGCCTCGGGCTCGTTTCCATGGAACAAGGCCACAAGGAGACGCCGGATTGCGAAACGTTTCTGCGCGAGGCCGACGATGCGCTCTACGCCGCCAAGCGTCAAGGCCGTAATAGGGTAGAAATCGCCGCGGCATCGAGTATGGCTGGGCACAGCGCCCAGTGATCGTGGGCTGAGGAGTCGCTGCCACGCCGTCGGGCGCAGACGGGTTCCGCCAGATGTCTTCACGTTTCTCCACTTTCGACAAACACGTGCGCCGGGTCCCACATCGCGATCGACCCCAAATTGAGGGTTGATTAATCAAACGTAGGAAGACTGACACGCGCAACTGGCAGGTGTCCGCGCACCGACACTTGCGTCGAGAACCTGACCTCGACGCCTGGCTAGTGTGCGAGCATGCATTTTTCCACGTAAGCGCCGATGTTGTTCAGAATCTCGGCATGTAAGAGGCAGCTGTAATTCCGCGAATGTTGTGGAACGGAAATTGCATGAGCGGTGTGGAGTCTCCGAGTCACACGCAACGATCTGGCGAGACGAAACTGCCACCATAGTTCGAGGTTCACGAGAGGATAGTTCGATGCCATTGCTGAGAATTGATTTGATCGAGGGCCGCAGCCCGGCAGAGCTGAAGGAATTGCTTGACGCGATTCATTGCGCGATGCTGGCCGCGTTCAAGGTGCCTGAAAGGGATCGCTACCAGATTGTGCACGAGCACCCTGCTGCAGAACTGAGAATTGAAGACACGGGGCTGGGCATTCCGCGCACCGAGCGGGTTGTCATGGTGCAAGTGACGACACGGCCGCGAAGCCGGCTTGAGAAGGAGAAGTTCTACGAGTTGCTTTGCCAGGAACTAGCTGGGCGCTGTGACGTGAAGCCATCGGACATAGTGGTTTCAATAAGCCAGAACAATGATGAAGACTGGTCTTTCGGATATGGCCGAGCCCAGTTCATTACCGGGGAACTTTGACCTCTGAGGACGGGCTCGACATCACTTGCTTTCGAGGCCACCGTAGAAGCAACTTCGACTCCGAGGCCTTCGGCTTTCTCAGGAATCCGTTTACGCTGACGATCTCTCCAACGTCGAGGTCGAGGTCAGCGGTAAGTCAGACTCGGGTACCAGTCTGAGCCGCGACCTTCGGGGGTGAAATCCAGCAGGTTCCACAGCGGCCACATCATGTCGACGTGGCGCTGGTTCTGCCCCGGCTCGGATGGCACCAAGAGAAGCTCGGAATGGAAAAAGTGGTGAATCTTCGCCCCACGGCGAACAAAGACATTCAATGACGGCTGTTGGCCGCCTTCCGCATTCTCGCCGTAGTAGTCGCGATTGTAGTTGTTGCCGGCGGACGAAAGAAGACGCAGTCGATCCCATCCGCGCTCGCGAGCGAAGGTTCTGAGTCTCTCCAGCGGCGACCTGGCTACTACAACGAGGTTCAGGCGCTGACCGGCATGCACTGCCGTGGCGTTCAGAGCGTCGATGATAGAACTGCACATCGGACACGCCGCTTTCATCTGCGGTCCAAACATGAAGCTGTAGATGACGAGAGTATCTTTGCCGGTTTGAAACAGCTCAGAGAGCGGCACCTGCCGCAGTGTTTGGGCATCGTTGAGATCGGGTGAGCCCTCTTCGAAGATATAGTCTTCCGGTATCTGTGCACCCAGAGGAAGCTGGCGACGCAGCGCGGCAACTTCTTCAACGCGCCGTCTCAAGTCGACTTCCGCTTGCAGCAACTGGTTGCGGGCGAGGCGGTAGGATTCAGTTTCACCGGGGAATCGAAATGAGTGAGTGGCCATGTATTCCTCCTGGGCGCATGCGTGCCGCTCGACTTCGGACGGAATTCGCTCGATGATTGTGCCAGCTTTCGCGGAAGATTGGAAACGGCAGCGATTTAACGACTCTGGGAGCTTGTTAAATCGCCCCATGCTCGGGTCACTTGCAGCAGTCCTCAGTCTTTGGAGTGAGCTTTCTTGCTCAGAATAAGGCTGCGTCGCGTGCTAGGGTCAAGGTGGACTAGAGAGCGAGTCGGCCGGCGGATGGTAGGAGCCTGGCGCTTGCCGGGCTGCGGTATGGTAAAGCGAATTGCACCCTTCGGGATCGCTTCGTGTGTGTTGTTGGCTGCATCGGGAGCAGTGTGCCAAAGCCTGCGTCCATCCCTTCCTGACGCCCCTTCGGAGCAGAGTGAGACTTCGGCGCAGAAATTTAACGCGTTCGTTGGGGAAGCGCGTTCCGCTTTAAAATTCGACACAATGGGCGGGAAAGCAGGCATGAAGCGTCAAGGCGGTTTCGCCGCTCCTGAGAAGACGCTATCCGGGCAAAAAGAGTCGAATAATGTTTTTAAGCAGTACTTGAATTCTTCCACACTCAAGAAGCAATCGGCTTATCGCTACTCGAGCGGCGTTAGTTTGATGGGTAGAGCTGCGTATGCAGGTTCACGGGTTTTTGTAACGCGGGACGAATTCGGAAAGAGCAGGCTGAATACGTCATACCTGCTGCGGGCTCTGGGTTCGATGGCCGCGGCCACTGCCTCACGCCCCTATTGGAGGAGGTCTCCCGGGGAGCCGTTCGGTGATTTGGGTTCGACAGTTGGCAACGAGGCGGGTATGAACCTGTGGCGAGAGTTCAGGCCCGGTATTGAGCAGCTAATGAAAAACCACACCCCAAGATTTGTGTCTAGGATCAAAGAGCGCATCGACCACAAGTAGCTCCCGACCGGAGCCTTACTCATTGCAGCTATCGGATTCAGCATCGGCTCCAATTCCGAGTCTGAAACGCCATAAGGCTGCCGACTGAAAAACCGCTTGAAATCGGGCGTTGGCCCGCATTGACCCTCAATGGAGTAATGGCAATCTATCACCAACACATCCCGTGCGTGATTGCCAGAGTGACCGAGGGGTTCGCGTGAGTGCCACAGAAGTAGCTAACCCAGACCATACTAAGACGTCTTATCAACAGCAGTAGTATGCCCTGCAATATTGTGGGAGTTGCGCTGACATGAGCCGAGTTCTGCTGCTTTTAGTGTTGCCTGCGTGCTTATTCGTCGCCCAACCTGCATGGGCCAGTCAGCCCGATTTCCATCTGCAGGTCGTCCCGGCAATTGTCTACAAAGTAGACGATCCAGGAAATACCAGCACGTCATCCTTCGTGTTCGATATCGCTGTCATTTGTTCCACGGATTGCGGGCTCACCCCGATCTCCGCCAGCGTGGAACTCTCAAATGCCGGATCTACCGTCGAGCGGCAGGATTGGACGACTGAGATGCTGGCAAAGATCAAAAACATGAGGTTTCGGATCGAGCCGAACACCCCGCTCGCGTCGCCGGCACGTGCGTTTACCCTGCCCGAAGCATTTGACGTTCGCTTTTACTTTCGCCATCCCCAGGCATTGGCGATTGACACCACATCTGTCCGGCTAACCGTCGCCGATGCGAAGGGCCATCGGGCGGAACAAATGCTCACGATACCGATCCGGTACTACCAACAGAAGACAGCGCTCATCGTTCCCTTTCGTGGTCATGGAATCGTCGGGCAGGACTGGATCACGAGCGGGGGCCACGGCGGCTTTTGGAATGCCTTTGCCATAGACCTGGACGGCCTGGATCAGAACGATGGGGAGATAAGCGACGCCAACGAGAATGCGGCGGATGCCGGCTATGGCCGCGAGATCCTTGCCCCCGCGGCTGGAACCGTGGTCTATGTCCGCAACGACGTGCCCACGAACCCGCACCCGGGCGAGGAACCTGGCGACAATTGGTACAGGCCACTACATGACCCGGTTTTGGCGTATGCCGGAAATTGCGTGATCGTCGACCACGGCAACTCGGAGTACAGCGTCATGATGCACATGCAACCAGGCTCCGTCACTGTCACAGTAGGGGACCGGGTGGCCACCGGCCAGGTCATTGGAAAGCTGGGGAACTCGGGAGACGCATTCGGACCGCACGTGCATTATCAACTTCAGTCAGGCCCACAGCTTTTTCGTGACGAGCCGCTGCCGTTCAGGTTTCAAAACATCGAGGCACCGCTTCATCGAGGCGAGTACTTCGTCGCAAAATAGATTGGCGATTTCTTTCAGTTC
>Ga0181522_10002261_pt1 | contig 11077 bp, 9 predicted proteins | sample PEATcosm2014_Bin_27_FD_121103 | JGI IMG/M metagenome (GOLD analysis project Ga0181522, IMG submission 121103) | Peatland microbial communities from MTU Mesocosm Facility, Houghton, MI, USA - PEATcosm2014_Bin05_10_metaG | ecosystem: Environmental > Terrestrial > Soil > Wetlands > Peat | place...
ATCGGCGACGTGATCGCTTATGCGCTGGCGACTAGCGGCGCCGATGCCAACGCGGGCAAGTATTTCTTCGCCGACGCCACGACCGACGGCAAGACGCCGGTCTCCGACGAGGCAGCGGCGATCCTCGCCGCCGAACATGGCGTAACCGACATCTACGGCCTCGCCTACAGCCGGCCGCACGGCAGTCCCGGCGCCGACCCCTACGGCGACTCGCGGCCGTTCCAGACCGAGCCGAGCTTCGCCGCGATCGCCGGGCCTGATTATTTCAACGTCCCGTCTGACAATGTCGTCACCAACCGCGGGCCGGCGATGAATCTCACCGATAGCCCATCATTTCCCAGCGGCCACACCACCTACGGCTACACCGGCGCCTTGTTGCTGGCGCTGCTGACGCCGGAGCGCTACCGCGAAATGATCGCGCGCGGCGCCGAGTACGGCGACGACCGCATCGTCGTCGGCGCGCATTACGCGATGGATGTTATCGCCGGCCGGACGTTGGCGACCTACGACGTCGCCCATCTGCTCGCAGGCGATCCCGCTTATGCCGGGCAAACGCTGCGAGGCGCGCCGGCGACCGCCGATTTTCCTGCCGCGTTGAATGCCGCGCGCGCCGACTTCGTCGCCGCTCTGCAGGCGGGCTGCGGCGACACGATCGCGAATTGCGCGCGCGCCGACACGGGCCGCTTCAACGATACGGCGGCGGACGCCGCCTTCGTCGCCGCGACGCAGACCTACGGCCTGCCGGTCGTCTATCCCAAGACGGCGGAAGGGACCGAAGACGTCGCGAAGCTGGCCCCCGAAGCCGGCTATCTGCTCACGATCGCGTTTCCGCCGCTGACTCTCGCCGAAGCCGATCAGATCCTCACCGAGACCGAAGGACCGGGCGGCGGCTTCCTCGACGACGGCGTTTCTCCGTTCGGAATCTATTCACGGCTCAATCTCTTCGCGGCGGCGGGCCTGGCGGCGGAGCGCGCAGTGGGCAAGTAGCCGACGGCGTCGCGCAAATGGAGGTCAGGTTGTCCCTTGATTGACGCGAGTCCAACTTCATCGCGAGCAAAGCGACGGAGATGATTCGCCGCAATCCCGTCATGCGTCCATCCGCGTCGTCGCTCATCGCACAATTGTGAAGCGGCGATCAGTCTCGATCCAGCTTGCAGCGTCATCCTTGGCGTCTCCTCCCGAGTCTGCTTGCGAACGAACGCGCCGTGAAACCGTTTCTTCCGATTGCCTGGCTGTTCATCGCCGCCAGCGGCGCCGCAAGGGCGGAGTGCCGGCTCGAAACGGTGGCCGAGATGCCGCTTGTTTCGCTCGGCGCGCATTACGCGGTGATGGTCAACATCGACGACGTGACGCGGCCGATCGTTGTTGACACCGGCGCGGAAACCACCGTGATCAAGGAGAGCGTCGCCAAGGAACTCGAGCTGAAGGAAGATCCACAACAATCAAATCGGACTCTTGGGATCGGTCAGACTACGGGCGACTCTCACCTCAACGTCATTCCCTCGCGGCTCGCGTTCGGGGATCTGGTGCTGCGCGACCGCAGCACCGCCGTAGCCACTTTGGACGACGGCCGGAACGCGGAGAAGGAGTCGATCGGCCTGCTCGGCGACGATCTCCTGTCGCAGTTCGACGTCGAATTGGACTTTCCCGGCCACATGCTCACCTTCTATCGCGAGGACGGTTGCTACGCCACGTTCCTGCCCTGGACTGGCGTCTTTGCGACGATTCCCTTCGACCACCACGGCGCGAAAGTGACGATCGACGTCATGCTCGAGTCAGAGCGCACCCGCGCGATGGTCGACACCGGCAACAATCTGTCCTTCGTTTCGCGCAGCGCATCGGCGTTATGGGGCGCAGCGACGGCCGATCTGGCGCCCACGAGAATGAAGGCCATGAGCCCGCTCAACCACGGCGCGCCGATGCCGGTGAGCGCTTTTCCGTTCACGCAAGTGAAGATCGGCGACGATCTGTTCCACGACAAGACGCTGAGCGTCATCGACGCCAACCTGCCGCTCGCTTCGGCCAATCTCGGGCTCGACTATTGGTCGAGCCGCAAGATTTGGATCTCGTATCTGCACCAATGGCTGTTCGTCGCCGACGATCCGTCGGCGGTCAAACTCGCCTATTCGATTGCGCCCGCGCCGGCCGCCTCGCCTGGCGCGTCGCCGACGAAGACCCCCGGCCAAGTCGAGGTTGCCAAGTAGGCGGGAACGGGCGTCGCGACGCCGCCCGAAGGGCGCAGCCGCCCTTGACAGGCGCGGCGCGGCAGGCGCCTTTGCGCCGCTCGCCTTTGCCGCCATCCGGATTTCGCCGTGGCCAGCTCCCGCCTTGCGCTTCGCGCCCCCTTCCCCGCCGTCGCCGGCGCGCCGCCGGTCGAATGGCGCGTCGCGCGCGGCCTGATCGAATACCCAGACGCGCTGGCGGAGATGGAATCGCGCGCCGAGGCGATCGCCGAGGGGCGCGCCGCCGAGCGGGTCTGGCTGATCGAGCACCCCCCGCTCTACACGTCGGGCACCAGCGCCAAGCCGGCCGACCTGATCGACGCGCGCTTTCCCGTCTATCGCGCCGGACGCGGCGGGCAGTTCACCTACCACGGGCCGGGACAGCGGGTCGCTTACGTCATGGTCGACCTCAAGCGCCGCCGCCCCGACGTGCGCGCCTACGTCGCCGCGCTCGAAGGCTGGCTGATCGACGCGCTGCACGGGCTCGGCGTCGTGGGTGAAACGCGCGAGGACCGTGTCGGCGTGTGGGTGGCGCGGCCCGACAAACCGCCGGGACTCGACGGCTCGCCGGCCGAGGACAAGATCGCGGCGATCGGCGTCCGGGTGCGGCGCTGGACGACGTTCCATGGCGTGTCGCTCAACGTCGCGCCCGACCTGTCGCATTTCTCCGGCATCGCGCCCTGCGGGATTCACGAAGCGCACTTCGGCGTCACCAGTCTCGCCGACCTCGGCCGCGCCGCGACCATGACGGACGCCGACCGTGCGCTGAGAGCCGCGTTCGAAGCGCGCTTCGGGCCGACTGTCGACGCCTGAGTCGCCGTCTGGCGCGCGCGCAGCGCTTCGCTTAAGAACAGGGCCGTCGGCGCCGGCGACGCGGCGCGCCGTGAAGCGAGGCCCGTCCATGTACGCCGCCCCCCAGCGCGACCGCGAGCGGATCGACGGCTTGGCGACGTTCGTCGCCGCCGCGTTTCTGACCGCGCTCGGCCTGGTGGCGGCGTTGGCGCGGGTCGGCGCCCCCGACCGGGTCGTCGCGGCGCTCGGACCCCTGGTCGCGGTCTTGGGCCTCATCACGCTCGGTCTCGTCAATCGCACGGGGCGCCTGGGCGAGTTTCTCGCGGCCCGTCGCGCCGTCCCGCCGTTCTATTCAGGCCTGGCGTGGGCGGCGACGGCGGCGGGCCTGGCGCTCGCCTTCGGGGGCGACGCGGCCGACGCGTTCGCGCCTTGGCCCGCTGCGGCCGCGGGCCTGGTCGGCGCAGCGCTGATCGTCGGCCCGCTGCTGCGTCGCGCCAACGCGAGCGCCGCCGCCGACATGCTCGCGACGCGCTTCCAGGCCGGGCCGATCCGCTTCGTCTTCGGATTGACCATCCTCGTCGTCGGCGGGCTGACGGCGGCGGCGGGATTCGCCGCCGCGGTCGACGCGCTCGCAGCGGCGGCCGGCCTCAGCCGCCGACTGGCCGAGATCGCGATCGCGACGACGCTCGTCGCCGGCGTCGTCCCTGGCGGCCTCAAGGGCCTGCTGTGGAGCGACGCCGCCAGCGCCGGCGCCGCACTGGCGATCGCAGCGATCGGCGCAGCGATGGCGTGGAGCGGCGGCGGCGGGCCCAGCGTGGCCGCCGAATGGCTGGCGATACCCGCCGAACCGAACGACGCCGCCTTCCTGCTGCGCTCGGCCGCGGGCGCTTTGTCCCTGGCCGGTTTCCTGCCGTTCGCCATGCCGTCGCTCGCCGCGCCGCAGGGGGAGGCGCAGCGCGCGGGCGGGATCGGCCTCATCCTCCTGCTGGTCGCCGCGGCGTTCGGCGCGGCCGCCTCGGTCGGGTTCTCCGGCAGCGATGCGGCGCGATCGCCGACCGCGATGGCGCTCGTCGGCGCGGCGGCGTGGTTGCCGGCGGCGGCGCTGGCGCGCGCCGGCGCGGTGACGGCGGGGCGCGGTTTCGGCGTCGACCTGTCGGCCGCCTATGCGCGGTTCGCCGTGCTCTCCAGCCGCCGCATCGCGCTGTCGCGCCTGGCCATGCTGGCTGTGATCGGCGCCTCGGCGATCGCCGTCGATCGCGGCCTCGTCGTTCCGCCGCGCGCGCTGGCGTGGGCGCTCGGTCTCAATCTCGCGCTGGTGACGCCGGCAATGGCGCTGGCGCTCGCCGAACGCGGCGGGCCGCGCTCTGCCGGCATTTTGCTAGTGACCGCGGCCGTCACGTTCGCCGCCGCCATTGGCCCGGTTTGGCGCTCCGCCGCGCCGCAGCAGATCCTGGTTGCGGCGCTGGTCGCCGGCGCGCTCGGCCTGCTCGCCGGCGCGCTTGGCGCTTTGTTCGAGCGGCGCGAACCGCCGCTCGGCGCAACGCGCTTCGACCCCTTCGCCGATCTGCCGTTCGCTGCGCCAGAGTGAGAATAGGCAGTGGGCGGTAGGCCATCGGCAATCGGCAGTAGGAGACTCCCTTTGCCGTGTGTGTAGCCCAACGGCCTATTGCCCATTGCCGACTGCCGACTACCTGACGCCTTCTTTGCTCAGGCGGTCAGCAGCCGCCTCGCCTCTTCGTAGATGCGGGGGTCGCCGGCGGCGATGATCCGTCCGCCCGCTGCGGCGACGCCGCCCTCCCAGGTCGTCATGATTCCTCCCGCCCCGGCGACGATCGGCGCCAGCGCGACGACGTCGTGCGGCTTCAGTCCCGTCTCGACGACGAGGTCGACATGACCGAGGGCGAGCGCGCAATAGGCGTAGCAATCGCCGCCGTAGCGCGTGAGCCGCGCCTTGGCCTCGACCCGGCGATAGGCCTCGCGATCGGCGTCGACGCGGATCAGCGCAGGACTGGTCGTCATCACTGTCGCCTCGGCAAGGCTTGCGCATTCGCGTGCGCGCAACGGCCGCGTGACCCATTCGCTCGGCGGCGCCTCGCCGCGCGACGGCGCCAGGCAACGCAGTTTCGTGCGCTTGCCGTCGCCGAAATATCGCTCGCGGGTGAACGGCTGCGCCATCATGCCGTAAACCGGCTCGCCGCGATGCATGAGCCCGATCAGCGTGCCCCAGGTCGGCAGGCCGGAAATGAAGCTCTTGGTGCCGTCGATCGGGTCGAGAACCCAGACGTATTCGGCATCAGGCCGATCCTGTCCGTACTCTTCGCCAATGACGCCGTGGGCGGGGAAAGTCTGCGCGATCAGACGCCGCATCGCCGCCTCGGCGCCGCGGTCCGCCTCAGTGACGGGATCGAACACCCCGCCGCGCGACTTGTCCTCGGCGCCGATGGTCGAACGGAAGAAGGGAAGAATCACCTCGCCGGAGACCTGAGCAAGTCGGTCGACGAAGCTGGCGAAATCGACCGCGGTCATGCGGACCGCCCAAAAGGAGCGAAAGAGATTTGCGTCATTTGCATACCTGTCATGCCGGGAGTTTGGAGGTTGCGCCCTCAGAGGAAGCTCCGTTCCGCGCAAACCATTGTATCGTATGATATTATTGAAATGATAACTTCTGCGGCTTCAAAGCGTGTGTTGCAAAATCGCCTCACCAGCCGGAAACACCGCGGCCTACCCCAGAAAAGACTTGCGTTTGCTGCGTCGCAAGCACATATTGTTGCGGTGCGGCATGACCTGCCGCATATGCCCTCCTTGGGCGTTTCCTCCCTAGACTCAGGCCGCCGTGGCGACATGGCGGCCTCCTTTTTTGCGCGACGGTCCTTATGCGGTCCGCGCATGACGGGCTGGCGCCGAAGCCCCTCACTCCGCAGCCCAGCGTCCGCCCCCCGGCTCAGCGAGCGCTCGCGCCGCCAACGCAGCCGCCGCGGCCTTCAACGATTCAGCCAAGCCCGCCGCGCGATCCAGCTTCACCATGCGCGCTTCATCCATGTAAAGGGCGCGGTTGACCTCGATCTGCACGGCGTGGCGGCCGGCGGCCGGCAAGCCGTAATGCTCGGTGATGTAGCCGCCGGCGTAGGGCTTGTTGCGGCGAACGCGGTAACCGCGCGCCAGCAACGCCGATTCGAGCGCCTCGACAGCCCACGGCGCGGCGCTGGCGCCGAACCGGTCGCCGAGCACGATGTCCAGCGCACCCGCCTCGGCAAGCGTCGAGGGCATCGAATGGCAGTCGATCAGGATCGCGACGCCGAAGCGCGTCCGCGTGCGCTCGATCAGTCCCGCCAGCCGCAGGTGATAGGGACGATGCAGGGCGGCGACGCGCGAAAGCGCGTCGGCGACCGACACGCGCTCGCGATAGATCGGCTGGGCGTCGCCGACGACGCGCGGGATTGTCCCAAGCCCCGCGGCCACGCGCAGCGAGCGGGTGTTGGCGTAGTCGGGCAGCGGCCCGTCGAACATGCGCGGGTCGAGTTCGAACGGTTCGCGATTGAGGTCGAGAAACGCGCGTGGAAAGCGGGCCCTAAGCAAAGGCGCGCCGAGCGCGACGCAGGGCAGGAACAACTCGTCGACGAAGGCATCCTCGGAGCGGCGCAGCGTCAGCGGGTCGAGCCGCGAGGCGGCGAGAAACGCGCGCGGGTAGCGCGAGCCGGAATGGGGCGAATTGAACACCAGCGGCGCGGCGAGGCGCGACGGCTCGATCGCCTCGAACGGCGGCTGAATGTCAGGGTCGGCCCGCCAGCCTAGCTCGTTCATTGCGCCTCGATCCGCCTCTATGACCCGCCGCAGCGCGGCCGGAACCTTTATCATAATCGCATTGGCGGCTTACCCGCCAAGCCCGACTCGCATAAAGTTGCGCCGGCTTCACCCGATTTTTACTCGCCGCGGGCGACTATCGTAGCGTTGCTGGGGACCCTTAATGACTGCGTCGGCTGAAATTCCCGCCCGTATCCTGCTGGCGGAAGACGATAACGACATGCGCCGTTTTCTCGTCAAGGCGCTGCAAAACGCCGGCTATTCGGTCGCTTCGTTCGACAACGGCCTGTCCGCCTATAACCGGCTGCGCGAGGAGCCGTTCGAGTTGCTGCTCACCGACATTGTCATGCCGGAGATGGACGGCATCGAACTCGCCCGCCGGGCGACCGAACTCGATCCCGAGATCAAGGTGATGTTCATCACCGGTTTCGCCGCCGTGGCGCTCAACCCCGACAACAAGGCGCCCAAGGACGCCCGCATCCTCTCCAAGCCCTTCCACCTGCGCGACCTCGTCAACGAAGTGCAGCGGCTGCTGCAGGCGGCCTAATCAACCGGCGGTGATCGCCGACCTCAGCTTCAGCGGGTGGTCGATCATTCTGAAGCTCTCGAGCGTACTGCCGGTGCCCTTGATCGTCACCGTGCCGTAATTGAACAGCCGGCCGAGCTGCGTCTGGTCGACGTCGACGCTCTCGACCTTCTGCATGTTCATCTCGACCGTGTGACGCCGGATGAAGCCGCGCTTGAGCACGACGCGTCGGTCGGTGACGGCGATCTCGGTCGTCCACCTGCGGAACCACGCGCGCAGGAAGCTCACGAACGCCGCCACGGCCGCCAAGGCCGCGACGACAAAGACGGCGACCCCGAAGCCGGCGGCGCTCGCGGAGAAGAACGTCAGCGCGAGCGCGATCAACGCGTAGACGATCGCCGGGCCATAGAGGGTCCACGACAGCCGGGTCTTGAACACCACTTTCTCGCCCGGTTCGAGGATCTCGTCGACATAGCCCATGGCGAAGTTCCTTCCTTCGCGCCCGCTCGCGCCTTCGCCTATCATTCGTCGGTGAAGGGGCCGATGACAAGCTGTTCGAGTTTCATCCAGTTCGCCAACTGCTCATAAGTGAGCTTGACGCCGTGCAGGTCGTAGAAGACGTCCGAGTGGGTCGGGCCGATGCACTTCGTCTCGCCCTTGTCGTTGGTCGCCTTTTTGCAGTCGGTCTCGCTGTCGGCGTAGTAGACGCGGCCGTAGAGGCCAGGCTTGGTCTGATCGGCGGCCGAAAAGAAGGCGTCGGTGTCGGCCTGAGCCGTATCGCCGCCGAAGAAGGCGGCGTCCTTGTTCACCGGCGGCTCGTTAAAGCGCAAGTTGTAGTCGTAATACGACGTGTAGGCGTGCGTCTTGCCCTTGCCGTCGGTGAACTGGCCGGCCTCCTCGACGTAGCGAATTGAGCCGGAGACGTGATCGGAAACGATATTGTCGCCGACCGAGTAGGTGAACTGCAGACCGGCCTGATCGGTAAGCCAGTTGCCGAGCTCGTAATCGTAGTCGAACACCCCCGACACTTTCGTGTCGACCAGGAATGAGAACGGGCCGGCGGCGAGGCCGAGCGATTCGAAGCGCAACGGGTCTGGATTCTTCACCTGAATCGTCACCACCTTGCCGTCGACGAAGCGCGAGTAGGCCTTTGCCGCCGCCTGGGTCGCGCCGCTCAGCTTCTTGCCGATCTGCCACCAACGCACGACTTCGCGGCCCTGGATGCCGCCAGTGAAGCGGCTGGTCGCCTGGTTGCCTTTGATGACGTCGAGTCTGAGCCGGCCGTCCTCGGGATTGTAGCGGCCATTGGAATCGATCGACATGTCGCCGCGCAGGATCGCCGCGTCATGGGCAATCTGGGCCGGATTCATCGGGTTCACGACGTCGAAACGGACGGAGTACGACAATCGCTGGTCGGGAACCCGCTGAATGTCGCCCTTCATGATCATGAGATCGGCGACAGCGAGGTCCTGGACCGAATAGATGTCGACGGCGCTCGTCGAGCGCACGGAGCGCGAGTTGTAGTCGATCGCGATCATGCCCACGACTTTGTCCTTGTCGTCGGGAATCGCCGTCGTCGCCCGCGCCGCTTGCGCCATCGCGCCGCTCGATGCGCTCACGCTCAAGGCGGCGGCCAGCGCCGCGGCCATCCACCCGACCGAAGTCGTTGTCATTGTCCTGCCCTCCTCACTTCGCGCGCTCGGCGGGGCCGGCGGCGTGCGACGCGATTACGGGACGGGTCCGCTCGCGAAGCAAGGCCAAAATCGGCGCCCGGCGTTGCTTTCCTGCCTTCAAGCGCCACATCAGCGAGGGGCGACCGAGGAGGAGGCCGACGGCGAGAGATGCGAAGCACAGTTGTTCCTCTCGTCGTGCTCGCAAGCGTTGCTTGCTCGACCTGCGGCTTCGCTGCGGCCGACGAAGCGCCGGTCGGGGCGGCCCCTGCGAGCCGCGACGCCAAGTCGGAGAGGCCGGAAAGCTCAAACCTGCCAGCCGATTCTACGGCAGCTTTCACCTTGAACATCGGCGGCCGCAGTCTCGCTTTCCACGCCACTGCGGGCTCGCTTCAGCTCAAGGACGAGGCTGGGACGCCACAAGCGGTCGTCGCCTATGTCGCCTACAAGCTCGACGGCGTCGACCCCGAGCGCCGGCCGGTGACCTTCGCCATCAATGGCGGCCCCGGCGCCGCCTCGGCGTGGCTGCATCTCGGCGCCCTCGGTCCGTGGCGGCTGCCGATGGCCGGATTGTCGCCCGCCTCCCCGCCGACGCTGGTCGACAATGCCGAAACCTGGCTCGACTTCACCGACCTCGTCTTCGTCGACCCGCCGGGGACCGGCTACAGCCGCGTCGTCTCGCCGGGCGAAGAAGCGCGCCGGCGCTTCTGGTCAGTCGAGGGCGACGTCGACGGCCTCGCCGCGGCGGTCCGCCGCTGGCTGGTCGCCGAGCGGCGGCTCGCCTCGCCGAAGTTCATCGTCGGCGAAAGCTACGGCGGTTTCCGCGCTCCCCGCCTCGCCGAGGCGCTCGCCACGGAACAGGGCGTCGGCGTCGCCGGCGTGGCGCTGATCTCGCCCGCCCTCGACCTCGCTGCGCTCGCCTCCGGGCCGGACGACCCGTTCCCGTTGCTGACCCGCCTGCCCTCTTACGCTGCGGCCTATCGCCGTCGGGCCGGCCCCGTCTCGCGCGCCGATCTTGCCGACGTCGAACGCTACGCAACCGGCGACTACCTCGCCGATTGGCTGCGCGGTCCCGGCGACGCAGCGGCGGTCGAGCGAATGTCGCAACGGGTCGCCGAGATGACCGGCCTCGACCTCCAGACCGTGCGCCGGCTCGCCGGCCGGGTCGACGAGGACGCGTTCCTGCGCGAATTTGAGCGGCCTCAGGGCAAAGTCGTCGCCTTCTACGACGCGACGATCGACGCCTACGATCCGTTCCCCGCCTCCCGCAGCAGCAGCTTCCACGATCCGGTGCTGCCCGGCTTCGAGCCGGCCTTCGCCAGCGCCATCGTCGATCTCTACGAGCGCAAGCTCGGCTGGAAGGTCGAGGGCCGCTACGAACTGCTGAGTGAAACGGTCAATCACGAATGGCGCTGGGGCGACCGGCTCGCCAGGCCAGAGGCGCTGTCGGCGTTGCGGCGGATGCTGGCGCTGGATCCGAAATTCCGGGTGCTGGTCGTCCACGGGCTAACCGATGTCCAGGCCCCCTATTTCGCCACAGCGCTGGAACTCGCCCAAATCCCCGACTACGGCTCGCGGGGACGGTTGACACTGAAGGTCTATCCCGGCGGCCACATGATTTACGCTGACGACGGCAGCCGCCGGGCCCTGCGCGACGACGCGCGGCGGCTCATCGAGGGGCAATGACGCGGCGCCGGCGGGCCGATCAACCACGCCGATCGAATTTGGTTCCGCCTGGCGTTTTTCGCCTCTAAGCCCTTGACGCTCCCGGCCTGCCAACCTATTTCAGCGCAGCCGTTAGCACTCGACCAGGTCGAGTGCTAATCAGGTTCCATGCTCTTCAACCCACCGGTGCGCTCCCCCCAGAGCCGTCGGCGAAAAAGGAAGCTGAGACTCATGAAATTCCGTCCATTGCATGACCGCGTCGTCGTCCGTCGCCTGGAGGGCGAGGAGAAGACGAAGGGCGGCATCATCATCCCGGACACCGCCAAGGAGAAACCGCATGAAGGCGAGATCATCGCGGTCGGCCCCGGCGGGCGCGACGAGGCCGGCAAGCTGATCCCGCC
>Ga0181522_10002262_pt1 | contig 11076 bp, 5 predicted proteins | sample PEATcosm2014_Bin_27_FD_121103 | JGI IMG/M metagenome (GOLD analysis project Ga0181522, IMG submission 121103) | Peatland microbial communities from MTU Mesocosm Facility, Houghton, MI, USA - PEATcosm2014_Bin05_10_metaG | ecosystem: Environmental > Terrestrial > Soil > Wetlands > Peat | place...
CCGCATGACGCCGGCCTCCGTGCCGCTAGTTGTCGCAGCCGAGGCGATCCCACATGTACAGCTGGATGCACTCGTTGGCCAGCTCGACGGCACGCTCGTGCGACAGCCGGGGTAGCACCGTGTCCAGCGCCTGGTCCTCCGAGACGCCGGCCTGGAAGGCTTCCTCGCCGCGGAACCCTGCGGCGATCTTCAGCGCCTCACGTCGGTTCTCGCCCAGGCTCGGGAAGACGCCGACGAGGAACTCCGTGTTGGGGATCGGCTGTCCGACCTCCAGGGAGGCGTGCCAGGCAGCCAGCAGGTGGAGGTCGTCCTCGTCGAGGTCGGCGATCGCCTTCGCGTAGTGGATCGACAGTTCCTGGTCGGGGATGTCGTCGACCCAGGCCCGCACCACCTCGCCGACCAGTTGGCGGCGCGCCTCGCGACCGACCGACCCGGCGATGACTCGGATCGCGTCTTCGGGTTGTATGAAGCAGAGTGGCATCGTGCGGCTCCAGTGGTGCGGGGGAAACTGTCGCCAGCCACTGTAGGCGGCCGTGTGGACGGCAAGTCTCGGCGTGCCGCAGGGCTCAGACGTGCAGGGCTGCCGCGATGGCGGGAGTCGGCTCGACCTCGGTCGCGAAGCCCATCCTCGCCCGTTCCGGGGCACTCCAGTTGGCCAGCGCCAGGTCGAGTGCTTCCAGTGGCACCTCGGCCGCCTGGGCGAGCTCCTGGGCCCGCCGGTCGATCAGCAGCGGGTCGGCGATGCCGAAGATGCGCTTGGCGGAGAGCGTCGCCGCATCGTCCTCCCCGCCCCGGGCTCCCCCCACCTGAAGCGAGGCGCCCTGGAGCTCGTAGAGGCCGAGCCGGCCCGCTGAGACCAGCAGCTCGTAGCGCCCCGCCCTGCTCAGCCCCGGCAGCGCCAGCCGTTCGAAGAGCCGCGCGAAGCGCCTGTCGGGCGACCACGACGGGTCCCCCTCGAAGGCCGCCTGCTGGGAGCCGCCGGAGCGGGCAACCCATTGTGCGTAGGCCGTCAGCGTCGCGACGCCGCGGCCGGGCTCGTGTGAGCTGCGCGGGCCCAGCTGAAGCGAGTCGAGGAGCGGACCGAGCTCTGGGTCGAGGGAATCGGGGCCCGGCGCAGCCGCCAGCGCCTCCCTGACGCCCCCATAGGGGTCCTCCTCCTCCGTCGGGCAGAGGTAGGCCAGCATCAGGCATGTCCACGTCGCACCCTCGAGGTCGCTCGCGGACTGCTCTCGCGCCGCTCCGTAGAGCCCGGGCGGGTCGGCCGCCAGCTCCTCCAGGCGTGCCGCCGAGAAGGCGATCTCGTGCGCCAGGCGCTCGGCGTCGGCGCCGGCCCGCAGGCCCGGTGTCAGCTCGTTGCGGTAGCCGTCGTCCAGCGACCGCGTCTCGCGACGCACGCGAAGCCCCTCGCCGCCGCGCGCCGACCGCGTCGCAGGGCTCCTGCGCGACCTGCCCTCGCCGCTCCGGGGAGACCTGCGGGCAGGCGCCTTGGGCTCGTTATCCGGCAGCGTCTTGCTGCAGATCGGGCAGCGCTCTATGAAGCGGTTGTGGCGGCAGAAGGTCGGCACTGTGCCGGCGGAAGATAGCCGCGCGCGCGGGCTCGTGCGGCACCGGCCCTGCGCTCGGAGGCCAGATCGTGCAGGTAGTCGTCGAAGTCGACCTGGATCGTGTGGCGCTTGGAGGCCACGTAGCGCCTTCGCATCGCCTCCTGGTCGGCCCGGATGTCGGCCAGCATCTGCTCTCGGGGAGGCAGCGCGTAGTCGCCCAGCAGGTAGTCGCCGACCCAGGCCCCCTGGGCCTCTGCCAGGGGCATGATCGCTCCCAGCGGCTGCAGCAGGCCGATGAAGGCGACGTTGGCGATGTCGGGGTGAAAGACGCGGCGGAACAGCTCGATGTGGTTGTCAGGGGCCGAGATCAGCTGCTCGTCGAAGAAGGGGAAGGTGATCTTGTAGCCCGTGCAGTAGACGACCACGTCGGCCTGCACCTCGCTGCCGTCCTCGAAGCGGACCGTCTCGCCCTCCAGCGCCGCGATGTTCGGCTTGGGCGCGATCGTGCCGTGCTGGATGCGGTCGAGGATGCGTCCGGAGATCGTCGGGTGGGCCTCGCCGAAGCGGTGGCCCGGCTTGGGCAGGCCGTAGCGCTCGGGCGGTCCCGCGTAGCTGCGGACGAGCCCCTGGATGAAGCGCTGGCGGACCTTGAAAGGCACCCGCGGGTCGTTGCGCAGCTGGTCGACCGGTTTGCCGAAGACGTACTTGGGGATGATCCAGACGCCCTGGCGGGCCGCCAGGTAGGTCCGCTCGGCCACGTAGGAAGACTCGACGGCTATGTCCATGGCCGAGTTGCCCATGCCCAGGACGACCACCCGCTTGCCCTCGAAGATCGAGTTGTCGACGTAGGAGTGGGCGTGCATCTGCAGGCCCTCGAAGGTGTCCGAGCCGGGGAAGGCCGGTTCCGGCCAGCGCGGGTTCCAGTGGTGGCCGTTGGCGACCAGCAGGGCGTCGTAGGGGCGCGTCTCGCCCGTGTCCAGCCGCACGCTCCAGCTGCCGTCAGGCTGCAGGCCCGCATGCTCCACGCCCGTCTCGAAGACGATCCGCTCCCGGAAGCCGAAGCGGTCGACGTATTCCTCGAAGTACGCCGCGATCTGGCTGTGGTGGGGGAAGTCCGGGTAGGACTCCGGCATCGGGAAGTCCGAGTACTCCATGCGCGGGCGCGACGTGTTGATGAACAGGTCCCGGTAGGCCGCCGACATCCCGTTCTTGTTTTCGAAGACCCAGTTGCCGCCGATGCGGTCGGACTTCTCGAAGCAGTCGAAGTCGATGCCGCGCTCGTAGAGCGCCTTTGCCGCCGCGATTCCCGAGGAGCCGGCGCCGATCAGGCAGACCCTGCCCGCACCCATGCCAGCCGCGCCCTCCCTGCTGCTGCCGTCGCTCACGACCCAAAGCCTAGCTGGCTGGACAGCCAGATGACGCCGAGGCTTCGTGCCGCCATCCCCCGGGAGGCCTCAGGCAACCATCGCGCTCGGACGAAGCTCAGGAGGCCGGTACGCCGGGCCCCACGTGCTGGGGCGGGCCCTCGGGGCCGTCGTCAGCGTCGGCGTGGCCCGCCAGGCCCTCGTCTTCGTGGTCTGCGCCGATCCCGGACAGGTAGCGGTCGACCATGCGGGCGCACTGGCGGCCCTCGTTGATGGCCCAGACGATCAGGGACTGCCCGCGCCTGGCGTCACCGGCTGCGAAGACGCCCTGCACGGAGGTCGTGTAGGGGCTGAGCGCCTTGACGTTGCCGCGCATGTCGCGCTCGACGCCGAGCTGGTCGAGCAGGCCCTGCTCGGGGTGCAGGAAGCCCATCGCCAGCAGCACGAGCTGGGCCGGCAGCTCCCGCTCTGTCCCCTCGATCGGCGCGAACGGCGGCGTGGGCGCGGCCTGGGCGATCGTCAGGCCCGCGACGCGGCCCTGCTCGTCGCCTGTGAAGCCAGTCGTGGCGACGGAGTAGTCCTGCTCGCCCACCTCGAGGTCCCGAGCCTCCTCCATGGCGTAGCTGAGGCGGTACTTCAGCGGCCACTCCGGCCAGGGCGTGCGGTCGTCCGGGCGCCGCGCGGGCGGCTCGGACAGGAGCTCCAGCTGCACGATCGAGCGGGCGCCCTCGCGCAGGGAGTTGCCGACGCAGTCAGCGCCCGTGTCGCCGCCGCCGATCACGACCACGTCCTTGCCGGCGGCGCTGATCTGGTGGGCGATCTCAGGCTGGGGCACGGCCGGCTGGGGGCCGATCTCGCGCGCCACCCAGCGGTTGCGCTGGTAGAGGTAGTCCATCGCGAAGTGCACGCCGTCCAGCTCGCGGCCGGGCACCGGCAGGTCGCGGGGCACGCGCGAGCCGGTCGCCAGCACGACGGCGTCGTAGGTCTCCAGCAGCTCGTCGGCGGCGACGTCGCTGCCGACCTCGACGCCGCAGCGGATCTCCACGCCCTCGGCGGCGAGCTGCTCGACGCGCCGCTGCACGACGGACTTTTCGATCTTGAAGTCGGGCACACCGAAGCGGACCAGACCGCCGACGGCCTCGTCGCGCTCGAACAGAGTCACCGCGTGCCCCGCCCGGCGCAGCTGCTGGGCGGCGGCCATCCCGGCCGGGCCCGAGCCGACGACGGCTACGCTGCGGCCCGTCTCGCGGCGGGGTGGCTGGGGCTTGACCCAACCCTCCTCCCAGGCCCTGTTGACGATCGCGTTCTCGACCTGTTTGATCGTGACTGCTTCGCCCTCGCGGATCTCCAGCACGCAGGCCGCCTCGCAGGGGGCCGGGCACAGGCGCCCCGTGAACTCGGGGAAGTTGTTGGTCGCGTGCAGCTGGGCGATGGCGTCCTTGAAGCGGTCGCGGTAGACCAGGTCGTTCCAGTCGGGGATCAGGTTGCCCAGGGGGCAGCCGTTGTGGCAGAAGGGCACGCCGCATTCCATGCAGCGAGCGCCCTGGTCGCGCAGCTCCGCGACCGGCCTGGACAGCAGGAACTCGCGGTAGTCGCGGGCACGCTCTGCGCTGTCCCGGTAGGGGACGCCGTGGCGCTCGATCGTCAGGAAGCCGCCGAGCTTGCCCATCAGACGCCTGCCTCCCCGACGGCGTCGAGCGAGCGCTCCCCCGACAGGTCGCCGTTGCCGGAGGCCACCGCCGCCGCCTCTTCCTCGGCCCGTTCGCGCAGCACCCGCTTGTAGTCGTGGGGCATGACCTTCACGAAGGCCCGCTCGGCGATCAGGCGCTCCCATTCGCCCAGCACCCGCTCGGCCACGGGCGAGCCCGTGCGCCGCCGGTGCTCGTCGATCATCTCGCGCAGCTCGATCTCGTCCGCCGCCGCCAGGTCTTCGAAGCCGACCATGCCCATGTTGCAGCGGGCCGGGAACTCGCCCTTCTCGTCCAGCACGTAGGCGACCCCACCGCTCATGCCGGCAGCGAAGTTGCGCCCCGTCGGGCCGAGCACGACGACGCGCCCGCCCGTCATGTACTCGCAGCCGTGGTCGCCGACGCCCTCCACGACCGTCCATGCGCCCGAGTTGCGCACGGCGAAGCGCTCGCCTGCGAGGCCCCTGAAGAAGGCCCGCCCGCGGGTGGCGCCGTACAGGACCGTGTTGCCGACGATCACGTTCTCCTGGGCCACGAAGTGCTCGCCCATGCCCTCGCGGGGACGGATCGCGAAGACGCCGCCCGAAAGCCCCTTGCCGGCGTAGTCCTGGGCGTCCCCGCGCAGCGTGAAGGTCACGCCCGGGGCCAGCCAGCCGCCGAAGCTCTGCCCCGCAGAGCCCTCGAACTCGACCTCGACGGTGCCGTCGGGCAGGCCCTGGGCGCCGTGGCGGGCGGCGATGTGGCTGGAGAGGATGCCCCCCACGCAGCGATTGCGGTTGCGGATTCCCAGCGACAGGCTGACGTGCTCGCCGCGCTCGATGGCCGCCTCGGACTGCTCGACGATCTCCCAGTCCAGGGCGTCCTCCAGCACCGCCGGGGGCGCTTCGACGCGGTGGCGGGGGGCCTGCTCGTCCAGCTCGACGTGGGTCAGCAGATGGGTCAGGTCGACGCCGCGGGCCTTCCAGTGCTCGACGGCGCGGCTCGTGCCGAGCAGGTCGACGCGGCCGATCGCCTCGTCCAGCGTGCGCAGCCCCAGCGAGGCCAGGATCTCGCGGACTTCCTCGGCCACGAAGAAGAAGAAGTTGACGACGTGCTCGGGTGTGCCCTTGAAGCGCCTGCGCAGCTCGGGGTCCTGGGTGGCGATCCCGACCGGGCAGGTGTTCAGGTGGCAGGCCCGCATCATGATGCAGCCCGTCGCGATCAGCGGCGCCGTCGAGAACCCCATCTCATCCGCGCCGAGCATCGCCGCGATCACGACGTCGCGGCCCGTCTTCAGCTGCCCGTCGGTCTGCACGACGATGCGCGAGCGCAGGTCGTTGAGCAGCAGCGTCTGCTGGGTCTCGGCCAGGCCGATCTCCCAGGGCACGCCCGCGGACTGGATCGATGACAGCGGCGAGGCGCCCGTGCCCCCGTCGTGGCCCGCGATCAGGACGCGGTCAGCGTTGGCCTTGGAGACGCCGGCCGCGACGGTGCCTACGCCGACCTCCGAGACGAGCTTGACGGACACCTCGGCCTTGGGGTTGGCGCAGCGCAGGTCGTAGATCAGCTGCTTGAGGTCCTCGATCGAGTAGATGTCGTGGTGGGGGGGCGGCGAGATCAGCCCGACGCCCGGCGTCGTGTGGCGGATCGAGCCGATGTACTCGTCGACCTTGTGGCCCGGCAGCTGGCCGCCCTCGCCGGGCTTTGCGCCCTGGGCCATCTTGATCTGCAGCTCGTCGGCGTTGACCAGGTAGTGGATCGTGACCCCGAAGCGACCCGAGGCGACCTGCTTGATCGCCGAGCGGCGACGGTCGCCGTTGGCGTCGGGGGTGAAGCGGACCGGGTCCTCCCCGCCCTCGCCCGTGTTCGATCGCCCGCCCAGGCGGTTCATCGCGATCGCCAGCGTCTCGTGGGCCTCCCGTGAGATCGAGCCGAGGCTCATGGCGCCCGTGCAGAAGCGGCGCACGATCTCCTTTGCCGACTCGACCTGCCCGAGCGGGATCGGCTGGGCCTTCCCCTCGCCGGCGCCGATCTCCAGCAGCCCGCGCAGCGTCGCCTTGCGGGCGGCGTCCTCGTTGACGGCCTTGGCGTACTGGCGGTACTTCTCCATCGCCGGGCTCTCGCGCACCTCCGCCAGCGCCTGCTCGTCGCCCGTCAGGGCTGCTGCGACGTTGCCGTTGGCCGCGCGCACGGCGTGCTGGACGAGGGCGATCGTCTCGGGGTTCCACATGTGGTGCTCCCCGTCGCGACGCCACGCATAGACGCCGCCGACGGGCAGCAAGTCATCGCGACTGCTCGGATAGGCGCGGGCGTGACGCTCCAGGGCCTCCTGCGCCAGCACGTCCATGCCGACCCCGCCGACGCGCGAGGCGGTGCCCGTGAAGTGGGCTTCGATCAGGTCCTTGTGCAGGCCGACGGCCTCGAAGATCTGGGCGCCCCGGTAGGACTGGATCGTCGAGATGCCCATCTTGGAGATCGTCTTCAGGAGGCCTTTGCCGATCGCCTTGACGACGTTCTGGGCAGCCTCCTCGGCGCCCACGACGATCTCCTCGCCGTCCTTGCCGGTGCGCACGACCTTCCTTTCCAGGACCAGCTCGTCGAGCGTCTCCAGCAGCAGGTAGGGGTTGACGGCGCTCGCCCCGTAGCCGATCAGGGTCGCGAAGTGGTGGACCTCGCGGGGCTCGCCGGACTCGACGATGATGCCGGCCCGCAGGCGGGTCCCCTCCATGACGAGGTGGTGGTGCACGGCCGCGACCGCCAGCAGCGAGGGAATCGCGGCGCGGCGCGGCCCCAGCAGGCGGTCGTTGAGGATGATGATGTTGGCCCCTTCTTCGATCGCCTCGTGGGCCTGACGGCAGATGCGCTCCAGGGCCTCGGCCATGCCCGCCGGGCCCTTCTGGATCAGCCAGGTCGCGTCGATCGTGCGGGCTTTGTAGACCTCGTGGTCGACGTGGCGCAGCGTCTCGAGCTCGCGGTTGAGCAGGATCGGCTGCTCCAGCAGCAGCTTGTGGGCGTGCTCGGGGGTCTCCTCGAAGAGGTTGCGCTCGTTGCCCAGCGTCGTCGCCAGGCTCATCACGATCTCCTCGCGGATCGGGTCGATCGGCGGGTTGGTGACCTGGGCGAACAGTTGCTTGAAGTAGGAGAAGAGCGGGGGCGCCTGGTCTGAGAGGACGGCCAGCGAGACGTCGTTGCCCATCGAGCCGACCGGCTCGGCCGCGTCCAGGGCCATCGGCGTCAGCAGGACCCGCAGGTCCTCCTGGCTGTAGCCGAAGGCCCGCTGGCGCAGGCGCAGCGGCTGGTCTGACAGCGTCACTTCGCTGGAGGGCGGAAGCGAGGCGAAGGGCACCGCGTTGCGGGCGTACCACTCGCCGTAGGGCTGGGCCGTCGCGACCTCGCGCTTGACCTCCTCGTCCTCGACGATCCGCCCGCGCTCCAGGTCGACCAGGAACAGCTTGCCCGGCTGCAGGCGGCCCAGGCGGCGCACGTTCTCAGGGGGTACGTCCAGCAGGCCCGACTCCGAGCCCAGCACGACGTGGCCGTCCATCGTCTCTACCCAGCGGCCTGGCCGCAGGCCGTTGCGGTCCAGCGTCGCGCCGACGACGCGCCCGTCCGTGAAGGCGACCGAGGCGGGGCCGTCCCAGGGCTCCATCAGGCAGGAGTGGAAGGCGTAGAAGCCCTTCAGGTAGTCGGGCAGGTCCTCGCGGTTGCGGTAGGCCTCGGGGATCATCATCATCGCCGCGTGGGGCAGCGAGCGCCCGCCCAGCATCAGCAGCTCCAGCACGTTGTCGAAGGTCGCCGAGTCGGAGTTGCCGATCCCCACGACCGGCAGGATCTTCTTCAGGTCCTCGCCGAACAGCTCGCTCGAGAGCTCACTCTCCCGTGCCCGCATCCAGTTGACGTTGCCCATCACGGTGTTGATCTCGCCGTTGTGGCAGATCACCCGGTAGGGGTGGGCCAGCTCCCAGGAGGGGAAGGTGTTGGTCGAGAAGCGCGAGTGGACCAGCGCCAGGGCGCTCTTGCAGCGCTCATCGCGCAGGTCGGGGTAGAAGGCCGCCAGCTGGTAGCTGATCAGCATCCCCTTGTAGTTGATCGTGCGCGAGGAGCTGGAGGCGATGTAGAGGCCGGGGTGTCTGGCCTGCAGCTCGACGACGCGGCGGATCACGTAGAGCTTGCGCTCGAAGGCGTCGCGGTCCTCGGCCTGCGCTCCTGAAGCGCCGACGAACAGCTGACGGATGAAGGGACGGCAGGCTCCCGCGACCCGGCCCGTGTGCTCCGGGCAGACGGGCACGTCGCGCCAGCCGAGCAGCTGCTGTCCCTCCGCCCTGACCGTGCGCTCGAGCAGCTCCTCCAGGCCCCGCCTCTCCTGCTCGTCGGTCGGCAGGAAACACATCAGCACCCCGTAGAGGCCGGCCTCGGGCAGCTCGAAGTCAACGACCGCCCGCAGCAGCTCGTCGGGCATCTGCATGAGGATGCCTGCGCCGTCGCCCGTCTTCGGGTCCGCTCCCGAGGCGCCGCGGTGCTCCAGGTTCTCCAGGGCCTCCACTGCCCACGTCACGACCTCGTGGGTCGGCACGTTGTCCAGGCGGGCAACCATGCCGACGCCGCACGCGTCGTGCTCGAAGCGGGGGTCGTAAAGACCGACGGCCTGTGGCGGCTGCTTGCTGTGCGTGGACATGGAAGTGCTCCCTTGGGGCGAGATGCTTCCCGCTTCGCGCACCCCGCGGGGACGCGGCGGGCAGCGGGCACCTGAGGCGGAGCCAGAAAGGGTATCAGCGCGGGAAAGCACTGAACCGGCGCTGGACGGGAATCTTTTGGAGTGCCGATCGGTCCTCTAAAAGAGCGTCAGCGGCCCTTCGGCCGGTACCTCCGCCGGCGAAGACGCATCGGCGACGGCCTCCGCCCCGGCGGGTCGCTCCCGCATCGTCTCCTCCTCCCCCCACGAGCACAGGCCGGCCCTGCCGGGGCAGGTCTGGCACAGCGCCCGATGCGGCGCGTCGCTGACCGCGAAGGAGCCTGCCGCGACACGGTCTGTCAGCGCGCGCAGCTCCCTTTCCAGACGCGGGCGGTCCTGCTCGGCGTAGCGGCGTGAGGCGTGCTCGGCGGGCCTGGCCGTGAACCAGTGCAGGACCTCGACGGCCTGCGCGCCAGTCCGCAGCACCGCCAGGGCGTAGACGAGCCGCTGCACGCCGTAGTCGCGGCGCACGACCTCCTCCAGATCCGCGGAGGGATCGAGCTGATCGCTCTTGTAGTCGAGCACCAGGAGGCTCTCGCCCTCGCTCGCCAGCAGGTCGATGACGCCCTCGATCAGCGGCTCCTGCTCGCCCAGGGCGAAGGCGAAGGCGTGCTCGCGCCCGACCGCCCGGGCTCGACCCAGACGGGCGACGAGGGGCGAGTCCAGCGCCGCCGCGAGCGCCTGCGTGAGCTCCTCGGCCTGCTCGGCCGCCACGCGCAGCCCCAGCTCCGCGCCGGCCCGTGCCACCTCGGCCTCGCTCGGCACCCGCGGTGCGGTGAAATCGACGCCCTCCATCAGGCGGTGCAGGAGCGTGCCGCGCGCGCGGGCCTCCAGCGGCCCGCCGCGGGCGCTGCGCCGTGCCGCCTCGCGGTCCTCGGGCAGGCGCAGGACGCGTTCCAGGTAGAAGCGGTAGCCGCAGCGCTCGAGCTCGCTCAGAGACGTGTAGCTGAGCGAGGCGGGGGCCAGCGTCGCCGCCGGAGCCGACGGCGCCGGTGACCTGTCCGCGGACGCAGGAGCCCGGTCCGCAGGCCCGATCTCGTTGGGCGTGTGCGCGATCGAGACGGCGGCGGGGGCAGGCTCTCCGGCTCGCTGCACCGTGCACGTGAGGACGGTTCCCCCCTCGGCGAGATGGATCTCGCGCGGCTCGGCGCCGGCCGCCAGCAGCTCGGGTAGCTCCGGCGCCAGCGCGGGTACGAGCCAGGAGATCGGCGAGCGACGCGAGGCCGGCCAGCGGGTCAGGTCGACCGAGCCGCTGAGCAGCAGCAGCTCCTTGGCCCTGGTCATCGCCACGTAGAGGATCCTGTCCTCCTCCGCCGCTTCGGCCTGCTGGCGGCGCTCGCACAGCTCCTGGAAGTCAAGGGTCGGAGCGGACTCCCCGTCGAGGCTCACCAGCCGCAGCCCGATCCGCTCGCCGTCCGCGATCAGGTCCGGGGTGTGCAGGTTGGGCAGGCGCCCCAGGTCGGCCACGCACACGACCGGGAACTCCAGCCCCTTGGCGGCGTGGATCGTCATCAGGGTCACGGCGTCGGGCTCGACCGCCTCGACGGGAGCGTCGGGCTCGGCCGCGAGCCCGTCCTGCAGGTGCTCGACGTGATCCAGGAAGGCCCGCAGGTCACGGCCCTCGCCGGCCTCGAAGCGCCTGGCTAGCCGCAGCAGCTTGTGGACGTTGGCGATCCGCCGCTCGGGGCCGTCCAGGTAGCGAAGGCGCTCGAGGTAGCCGCTGGCCTCGATGCCCCGTTCGAGCAGGCCTGCGACCGGCCGCGAGGCGA
>Ga0181522_10002264_pt1 | contig 11071 bp, 12 predicted proteins | sample PEATcosm2014_Bin_27_FD_121103 | JGI IMG/M metagenome (GOLD analysis project Ga0181522, IMG submission 121103) | Peatland microbial communities from MTU Mesocosm Facility, Houghton, MI, USA - PEATcosm2014_Bin05_10_metaG | ecosystem: Environmental > Terrestrial > Soil > Wetlands > Peat | place...
GCGGACGGATTTTTAGAACCGCGCGTGCCAATTCGGTCACAGTTGCAAGTGTCCTAATACCGCCGGACTGATGTCGGCGGTATTCAGATAACGAGCGTTATTTGCTGCGGTTCGAATTGCCGGCGATCAGCCGGCGCGGAACCAATGGGTTGCGCTTCTGATTCGCGCGCATCTAACGAGAGACCTGTACAGCACGTAGCGTGGATCAGCGGAGCGTAATCTTGGGGCGTTTACTTGCCGCACGCGGGTACATTGATGAGTTCACGCCCTAATTGCCTCAAACAAAACGCGGATGGCCGGGACAAGCCCGGCCATCACGAATTGAGAAGCCCTACTGTTACCGCTCGATCACGCCGCGGCGCGCACGCGATCCGGAATGGCGAGCGGCTTGTTGGCGCTGTTGAGGAATTCGATGGTCATGAAGACCATCTCCTTGTCGCCGAGATTTTCCAGATCGTGAACTTTGTACTGGCCGGACCCATAGGTCTCATGGCGCGTCTCGCCGGGCTGGTAGGTGTATTCCACCGTGGTGCCGTCCTGCAGGTGCTGGCGCCCGCGCCCGCCCGACACCGCGGTCCAGAAATAATCGAGCACGTGGCGATGGAACCCGATGCGCTCGCCGGGGGCGAGGCGGATCGTCCAGACCCGCACTCGGTCGCTCTCCGAAACCAGCGCGTTGCCGACACAGCCGTTATGGTTTTGCTTCTCGCGCTCGAATTCGGCCGCAATGGCCGGCGGCCACGCCGAGCGGTCGGCGCGGTCGGTCGATTTATCCAGCATGCTCAGAGCCATGGCGTTCCTCCAGGGATTACGGGCACAATATAGAAAACCATCCGGGCTTTTGAAATAGCTTGGCAAAACATCCGGATTCTTGGCCGGATTCTTGGGCAGACTTGGGCAGACTCCGAGCATGGCAAACGGGCGGCACGCGCTGGTGATCGGCGGCTCGATGAGCGGGCTCTTGGCCGCCATCATGCTGCGGCGGCGGGGCTGGACGGTCGATGTTTTCGAGCGGGTCGAGAGCGAGCTTGCCGGGCGCGGCGCCGGCATCGTGGCGCAGACCGAACTGATCGCGCGCCTCAAGGCGCTTGGTCTCGAAACCGGCGACCTTGGCATCCTCGCCAAAACGCGCAAGCTTCTCGACATCGACGGCGGCGTCACCCTGACCACCGAATGCCCACAAGTGCTCACGGCCTGGGAGCGCGTCTACCGCGTGCTGCGCAATGCCTTCCCGCCGCAGCACTATCACCGCGGCCACGGCCTCAAATCCTTCGAGCAAAGCGAAACGCGCGTGCTGGCGCACATGACCGACGGCAGCACCGCGGAAGCCGATGTGCTGGTCGGTGCCGACGGCCTGCGCTCGACGGTCCGCGGCCAATGCCTGTCCGGCATTGCCCCACTTTACGCCGGCTATTGCGCCTGGCGCGCGCTATTGCCCGAGAGCGCCATTCCGCCCGGCATTCACCGCGAGCTGTTCGAGTCGATGGTGTTCTGCCTGCCGCCCGGCGAGCAATGTTTGTTTTATCCGGTCGCCGGGCCGGACGACGATCTGCGTGCCGGACACCGCCGCAGCAATGTCGTGTGGTACCGGCCCGCTGACGAGAGCACCGAACTCTCCTGGCTTCTCACCGACGACAACGGCGTCACCCATTCGGTCTCGATCCCGCCACCGCTTATCCGCCGCGACGCCATCGCCGCCATGCGCGCGGCAGCGGAGCGACTGCTTCCACCGCAATTTCGCGCCATCGTCCGCTTGATCGACGAGCCGATACTGCAGCCGATCTACGATCTGGAAAGCCCGCAGCTTGCCTTTGGGCGCGTGGCCATCGTCGGCGACGCGGCGTTCGTGGCGCGCCCGCACGTAGCCGCCGGCGTGTCGAAAGCGGCCGACGATGCGGCAGCGCTGACGGCGGCGCTCGATACGGACGGCGACGTGGAAAGTGCGCTGCGCCGCTTTGAGGCCGAACGGCTGCCCGTGGGCAAAAAAATCATCGAACGCGCGCGCCACCTCGGCGCCTACTTGCAGGCGACGCAAAGCGCCGAAGAGCGCGCCCGCTCCGCGCGCCACTCTATCCCCGAGGCGGTGCTTGCCGAGACCGCGATGCTGGATTTTCTGTATCGGTAAAGACCAATTAACGACGCCGCGCATCAGAACAATGCTATTGCCGGACCGGCGCCCGAGCGAATGCCGCATGCGCATTCTTCTGTACAATGGAAGCAATTTCTCGTGCCAGCTTGTTATAAGCATCGCTCCAAAATTCGCAGGGAATCTGTTTGACAATGTTGCAAATTAGCCTTCAAACGAGCCCTGAGGGGAACTCTCAAGAGACCTCGCAAGAGCAAACAGAGGAGACCGCGGCCGAATGGGCGGAGCGGCTCGCTTCGGCGGGCCCCCACGCGATCATCGAAGCTGCCGCGCGTGCCCTGCCCGGCCGCCTGGCGGTGGTTTCTTCCTTCGGCGCCGAATCGGCCGTGCTGCTCAAATTCGTCGCCGATATAGATCGGTCACTGCCGGTCCTATTTCTCGATACCTTGTGGTTGTTCAAACAGACGCTGGCGTATCGCGACCTGCTGGTCGCCCACCTCGGCCTGACCGACGTGCGCACCATTGAGCCTTCGCCGAGCGCGCTGACGAATCATGACCCCAAGCGCGATCTATGCTTCCTCGACCAGGACGCTTGCTGCCACGTGCGCAAGGTGGCGCCGCTCGCCCGGGAGTTGGAACCGTTCGCCGGCTGGATCAGCGGCCGCAAGCGCTACCAGGGCGGCGGCCGCGCCGGCCTTGCCACCGTCGAAGCTGACGGGCGCCGGCTGAAGTTCAATCCACTGGCGGCTCTAACGGCTACTGAAATCAATGGCATCTTTACTTCCGCCGACCTGCCGCGCCATCCGCTGCAGGCCGCCGGCTTCCGCTCGATCGGTTGCGTGCCGTGCACCAGCCGTGCGCTGGGCGCCGCCACGGCGGCCCGCGACGGACGCTGGAGCGGGCTAGCCAAAACCGAATGCGGCATTCACACTCGGGCGCTCAGCGCCGCCGCGCCGCAAACCTAGGGCTCGGACCGGACAGGCTGAGCGAGTCGACTGCGAACTCGCCGTATGCCAAGTCCGCTCGCAATACACCCGCTCTACGCCCTCTCCGGCTTTTGCGTCGGCCTGCTGGTGGGCATGACCGGAGTCGGCGGCGGCTCGCTGATGACGCCGTTGCTGATCCTTCTGTTCGGCGTCCATCCGAGCACGGCTGTCGGCACCGATCTGCTCTTCGCCGCTTCAACCAAAGCCGTCGGCACGGTCGTGCATGCCGCCGAGCGCACGGTTGACTGGCGCCTCGTCGGGCTGCTCGCGACCGGGAGCGTTCCCGGCACGATCGCAACCTTGATCGTGCTCTCGCAGATCGACATGGGCGGCGCCAAGACGCAGCATGCGGTCACGCTCACGCTCGGCTGCGTGCTGCTCGTCACCGCCGTGGCTCTGCTTGGCGGCAGACGCATCCGCGAACGCTATGCCGATCGACTCAACGGCTTCGACAAGCGCACCACCAACCTGCTCACCATCCTGCTAGGGCTCGTCATGGCGGTACTGGTCACCACCACGTCGGTCGGCGCCGGCGCCATCGGCGTGACCGTGCTGTTGATCCTGCACCCGGAAATACCGCCAGGCCGCCTAGTCGGCTCCGACATCGCGCACGCGGTGCCGCTGACGCTGCTCGCCGGCATGGGCCACTGGTATCTCGGCTCCATCAACTGGAGCCTGCTCGAAGCTTTGTTGATCGGCTCGGTGCCCGGCATCGTCGTCGGCAGCTATCTGGCCAGCCGCTCGCGCGACGCGGTGCTGCGCATCGCGCTCGCCGCGGTCCTGATCGTCGTTGGCATCAGGTTGATGGGATAAATCTGCTCGGCGCTTGCGCCGACGGCCGACCCGATCGGCCATGCCGATCGCGCCTTCACACGTGCTGGCCGCCGTTGATGTGGATTTCGGCGCCGTTCACATAGGACGCGGTGTCGGTACACAGCACATAGATGATCTTCGCCACTTCGTCCGGCGTGCCGAGGCGATGCATCGGAATATTTTCGACGATCTTGTCCGTGCCGGGTGACAGCATCGCGGTATCGATCTCACCAGGCGCGATGGCGTTGACGCGCACGCCGCGCGAGCCGAAGTCGGCCGCCATCTCGCGCGTGAGCGCGGCGAGCGCCGCCTTCGAGGTCGAATAGGCCGTTCCGGCGAACGGATGCACGCGCGAGCCGGCGATCGAGGTGACATTGACGACGGAGCCCTTGGCGGCGCTGAGTTCATCGAGCAACCCCCGCGCCAGCATGATCGGGGCGAAGAAATTCACCTGGAAAATATGATGCCAATCCTCGCGCGAAGTTTCGATCGAGCCGAGCCGTTTGCCGCCGGCGGCTTTGGGCGAGATCGCCGCGTTGTTGACCAGCGCGTGCAATTCGCCATGCAGCCGGCTCTTGGTCTCGGCGATCGCCTGTTCGGTGTTTTCCGGATCGGAGAGATCGACCTGGATGTGATCCTCCGGGCCCGCCTCCCACGGACAATTCTCTGGAAAGGGATGCCGCGAACAGGTGATGACGCGCCAGCCGGCGGCGGAAAAACGCTTCACTGTGGCGTGGCCAATGCCGCGACTTGCTCCAGTGAGGAGGAGCGTGCGGCGCGGGTGGTTGGTTGTCGGAGGCATGTGATTTACCGAGCGCCTTTTTCACTCGTCATGCGCGGGCTTGACCCGCGCATCCATGCTGACGCGGCGCAAACAAGCGTGTTCGCGAAAGCTCCGTGGTAGCGCCCACGCAGTATGGATTGCCGGGTCAAGCCCGGCAATGACGAACGAAGGCGCGGCATACATCGTCGGACTACCTTCATGGATACAGCCGCGTCTTGCTCCAAGGCGCGGCCGGATCCGCGCGCGTGAACGCGATACGGTCGTGCAGGCGGTAGAGCCGCTCCTGCCAAAACTCAATTTCCTGTGGCATCACCCGGTAGCCCGACCAAAATGGCGGCCGCGGCACGGTGCTGATGCCGAATTTCGCCGTGTAGCGCGCGATCGCTTTCTCGAACGCCATGCGACTTTCCAGCGGCGACGACTGTTTCGACGCCCAGGCGCCGATCTGCGCCATGGGCGAGCGGCTGGCGAAATAGGCATCCGCGTCCTCGGCCGAGACGGGCTCGACGGCGCCGCGCGCGCGGACTTGGCGCTGCAACGTCTTCCAATAAAACGTCAGCGCGGCCTTGGGCGCGCCGTCGATCTCGTGGGCCTTCACGCTGCCGAGGTTGGTGTAGAAGACAAAGCCGCGCTCATCGAAGCCTTTCAGCAGCACCATCCGCACATTGGGGAGGCCGGACCCGTCGACAGTGGCGATCGCCATGGCGTCGGGATTGACCGGCTCGGCCTTCTTGGCCTCGGCGAACCAGGCCGCAAACAGGCGGAACGGCTCATCGGCCTCGGTAAAGTCACCACCCGTTAACCAAGATGGGTGCTCAATGGGCGCTGCGTCGGACATTTCTTCAGGTTTGCCAGGTGCTCATTTCGCGCGATCGGTGGGCGCACTGCCGATCTTCATATAGGGGAATCACTGCCCTGCGCCTATCTGGGCCGCCGCGCCATGCCACGCTTGCGGCCGCACTCCTTGGCGCGCTTGGTCTCGGCGGCTGCTCTTACGCCCTCGAATCCATGTCCTCGAAGTCGGAAATGCAGGCAAAGCCCGCCGCCACGGCGAGCCAGCCGGCTGACGAACGGGCCGATGATCCGGCGGCGGCGGAGCCCGAGGAGGCGGACCTCGCCTATGCGCGCGCCGCCGCTGCCGATGTGCTGGGCCGCGGTGCCAAGGCCAACAGCGTGCCCTGGCAAAATCCGCAGACCGGCGTCAGCGGCAACATCACCCCGCTCGCCACGACCCACAGCGAAGGCGGCTTGCCCTGCCGCGATTTCCTTGCCAGCTATGTGCGCGCCGGCGCGCAATCCTGGCTGCAGGGGTCGGCCTGCCGCACGGCACGTGGCGAGTGGGAGGTCAGAACCCTCAAACCCCTGAAATCCGGCTGATCGAGCGTCGCGACAGTGCAAATGCGGGCAATTTCGCCGCGCATTGCGAGTGAGACGCTTTAGGCCCACATTTGTACCAAACATGAGCCGAGTGGGCGGGCGCGGTCGGCCCAAAACTGAAGAACGGAGTCCTTGGGGATGCGTGATCCCTATGAGGTGTTGGGCGTCGATCGCAAAGCCAGTGCAGCAGACATCAAAAGCGCCTATCGGCGGCTTGCGAAGAAGCTGCACCCCGACGCCAACAAGAACGATCCAAAGGCGGCGTCGCGCTTTTCTGAGCTGAACGCCGCTCACGAAATCATTGGCGACGAGGACAAGCGCAAAGCCTTTGATCGTGGCGAGATCGACGCCGAGGGCAAGCCGAAGTTTCAAGGCTTCGAGGGGTTCGGCGCTGGCGCTGGCGCCGGCCCAGGCCGCGGCTTCAATGCCGGCGACGGGAATTTCGAAACCTTCAGCTTCGGCCCAGAGGGCTTTCAGCGCTCGAACCGGCGCGGACGCGGCAGCGGGGGCGGCGGCTTCGGCGGCTTCGAGGACATTCTGCGCGACGCCTTTGGCGGCCGCTCGCGCGCGCAATTCGAGTCCGAGGATATTGGCGCCGGCGCTGATGCGCTGGCCGAAATGACGGTGACGCTGCCCGAGGCGGCGCACGGCGTCACCAAGCGGCTGCGGCTGCCGACCGGCAAGGACCTCGACGTGAAGATTCCTGCTGGCATCACCAGCGGCCAGCAAATCCGCCTGCGCGGACAGGGCATGGCCAGTCAAGGCGGCGCCGGCGACGTGCTGATCACGGTCTCGATCGCCCCTCATCCGCTGTTCACGCTCGACGGCGCGGACGTGAAACTCGACCTGCCGGTCACGCTCTACGAGGCGGCACTCGGCGCCAAGGTGCGCGCGCCGACGCTGGAAGGACACGTGGAGCTTACGATCCCGCCGTGGACCTCGAGCGGCCGCACCTTCCGCCTGCGCGGCAAGGGCTTTCCCAACAAGGGTGGCCACGGCGACCTGCTCGCCACCATCCGGATCGCGCTGCCTGACAAGAGCGACGCCGATCTCGACGCGCTGATGAAGAAGTGGCAGAGCAACAAGAGCTACGATCCGCGGAAGGGGATGTGAGCCCCCGCCCTATGCCGCCGCGTGCGCCCGCGCCTGCACGTCGGCGTTGACCAGGTCGAGCGGCGTCTGCGCCGTCTCCAGCATGCCCCAGCTCTTCACCCAGTCGTAGGTGCGTTGCATTTCCTCAAACGGGATCGGCGACGGCTCGCAGACGACGAGGCGGCTCTCGCGCATGTCGTCAACGGTGAGCGTGCCGATCTCGGGATCGCGCGCTTTGTGATAGTCGATGAAGTACTGCAGGTAGGCGCGCTTGTTGGCGGCGATGCGGCGCACAGCTTCGCTGACGGCGCGGTTATAGGCGCCCAAGGTTTCGGCATCGATCTTGTCGGTGCCGACCTGCGTGCCGTGATAGAACGCCGAGCAGACGAGCCGGCAGCCTTTCTTCTCCGCCAAGGTCACGTACGGCTCGGTCAGCGTCGTCGCGTCGACGTCGCCGTTCATCAGCAGATCGAAACGGAAGCGCGAGCCGTGCGGCACGCTGCACACCACGATGTCCTCGCGCTTCACGAAACCTTCGAGCATGTGCAGCGCAAGATAATGGGTGCCGAAGTAAAACGGCACGCCGACTTTACGTCCGGCGAGCTGTTGCGGCGTGTAGACTGGAGAATCCGGCCGCACTGCGATGGCCGCGAAAGTGACGATCGCGCGACGGCCGAGCTGGCGGCTTTTCACGCCAGTCGCCTGCACGCGGCAGTAATTGCCCCACTCACAGGCGTTGTACATGTCGGCTTTGCCCTGTTCGAGCAACCGGCCATGGCTGCGGAACGGATCGAGGTCCTTGGGGCTGAGCACATCGGTGTGCGCGTTGCGGTCGCCGCCCACATTGGTGTTGGCAAACTCGACCTTCAGGCCCTCCTTGGCGAACAGGCCTTCGGCGTCGGCAACCAACTCGGGTAGGCCCTGGAAAGGCGCCGTATGTTCAAGCATCAGTGTTTTCATTGCGTCGTTCCTTCAGCGCGGCCACCAGCCGCAATTGCCATTCAATGAGACTTTTTCAGTAAGGCTTGCAGGTGCCTTTGACCGTGGTGCGCAACAACAGCCGCCGCTGGTCCGCGGGGAAATCCGTGCGGGCGTGGCTGGAGCAGCGATTGTCCCACACGATCAGGTCGCCCTTGCGCCACACGTGGGTGTACACGAACTCCGGCTTCTCCGAATGATCGAACAGGAAGTTGAGCAGCGCATCGCTCTCCGCTTCCTCCATGTCTTCGATCCGCACCGACATCAGCCGGTTGACGTAGAGCGCCTTGCGTTTTGTTTCCTCGTGGGTGCGTACCACCGGATGCACCGCCTGGCTCGACGCATCGACCGCCTGCTTGTCGTTCCGCTTCACCGAATTGTAGACGTAGTAGTTGACCGCGCGCAGGCCCTCCAGCTTCTGCTTCATCGCCGGATCGAGCGTATCGTAGGCCCCGGTGCCGCTGGCGAACAGCGTATCGCCGCCGTAGGTCGGAATCTCCACCGAATAGAGCAGCGTCGCTTTGTGCGGGTCGGCGCGATGAATCGTGTCGTGGTGAAACAGCATCTCGCCGTCAGGCAGCGCGCCGATGGTCTCGCCGTTCTCGCGAATGTTGGAGATCAACATGATGTTGGGCAGTATCTTGGAGAAGCCGCTCGGTAAGGTGTGTTTCGGCCGCCCAAGCGGCGCGAACTCGCCGAAAATGCCGGTGACGCGGATCAGATCCTCCTGCTCCAACTGTTGGTCGCGGAACAGAAGCACGCCGTGATCGAGCCATGTCTGATAGATCGCCGCCGCCGAAGCCGGCGGCACCGGCTCACGCAAGTCGATGCCCAAAACCTCGCAGCCGATATATTTGGTCAGCGGCTTGAATTGCGGCGCTGATGGCGCTTGCCGGCCGGCCTGGACGTCGATCGTGGAAGTCATGCTCATCGTCGGTCTCTTCGTTTCGGACTGGCTGCCCCTTGGGGCTCATCCTAGACGGAAGAGTACGACGATTCACCCGGGCTTTCACGCGCGGTTTTATCCACCCTGCTATCCGCCCTGGGACGGCGTGCGCAGATCGATCTGGTCGTAGGCGGCTTGCGCGATCGAACGCAGCTTTTCGCGTTCCGCCGGCCCACTGAGCACGTACGCAAGGTTGTGGTCCACCCAGTAATACGCGGCGTTTTGATCCTTCGCCGTGTAGAGCAGCGCGGTCTCCTGATCGCTGGTGTGCCCGCAATAGAGCGTGAAGCGCTCGCCCGAAGCCGCCTCGTACATAAAGAAGGCGGAGGCTCCGGTCGGGCCCGGCAACAGCCGGCCGCCGACAAACTTGAGGCCCATCCTTTCCAGCTCCGGCGCGCGCAACGGCGAACCGAGGCGCTTCGACAGCCACTCCACGAGATGCGGCCGCTGATCGCCGGGCACTTCCACCGGATGCCGCACTTCGACGACATAGAGCCGGTAGGCCTCGAGCGCATCGGCGGTAAAGCGCCGCTGGTCCGACGACGACGCGGCCTCGGCGCCGCGCGCGAGCCAACCAGCGACGCCACCGGCGATGAAGGCCACGAAGACGGCTGCAGCCGCCATCGTGGCCACGCCGCGCCGCTTGCGGCGCGCAAGCCGCGCCACATTGAGCTGCCGTGGTGGCTTCTCATTGGCGACGGCGCCGTAGCGCGCACGGATTAGCTCGGCTTGGCTGCGCCAAGCAGCGACCTTGGCCGCATCGTCGGAATGGGTCGCGAGCCACACTTCGACGACACCGCGCCGCTCCGCGGGTAGTTCGCCGTCCACATAAGCGTGGAGCTCGTCTTCTGTTACGCTGTGATCTTGTTCTGTCATTGTTGCACTCTTTCAGTCATTTCACACGGCGCAGCGCCGGGCGCTCGCCGTCGAGATAGGATTTGATCTGCATGCGGGCGCGCGCGAGCCGCGACATCACCGTGCCGATCGGCACGCCTTGAACTTCGGCGACCTCGCGATAAGTGAGCCCTTCGAGCACCACCAACAGCAACGCGGTGCGCGCCTCCTCGGCCAACTCGTCGAGCGCCCGAGCGATATCGCGGCTGCCCGCTTCCGGCCCGCCGGTCACGGCATCGTTGTCCTTGATCGGCGTCAGCACCGGACGGCGCGACAGGGTCCGCAGCCGGTTGCGATTGAGGTTGGTGAGGATCGTGTAGAGCCATGCGCGTACGTCGCCGCCGTGAAACAGATGCTCAGAACGCAGCGCCCGCACCAGCGTATCCTGCACAATGTCGTCAGCCGTCTCCGTGTCACGGGTGAGCGCCCGCGCGTAGCGCCGCAGTGCCGGAATGGCCGCCTGGATCTGCTCGCGGAATTCACTCAATCATGCGCTCCGCCGGTTAACGACGATTTAGGGCCGTTGCTCAGGGATATGCGCCATGTCGGCCGCGATCTCCAAGCGTGCCCTGCTTCTGACAACACCACCAGACGCTGACTATTCCGCGCCTGCCACGGGGGTCTGCCCCTCTCGCTTGCTGGGTCCCACGGGGCTATGCCATAGGTGGCAGCGGGGCGGGGCGGCGTCGCCGAGCGGGGTTGCGAGATAATGTTGGAAGTCTCAGGCCTCATGCGCGGAAAGCGCGGCCTGGTCATGGGGGTTGCAAACCAGCGTTCGCTGGCGTGGGGCATTGCCAAGGCGTGCCGCGCACACGGCGCCGAGCTTGCTTTCACCTACCAAGGCGATGCACTCAAGAAGCGCGTCGAGCCGCTCTCCCAGGAGATCGGCGGCATCGTGGTCGGCGATTGCGACGTCGCCCAGGAAGCGACCATCGATGCCGCATTCAAGGCGCTGCAATCGGCCTGGGGCGGCATCGATTTCCTCGTCCACGCCATTGCGTTTTCCGACAAGGATCAGCTTGACGGCCGCTACGTCGACACGACCGCTGACAACTTCACCAAGACGATGCTGATCAGCTGCTTTTCTTTCACCACCATCGCGCGGCGCGCCGAGA
>Ga0181522_10002266_pt1 | contig 11065 bp, 7 predicted proteins | sample PEATcosm2014_Bin_27_FD_121103 | JGI IMG/M metagenome (GOLD analysis project Ga0181522, IMG submission 121103) | Peatland microbial communities from MTU Mesocosm Facility, Houghton, MI, USA - PEATcosm2014_Bin05_10_metaG | ecosystem: Environmental > Terrestrial > Soil > Wetlands > Peat | place...
GCCCGGAGGCGAACCAGAGCAGCCCTCTGAACGGCAGCGACCAGAGCGGCCGGATCTCGGGCGTCTCCATCGGCTTGAGCAGGAGCAGGTTCAGTGCGCTCGTGAGGTGCGAGTCGCTGCTGCGCAGGTGCCCCATCTCGTGTGCGATCACGGCAGCGGCATAGGGTCCTTCGAGCAGCCCGCGGTCGACGCACAGCGAGGAGGCGTAGGCGGCGGCGTTGCTGGTGGGCTCTTCGGCGACGAACCAGTGGCGCGGCGGGCGCAGCTTCGGCTCGATCTGCTGCAGCTCGTCGAAGGCGTGGTCGAAGGCTTCGCGCTCGTCCTGCTCGGGTGGTCGCCCGCCGGTGCTCATCTCCCACCAGCGCCCGTCGATCGGCGCGACCACGGGCGGGCAGAGCACGCACAGCAGAGATATGACGAGCGGCGCGAAAGCGGCGGCGGTCGCGATGGCGTTGATCGGGATCGGCCAGCCGGTGAGCAGCCCGACGATCTCGAGCACGACTACAGTCAGCAGCCCCCTGGCGGCGGCGCCGAGCAGCTGGGCGGCGAGCGTGATCGCGTAGAGCAGCAGCCCTGGTGACTGGGAGGCCCAGCCGCCAGCTGTCGCGCTCGTCCGCTCGCCGGCCACGGTCAGGCCCTCTCTAACTCTGCTCCGTCGGTGACGTACCAGCGTTGTTTGTCGTTGCTGGCCTCGCCGGAGCGCTTCATCGTGCTCAGGAGCGTCCTGACGCTGCCGGGAGGGACGCCGAGCGCGTCGGCGACCTCGAGGCTGCGCGAGCCGGGATGCTCGAGCAGGTAGGCCCGCAGCTGGCCCCGGCTGAGGACCTTCGCGTTGGGGCTGCGCCCGCCGTAGAGCGCGGCTTCGGCGGCGCGCAGCCGCCTGATCCGCTGATCGACGTCCTGACGCTCCCTGGTGGCCTCTTTGAGTTCGGCGCGGATCTGGCGCATCGCGCCGAGACCGACGGCTCTACGCGGGGGCATCGGCTCGAACCCTAAACATGTTTGTCATGTTCAAGACTGTAGTGTAAGGTGAGGAGCATGTCAAGCGGCGGAGTCGGACGATCGTGGGGGCCCTCCCACCAGTACATGGAGCCCCCCTTCAGACGCAGGCGCCCGCTGGCGGCAGTCGCAGGCGTGCTGGTGGGTGTGCCGTGTCTCCTCTTCATGCTCGACTTCGTGCGCCTGGCATTCGGCTTCGGCGGCTCCGCCGGAGGCCTGTTCGCGTGGATCTTCGGCGCGCTGCTCGTCCTCGCCGTGCTGAGGGTCGTGCTGATGCTCGCGATCGGAGTGCTCGCGAGGCCCCCTCGCGTCTCGGCCAGTCCGCAGCCGCTGCGCCCGTCCGCGAGACCGACTCGGGTCAGCCCGGCGACACGGGCCCGCGAAGCGAGCATGCGACTGGGCGCCGGCGCGTACCTCGGCCTGGACCGGCACGGTGGCTGGGTCACAGCGGACCCGGAGAGCGCGGTCATGGTCCTCGGCCCGCCGCGATCGGGCAAGACCAGCGCCGTGATGATCCCGGCGCTGATGGCAAGCGGGGGTGCCGCGATCAGCACGTCGACCAAGCCTGACGTGATGCGCGCAACCGTGGCCGCGCGCTCGCAGATCGGGCAGGCCTGGCTGTTCGACCCCTCCGCGACGGAGAGCGCCGACACCCTGCCCGAGGGCTGCCGCCGCCTGTCCTGGTCGCCGGTGGCGGCGGCGGCCACATGGGATCAGGCGCTTGTCACGGCCCAAGCGATGACGGCGGCGACCCGCCCTGGCGCGGGCACGACCAACGAGAGCCACTGGACAGAGCGCGCCGGAGCGCTCCTGGCCCCGCTCCTCTACGCCGCTCACACGACAGCCAGGCCGATCGCCGAGGTGCTGCGCTGGACGCTGCGCCAGGACCTCGCGCCCGCCCTCACGATCCTCGCCGACAGCGATGCGCCCGTCGCGGCGGACGTCCTCGCCGGAATCCACCGCACCGACGACCGCGAGCGATCGAGCATCTTCAGCGCCACGGCCGGGGTGCTCGCGGCCTACAACTCCGACGCCGTCAGAGCAGCCGCGGCAAACCCCAACTTCGGTCCGGCCCGATTCGTCACATCGACGGACACGATCTACATCACGGCGCCCGAGCACAAGCAGGCCCTGTGCGCGCCGCTGATCGTCGGCCTGCTCGAGCAGATCCGCCATGCCGCCTACGACCAGGCACGCAACGAACCAAGCTCCGGCCCGCCGATGCTGTGGGCACTCGACGAGCTCGCCAACACCGCCCCCATCCAGGACCTCCCCGCGCTCGTCTCCCAAGCCGGCGGCCAGCACCTCCAAGTGCTCGTCGGCCTGCAAGACCTCTCACAAGCCCGCGCTCGCTGGGGCGAGCACCAGGCGGACGCGCTCCTCTCCCTCTTCCAGACCAAGCTGATCCTCAGCGGCATCGCCGACCCCCGCACCCTCGAGGCGATCTCGCTCGCCCTCGGCGAATACGACCGCGACACCGTCAGCCAGACCCTCGGCCACTCAGAAGCGCAGAAGTGGCTCGGCTCGCCCCCAACGCACAGCGACACCGTCAGCTACCACACCCAACGCCAGCGCGTCCTGACGCCCGGCGAGGTCGCACGACTCCCGGATCGTCATGCGCTGCTTCTTCAAGGCAACGACTGGGGCGCCATCCGGCTCACCCCTTGGCACCAGACGGAGCCCTGGAGGAGCATCGCCGCGGAGGCAGGGCCATAACCGCAGGTCTTTGGGAGGCTCGCGGGTAAATCAAAGGCGAGGCCCGGGCCAGCGAGAGAAGCTCTTGCTCTCGCCTAACTCCGCGTGCATCAGGCCAGACGCGACCCGTGGTGGCAGGCGTGGGCCCCTCATGCGCCCGACACGGTCACCTCGATCCTGCACGTGAACTCGCATCCTCTCCTGTCGGTGGAGGCAAACGGCCAGTTCATGGGCCTTGCCTCCGGACTGCGCAACCTCCTGCGCCCGTTGCTGGAGGTGCCGGGAGCGAGCCTGCGCAGCAGCCTGCAGCTGCCCTACTTCCGCCTCCAGCTGCTTCTCGCCGGCTGCGGTGAGATCGGCGCGCCCGCCTGCCACACCGAAGGCACGAGCGATCGCGGCAAGCTTCCCCGCGAGACCTTTCACGCGAAGTCCGACTACGTCAGTAAGCCGCTTCCGCACGAGGGCCGCGCCGCGATGATCGCGGCCGCCGAGGCGCCGGGGTCCGGTGCGCTGCTGTGCGACGCCTACGGCGGCGCGGTCGCTCGCGTCCCGAAGGACGCGACCGCGTTCGTACACCGCGAGGAACTGTTCGCCATCCAGTACTACGGCAACGGATCGAGCCCCACTTGGGTCGATCAGGCCGCCGCGAAGATGCGCCCTTACGTTTCGGGTATGGCCTACCAGAACTACATTGACCCGGCGCGTGAGGGCTGGTAGCACGCCTACTACGGCCGCCACCTCGAGCGACTGAAGGCAACGCGTGTCCGTGTCGACCCGCACCACTACTTCAACTTCCCGCAGGCGATCGGCCGTTAGCGCCGCCGCGACCGCTCGCACGGCGCGTCTCGGGACCTCCTCAGCGAGCGCTGCGAAAGCCGCCTGGAGCGCCAAGCGGCAGGGCGGCCCCCGGTCAGGGCCTGACGCGAGCCCGCGGGCGCACCCGCTGCTGTAGCTCGGCGTAGAGGTCGACGTCCTGGCGCTCCTCCTCCTCGAAGGCGACCGCCAGCGCGTAGGTCTGCGATCCGCCTTTTGCCCATGGTCGCCCTTGGTGGGTGACGGCGAGGAAGTAGGTGTCGCCGTCGCCCGGATCGAAGGCGTACTGGCGTCTGATGCCCCGCACGATCAGGGTGCTGTTGGCGCTCGCTTCGCTGCCGGGCTCGAGTTTCGGGCGCCGCCGCTGGCCCGGCAGTTTCTCGGTGTCGCCGGAGCCTTGGTTGCGATACCAGCCGCGAACCTCATTGAGCGTGCTCGCGCGGAGCAGATCGAACTTCATCTCACCGGCGAGGTACTCGCGCCGCGTCCGTCGGACCGGCGGGTCGAACGCGAGTGCCACCCTGATGCTTCGCGCCGCCTTTTGCGACTGGAACGCGTCCGGTATCGGCAGCGGATGGATCGCGACGGTGTCGCTGCCCATCGCGAACTCGCCCATCAGCACCGTCCGAAGCGCGTTGCTCGCGCTGGCGCGCTCACTGCTCGGCATCCCGTGGCCCGCCACGAGGCAGACGTCGCCTCCGAACGCGTCGCTCACCGGCTCCGGGATGCTTGCCGACAGGCCGATCAGCGCACGGATCAGGTTGCCGCTCGCGTCCGGGTAGGTGTCAAGGACGTCGGCTGCGATCCGTGCGACCCTCGGCGCGGCGTAGCTCGTGCCGGCGCCGACCGAGAACAGCCGCCCGCTGCCGTCCAGTGCGAGCGAGACGACCCCGGTTCCGTGCTCGGGGCTCGCGACGGCTCCGTCGGCTCGCAGCACGACATTCCCGCCGTAGTGCACGCAGTCCGGCTTCATCCCTTTGTGCGCGCCGGGACCTGAGCGTGAGAACGGCGACAGTCCGTTCACCGGTGCGACCGCGACATCGCCGATGCGGGTGGTGCCCGCGAGCGTCGCCGGACCTGTGCTCCGGGCGACCGAACCCACGGTCACCGCGAGCGCCGCGGTCGCGGGCTCTGCGACCCGGCCCGTCTCATCCAGCGCGTAGGACGGGTAGTCGTGCAGCACGTGCTGACCGTTCGCCATCTGTGCGCTCGCCGCGTCGACGATGTGGTTGCCGGTTGCGATGACCACGACGAGGTCGCGCTCGCGGATCAGCTCGTCGAGGGTCTCGGTCAGCAGCGACACCCGGGGCCCCGAGTACGGGTCGTTCTCTGTTACCGAGAGCACGAACACGCGCACGCCGTGGTCGTCGTTGAGCGCGACGATCGCTTCCTCGATCGTCATGTGCTCGGGCTGCTCCTGCGGGAACCGGTGCAGATGCGGTTGCGCGGGCCGCGGCTCGATCACGCGGCCCTGGACGATGCTGCCTTTCGAGTCGAACGGCAGATCCTCGCGCAACCGGGTTTCCAGGTCGCCGTAGAGCGCGAGGCCGGCGACCATCGTCCCGTGCGGGCCGGGTTGCAGCCACGTGTGGTTGGCGGGAAACGATCGTGCTGCGCTCACGAGCGTCCCCAGCAGCGGGTGCCCGGTTGCGATCGCGTCGTCGAGCACTCCGATCGGCGCGCCGACGCGGTGCTCGCCGGTGAGGTCCTCAGCGCGTATGTCGCGCCAGTCCGATGGGTCCACGTAGGGGAGCGCCGGCGGGCGGATCAGCTCGACGACGGCGATCTTCGCGATCTCACGCGCTGTCGGCTCGTCGAGGATCGCGCGGATCACCGGCGAGCGCGACCGCCGGTCGGTCGCGGTGATCGTCGCTTTCTGCGCGTTCAGCACCGTGGTGACCTGGTCGATGCGTTTCCCGGCCTGCGTGTCGTCGGCCGCAGTCCAGATGAGGATGTCGACTGGGCCTGCCTGCGCTTCGAGGCTTTCGGCGGTCTCCTCGGTGAGTCGGTCATCAGGCCCGTATGGCTCGATCGCCTCGATCGCTCCGAAGAACGAGGACAGTTTCGCGGTTGCGCCTTCCCGGTCGGGGGCTGCCGCGTAGCGTGCGAGCTCCGCCACGATCTGCGGTGTGGCCGCGCCCGGGCTGAGTACGACGTAGTCCCAGTCCCCGCTCTCGCTGAGCAGCTCGAGGCCCCTGTTCGCCCACTGCTCGCTGCTGAGCCGTCCTGCGCTGCGGATCCGGAACACGAGCGCCGGATCGACGCCTTCGAGGATCTGGATCGCCTGGGCGGAGGCGACCGACGCGGTCAGCTCGGCGGCGAGTTTCCCTCCGTGCCTATGTGGGTTCCTCGGCGGGGTCCGTGGCCCGCCGCCCATCCGGCGATCGGGCAGCGCGGTGGGTCCTGCGAGCGGCAGGTGTCGCGCCACCGCTCTGCTACCACGGGCGGCGCCGGACGCCGTCGATCGCGGCCGTCAGGTCTGCTGCTCGGATCTCGCGGCGTTCGTCTAGCAGCGCGCGTCTCGCGGCATCCCATGCGGCTTGCTCGGCCGCGGCGTGGGGGAGGCCTTTCAGCTTCGTCGCGGCGCGGTCCACGTCGAGGTGTTTGTGCGGCACGGCCGCCAAGCGGCGTCGCAGGACGGCGCGCAGCTGATGGACGGTCGGTTTCGGCAGCTCGAAGACGGCGTCGAAGCGCCGCCACACGGCGGTGTCCAGGGCGCCCTCGTGGTTGGTGGCTGCGATCACGAGGCTCGGTCCGCGGTAGGCGTCGAGCATCTGCAGCACGGCGTTGACCATCCGCTTGATCTCGCCATGCTCGGTCGGATCGTCACGTGAGCGTCCGAGCGCGTCGAACTCGTCGAAGAACAGCACCCACCGCCCGCTGGAGGCGAATTCGAAGATCCGCCGCAGGTTCGCGGCGGTCTCCCCGAGATAGGAGGACACGACCGCATCGAGGCGGACGACGGCGAGCGGCGCCATCAGTTCCGCGGCGATCGCTTCGGCGACCGAGGTCTTCCCGCACCCGGGGGGGCCGTAGAGCAGCACGCGCTGCCGGCGGGGGATCCCGGCGTTGTCGAGATCCTCCCACCGGCCGATCTCCTTGCACAGGTGTTGGAGGGCGTCGGCGAGCGTGTGCGGCATGATCACGTCCTCGAAGCTCTTGCTCGCGTGCCGTATGTCTGCGAGCGGCCAGCCGCCGTCGCGATCGCTCGGCGGCTCGGGCATCGCGAGAGCGAGCGCGCCGGCGCTCGCGGTACCGGTTTGGGCGCCCAGGATCTTGCGCAGATCGCGCGCGAGGGCGTGATGCTGCTTTGACTCCTCGTCCTGGATGACCGACTGTGCGGCACGTCGGAACGACAGCTCATCGCCCTCGCTGAACGCCCGAAACAGCTGCTTGAGCTCCCGTCCGGCCACGCGTTTAGCCTACCCACAGGCCCGGCGAATCTCGTTTGGCATTCGCCGTGATTTCCCGCGCATCGACGGCGAGCCAATGGTCTTGCGGAGCCGCGGGGAACACCTCAGCGCTCCACGCTCGCGTCCTCGATCCAGCGGGTGAGCAGTGACAGTGCGGCGAGCCGCTCGAAGGCTTCCTGTCGCGTCAGCTCGTGCTGCTCGTTCGGCAGGTGTCCGACGGGGTTGCGTATCGCCTGGAAGCAGCCGACGCCGAAGCTGAGGGCGCCCTGGGTCACCGACTGGCGGGTCTGCTCGTCCTCGATCGCTGGGAAGCGAAGCCGTGGTTTGTGCTCCGAGGGTGCATTCGCCGAGAACGCCTCCTGTACGAGCTGGACCCCGGAGATGTCGCGGCGTTCGAGCTTGGTTTGCAGCATCGAGTCGATCGCCTTCGCGGCGGCGAAGAGGGCCTCGTGCCAGTGCTCGGAGGACCATTGCGCTGATGCGGCACCCCACACGATCCGGTGAAGCTCTCCCGGGGAGCCGCCCGGCGGGGAGGGGGTGCCGCCGGAGCGACGCACCCGCTCGCCGATCACGAGCCGGCTGTCATGCACGAACCACCCCTGCCGGGCGAGGTCGTGTATGAGCTCTGCGTGCTGCTCGTCGCTGGGGCCGTTGAAAAGGCCGTCGTCGAGCCATAGGCCCAGGAAGCCGCGTAGTTCCCGTCTTCGCCCGGATGTTCCGTCGGCCAGCTCGATGAGCAGTTGCGGCAGGGCGCGGGTGAGAACTCGGCCCTTGGTTGCTTCGGCGTTCTCGCTTGAGACGCCGCCCTCGACGAGGAGCTGCTGGACGTCGTCCTTCCTGGCGCTGTTCTGCCAGATGATCTCGGCGACCTGTTCGAGCGTCGATGTCCGGATCGTGCGGCCGTCGTCCTCGCCGGGGTCCTCCAAGGGAACGCGGATCACCTGTCCGCGAGCCCGGTCGCGCCCGGCGACGGTGAGCGCGAGCTCCCTCACGTTCTGAAGCCAGTGCAGCGGTTCGCGCGGATCGATCTGCCGGACGTGGCTCGGGACCATCGTGACCTGCCACGTGAGCAGCTGCGCGTTGGAGAGCACGAACAGCTCCGCGACGAACCCGTGCAGGTCCTGCTCCTCGACCTGCTCGCCACGTGCTGCGGCGAGCACCCGCGCAAGCTCATAGCCGCTCGAGAACTGCGGCCCCTCACCCCGAGCCTGACCGTCGACGGCCCGCAGAATCTCGATCTCGTTCCAGTAAATGGTCACGGCCGCCAGCGTATCGACGACGCGCAAACCGACATCGCGCCCGCCGCCTCGGTGCCCGCCGCCGAGCAGCCCGCAACGGTGCGTCCACCAATCCGACGCCCCGACCGTCGGCGCCCTGTCGTGCATGCGCACGACCGAGCGGGCGTGCATCAGCACGCCCCATCCGCTGGGCCCGCCGTCGCGAGACGCGCGACGTTCAGGCAGTCGGAATCTTTTCCCCGCTTTGTGTGGCGGTCGGTTAGGGTCCGGCCATGGCGCGCGAGGGCCCTCTGTTGTCGAGCGTACGCCGCCTCACCCGTCAGCTCGAGGAACAGGACATCCTCGCTCTCCCGGTCCCGCCGCTACCGGTCAGGCTGTGGGCCGATGAGCCTGGCGGCGAGCTCCGTGTCGACCTGCTCATTGACCTTGGCGACGAGGTCCAGGTCGAGGGTGTGATCGGGCGGCTCGCCGAGAGCGGCGCACGGATAGGCACATGGACCGGGCGCACCGCAGCAGCTTCGGCGCCCGTCCGCGAGCTTGGCCGCCTCCTCGACAACGACCTGAACGTCTCCATCGACGCGGCCGCGACCGTCAGGCCAAGCCTCGACGTGAGCGTCCCCGAGGCATGGAACGCGGGCGACGCCGGCGCCGTCGGCCCGTGGACTGGAGCGGGTGTCGTGATCGGGATCGTCGACTCCGGCATCGACGTGACCCACGAGAGCTTCCGCACTCAGAGCGGCTCCACACGGGTGCTCGCGATCCGAAACCAGGTCCTTCCCGGCCGCCCGGGGCATTGGGACGCCGAAACGATCGACCACTATCTGAGTAGCGGCACCCAACCGACGGCGATGTTGGACGCGACCGGCCACGGTACGGCCGTCGCCGGTGTCGCCGCGGGCAACGGTCAGGCTGCCCCGAGCGGCCGTTATGTCGGTCTCGCCCCGTCCGCCGACCTGGTCGTCGTGGCCATCCAGGCCCCTCGGCAGGCGTACGGCAGCACAGCCAACCTGCTCGACGCTGCCGAGTTCATCTTCGAATTCGCGGAGGCTCGCGGCCAGAGGGCCGTCGTGAACATCAGCCAGGGCGTCCGGATCGGCGCGCACGACCCCGCCGGCGCACTCGAGCATGGCTTCACCGAGCTGCTCGACCGGGATGAGCGCAGGCTGCTCGTCTTCTCTGCCGGGAACACCGCGGACGCTGACGCTCACGCCCGGTTCTGCCTCGCCGAAGGACAGGAGATCGACATCCCCTTCGATGTGCCCGTTGGGGTGGGGCCGGTCGTCCTGATCGACCTCTGGTACGACCGTGACGACGAGATCGAACTGAGCGTGCTCGCACCTGGCGGGTGGGCGACCGAGGGGGTGAAGGGCACTGAAAGCCGCGTGCTCCACGTCGGCGCTACGACGTGTGACTTCAAAGGCGTACCGAACGAGATGTGGGTACGGGCCAACCACGTGCTGGTGGAGCTCACGACCTCCGAACACCGCGGCGACGTGACCGACGGACGCTGGGTTCTGCGCATGGCGGGGGCCTCGATGACCAGCGGAGCCCCTGTCGACGCGTGGCTGGACCGTGGCTGGCGCGGCTCCCCACGCTTCTCAGGACCCACGGTTGACGGCGACGTCACGCTGACCTCGCCGGCGAGCGCCCGAGGTGCGATCGCCGTCGGCTCCTACCAGGTGAGCCCTAGCATCGGCCCGCTGACGTCCTCCTCCGCGCGTGGCCCCGCTCGCCGCGGAGAGCAGGTGAACCTGCTCGCGGCACCGGGCGAGAGCGTCACGACATGCGCAGCGGCACCGGCCGCAGAAGCACCGCATACGCGGATGCGCGGCACGTCGATCGCGGCGGCGCACGTCACCGGTGCTCTCGCCCTCCTGCTGGAGGCGAACCCGGGACTCACTAGGGAACAGGCGACGGCCTGCATCTTCGCGAACGCGAGGACCGACGAACACACGGCCGCGGGGCCCAGTTCGGGCTGGGGCGCCGGAAAGCTCGACATTGCCGCAGCCCTCGCCTGCGCGCAGGCCATTCCTCCCATCCCATGACCTCTAGGAGATGAACATGTCACAGCCCAGCGACGAGAAAGCGATCGCGGACGGCGCGAAGGCCATCGTCGAGATCTCGAGCGAACCGGGTCTGGCGGAAGTCCTGGCCGCGGAGGAGCCGGTCGACGATGAGAGGCTTGGGCCGGCACTCGATGACTTCCTCGCGCAGAGCGATGTCGCGGGCACCGCGCTCGCGGACTCCTACGTCGAGGAGACGCGACGCCAGAGCGATCGCACCGAGGAGTCGTTCGGCGATGCGTGGCAGCGCCTGAAGCGCTGGTGGAACGGACAGAAACAGGAAGTGGCCGAGGAAGAAGAGGTGCGCGTGACGCTCGACGCGTACTGGCTCACGCTCCCGGACATCGAGGGCGCCGAAGTGACCGTCACCTCCTCCAGGACAAAGGGGAAAGAAGCCTCGGCGTCGCTGACGATCGCGGGTATCGGCGGCGGACCCAAGTTCAAGCTGTCGGTCAAGCAGGACGTCGAATTCCCGAGCAAGACGCCCGGGCGGTTCCTCCTCAGCGCGATGGGCACCTTCCAGAAGATCGTCGTCAGAGATGCGAGCGGCCACGAAGTCCAGAGCTACCTGCGGCTCGTGAAGCTCGACGAGGACAACCTCATCTGGACGTGGAGCCCGGACCCGCTGCCGGACGAGAGCGCGTGGGGCGAGCAGAAGGGTTCGACGACGTTCGAGCTCAAGGGGCAGCCCCAAACAGCCAAGGAGAAACTGCAGACCAGCGGCGGTACGACATGGAACTTCGGCGCCGAACTGAACCTCGCCAATCTGGGTCTGAAGGCCAGCATCGGGGGGACGCTCACCTACGAATCCGACGTCGCCTACAGCTACAGCCTCCCGGGCGAC
>Ga0181522_10002268_pt1 | contig 11052 bp, 10 predicted proteins | sample PEATcosm2014_Bin_27_FD_121103 | JGI IMG/M metagenome (GOLD analysis project Ga0181522, IMG submission 121103) | Peatland microbial communities from MTU Mesocosm Facility, Houghton, MI, USA - PEATcosm2014_Bin05_10_metaG | ecosystem: Environmental > Terrestrial > Soil > Wetlands > Peat | place...
GCACATGCCCGCAGGCAGGCGCATGAGCGCAATCTCGACGATGTGTTGATCGCCGACGTCGATTCGCATCACTACGAGAACGAGTCCTTCGACGAGTTTCTCCCGTTCATCGAGAATGACGTACTGCGCCAGCTCGTGCTGGCCGGCCGCACCAAGGGGCGCGGCGCGCTGACGCCACAGCAGGTGAGCTTCCAGGACATGGGCGGCCGCATCACCCGCTACCCGCTGCGCTCGTCGGAAAAGACGAAGGCTGGCAAGCTGCGCGATGTTGAGCTCGGCCGGCGCTGGATGGATGCGATGAGTGTCGATTACTCATGCCTGTTTCCGACGTTGCTGCTCTCGGTCGGACTCCATCCTTCGACCGAAATGGAAATCGAGCTGTGCTTTGCCTATAACCGCTGGCTCACCGACAAAGTACTGCCGGAGGCGGGCGGGCGGCTCTATTCGATGCTGTCGCTCCCAATCTCCGATCCCGACGAGGCGCTGCGCCAGGTCGAGACTTTCGGTCACTGCAAACACGTTACCGGATTTCTGGTGACCTCGGCGCGCACGATGCCGATCCACCACAACAGCAACATGAAGGTGTTTCGCTCCATCGAAGAGCGCGGGCTGTCGCTTGCCTTTCATTCCGCCATCAATATCGGCGAGCCGGTGTTCAAGGGGCTCAACCGCTTCGCCTCGGTGCATGCGCTCGGATTCCCGTTCTACAACATCCTGCACATGACCAACTGGATCACTAACGGCTTGGGCGAGCGCTTCCCGAAGCTGCCAGTGATCTGGATCGAAGGTGGGCTCGCCTGGGTGCCGTTCCTGATGCAGCGGCTCGATCACGAATTCATGCTGCGCGCGTCGGAATATCCGCTCCTGAAAAAGAAGCCGAGCGATTACATGCGCGACATGTTCTACGCCTCGCAGCCCATGGAGCGGGTCGACCTGGAGGCGCTGCAATGTACGTTCCGCATGATCAACGCGGAGACGCAGCTCATGTATGCGTCCGACTATCCGCATTGGGATTTTGACTTGCCTTCGACCGTCTGGGATCTGCCGTTCCTCTCAGAGAAGGCGAAGCACAATATTGTCGGTGGCAACGCCGCGCGGCTATTCAAGCTGCCGCCGCGCAACGAGAAGCAGAAAGACAATCTCGCCCGGTTCGGTAATCTCGCGGCGTAGGTTGTTTTTTCGGGGGACGCGGGGCGCCCAGCCTGGAATCTATTCGCACGCGAGTCATAAGCCTTAGGCCGCGGCCCGTGCAGCTGTGTCCTCCAACACCATATCCGCACCCTTTTCGCCGATCATTACCGCGGCGGCGTTGGTGTTGCCAGACACCAGGGTGGGCATAATGGAGGCGTCGATGACGCGCAGGCCGATGAGGCCTCGCACCCGCAGCCGCTCGTCGACCACAGCGTTTGCATCCGGTCCCATGCGGCAGGTCGATGTCGGATGATAGACCGTGGTGCCGGTCGCGCGCGCGTAGCCAAGCAAGTCGGCATCACTCACGACCTTTTCGCCGGGGGTGCGCTCCTCCGCGATCAGCTTGCGGACCACCGGACGGTCCATGACCTCGCGCAGCTTCTTCAATCCGGCGACGATAGTGTCGCAGTCGCCGCGGGCGGAGAGATAGCGCGGCTGGATCGCTGGCGGCATAGCCGGATCCTTCGACTTGATGCGCACGAAGCCGCGGCTATCGGGCCGCAGCTGGCACACCGACGCCATGAAGCCGGAAAACGGATGCACGTTGGCGCCCGCTGTTTCGGACGAGAAAATTAGGAAGTGGATTTGCACGTCGGGGGTGGCGAGGTCGGGCCGGGTCTTGAAGAACGCTCCGGCATAACCAGCGCCGATGCTCAGCAATCCCTTTCCGGTCAGCAGGTAGCGTACCCCGGCACCATAACGATGACGCCAATTGTTGATCACGTCGTTGGCCGTGATCGGTTGGCTGCAGCGGAATTGCATGCGGACTTGGAAATGGTCCTGAAGGTCGGAGCCGACTCCCGGCATGTCGGCGATCACCTCGACGCCGTGCTTGGTCAGAAGGTCGGCTGGCCCCACGCCGGACAATTGTAAAAGCTGCGGCGAATTGAAGGCGCCGCCGGAGAGAATAAGCTCGCCGTTAGCGTAGGCGGTGCGCGTCGTGCCGCCTTGCCGGTATTCGATGCCGATTGCGTGCCGCCCTGAGAATAAAATGCGGCTTGCCAGTGCATTGAGTTCGACCCGCAGGTTTGGCCGGCTGTGCGCTTGCTTCAGATACCCTGCGGCGGTGGACCAGCGGCGGCCTTTCTTTGACGTGAGCTGGAAATAGCCGGCGCCTTCCTGGCTCGGGCCGTTGAAATCGTCGTTGCGGGGAATGCCGGATTGTTGCGCGGCCTCGATGAAGGCTTCGGCCAAGGGATGGGCTTCGCCCACATTGGAGACCGAAAGCGGTCCGCCGACGCCGTGCAATTCATCGGCCCCGCGCTCCTGGTTTTCGGCGCGTCGAAAATAGGGCAGGACGTCGTCGAAAGCCCAGCCGGTATTGCCGAGCTGGCGCCAGTGATCGTAGTCCTCGTGCTGCCCGCGAACATAGAGCAGGCCGTTTATCGAGCTCGATCCACCCAACACCTTGCCGCGCGGTTGGATCACTTGACGATTGTTGAGTCCGGGTTCCGGCTCGGATTTGTACAGCCAGTTGACCTTGGGGTCGTTGAACAGCTTGGCGAAGCCAAGCGGTACATGAATCCAGAAATGGCGGTCGTGTCCGCCAGCCTCCAACAACAGCACGCGATGGCGGCCTGATGCGGTCAGCCGGTTGGCAAGAACGCAGCCCGCGGAACCGGCGCCGACGATGATGTAGTCGAAATTTGCCGCGTGTGTGATTGTTGTCACAGTTCGGTCTCTCCCCACGCCAGGATAGCGCGAAATCTAACGGCCGCCAGCCTCTGTGATGTGGACTTCAGTGCGCGAACGTGAGGCCTGTCTTTACGGCGCAAAAATTCAGTGGCAGCCTTGTGCCGTTCAACAGGAGGATAACGCACATGCGTCATATGATAGCTGCGATCGTTGTCGTTGCTGGAGCGAGCCTTTTCGCGACTATGGGGGCTTCGGCCGCTCCAGTCAGCGGCAAGGCGATCGCGCAGGTGACCGGTCAAGCGGACCACGTCATCCAGGTGAGTGGCGGTTGCGGGCGCTGGAACCACCGTGACAGGTGGGGACACTGCCGCCACGACTGACGCGTTTGAACGTTGTTGATCGGACGGCGGCCGATCGCTGGTCGTCCCGGCGGTCGGCCGCGGCTTTCAGGAGATCAGTAATTCCCGTTTATCGTCGAAGCTTTTCCTATCGCGCCAGCCACTGCGGCACGCGCTTGAGCGCGTCGGTACGCGCGGCCGGATTGGTTCCGCTATGGACGCGCCCGGCGGGATCAGGCGCGTGTGCTAGCCCGGTGCGTACGCGTAGAGGCGAATTGGCGCGGTCGAACTCGTGGTGCGCGCCCGGATAGACGACGATCTCGACGCGGGCGCTGCGGCCGCGGGCGCCGGCGACCATCTGCTGGCAGGTCGAGGCAAGCTTCCAGTCATCGGCGCTGCCGACGAGAATGAGCGTGGGTATGCGCGCGCTCCACGCGGTTTCGCGCAGGCGCCGGCAGCCGGGATAAAGCGCAACCGCCGAGCGGAAGTCCGGACCACCGTCGCGGGGACCTGCATTGGGCCGCACCGTCCAGAGCGCAGCAGAGCCACCGCTCGACCAACCGAGCAGCGATACGTGGTCGGGGCGCACATAGGGTTGTGACTGTAGCCAATGCCGCGCCGCCCTGGCATCGGCCACGCGCTCGTTCGACGAGCTGGCTGCGGGACGGCGTACGCGGCACTGCGAGCCGAGCCCGCGCGAGCCGAACGAATCCGGAAAAAGCACAACAAATCCGTCGGCGGCCAATAGCTTCGCCCATTCTCCGTAGAGGTCCACGGTGGCGGCGGGGCGGCTGTCGAGGCCGCCGCAATCGTGCAGTGCAACAATTGCCGGAAACGGGCCGGTCCCTTCGGGCCGGTAGAGCGTGCCGTGCAAGGTTACGGCGCCGTCGGGAATATCGATGGTGTCCGCGGCGGCAACCACGGTGACCGCGGCAGCCCACAGGGCCGTGGCGGCAAGGGCGCGGAGAACGTCCTTAAAAACCATGTTGGCAACATCAAATTGACGCCTGGATTGCATCTTAACATGATGGTTTGTGCTGGCGCAGCGCCCTCCGTGACGAAAGTGAGGGTTCCGCGGCATCGGCAGAGTGACTATCTTTCTGCCTAGACTTTGCGGGCCGCTTGGGGGCGGTATCGGCGCGAAGGGAGACGGAATTGCTCAATAGGACTGATCGTTCGGGACCGATGCCCGGCGGGGCAGAGGTCAGATATCTCGACGGCGATTTTCGCGTAATCCGGCCTGGCGCATTTGTACGTTGCGCAATCACCGGGGTCGAAATACCGCTTGAGGAGCTGCGCTATTGGAGCGTCGAGCGGCAGGAAGCCTACGCCTCGCCCGAAACGGTGATGCAGCGGCACGCCGCCACATACGCGCGCAGAAGGTAAGCGCGTAGCGCCCGCATCCCTATCGTTTCACCACTTTCAGCACCGTTTGGCGGAAGGCTTCCTCCTCCTCGATGACCAGCCGCACCGGCAGCACGAGGGTGCGGGCGGCAAGTTCGGCAAGCTTTGGATTGCCGGCGAGGCGGACGTGGTCCTTCTCGGTCGTGATCAGGACGAGGTTTTTGTCGCCAGCGTGCGCCATCAGCATCCGTGCCTCGATTGCCGTATAGCGATGGTGGTCGGCGAAGCTTCGCCGCTCGGCCACCACCACGCCGGCGTCGGCCAGGGTGGCGAAGAATTTCTCCGGATCGGCGATGCCCGCAAAGGCGAGGACCTTGCGTCCGCTAAGCGCGGCGAGTGTTTGGCGATCGGGCTCCAGGCGGCCGTGGAACACGGCGAGCCCGTGCCGGAGAGCGAGCTTAATGACTGAGGCAGCGCCGTCCGCGGGCCCTACGACGAGCAGCGCGTGCGCGTGCTTTAGTTGGGCGCGAAGTGGCGCCCGCAATGGACCGGCCGGGATCATATGGCGGTTGCCGATGCCGCGGCGGCCGTCGACCACGATGATCGCCAGATCCTTCTTCAAAGACGGATTTTGAAATCCGTCGTCCATGACGATGACGCTGGCGCCATTGGCGCGCGCGGCTTCCACGCCGGCCACGCGGTCACGCGCGACGATGGTTGGCGCAAGCCGCGCCAGCAGCAGCGGCTCGTCGCCCACGTCGGCGGCGCCATGTTCAGAGGGGTTGACCAGGACCGGGCCTTTGAGCCGCCCGCCATAGCCACGGCTGAGAAAAAACGCCCGCGTGTGCGCCGCGAGGAGGATACGCGCCGCGGCCATCGCTGTTGGGGTCTTGCCGCCGCCACCGACCGTGAGGTTACCGAGGCAAATGACCGGCACGCCGGCGCTGCGTCCTCGCGACCGCATGCGGAGCCACGCCACCGTGCCATAGACCGCCGAAAACGGGCTGAGCAGAAATCCGCGTCCCGGCTTCCACCAAAAGGCTGGCTCACGCATCGTACCCGAACCCCAACCGCCGCACCCGAGCGGCAATCTATCAATCTCTGCGATTTGAAGGATTGCGGCTCAGGACGCCCGCCGCCCAAGCTTCACGAGAGAGCGCCGCCAACTATGCCCCCACGGCAAGAGCGGTCGAATCGCAGGCTTCCCGCTGGGGACATAAACCATCCGTTGGGTGAGGTGTCCAGAAGCGGGCCGCAGGATCGCGCGCTTGTCAGCCGCCGGCGGTGGCGCGTTGGTTCGCCTGAAGCTGCATCAAATAAGGATCGAGGGCGGCGAGCGTGCGCTCGAGCGCGCCACCAAGTTTGTCCATGGTCTCTGTAGCGGCCGTAACCACGGCGGAACGCGCTGCCGGATCGCCAAGCCATGCAGCCAAGCGCGCGGTCAGCGCTTCCTCGTCCAGCACCAATTCGGCTCCGTGGGCTTTGTCGAGCGTTGAATATATTTCGGCGAAGTTCCACACGCATGGTCCGTGCAGCACCGCAGCGCCCAGCCTGATCGCCTCGATCGGGTTCTGCCCGCCATGGGTCGCGAGCGAGCCGCCCATGAAGACGATGGGGGCGATCCGATAAACCAGGCCGAGCTCGCCCACCGTGTCGGCGATATAAACGTCAATGTCGCGCTTGGGCAGTTCGCCCCGCGAGCGCAAGGCGACCGACAGGCCGGCGACCTTGCCGATCTCCGCAATGCTTTCGCCGCGTGCGGGATGCCGCGGCGCGATTACCGTCAAGAGCGCGGGAATCTTGGCGCGCAGCCGCCGGTGAGCGGCGATAACGGAAGTCTCTTCGCCCGGGTGCGTAGAAGCGGCGGCAACAACGTCGCGCAAGCCGATAAGCGCTTTGAATCGGTTCAGCGTCGGGGTGTCGGCGGGTGGAGCGGGAACGTCGAGCTTGAGATTGCCGGTCGAGGTCACGCGCTGGGCGCCGAGGCGCGAGAAGCGATGCGCGTTGTCGGGTGATTGCGCGAGGCAGAGATCGAAACGGCCGAGCAGAGCCGCGATTACGCTCGGCGCCAGGCGCCAGCGGCCGAACGATCGCTCCGACACGCGGCCGTTGACGATGATTAAGGGAATTTTGCGCACGGAGCTGGTGAGGATCAGATTGGGCCACAGGTCGGACTCGACAAATAGCGCCATGTCAGGCCGCCAATGATCGAGAAAGCGGTTGACGAATTTCGGCGTGTCGAGCGGCACGAACTGGTGCAGAACGCCTGCCGGAAGGCGCTGGTCGGCAAGCGCCGCCGAGGTGACGGTGCCGGTCGTCACCACCACGGAAACGTCTCGTGCCTTGATGCGCTCGATGAGTGGAACCACCGCGAGCATTTCGCCGACGCTGGCGCCGTGTACCCAGACCAGGGGTCCGTCCGGACGCGGCAGGCTCGCTTCGCCGCGGCGTTCCGCCAAACGTGTCGGGTGCTCCCTGCCGCGATCGAGCCGCTTCGCGAGGAGCCACGGCGTCAGTGGGGTCGCAGCGTGAGAGGCGAGCCGGTAGGCGCGTAGTGCGAGGGGTAGGCGATCCGGCAAAACTCAGCTCTCCCCGGAGCGGCTCAGCGGCGCGTCATTGATCCTAACGCATCTCTGCGGGTCTGCCACCTCGGCGCGGGGCTGCGAAGGTTTGGAATGACCGTGCCGTGTCTCGTGGGGCGAATCGGACCTGACCGTAATCGAAAATCCGCCGTCTGGGGTGATCGATCCGACGTTCGCCCGTGCCCCGGCTCCACTGACGAAACAGCGTCACCGGACTGCTTCGTTCTGAAACAGTGCGGCGCGCCTTCAGCGTTACGGAGCTGCGCTTTGCGGATCGAGCAAACGGTGCAGGTGTACTACGTAGTAGCGCATCTGCGCGTTGTCGACCGTGCCCTGCGCCTTCGCTTTCCAGGCGGCATAGGCCGTGGCGTAGTTCGGATAGATGCCGACGATGTCGAGCTTGGTGAGGTCTTTGAACTCGCTGGTGCCTACGCCCTCCAGCTCGCCGCCGAAGACGAGGTGGAGCAATTGTTTGGCCGGTGGATTGGAGGCGGAGTCGGGCATGATTCTTTCCAGGCGCTTTGCGGCGAATTATGACGACCCGAGGCGTCGGCCCTCGAGCAGTTTCAGGAGCGCCGCATGCCGGTCGCGCCCGGCGGCGACCAGCATACCGTGCCGCGGCTCGGGACGATTATATGTCAGCGGCTCGCCGCTAAGCGGGGTGAGCGCGCCGCCCGCTTCGTGAACCAAAAGGTCAGCCGCCGCAAGGTCCCAGTCATGACTGTTGCCGCCCGCAATGGCGGCGTCGATGGTGCCCTGCGCCACCCTGGCAAGCCGCAGCGCCAGCGAGGGAATGCGCGGCACGATGGTGGCCGGCGGATCGAATGCCGGCAGCTTTTCCAGAAAGTTTTTTGGCCCGGCGATGCGGGCGGCGCCAAACCCCCCTCCGGAAGACACCCTAATCGCCGCGCCATTGCAGGTGGCGCCGCCACCCGCGACCGCGGCAAAAAATTCGCCGCTCACCGGAGCGAACAGGCAGGCCACGATTGGCCGGCCGTTGTCCACCAGCGCCGCCGAAACTACCCATTCAGGCAGGCCGGCAATGTAGGCGCGGGTACCGTCGATCGGATCGACGATCCAGACAAAACGCGCGGCGAGGCGAGCGGGGTCGTCGATGCTTTCCTCCGACAGCCAACCGATGCCCGGCTCGGCGTTGCTTAAACGCTCGCGCAGCAGCTTGTCGACCGCGATATCGGCTTCAGAGACCGGTGACGACTCGCCCTTGGTCCAATTCTTCAGCGGCGTGCCGAACATGGAGAGCGCGAGCGCGCCAGCTTCACGTACGGAGACGGCGAGGCACTCCGCAGCCCGCGCAGGATCAACCGCCTCAGTGGCCCGCAACCGTCAGGCCCTCCACGCGCACGGTCGGCGCGTTGGTTCCGTAGCGGAAGGTGAGATCGTTTGCCGGTTCGAGACTCTTGAATATTTCCAGGAGCTGGCCTGCGATCGTGACTTCGCTCACCGGATACGTCAGTTCGCCGTTCTCGATCCAGAAGCCCGAAGCGCCACGACTGTAATCGCCGGTGACCATATTGACACCCATGCCGATCAGGCTGGTGACAAAGAAGCCGTCCTTGATCTCGGCGATCAGCTCGCGTGCGGTTTTGCTGCCGGGCGTCAGATGCAAATTGGTCGGACCGGGCGATGGCGTCGATGACACGCCGCGCTGCGCGTGGCCCGTGGTCTGCAGGCTGAGTTCGCGTGCGGTGGCGCTGTCGAGCAGCCAGGTTTTGAGCACGCCGTCTTCGACGATCTTCTGCACCCTTGCGCCGACGCCTTCGGCGTCGAACGGCCGCGAACGCAGGCCGCGCTTGCGCAACGGATCGTCGACGATATCGAGGCCGCGTGCGAAGATCTGCTCGCCGCGTTTCTCTTTCAGGAAACTGGTCTTGCGGGCGATCGCGCTGCCGTTGGCGGCGCTGGCGAGGTGCCCGATGAGCGAGCCGGAAATGCGCGTGTCGAACACGGCCGGCACCCGGCGGGTTGCCACCTTGCGTGAATTGAGCCGCTTGACCGCCCGCTCGCCGGCGCTGCGTCCGATCTTCTGCGCGCTCTCGAGGTCCGAGGCGTGCAGCTTCGAGGTGAAATCATAGTCGGTTTCCATACCCGTGCCGCTGCCGGCGATTGCCGACATGGAAATCGAGTGGCTGGACGAAAGCGTGGCGCCGCGAAAGCCGTCGCTTGTCACCAGCACAAGGCCGCCGATGCCGGAAGACGCCGAGGCGCCGCCGGATTTGGTGACGCCGGTCACCGCCAGCGCCGCCGCTTCAGCCTCGTGCGCGCGCTTTTCCAAAACCTCGACCGAGGGCATGTCCGGATCGAGCAGATCGAGCGCTGGAAAGTCGCGCGCCAGCAGCGCAGGGTCGGCGAGGCCCGCGAAGCGATCCTCGGGCGCGGCGCGCGCCATCGCTACCGCGCGCTCGGCCAGCGCATCGAGGCCGTCCCCCTTGATGTCATTGGTGGACACGACGGCCTGCTTTTTCCCGACCAGGACGCGCAAGCCGACATCGTCGCCCTCGGACCGCTGGGATTCCTCGACGGCGCCGTCGCGCACCTCAACCGAGAGGGAAGCGCCGCGCACCGCGATGGCGTCAGCGGCGTCCGCGCCGGCGCGCCGTGCGGCGGCGATGAGGCGTTCGGCGAGATCGGTGAGAGCGGATTGATCGAGAAGTGCGTTCATTTCGTGTGGATCGGCTGCCGTGGTTTTCTGGTTGGGCCAGCCGCGAAGATGTGCCTGCGTGCGTCGTGATTCAACGGCAAATCGAGGATGTGGCGGGCAAATTTCGACAATTTGGGCGGGTTTGTGCAACGGCTCGTCAAGCATGGATGCCGCTCTCTCACCCAACACGGCCTCTTAACCACGGATTTTAAGCGGAATTCGACTGTGATCTGTCACTCTCACGGCAAACGGGCGGCAACAGCCCGAAGAAAAGTCGTGTTTCAGGGCGTCGAATGGAAGCCGGCAGGATGGCTGTCGGGTCGAGCTGCGCACAGCGGCTCGACCCGTTTTCTCTGCCTGTGCGCTTTGCTGCCGCCGACGAGGCGGCTGATGAGCGCCTGCGCATCGTCGATCTCCACCGGGAACGGGTGGTGTTCCGCCGCGCCGTGCGCGGCATGCGCATGACGTTGAGCCTGCCGGTCAATGCGTTCCGTGGTGTTGCTATACGCCTCCTGCCCGACGCCGATAAAATTCCGAGCGGCATCGCGGTGGTGCTGGAACACGGCGACCCCGCTTTGTCGCTGCCGCTGTTCGCCGCGGCCGGGAGCGACGACATCCTCGCCGAATGGCAATCTTGGGGCCGCGTGCTCGGTCTCCCGCTTCTGGTGGTCGAGGGCGACGGCTCGTTGCGTGAACCGTTCGCCCGTCTCGGCGCCGTGCGGATCGAACCGCCGGCATCGCGGCGGCGCCGGCGCAATGCGATTGCGCGCCGCCGGCCGGTTCGGCTTTTGCGCCGGCGTCCTATCGCCATTCCCGCGACACCGGCCGTGCACCGCGACGAACGCGAGATCATTGCTCGCAACTGAGCGCCTATCGTCCGAGGGTGAAGACATAAATCTCGCTCTCGCGGCGCATGCGCGTCCGAGTTATGAGTACGCCCGTCCAGGTAAGCTCGCTTCAGATCCCGATCTTCGTCAGATAAGGCCGGTCGTGGTAACCGGCTTCGTCACGATCAGGTCTGAAGCCTTGTAGCCCGGATGAAGCGAAGCGTAATCCGGGAACGATCTCTAAGCTCGAATGCCATTCCCGGATTTCACTTCGTTTCATCCGGGCTTCTGTAACGGGCCTTGATGAGTCAATCCCTTTTTGCGTCATCCGATCGCCGGAGACTTGCTTCTGCACGGGATCGGCACTGGGCCGTCGCCTGATGAGGTTCGTGGAGGATGAGGTCGGCCAATCTACGGATGCGTGGTCGCAGTGCCAACTTCCCGGATGTCGGTCTGACCTGATCCATCGTCCCGGC
>Ga0181522_10002269_pt1 | contig 11046 bp, 8 predicted proteins | sample PEATcosm2014_Bin_27_FD_121103 | JGI IMG/M metagenome (GOLD analysis project Ga0181522, IMG submission 121103) | Peatland microbial communities from MTU Mesocosm Facility, Houghton, MI, USA - PEATcosm2014_Bin05_10_metaG | ecosystem: Environmental > Terrestrial > Soil > Wetlands > Peat | place...
CCAACGGCGTGCATGCGCTCGGCGGCGTCTCGCTCGACGTCGACCTCGGCGAAATCGTTGCCGTGATCGGCGGATCGGGCTGCGGAAAGTCGACGCTGTTGCGCGCCATCGGCGGGCTCGATCCGGCAAGCGAAGGCACGATCACGCTCGACGGAGAACGTATCACCGCTCCGCACGAGAAGATCGGCATCATTTTTCAGGAACCGCGGCTCCTGCCCTGGCTCAAGGTCGCTGATAACGTCGCCTTCGGGCTAAGCGACCGGCCGAAGGCGGAACAGGCCGCGCGCGTCACCATGGCGCTGCGCCGCGTCGGGCTCTCCGACAAGGCCACCGTATGGCCGCGCGAATTGTCCGGCGGCCAAGCGCAACGCGTTGCCATCGCGCGCGCCTTGGTGCCGCGGCCGGAAGTGTTGCTGCTCGATGAACCATTCTCGGCACTCGACGCGTTCACCCGCACCGACTTGCAGGACCATCTCCTCGGCCTATGGGCCGACTTCAAGCCGACATTGCTCCTCGTCACCCACGACGTCGACGAGGCCATCGTGCTCGCCGATCGCGTCATGGTGATGCGCCCGCGGCCTGGCCGCATCTTCGAGCAAATCGTCGTCGACCTGCCGCGCCCGCGCGACCGGCAATCCGCCGCATTCGATTTTGTCAAACGCCGCGTGCTCGCGGCGCTGGACCGCTCGCTCGATCGCGCCGCATCGGTTCCGGAAGGCGAGACAAAGGCGGAAGCCGGCGCGGCGCTGTGGTGGTGATTTCTGCTGTCATCGTTCGCGCAAGCGGACGATCCAGTAGTCTCTGCACTGGGTAGACACAATGAGCGCGAGTGAGTACTGGATTGCCCGCCTTCGCGGGCAATGACACAGGAGTAATTCCCATGGATGCCGCTGGGCTGCGCGCGCTGCAGGCGCCAATCAAGGATCGTTACAAGAGCGAGCCTCAGACCGCCTTCATCACCTTGAAGGCCAAGGGCACGCTCGATGACGCCAACATCGCCTGCAAGGTCGAGACCGGCCGCGCGCTCGCTGTCGCCGGGTTGCATCCCGCCACCGGCGGCTCGGGGATGGAGCTTTGTTCTGGTGATATGTTGCTTGAAGCTCTGGTGGCCTGCGCGGGCGTGACGCTGAAGGCCGTCGCAACTGCGATCGATATTCCGATCAAGTCGGGCATGGTGTCGGCCGAGGGCGATCTCGATTTCCGCGGCACGCTCGGCGTCGCCAAGGACGCGCCCGTGGGCTTCGCTCAAATCAGGCTGCGTTTCGACGTCGACACCGACGCGCCGCAGGACAAGCTCGACCAATTGCTCAAGCTGACCGAGCGTTATTGCGTAGTGTATCAGACGATCCGCAGCGGACCGCCGGTCGATATCAGTCTCAAACGGAAGTGAGCGTCATTCCGGGCCGCCGCTGAAAGCCGCGAGCCCGGAATGTCGATAATGGTCTATCCATGTCTCCGCTTCTGTCCTTCCTGCTCGACCTTTCGCTGAAGATGGCGCTGACGGCGACAATCGTCGTCATCATCTCCATCGTGGTTGAGCGGTCGGGGCCGTTCATCGGCGCGCTGATCGCAGCGCTGCCGACGGCCGCGGGTGCTGCGTACATTATCCTGGCGATCGATCATCCGCCGGAATTCATCGCCGCGAGCGCTGTCGGCAGCGCGGCCGCCACCGCGACCGTGTCGATCTTCGCATTCGTCTATACAGTGCTGGCCCAGCGGCATGGCCTGCTGCTCAGCATGAGCGTTGCGATTGCGGTGTGGTTCGTCGGCGCCGCAGCCTTGCGGCTCACGCAATGGACCCCGCTGACCGCGACGCTCCTCAACATTGCAGTGTTCGGCGTAACGGTGCCGTTGAGCTGGCGCTACCGCACGTCCGGCCCGCCCGTGAAATTTCTGCGCTCGGCTTACGACATTCCGCTGCGCGCGCTCACCGCTGCTGTCGTTGTCGCCACTGTAACGATGGCGAGCTACAGCATCGGCTCGTTTGCTTCCGGTGTGTTCGCGGTATTTCCGATCGTGATGGCCTCCACGGCCGCCATCCTGCATCCTCGCGTCGGCGGAGTAGCTTCGGGCAGCATGTTCGCACACGCACAGATCGCGCTGAATGGACTCTGGCTCGGTTTTATCGCCGTGCATTATCTCGTGGCGCCGGTCGGCGTGTGGGGCGCGCTGCTGCTCGGCCTCTGCGTTGGCATTGGCTGGAGCGGGTTGTTGTGGGTTATTCGTCGCCGTGGCCGGGCTTGAGCGGGGCGATAGGCTCGCATGAAGTTGCTCGCCGACATTTTTCTGGTCGTGACACTGCCGATCATCGCGCTGATCGCAGTCGGCTACGGCGTGCAGATGCGCGTGCCCGAAGCGCGCAAGGTCTTAAGTTACGTCTACACCAACGTCGTCTTGCCCGGCTTCATGGTCTACTTCCTTTCGACCACGACGCTGCCGCTAACGGCATTGTGGCCCGTGGTGTGGTTTACCGTCGTGCAAAGTGCGTTGGTCGGAGCGGCCGGCTGGCTCCTGGCGCCGCTGCTCGGTCTCCCCGGCGAGGTCCGCCCCGTCGTCGCGATTGGCGGCGTGTTCGCCAATACCGGCAATTTCGGCGTGCCACTCGCGATCTTGGCCTTCCCGCCCGAATACACCGCCGACCAGGCGGTCATTGCGGCGATCACGGCGATCATTTTTGTACCGCTGTGCACGCTGGCTCTTGCGCCCGGCGAACGCAAAAGCTGGGGACACACTTTCGTCGCGGTCGCGACCAATCCAATCGTCCTCGGCGTCGGTGCCGGGCTTGCCCTTCGCGTTGCCGGCGTGCCGCTGCCCGACATTGTCGCCAAGCCGCTGCAGATGCTGGCCGCCGCCTATACGGCCATCGCGCTGATGAGTCTGGGCGCCGCGCTGCATGGTGGCGCGATCAGACTCGCCGACACTGCGCTGCGCATCACGCTGCTGATGAAATTGTTGCTCTCCCCGCTCTTCACCTGGGCACTGGGCTATGTGCTTGGTTTCGGCGGAACCCAGTTGGCCCTGTTTGTGGTTGCGGCTAGCATGCCGACCGCGGCTCTGGTCGGTGTCATCGCCAAGCAGAACGAGCGCAGTCCAGAGACCGCGACCTCCGCGGTTTTCATTTCGACACTCTTGGCGCCGATCGTGGTGACGATCTGGATTTTCGCGATGCGCTATTTCTCGCCGTGAGGTCGCATCAGGACGATTTCAGTTTCGCCAGTTGCACTTTGAGCGCGTAAAGCGCTTCGAGCGCATCGCGCGGCGACATCTCGTCGGGATGGAGCGCGGCCAGCGCTTCGACTAAGGCCGTGAGTGCTGAGTCGGCTTGCGGCGCCGCCGCCGGGCGCGTGGCGGCGAACAGCGGCAGGTCATCGATTAGGCGGTGCGCCGGTGAGGTGCGGTCCTGCGCTTCGAGCTGCGACAGCACGAGCTTTGCGCGCTCGATCACGCTCGGCGGTAGGCCCGCGAGTTTCGCCACCTGAATGCCGTAGGAGCGGTCGGCCGCGCCGGGAACGACTTCGTGCAGGAAAACGACTTCGCCGTGCCACTCCTTCACCCGCATGGTCGCGTTGTGCAGCCGCGGCAGCTTGGCGGCGAGCGCGGTCATCTCGTGAAAGTGCGTAGCGAACAGCGCACGGCAGCGATTCACTTCGTGCAGATGCTCGATCGCCGCCCAGGCGATGGAGAGGCCATCGAAGGTCGCGGTGCCGCGGCCAATCTCGTCGAGAATGACGAGCGCGCGCTCGCCCGCCTGATTGAGGATCGCCGCGGTCTCGACCATTTCGACCATGAAGGTCGAGCGTCCACGGGCGAGATCGTCGGCGGCGCCCACGCGCGAGAACAGGCGATCCACCGCGCCGATGTGCGCCGCGCGCGCCGGCACGAAACTGCCCATCTGCGCCAGCACGGCAATGAGCGCGTTCTGCCGCAGGAACGTGGACTTGCCCGCCATGTTGGGGCCGGTGATCAGCCAGATGCGGCCGGCGGAAAGATCGCAATCGTTGGCGACGAAGGGCCCGCCATCGGTGCCGAGTGCCTGCTCGACGACCGGATGCCGTCCGCCCGTAATCGCGAAGGCGAGACTGTCGTCGACCTCCGGGCGCACATAGTCGCGCTCGACCGCAAGGCTGGCTAACGCTACCGCGACGTCGACGACCGCCAGCGCATCGGCGGCTTCTTTGATCGCTACGGTGGCTGCCGTGATGCTGCCGGCCAGCCGGTCGAATATTTCAAGTTCGATGGCGAGCGCGCGGTCGGCGGCGTTAGCGATCTTCGCTTCCAGCTCGCCGAGTTCGGTGGTGGTGAAGCGCACCTGTCCGGCGGTCGTCTGCCGATGAATGAACGTGGCGTTGAGCGGCGCGCTCATCAGCTTTTCGCCGTTCTGCGCAGTGACGTCGACGAAATAGCCGAGCACGTTGTTGTGCCGGATTTTCAGCGAGCGCACGCCGGTGCTCTCGGCGTAGCGCACCTGCAGGGCGGCGATGACGCGGCGGGATTCGTCGCGTAGCGCGCGCGCTTCGTCGAGCGCGGGCTCGTAGCCTGCGCGCACGAAGCCGCCATCGCGGCGGAACGCCGGCAGTTCTTCGGCCAGCGCTCGTCCAAGCTCGTCGGCAAGCGCGGCATTGGGCCGGCGCAAGGATTCGACTGCCTGCGCGAGATCGCGTGGCACAGCGGGGAGCGCCGCCAGTCGCGCCGAAAATTCCGCAGCGGCCAAAATGCCGTCGCGGATCGCCGCGAGATCGCGCGGTCCGCCGCGGCCGACGACGATGCGCGACAGCGCGCGTGCAAGGTCGGGAACGGCTTTGAGGCCCTGGCGCAGATCGTTGCGCGTGCCGCTATCGTCCACAAAAGCCGCGACGGCGTCGAGCCGGTGCGCGATCTCAGCCGGATCGGTGAGTGGTGCAGCGAGCCGTTGCGCCAACAGCCGCGAACCCGCCGCCGTGACGGTGCGATCGATGGCGGAGAGCAGCGAGCCGCGCCGTTCGCCTGAGATCGTGCGTATCAGTTCGAGATTGCTGCGCGTCGCCTGATCGATCGAAAGCGTCGCGCCGGCCGCCTCCCGCACCGGCGGCGACAGCGGTGGGCGTTTGCCAAGTTGCGTACGCTCAATGTAGGTGACGGCGGCTGCTGCTGCCGTCAATTCGACGCGCGAGAATGAGCCGAAGGATTCCGACGTCGCCACACCGAAGAAGGCGGCGAGCCGACGCTCCGCCGTCGCGCCGTCGAACACGTCGCGCGCGAGTGGCGTCAGTGCCGGCAGCGCGTGCCAATAAGCCGCCAGCTCCGTATCGGCATACAGCGCGTCCGACACGATGATCTCGCCGGGTTCGATGCGGGCAATCTCGGCCGCGATCCCGTTGCGCTCGCACTCGGCGACACGAAAGTCGCCGGTCGAAATGTCGATCCAGGCCAGCGCGAAGCGGTCCTCAGTCGAGGAGGCGCGGTTGCGCGCCAACGCCAGCAGGTAATTGTTGCGATTCGCGTCGAGCAGCGAATCCTCGGTCAACGTGCCCGGCGTGACCAGCCGCACCACGTCGCGGCGCACCACGCTCTTGCCGCCGCGCTTCCTCGCCTCGGCCGGGTCCTCGAGCTGCTCGCACACCGCGACGCGGTGGCCGAGCGCGATCAAGCGATGCAGATATTCGTCGGCGCGCTCGATCGGTACACCGCACATGGGAATGTCGCGGCCGAGATGTTTGCCGCGCTTGGTCAGCACGATGCCGAGCGCGCGGGAGGCGACTTCGGCGTCCTCGAAGAACAGTTCGTAGAAGTCGCCCATCCGGTAGAACAGCAGACAATCCGGATTGGCGGTCTTGATCTCAATATACTGCTCCATCATGGGTGTTATGCGCGCGGCGGTCTCGGTTGCGGGACCGGTCGCGCCGGGCATGATGGGGTGCGCTTCGTCCATGGCGGCGGACGCTAGCAAAAAACGCGACGGAAAGGGCCGAAGAGATGGGAAATAGTCTTTTGCTTGTGGGTAGCGTGCCGCTGGATACCGTCGAGGAGGTGATGCGGACCTTTGGCGGCGCGTTGGCGTCATATCTTCCGGCCGTGCCCGACGGTGAAGTCGGCGAGCGGCGTTCCTGGGTGAACCGGCTCGGCTATCAGATTTTCAACGGGCATCTCGATCTCGACACGATCCGCAGGCCGAAGCCGATCGACGGCGTCGAGCAACTGCTGCCGCGCGGCCGCGACGATTCCTGGCAGTTCAAGGTCAAGCCGGGCATCGAGCGCGTGCGGTTCGGCAATCCTGGTTCGCGCCTTGGCTACGCGCGCGATGCGATCAACTCGTATTTCGTGTTCCGCACCCTGCGCGAAAAGGGAATCCTGCCGCCGGGCGTGCGATTCCAGATATCCATTCCGATGGTCAACAGCGTTATCCGGCCGCTGTATTTTCCCGATCCCGCGGATCTGCCGCGCATCCGGCCGGGTTTCGAGGCGGCGCTGGCGGCCGAAGCCGCCGTTATCGTCGCCAAGATTCCACACCAGGACTTGGCGATTCAGTGGGATTGCGCCTGGGAACTGCAGGCTGTGTGCGGCGCCGGCAAAGCTGTGCCGTCGGAACTGGAGGTGAAGACGCACGTACCGCCGATCGGCCGGCTATCGAATATCATTCCGAAGGGCGTCGCGCTTGGCTTCCATTTCTGCTTCGGCACGTTCGGCGGATGGCCCGCGTTCGCGCCCGACGATCTTGGCCGGCCGGTCGAGCTGATCAACGCTTGCGTTCAAGCCATCGATCGCCCCATCGAGTGGATTCATATTCCGACGCTTGATCGTACCGACGACGCATTCTACGCGCCGCTGGCGACGCTCGATGCCAAAGACGCGCGCGTTTATCTGGGCGCGATCCACACCATGGCGACCTTGAAACAGCGGGTCGGCGTCGCGCGCAAATTTCTTCCGGACTTTGGCCTCGCCGCCTATTGCGGATTCGGCCGCACGCCACCGGAGCAGATGCCCCGCATCCTGCAAGATCATCTGGATGCGGTGAAGATTGCGGAGCTGGCCTGATGCCGATATCTGCGTCGTCATGGCCGGACTTGTTCCGGCCATCTACGTCTTTGATCCGGCGAGGTCTTTAAGCCGTGGATGCCCGCGACGAGCGCGGGCATGACGAGCGTGTTGCCACCGGGGCGGCTACTTCACCAGCTTCTTGCCGGTGACGGCTTCGAGGTTCTTGTAGAACACCTTGTCGCTCGTCGCCTTGTCCATCTTCAGCGACTCGAGGATGCGCAGCGTCTCGCGCGGGAACATGGCGCCGCCTTCCGGATCGAACGGACAGTCGGACGCAAATACGATCTTGTCGATATCGAAGAACTCCATGCCGCACTTGGTCGCCGGCTCGGCGGTGAACGCCGCGGTATCCGCCCAGAAGTCGTGCTTGAAGTAGTCGAGCGGGCGCTTCTTCAGGCTTTTGCGCAAGCCCACATAGTCGTGATCGGTGGTGCGATTGCCCATCACGTCATTGCCGGGGCCGAGGCGGCCTTCGAGCATCGGCACGATGCCGGCGAAGTGGTGGGTGATGATTTTCAGGTTCGGGTGCGTGTCCATGATCTTGGAATACACAAGCCGCAGCATCGCGCAGGCGGTCTCGTACGACCAGCCGATGGTCCACCAGATTTCGTAGAGCGAGCGTTTCTCGTCCAGATAATCGGGCGTCTCGGCGCCGCGCGCCGGATGAATCCAGATCGGCGCGCCCAGCTCATTCATCTTCTTCCAGAACGGCAAGTACTCCTTGTTGTCGATCGCGCGTCCCGCAACGTTGGTGTAAATCTGCACGCCGAGTGCGCCGTTTTTGATGGCGCGTTCCGCCTCGGCGACGCCGGCATCGGGCGCGGCCAGCGACACCTGGGCGACCCAGCCGGGGAAGTGATCCTTCTCCTTGGCGATCAGCTCGGCGAAGCCGTCGTTGATGATCTTGCAGAACTCGTCGATGTCGGCCGGGGACTTGGCGAAGCGCTCGATGGGCGGCTGGGGGTAGGAGAGGATCTGCTGATAGTCTTTATGGCCGTCGACGATCTTCTTCCGTACGTCGAGATCGAACAGGGCCGGCAGCGAACGGATGCGCTTGCCCATATCTTTATAGTCGCCGGCGACTTCGTTGAGCTTGTCGAAGAATTTTTTTGGGAAAAAATGGGTGTATGCGTCAATGCGCATGGTCGTTCTCTCCTTGGGTTTGGCAGGCTTCTAGCATCCGTTTTGTGCTCCGTCACCCCATCGTCATTGCGAGCGAAGCGAAGCAATCTGGGCGACGGTAAGAGTCTGGATTGCTTCGTCGCGGAGCCTGTCGTCGGACCGCGCGACTTCGCGCGGGTCCGTTGGCTCCTCGCAATGACACGTGTCTGGTCGGTGGCTCACGCGACGGGCGCTTGCGTCAGCTTCGCCACCACCTCGGCGGGAATCGAGTGTGACTTCATCCGCCGTGGATCGTCGGGATGGCGCACGACCCAGACGCGGGTTTCGTAACCTTCAACAGACAGTATTCCGGCCCTGGTCAGCTTGTGCTCGATCTTGAAGCTCGAACGGCCGCAGGCAACGACCGCGGTCTCGATCGCGACGTCATCGCCAAACCGCGTCGGCCGCAGAAAGCGGGCGCGCGTCTGCGCCAGCGGATGCCCGAGGAAGTCGTACACCTTGAGGTACTCGATTTTGTTCATGCCCAGCGCATGCTCGAGCATCATCGTCGTCGAAACGTCGAAGATGTCGTAATAGCGCGCATAAAAGATGATGCCCGCAGGGTCGCAGTCGCCCCATTCGATCCGCGTCGTCCGCGTGAACGTCAGCATCAGCGCGGCGCCATGCGCAGCGCGCCGTCGAGGCGGACCACTTCCCCGTTGAGATAGCGGTTCTCGATCATGTGGCGAACCAGCGCCGCGTACTGTGGCGGCTGGCCGAGCAGCTTGGGAAACGGTACCGACGCGGCGAGGCTCTGCTGCGCGGCTTCAGGCAACGCGTGCAGCATCGGGGTCGAGAAAATTCCCGGAGCGATGCCGTTGACGCGAATGCCGAACTGCGCGAACTCGCGCGCCGCCGGCATGATCAGCCCGACGACGCCGCCCTTGGAGGCCGCATAGGCGGCTTGCCCGATCTGGCCCTCATAGGCGGCGACCGACGCGGTGCAGATGATGATGCCGCGCTCGCCATCCTGCATGGGCGAGACTGACTGCATGGCGGCGGCGGCGAGCCGCAGGGCGTTGAACGTGCCGATGAGATTGATCGCGATGACGCGCGCAAAGTCTTCGAGCGGCATTGGCCCGTCGCGACCGACGATGCGTTTGGCCGGGCCCACGCCGGCGCAATTGATGAGAATGCGCGCGGTGCCGTGATCGGCCGCGGCCTTCGCGAAGGCCTTCTCGGTGGCGGCGCTGTCGGTGACGTCGCACGCGACCGCAATGCCGTTGATGTCGATGGCCACCTCGGCCGCGGCCTTCTGATTCACATCAAAGATCGCCACCTTGGCGCCGGCTTGCGCCAGCATCCGCGCTGTGGCGGCGCCGAGGCCTGAGGCGCCGCCGGTAACGACAGCGGCATGTCCTGCAATGTCCATGTCTTAGCTCGCTTACTTCGGCAGTTGGTGGCCGGCTATTTGGCAGGCATCGCCGCGCGCGCGACGATTACATTGGGGGAGGGTGGATCAGCGTAAAGCTCTTCCACCAAAGGGGCGCGATGCGCAAGCACCGCGCGCTGGTTGATCGAACCTTTGTCGGTCATCTCGCCGACATCGAGCGACGGCGGCTGCGCGAGCAATATGGCGCGCAGGATACGGTTCGAGGTGCCGCCCGCGGTTGTGGCGAGGGCCTCGATCCGCCGCGTGAATTCCGCCCGCACGCGCGGATCGGCAAGCAGGTTCGCGGCGGAAACATCGGGCGCTAGGTCGGGCGCTAGGCGTCGGCACGCGTCGAGGTCGGGAATAACCAGCGCCGCGACCTCGTTACGTTCCGCCCCGGCAAGCACCACGTCGCGCACCAGCGGCGCGCAATGGGCGATGAAGGTTGCGCGCAACGTCCCGACGCTCACCCAGGTTCCGGTCGCGAGCTTGAAATCCTCGGCGATGCGGCCGTCGAACAGCAGGCCCTTGGTGAAATTGGTGGGGTCCGCGAACTTGAGCGCGTCGCCCATCTTGTAATAGCCCTCCTCATCGAAGGCGGCAGCGGTGAGCGCGGGCGCGCGCCAATAGCCAGGGGTGATGTTCGGACCCTTGTAGCGGGCCTCAAGCTTGTCACCGTTCGGCACAAGCTTCAGCTCCACCGCCGGCAGCGGCAGGCCGATATTAGCTGCGTGCTCGCTTTCCCAGGTGCAGGCGATCGCCGCCGGCGCCGTTTCCGTAGAACCCAGACTGGAAATAAAAATGATGCGTTCGCCGGTGGTCGCGACGGAAATGTCCTGCAATTCGTCGCGCACGTGCTGCGCCAGCGAGGCGCCGGCGTAAAACAGAACCTTGAGGCGGCTGAAGAAGCGTTCGCGCAACGCGGCATCGCTGCGCAAATACGGCAGCAGCATCTCGAAGCCCTTGGGCACGTTCAAATGGATCGTCGGCGCCACATCGCGAAGATTGCGCACCGTCGCCTCGATCGCGCCGGGCAGCGGCTTGCCTTCGTCGATGTAAAACGAGCCGCCATTGTCGAGCACGAGGCCGAAATCATGGTTGCCGCCGAAGGTGTGGTTCCACGGCGGCCAATCGACCAGGACCGGCGGCTCGTCGGCAATGAAGGCGAGGCCGCAGCGGATCATCGCTTGGTTGGCGCAGAGCATGCGCTGAGTGTTGATGACGCCTTTCGGGTTTCCGGTCGAGCCCGAGGTAAAAAGAATCTTGGCGATCGTGTCCGGGCCGACCTTGGCGTGCGCGGCATCGACCGCCGCGTCCGGCTGCGCTTTGCACAAGTCGGCGTACAGCGTCGTGCGCCGCTCAGGCGTCGGGTTTGCGGTTACGGCAATTTCGACGCCGGGCGGCACCGTGGCGGCGATGGCGCGCGCGAAGGCCGCGCCACTTGCGGCGAACACCAAGCCGGGCGTCAGAACATCGATGATGGTTCGCAGCTTGCCGAA
>Ga0181522_10002270_pt1 | contig 11046 bp, 10 predicted proteins | sample PEATcosm2014_Bin_27_FD_121103 | JGI IMG/M metagenome (GOLD analysis project Ga0181522, IMG submission 121103) | Peatland microbial communities from MTU Mesocosm Facility, Houghton, MI, USA - PEATcosm2014_Bin05_10_metaG | ecosystem: Environmental > Terrestrial > Soil > Wetlands > Peat | place...
ATCCCAGGGCTCGATGATGCTGTAGACGATGCGTGAGCCATCCGGAGAGAACGAGGGAGCCAGTTTCACGGCATCGTCGTTGGTGAGTTGGACCGGCTCGCCACTTGGAAGCATCTTGGCGTAGATCTGTCCTCGACCGAAAAATGAGTCGCTTCCCCTGATGAACGCGAGCATGCGCCCGTCCGGGGACAGGGCGGGATAGACGGCGGAATCGGTGAAAAAAGTGAGTTGCTCCCATTCTTTGTCGAGGTTGATTTGGGTAAGCCGGCGGCTTCGAACGAAAAGGAAGGCGCCGACCGCCAGCAGTACGGCCACGACCGCCATGGAAAGCAGGAATTTCCGGCTCGCTTTGGGCGCTTGCGCAATCAAAGGCGCCTTCAGCGCCTGGTCTGTCTCTGCTTCATCCTCTTCAATCACAATTTGCGTGCGCGTCCGTGCCTGGGCCACCAGGGTCTCACCTTGTTCGGTCACGATGCGGACCGGCGCGGCAAATCGATAGCCCCGGCCCGGCAGCGTCACAATGTACTCGCGGTTTTCCGCCGTGTCTCCGAGCGCCTTGCGCAGCAGGAAGATGTTCTGGCTAAGGTTCGATTCTTCGACAAACGAGTCCGGCCAGACTTCCTTTAAGAGTTCCTCCTTCGAAACCACGTCGCGGCTGCGGCGTACCAGGACGAGCAGCGTCTCGAAGGCTTTGGGGGTAACCGGAATTGGCAGGTTTTCGCGGAGCAGGACCTGCTTATCGGGATACATGCGGAAGGGGCCGAATTCGTAAACGATCCTGGGGTCCGTATTCATAGGTTGAAATACAAATCTGTGAAGATCCGACCCGGTCGGCAGGGGAGTTGAACGTAACCGCAATCTACCATAGAAGTCTTTTGACCCCCTTGAAACACCGCAACCGAACCCCTGCCCATTCTTCCATAAGTCTTTTTATTTGTTATCTCAATACCCTTAATTGAGACTCATTGAGAAATATTGAACCACGCATTGAAGACTTTTCCGGTCCGATTCGCGCAGGATGCGCTCAATTGAAGCCGCTGCACCAACAACGGGCGGATGGGAGCATGCCGTGGCGTTGAAAACGACAAGGATCACGATTGAAACCGAGAGCCTGCTGGTGGTTCACAGGGAAAAAACCATCGTCGCCCGGTGCCCCGTCTGTTGCGCCGAAGTGGAAGCGATGACGCTGGCGGGCGAAAGCCTTCGCGAAGATATCCCGTCGACCCTCATGAGAGACTGGCTGGCTACGGGCAGGCTCCACCTTTGGAATTCCGATGGCGGTCCGGATCGGATCTGCCTAACCTCGCTCCTCCAGTGCTTCGAATCGGACGACGCTCGCAGCCTTTCCACTCCGAAACCTACACCCCCGAAAACAGGAGATCAAAAATGAAATTTACCCAATTCGCACCGCAGTGGTCGCGCGTCGCGCGACTAAGTCTGGCCCTGGCCACAGTGGCAGCGCCGGTTTGCACACTGGCACAACCCACGAGCGCCCCAAAGTACACCATTGTGGACCTGGGGCCGGTGGGCCCGTCGTGGTCGCAGGGCCAGCCATTTGTGGTCAGCGGCAATGGGTTGGTCAGCGGAGAGACGGTTATCGCCAACCCCAACAACCCCGCCGAATGGGTATCCCGCGCGGTGGTGTGGGAGGGATCAAGCACCAAGGTGATAAACATCCCCGGACTCGGAGGGCCAAACAACATCGCCTTCGGCGTAAACGTCCGTGGGCAGGCAGCAGGGCAAGCCGACACGGAAACCCCGGACCCGAATGGTGAAGACTTCTGCGGGTCCACGGCGCTAGGTCTCACCCACAGCGGCAACACGTGCGTACCCTTCTTGTGGCAGAACGGCGCCATTATCGCGCTCCCCAGGCTGCGGAACCGCGCCGGCACGGAGGGCAGCAACGGCGTGGCATTACAGATCAACGACTTTGGAACGATAGCGGGGACGGCGGAAAACGGCGAAGTGGACTCGACGTGTCCTGGCGCGTCCGTTTCGCCGCAGACCATCGAGTTCAAGCCGGTCATCTGGATGAAACCCTTCGCCATGTCGCAGGTGCGCATTCAAGAACTCGCGACGGTTGACGGCGATCCGGACGGCATTGCCGTCGCGATCAACAACCTCGGTCAGACCGTTGGCGCCAGCGGAAATTGCGGACCGTTCAATGTGCTTGAGCAGAACAATCTTTCGCCGCTTCATGCCGTCCTGTGGCGGAACGGCAACGCCATCGACCTGGGCAACCTCGGTGGAGACGGTAAGTTCAACGGGATTTACGCTACCGGCCTGAACGATGCCGGGCAGGTTGTGGGAACTTCGGACACCACCGGCGACGCAAGCTTTCATGGTTTTCTTTGGAACCAGGGCCACATCGCCGATCTCGGGACTCTACCCGGTGACTCTTACAGCGCGGCCACCTCGATCGGCAACAACGGCATGGTGCTGGGAATTTCAATCAGCGCGAGCTTCAGCCCCCGGGCTGTGCTGTGGCGGAATGGAACCGCAATCGACATGAATACGCTGGTTCCCCAAGACACCGCTTTGTACCTGCAGTCTGCATGCTCCATCAACGACAAGGGCGAGATCATCGGATTTGCGTCCTTAAAGAACAACCCAAGTGAATCTCACGCCTACCTCGCGAAGCCGGTTGAAGGATCGCAGAACTGAGCCGCACTGAAATCGAAAGCAACCTTGGAAGCGACAGGGCCAACCCGCGATGCGTCCGGCCATACCAGGCAGACACCAGTCGGCTGGCCCTCCTTTTCGGCACTTAGAGCTTGAAGGCCTCCAGCGTCAATCACGCGGGCAGGATCTCGAATTCTCCGCAGGATCATTGCAGTCGCAGTCAAGAGCCGAGTCGTGTTTCTCGCCTCGCTCGGGTTGGATTCGTGCGGAGATGTCGCCTTCTCGGATGTTTTTCATGGCCGAGGCGCGGTTTCGGATCACCGGCTGCTCGAAAGCTGTGTTTGAGTCAACATCCCGAGGTGGATTCTGTCGTCTGCTTTCCGTAGGCACCAACGAGGCTGTCCCCTTGGAAACAGTCCCGAATTCTCTCTCGAAGTTTGCAGATTAATTCGTGGAGACGCCCACAATCGATTTATGAGTTCCAGAGCCCCACAAATCCTGCACCTTCCTCCAATCGCCCAATTCAATCTTCGCGCGGTGCTCAGGCGTAGCGAAACAGCGCCATGAAACCAAAGTCCATGTGCTGCTGGATGTGGCAGTGAAACAGCGTCAGTCCCGGCTGGTCGGCGACCAGATCCACCGTGGCGCGTCCAAATGCGGGAACGACGACCGTGTCTTTCTTGATGCCGGCAGTCGGCTTGCCGTTGATTTCGACGAGCTCGAAGATGTGCCGGTGCATATGCAGAGGGTGAGAATCGTCGCTCCGATTGTGAAACACCAGCCGGTAGCGGCCTCCCTGCCGGAGCAGAAATTCCCGTTCATGCGGATATTGCTTGCCGTTGACGAGCCAACGATTGATTCCATTGGGTCCGCCAGGCACTTTTTCAAAGACCATATCGATGGTCTGGTCTGGCGGGGGATGCGGCGCGGTGGTTCCAAAGATTGTGTAGTCCCAGCGCGACTTCGGAGGCCGAGTCCATGGCGCGCGCTGCTGTTGATTGGCGTACTCCACCACGATCCCCAAGCCGGATTGCCGCGCGACGTCGCGGAGTTCCCCTAAAGTCCAGACGCCCGGGCTGTTCATCTCGATGATCGCATCCACGCGCTCGCCCGGAGCGATCTCAATAAAATCGACCGCCTGAGGCGACGGCACGGGATTGCCGTCGAGAGCCGTCACCAGAAACTTGTGGCCGGGCAAAGCCACGCGATGAATCAGGGCAGCGCTCGCGTTCAGCAGGTGCATCAGCACCCGCTGACCCGGCTTCACGCGGAGCGGCTCTCCAGCTCCGAGCATTTTGTCGTTAATCGAATACAGAGGAGCGCTTACTTCAAGTCCGTTCGGACGCAGGTCTGGAGTGGCGGGTTTTTCGGGCATCGGGTCGTTGGGATCGGCCCTCATCTCGTCCTGGTCCATCGTAGATAGAAAATATTGCCATTCACGCAGCGCCAGAAAGACTTCCTGGTCGTAGTGTCCAGGGTCATTCGCGGAATCGATCATGAAAAAGCCGAACTGGCCGGTGTACGTGCCCCGATGCAGATCCATCATCGCTGCGGTGTGCGAGTGGTACCATCGCGAACCCGCCGGCCTGGCCACAAATTGATAGCGCCGGCGGCCGTGGGGCGGGACCGGGGGAGTGCCTTCCTCCTCCACTCCATCTACTTCCGGCGGAACGAACAGGCCATGCCAATGCACGTATTCCGGAACGTCTGTGTCGTTCACAACGTCGATGGTGACGAGTTGGCCCTCGCGCATCCGTAGCAGGGGACCGGGGACTTTATTGCTGTAGCCGATGGTGCTGATGACCACCTGCGGGGCCAGCTCGACCATCATGGGCGCGATCTTCAGAGTGAAATCCGCTGCACGCCCCTTGGCCTTCGGTTCTGACCCCGCCGTTTCCGACGTCTTCGGTTCCAACAGCGCCATCGGATGTTGGGTGGCCCCCGGAACTTGCTTGAGGCCCAGCGACTTTCCAAGCGCGGGCCGCAACTTGCCAGCCGCGGTCGCGATCATGGCGGCCCATCCAAGCCCTACAAAATCTCTTCGCTTCACACAATCCTCATCCCAGCTGCGAAGGCCACCATGCAGACGAGTGCCTCAATGAGCAACGCCGATAGAATAAACTCTCCTGTCGGCTATCCCCTGGTAGGCGATCATTTTTGCACGGCTTAACCGGCCAGCCTCTTGAAAATCTCCCCGGCCTCCCCGGCGATGGAGGATATCTCCTGCACGCCCAATTTCTGAAATTTCACCACCCCATAACCGGAGAACAAATCATCTTGAGGCAGCTTTCCCGTCTGGACTCTCAATGGATCCATAGGTTCGCGGTGGGGATCAAATCAGGGTGGCCGTTGACACCTGCGCGATTCCGTCCTTCCGAATCCTGACGAACCGAGTTTAATTACACTCCGATGATGGTGTTTAAGGGAACACACGCGCCGATCTTTTCCTTGCTGCACGGATAGAAGCCCTGAAGTCGCCATGGCGGCTGAAGTCTCCTGCCCTGCCGCGAGGATGGGGTCCGAGGAGACTTCCGTAGCCTGCGGCGTTTGCGGGGACCAATCCTCAAGGTGAACTAGCAAGTCATTCCGAATGAACGCAGTGGCCTGTCCTTGGCAGTCAAAAACGCGGATACGAAGTCCCTCCTGAGGCGAACCCCGTAACTGGTTATTGCAAGATCATCGCATGGCGCTTGCCATCGTCCGCTAAATCGAGCTTGTACGGTCGATGCCATACGCTTTCAGTACATCCGGCAGCGTCACAACGCCTTCGAGTTTGTGAATGTCAGCCCGGTGGACGACTGGCAAAACATCGATGTGGTGCATACTCATTCGATCGAGAGCCAGATGCAGGGGATGGTCAGTGTGGAGGTGCGGAACATGGAGCGTTTCCACTAGGTCTGTGAGCGGCTGGTCCATTCTTCCATCGGCAATCGCACATTCCAGGGCCTCTCTGGTCAGCATTCCCAGAAAGTAATCTTCCGCAGACACGGGCCAAGTGCGAAGCGCACTGGCCCGAGTTTGCTCGATCACATCCTGAACACGCATCTCTGCGGAGAGAATCTCCGGAGTCTTCCGCATAATTTGAAGTATGGTGCGCTGGTTGGGTTCGATGCGAGTACTGTGGCTGGGCAAATGGATGCCATCCTGATGGGCCAATGCCTCGTAGATAGGCTCCTTCTGAAATCGGGAAGAGATGAACAGGCTGGTCAGGTTAGCAATCATTAGTGGCACGATGACTGCATAGTCCTGGGTCATTTCGAAAATCATCAACACCGATGTCATGGGAGCCCGCACAATCCCGGCGAAGAGCGCGCCCATACCGACCAAAGCGTATGCGCCGGGAGTCGCGGTGTACCCTGGCAGCAAGTTATGGGCTACCGTCCCAATTGAGCCTCCCAGCATAGCGCCAAGAAAGAGACTTGGTCCAAAGATTCCACCGGCGTTTCCCGAGGCATAGCTGACAGTGACGCCGAACAGCTTGAGGACCACGAGGACCAGCATCAACTTGAGCGCCATCGTTCCATTCAGAGCGCTGCCGACATGCGCATACCCAACACCCAGAACCTGTGGCACCATCCAACCCATGAGCCCAACTGTTACTCCGCCCACGACCGGATGCCACCAGCGGGTCTTCTCCGGCAAATGCAGAAAGAACCTGCGCATCTCCAGCAAAAGCCGTGTGAAGGCTACGGACAGAAAGCCGCCGGCGATCCCCAGCAGGGCGTATATGCCGAGTTCCAGCGGATGTACAAGGGTGTATTGCGGCACTTGAAACAGCGGGTTATTGCCAAGCAAGAGGCGCAAGACCGCCCAGGAAGTGGCAGAGGCCAGAACAACCGAACCCAGAATCGGCGCGTTAAGATCGCCCATGACCTCTTCGAGAGAAAACAACACTGCAGCCATCGGCGTATTGAAAGCCGCAGCGATCGCGGCGGCGGCTCCTACGGGAATCAGGGATTTTACTTTTTCCGGACGCAATCCGAGCCACCGGCCGAGCACCGATCCGATTCCCGCGCCTACCTGGACGGACGGTCCCTCGCGGCCCAGAGGAATCCCACTCGCGAGCGTGGTAGCAGTGCAGAAAAACTTGCCCAGAACGGTGCGCAGTGAAATGAACCCATTCCGAGCGAAGAGTGCGGCCTTGGTCTGGGGGACGCCGCTGCCTCTGGCATTAGGAAAGAACCGGTAAAGCAGGAAGCCCATGGCGAGCGAGCCCGCCACCGGAATGAGTACCCGCCTCCATGCAGCGCTGCCCGCCGGATAGAGGCGCATCCCCAGCCGCTCGGTGAGCACGATGAACGCGACCACGGCAAGCCCGGTGAGCGCTCCAATCAGCAGCGACAGAAGAAGGAATACCTGCTCCTCGCGCTGCTGAAGGTGCGAGATCAGGCGCGAAACAAGAGCAGCTCGTCCCTTCCCTTCCGGTTCGCTCGCGGCTCCGATAGACGGCATAGGGACAGTTTACGTGAACAGCAGCTCGACGCATTCGACGAAATCGACTCACTAAGTGCAGTCTGGTTAGGGTGCCCTGAAGCCCGCTCTCATTTGGGGCGCCCACGCAATGAATGCTCCAGCTGCCGCACCAATTGGAATCACCGCGGTATGCCAAATCAGCACGTGCAGCACCTGGAAGTTTGGGCAGTGAAGCTCCAGCATGGTTATGCCGGCGAGACCTGCCAGGGTGCCCGCAACTGCTCCGGCGGTGACAGGATTTACGGCAAAGCCACGCCGCAATAGCAGCCAGCTCAGAAGCGCAACCGGGATGGCATGAGCTATCCCGGCAACAAGACAGGTGATGCCCGCTGAGACAAAGTGGGTGGTGTGGTAGTCGCGGAAGACGACCACAAATACGCTCATCAACACCAGACAAACGAGCGCCATCAGCAAACCTGGGTGAAAGCGACGCTTGCTTCCGGGAACCATGGAGGCTGCAAATTCCGCCGCAGAAGCCCAGAGAAGAACACCGAGCGCCGGGAAAATGAGAGCGCGCTCGAAAACGGTGAGACGCTCTATCCCGGAAAGTCCGGCACGCGCGGCGCCGGCCAGCGCCACTGCGATCGCGATGAGGATTAGGCCGCCGGTGAGCAGCCACCCGGGAAGCATAGGGCGGACGGGACGTAGCGAGGGCTTTATCGAACCCGCAATGCGTTCGAGCAGGGCAGGGGACACCGTCGCCGAATCCTTTGTGGCCTGTGCCAGTAACTCGTCAATCTCTCTCTCTTTCACGAGAGACCTCCTCTGCGGCCTCGCGGCAGACCCATTGCTGCCAGCCGCTCCCTCAATCGTTCATATCCACGATGCGCCTTCTGCTTCACCGACCCTACGGAGGAGGAGGTGGCGCGCGCAACTTCCTCCAGGCTCATCCCCTCGACCTTCAACAGAACGATCACCTCGCGCTGACTTTCAGGCAGCGGGGCAAGAAGTTCCGCCAGCTCATTGGTTGCGCCCTGTGTGCCCGGTGTCGGCGCGGCCAGCTCTGATGGTGTCTCCACCTGCTCCTCATGCAGAGCGACACGGCTTGCCTTCCGGTAGTGGTTCACCCGCACATGCCGCGCAATCCCGTAAAACCACGGCATCACGGGCTCGCCCACGCGGTACGTATGACGTACTTTGTGGATGAGCAGCCAGGTCTCCTGAAGCAGGTCATCGGCGTCTCTCCGGCTGGCAAGTTGGCCAACAAAGAACCGGTGCAACTGCGGACTCAGCTGCTCAATCAGCATGGTGGCTGCGCCGAAGTCGCCACCCTGATAAGCAGCCATCAATATTTCCAGATTGCCGTCCGGAGCCATCGCGCAGGAAATCCTCAAACAATTTCTATCACGATGCGCCCATGCAGAAGCTTGACAAACTCCTCGTCGGCGATGGCCACCCCCTTTGACCTTGATTCGCTCCGGAGCGCGAAAAAGTTACGGCGCCCTCGTCCTTTCTGCAATTTAGGCCGCAGGAGAAGATTTTCATTTTGCGACCGTAACTTTCTCCTCTTCTCATGCGAATACCCCATCAGCGCACCTGCTCCGCCCTTGGAGTTCCCCCAATGTCTTCTCCGGGGCTGAGACACCCCCAATTCAAAGGAGATCAAAATGATTTTTCGCAACACCCGCGAACACCTGCTGCCCACCCTTGCAATATTGATCCTGGCATCAACCGCGACCCTGCACGCCCAAACCCCGAAACCCCTTGTCGTGACGGCTACAAACGCCGCTGCAAACCAGCTCTTGGTTTACTCCGCGAATGGCGTGCTGCTCCAGACTCTCTCAACCGAGGGCAAGGGCGGCGCCAGCGGCAACGCCGGCGGTATTGAAGCGAAGAACGGCATGGTTGCCGCCGTCAACTTCGGATCGCAGTCCGTCTCGATATTTGAACGCGAAGGCAATGGCTTGCAGCTGGCGCAGGTGGTCTCAACAGTCACGAGTCCGCTGAGTGTCGCGTTCGGCGAGGACCACCTCTATATCCTTGGCACAACCACGATTGAATCGCACGCGATCCATGGACACGAGGTCAGCAACAGCCTCGACGGCATGGCAACGCTGCTCAAGGCAGATGGCTCAGCCGCTCAGGTGGGAGTTTTGCCCGGCCAACTGATCATTTCCGAGAAAAGCAACGTCATTGAGACTGTGGAACTGTCCGACGGAGCCGTCTCTGGACTCCCGACGATCGTCGGCAATATTCCCTCCAACGTGAATGCACCGTTCGGATTGGTGACTCGCGGAGACAAGGCTTATGTGACCATCGCCCATGCGAATGAAATCAGCCTCGTTCGCCACGATGACGTGCTTACCGTTACCGGCTCCGGCACGCAGAGTGCTCCTTGCTGGGTTACGCTCGTTGGTCCCTTCCTCTTCTCCAGCAACTCACCGAGCAAGAGCGTCTCACGCTACGTGGTCTTCGGAGACAAGATTGTGCAGGACGCTGCAGTCGCCGCATCGCTGAACGGCAATCCTACCGACATCGCCTCGGGAGACGGATTCGTCGCCGTCATCGACGGAAATGGAACGGCTTCGCATCTGTCAATCTTCGATGTTGATTCGGAAGGCAATCTGAATCTCAAGATCGCGAACACCATGGCCGCTGGAGCCAACGGAGTTGCTGTAGTCGGCGGCAATGACTGAAGGACGCTGTCTATTCCGAAGAGTTGGACGAGTAAGAGCAACTCATGCTGGGCCGGGCGACGATTCGTTGCGGTCCAGCGTTTTCATCTTGAACCGTTACCCTTGAGGCCCTCCGGACGTGAGAGGTTTCGCGAAATCTTCCGTAGACAAATGCATTCTCGCGGAGACGCTCATCGAGGACAGAAAGGTAACGATAAGTCGGCTTTGCGACTGGGGTTTTGAGCATGGGCCTTGGGATCGGAGTGGCAAGTGCAATGGGCTTGGCCGGCTACGTGGCCAAGCTCTTAATGTCGACGTAAGAGAGCCGCCATCGAATCGTCCGAATCCGACTACAGGCGCCAATCGAAGGCTGCTTGCTCTCTCGCCTTGGTGTACCGAGTACGGCAGCCCTTGTGAGACGTGCCAGGGCCGTAGGAGCCCGCCGCCGCGCCCACGGCAATGAGGACATTGCATATGAAATAGAAAGAACGGCGCGGGAAGCCGGCCAGGCAATTCTGTTGTGGCTTGATGACGAGCGCGTTGCGGTTGCTCAAGCGTCTCCGTACACCGGACATTCTTACACCTGAAGAATCTCAGGGACTTCTTCTGGAACGCTCTCAAAGAGAGCGTGTGATGGTGATGCTGGACGGAAGCACCGGATTGCGCCGCGGGGAACTGATCGCCCTTTGTTGGCACGACATTGACTTTGATCTCATGCAGGCAAAGGTCACACATTCCGTCTGGCACAATGTCGAGGGTGACACCAAGACGGAGGCGTCTCGCAAGAATGTCCCGCTGCATCCGCTTGTCATTGAGGAGTCGAAGCGGTGGAGGCAGACCTCGTTCTATTCGACCAGAGAGGACTACATCTTCGCTTCGGTCCAAAAGAACGGTTCACAGCCCATGCAGCGGGACATGATTCTCAAGCGTCAAATTCGGCCGGCCCTTGAGCGGATCGGGGTTGAAAAGCGGATCGGGTGGCACAGCTTCAGACATGGCCTGGCGACCATGTTGAGGCAAAAAGGTGTGGACATCAAAACAGCCCAGGAACTGCTCCGCCACGCCAACAGCCGGACAACACGGGACATTTACCAACAGGCTGTAAGCGAAGAAAACGGGCTGGCTCAGAACCTTGTGTTCGTGGGTCTGCTTGAAGGGAAGTCAACTCAGCACAATTCAGCACCCTTGAAAACCGAAATATGATATTGTCACAGCCATAAACCGTTGACTCTTATCGGTTTATGGCGGGGACGACGGGGCTCGAACCCGCGACCTCTGCCGTGACAGGGCAGCGCTCTAACCAACTGAGCTACGTCCCCAGATTGTTTTTCAACAA
>Ga0181522_10002271_pt1 | contig 11043 bp, 10 predicted proteins | sample PEATcosm2014_Bin_27_FD_121103 | JGI IMG/M metagenome (GOLD analysis project Ga0181522, IMG submission 121103) | Peatland microbial communities from MTU Mesocosm Facility, Houghton, MI, USA - PEATcosm2014_Bin05_10_metaG | ecosystem: Environmental > Terrestrial > Soil > Wetlands > Peat | place...
CGCCCTGCCACCCTCCTTCGGCCTCCGTTCTGTCCCTTTCACCGTTCCGCCTTGTTTCTTCCCGCTGCCGCTCAAGTGAAGAAAGAAACAAGCCGGAAACGGCAGAAAGATGGGATGAGAAGGCGCTAACTTTCCGTGGTAGAACGCTGGCTAGGAGGATCGCGCAATGGCAAGAAATGGAACGTTGGCTAAGATTCAGGAGTTGAAACCGAGCTTTCAGGCCACAACGGAACAGATCACAATCGGCGTCGATCTCGGAGATCGTTTCAGCCACTGCTGTGTTCTCGGTCCAGATGGAAAAATACTGACCGAGGGACGTCTGCGTTCTACGCCGGAAACGATGGCACGGCATTTTCAAGATCTTCCGCCGTCGCGCATTGCCATCGAAGTGGGAGCTCACTCGCGGTGGTTGAGCCAACTCCTGGCGGAGTGGGGGCACGAAGTGATCGTCGCCAACCCGCGTAACCTTCGAATGATCGCCGACAGCATTCGTAAGTCGGATCAAGTTGACGCGCACATGCTCGCCAGGCTCGCGCGTGTAGATCCAAAACTGCTTTCTCCGATCGTCCATCGCAAACAGGAAAGCTATCCAGACCTTATCCAACTGAAAGCTCGCGACCTCTCAGTCAAGAATAGGACGCGGCTGATGAATGCAGTTCGAGGAGTTCTGAAGTCTGCAGGCTTGCGCTTGTCGCCTTGCGGAACATCCTGTTTTCCCAGCAAAGCCGCCATGTGTCTTCCTGATGAGCTGAAGCCGAGCCTGACCCCATTGTTGGAGACGATTTCGCATCTCAACAAACAAATCTATCTCTTGGATAAGGCGATAGAAAGCACGGCGCAAAATCGCTATCCGGAGACAATTCGGCTCCGCCAGATTAGCGGAGTGGGGCCGATCACAGCGCTACAATACGTGCTCACCATCGGAGATCCCGGACGGTTCGCTCATTCCAGAGATGTCCCTGCGTACCTTGGTTTGACACCGCGTCGCCACCAATCCGGCTCGGTCGAGCAACAACTCAGGATCAGTAAGGCGGGGAACAAGCAGCTTCGTTCTCTACTGGTTCAGTGTGCTCAATATCTGTTGGGGCGTTTCGGACCAGATAGTGACCTCAAACGCTGGGGTACTCGAATGTTCGAACGGGGCGGGAAAAACAGTAAGAAACGGGCAATCGTTGCGGTCGCCCGAAAACTTGCTGTACTTCTGCACCGGCTGTGGGTGACGGGTGACACATACCATCCTCTTTATAATGTCGACGCGGATCAAGTCACGCCGTGACGCTTCGACGGCTTCCGCGTTGCCGATGTACAGCGAACAGGAACAATGTGGCTCGGACGTTGATACAAAACTAGGAGGAATTCTGAAACATACCGTGTTCACGGTGACTTCGTGTTTTTTCCCGGGCCTTCGAGGCCGACAGAAAGATTGCAGCACCAACCTGATGCTGAGAACCCCAATGTGCACCCGGCCTTGACGAGAGCCGATTAAGTGCGAATGGAAGCGTGGCGATCAGTTTCGATTAAACACGGTCTGCTAGTACAGTTATGTAGGTTCGAAAACACTCGACGCTGAGAACGTTTATTTCAGATCGTTGACAGCGTGTAGCACAGGTATGTCCCGAGCAATAGCGAGCAGGCTTGCAATGCGCAAATTTCACTTGAATAGTAGCTTCGCGTATTCAACTTTGGCTTGCTTCAGGATGGGGATGTCCGGATCGGCGTTTTTCCATTCCGCGAAAAAGACCTCGTAGGCGGCGCGGCTTTTGGCAACATCTTTCCGCGTTGCGTACGCGCGGGCCAGGCCCAGTTGCGAAACCACTAGGATTGGATTCAAAGGCCCCAGGCCGCGACGCGCCAGAATAGCGATGAATTCCGCGGCGGCATCTTCGGGGCGTCGGAGGCGAGAGTAGGCCAACGCACGGATGTAGTTTGGGAGGAACCCGGCCCTGGCGCCGAACTCGAAAGGCTTTACTCGATCGAGAGTGCGCAAGGCGGCGTCGGCTTGACCAAGACTTAATTGAGAAGCGGCGAGAACGAGCGGTGCATCCAATTCACTCAGAAACGTGTTGGTGGGATAGTCGTGAAGCTGATCGTTGATGATCTTCTGGGCTTCACGTTCCTGGCCATTGAGGATCATCACTTTGGCTGCGCGTTGTTTGACGTCCTTCGAGTCGGACAGCTTCAACGCTTGGTCGAGGGTTTGCTTTGCGGCGGAACTTTGACCGTACAGGGCCTCGTCAACTGCGAGATCGAGGAGTGGGATGGCGGCAGACTCTGACAAACCAGATCCGATTGAGACGTTCCCACTATGTCGTGCCCGTTGACGGCCGCTCTCCAGCCGCCCCTCGTAGAGGTCTATCATCGCCAGGAAAGAGATAACAGCTGGGTCGTCCGCGTTTTGGTCCATCCAAGTGCGCTCTTTTTCAAGCATAGCTTGATCGGATCGCAGCATTGCCAGCTCATAACGGTTCACGTGGAGATAGCGGCTCATCGCCTGATTGACAGGAATCCGCTGAAGCACGGCGTCTGCCTCGTCGTAGCGGCCTTGCGCGAGTAGGACGGATGACAAGTTGGCCATTGCGAACTGGCTTGTAGGGAAAAGATTTGCGTTCTTTTGAAGCTCGTCGGTTGCCTTTTCGTACACGCCGAGGTCTTGATAGGTCAGGCCTAGTATATTGTGGGATGAAAACTCGTTCGGCTGCAGCTTTTCCCAGGTCTGCAGAGCTTCAATCGCCTTGTAGAACTCCCCGGTAACGTCCAGGTAATAACGCGCTTCAACGCTCGCCTTTTCGTTGTCGGGGAGTCTTCCACGTAGGTCGAACGCGTGTTTGAGGTCATCTACTTCTCGCTTCACTTCGTACAAGTTGTAATCCGCATACGACAGAAGATCCCAGGCAAATGCAAAATTGGGATCGAGTTCGGTTGCGCGGCGGAGCATCGCGGCGCTCTGCTTGAGCTGGGGTTCGTAGAGCTTTTCGCCCACAAGGTAAGCTCTATAGGCTGGCATCGACGCCGTGGGCAAAGGATCCGGAGTGCTGCTGGCGGAGTTGGCCGCATTGCCGGAAATTTGGAGACGGATGCCAGCGGCCAATTGACTCGTAACCTGCATCACATCGTCTTTATTTCTTGCCTCACGGTGCTGTTCGGCTGCAGTTTCGCCGGAGTTGCATTCCCGCACAGAGAGTTCGAGGGTATAACCATCACCCTGCGGCCTAATCTCTCCATCCGTGAAGAAACTTCCCTTATCGCGTTCGCACAGCTGTCTTGCGATTTCCGAAGTGAAGCGGTCATCCGGATTCTTGCCTGTGCTCTGCAACAAGTGAACAAGGCTATCGGTGTCGGAATCTACAACTCGAACCGCAGGGGAACGATTCAATTCATTGGCCACAATCGCGCGCAGCACATCGTCGAAGACGGCGTCGCCGGTGGAGTTGTTAAATTCGGCGACGTACAGCGGCGCGCGACCATTCGCGGGCAGAACTGGGCGAGACCGGTATTTGTAAACTCCGAAGCCGATTGCGGCCAGGACCACAAACGCAGCCGCAATGATCATCCATCTGCGGCTGCCCGGACGAGGATGCAGACTTGTCTTCACTCCGCTCAAGTTCTGTGCCGCAATTACCCTCGCCGACTCTGAGTCGCGCTTCAGTCGCTGCAGATCCGCACGTATGTCGGCGGCGTGCTGGTAGCGAAGATTGCAATCCTTCTCCAGAGCCTTGCGTATCACTGCTTCCAGAGCCGGTACAACGTGAGCATTGATCTGCGATGGCGGAACCGGTTCCTGGTAAAGAATCGCGCCGCATATCTCTCCGGCGCTCGCTCCATCAAACGGCGGCTTGCCGGTGACCATCTCGTACAGCACCGCTCCGTAAGAGAACAAGTCTGATCGGGCATCCAGTTCCTTCGCCCGCACCTGCTCCGGCGACATGTAAGCCACCGTTCCCAACAAAGCACCTTCGCTCGTCAGTTGTGAGGCATCGGAATCAAGCGTGACTGTCACCGCATCGCTTCCCGCCGAGGTAGGCCTCCCTACCATCTTTGCCAATCCGAAATCGAGGATCTTGGCATGGACAGACTGAGTAACAAAGATGTTCGCCGGCTTGATATCCCGGTGGATAATTCCGGCCGTGTGAGCGGCGTCGAGTCCGTCCCCGATTTCAATGGCCAGCGGCAGTAAAGTCTCAATTCCCAGTGGGCGTCCAGCAATGCGATGTTTCAGGGTTATGCCCGGCAAGAACTCCATGGCTATGAACCGGCGATCCTCGTGACGGCCGATTTCATAGATCGTGCAAATGTTGGGGTGGTTCAGCGCAGAAGCAGCCCGGGCTTCCCGGCGGAAGCGGTCGAGAGCCAGCGGATTCTGGGCGACGTTGTCAGGCAGGAATTTCAGAGCGACGAAGCGCCCGAGATCGGTGTCCTCGGCTTTGTAGACCACACCCATCCCGCCGCCGCCTAACTTCTCGACGATGCGGTAGTGCGAAATGATCTGGCCAATCATTGGACTGAATCTTAGGACTGCCGCTAGCCCAAGTCAATGAAGGCGGGGAGGTTGGTACCACTTCGTCACACCCAGCATTTTTTCATAAAAACGAAATCTAGAACTGCCATCAAATTCCCAACTGATCCCATTCACCGAAACTGCGCTCTCGAGTTAGCTTTGCCTTCGTTTTGACGCGAATCTTGCAGACGGACGAGGAACCCGTCAAGGTTGCCCTCCGGCTCGCTTCGCTCGACCTGTGACTGAACCCTCGCCCGTCTGCTGACTACCTCTCCGCTATGAAACGAAGGCACACAATCGAAGCCCAAAACCAAAAACTTCGGTTGACATCACAGCGCCTTCTCATGGAAGCGCCTTCTCATGGAGGATGTGGGCAACCTTGGGCTGGGAGGTGTCGCATGAAGATCACCGATGCCGTCCACGAGTTCATCCTTTATAAGCAGTCTCTCGGCATGACCTACAAGAACCGGGCTCTCAAACTGACCGCTTTCGCCCGCTTGGCCGGACCCGTTGAAATCGACAGCATAAGTCCGGAGACGGTTCGCCGGTTCCTTGATGGTGACCGACCAGTGACTGCGGAGTGGTTCAACAAGTTCTCAGCCCTGAAAATGTTCTTTCGGTTCGCGTTGTCACGCGGTTATGCAACACGCAATCCGCTTCCGATCTCACAGCCAAAGAATCCGCGGCAGTTCCGGCCCTACCTCTACTCCATGGAAGAAGTGCAGAAGATGATCCGGGTCGTGGACAATCGGCATCGTGGGAACTGGCACCTTGAACCATATACCGTCAGGAGCTTGATCCTTCTCCTCTACGGGACCGGCCTCCGTATCGGTGAAGCGATTCGCTTGCAGCACCGGGATGTGGATCTGAATGACGCGATCCTGACGGTGCGCGAAACAAAGTTCTATAAGACAAGGCTGGTACCCGTGAGCTCAGATCTCACCGGCGTCCTTCGAAGCTATTTCGAGAGGAAGTGGAACGGGAGAGGCTTTCCGCCCACCACTCCGTTTTTAGCCACATACGATGGACGACCTGTCACGCATCTGACCGCAGAGCTGGCGTTCAAACGCATCCGATATGAAGCCGGTGTGAAACGCACGGACGGTTTCTATTACCAGCCCCGTCTTCATGACTTCCGCCACACGTTCGCGGTCCGGCGGCTAGTGACCTGGTATCGGGAGGGAAAGAACGTTCAGCGCCTTCTGCCGCATCTCGCGACGTATCTGGGCCACGTGAGTATTCGTGAAACGTCGCGCTATCTGACGATGACCAAGGAACTGCTGGACGAAGCGAGCCATCGCTTCGAACTGTACGCGTCCCCAGGAGGGAAACAATGAAGAACGACTCCCACCTTGGCCCCTGGATCAGACGTTTCCTGCTGGAACATCTGGTTGCAGAGCGGAATCTTTCGCGGAACACCCAGCGCAGTTATCGGGATACGTTATGCCTGCTTCTTCCCCGGCTCGCGCTTCAGTCGCGGAAAACTGTCGATGTTCTTGAGGTCGAGGACTTATCGGCCGACGTCGTACGAAACTTCCTCGCGGGCATCGAAGAAGAGCGTGGCTGCAGCGTCGCAACTCGCAACCAGAGGCTGTCAGCCATACACGCCCTTGCACACTTTATCGGCGAACGTAGCCCTGAGCACTTGATGTGGTGCGGGGAAGTCCAACGCGTTCCCTTCAAACGCACGGGAAAGAATCCGCTTACCTATCTGGAAAAAGCTGAGATCGATGCGCTGCTCGCGTCACCGGATCGGAACACCCAGCAGGGTCGGAAAGATCACGCGCTCTTGCTCTTCTTATACAACTCTGGCGCGAGGGCGAGCGAGGCGGCAGGAGTGAAGATCTCCGATCTCTACGGGGATAACCGACGCGGCGGTGCGGTGAGGCTGTGCGGGAAGGGTGCAAAAACGAGGCTCTGTCCGCTGTGGCCGCGAACGATGACCGTTCTAGATCCCTTGATCGCAGGCCGACCGCAAGACAGTCTTGTTTTCCTGAACCGCTATGCTGCTCCGGTGACTCGCTTCGGGATCCATACGCTGGTCGAAAGGCATGCGAAGCAAGCCAGGGAAAGCGTGCCGTCTCTGGCGAAAAAGCGAGTTAGTCCGCACACCATTCGTCACACGACGGCTACGCACCTTCTACGTGCTGGCGTAGACATCAACACGATCCGGGCGTGGCTGGGACATGTTTCCATCGACACCACCAATGTCTATGCCGAAGTCGATCTTGAGATGAAAGCGAAGGCGCTGGCGGCCTGTGACACGGGCCGGAAAGGGCGAGAGAGAAAGATGTGGCGCAAGAACCCACGCGTCATGGAGTTCCTTCGCAGTCTCTGAACCAAAAGTTATGTGGCGCTTGTCTATGCCGTACAAGACGTCTTTAGGTGCGTCCCGAGGCGAGCGCCACATAAATCTTTGCGCCACATAAGTGCGCTTATGTTGTCGACAACATAAGCTCACGAAATGTTGCATCGGGGCGAGCGCCGCACGCTGACCACCAAGCAGGTCCGCGAAACCGAGGCCGAAGCCGTGGCCTTTGTAGTCTGTCAGGCGCGTGGCCTTGAGACCGGAACCGCATCCGCCGATTACATCCAGCTTTGGCATGGAGACGCCAAGCTCCTGCGCGAGAGTTTGGAGTCATGCGCGACGTGTGACGGCCACACCCCAACTACCACAAGGAACAAAACCAATGAAAAGGAGAATTGTCATGCAAGAAGCGCAGAACACTGTGAGCAGCAACGAATATCGAAGCGTACCCATCGGCATCTTGGTGGAGTCCGCTAACTGATTCATCGGGAGCGATACAAAGCCCGTTGTCGAATTTGCCGGTTAATCGGCTGAACGATTCCAAATCTACGATCCCTTCCGGATTTCCTCCCGCCACTGGAATGCGGAAAATCTCTGGCTTGTTTCCGATCGGACGATTCGAATAGAGGTATCTGGAGTCGTGCGACCAGCTCAAATCATCCCCATAATCGAATCCGACAGCTTCCGCCAATGTTTTTTCGCGACATCGAACACAAGAAGTTGAGTCGGGCTAGGCGCTCGTGTTTGTTTTGTCCGCGGCGACGTGTCGAAGAGCCAGGGGCTCGCTCTAATTGAAACACTGTCGCTTCTCCGCTTCTCCACGTAACTGCCGCTGCACTCTCTTCGCATCGCTCTGCGCCGTCTTCGCCACCGGTGACTTTTCCGTTTCCTCACCTATGGACGGGTTCGGAGTCAACCTAACAGCCGCAGGCTAGCGTCAAGGCACTTTCGCGACACAACGACGATTCCTCACGAGCTAGCCCTCATTTATTTCACGCTTGCCTATGAAGCTGCACCTTATACGCCGGGTGTTGCTATTGCCTCTCTCACTTCCGCCTATCATCAAGCGACCGACTAGGTGCGGACTGCCTTTGCTGTTGTGAAACATCAAATTTCACTCACTGAACGCAAGTGTTGTGTGCGGTAAAAACGCCGGGGGAATAGGAAGGCCTTGCCCGTGTCGGCCCAAAGGCGATTGCTCCCCTCACTGTTGACGTACCAGCCTTACCTCGGGCAGGCGGAAGTTCCAGAACGGAATGGCCTGGGAAATCCACAACCGCGATATGCCGGATGTCACGGATTTCCACAACAGTGGAAGCCGATGATCGGCTCATGCAAATCCTCGCGATTCCAAGACCTGCAGAATTTGTAACGGCATTCTTGCTCGTAATCCTGATTTCATCGCCCGGATGCGGTGGCTTTAGCACGGGCCCGCCCAACATTCCGCCCCCACAGCCGAATGTGGTCTCCCTCGATCCGCAAGACTGGTATATCCTCTACAGCACCGGGATGGCTGCGCACCCTTCCCCGAACGCGGGCGTCTGGTCGGTTCCGTTCCCAACTGCGGGCCATGTAAACTACATACAGACTCCGTTCAATGTGACTACCATCCCGAACAGCGTCAGCCTTACCTTCAGAGTCGACAGCGACTCCCCGCAATATGAAGTGATCGATCCCAGCGACATACTTCCCGCGACGGTCCATATTTTCTTCGAACAGCAGGGCGACGATCTCATCGACCCGGACGGACGCTGGTGGGCGGACCCGAGCGAGTATGACCTCGGCTCGCACGACAACCGGACCATCACAACCGTCGTGCTGTTCGATCCCAGCCAGTGGAGCAATGTGAACGGCCTCAAAGATCCGCAATCATTTTACGCCGCGCTGAGCAACGTTGGCTGGATCGGCGTGACGTGTGGCGGGCAGTACTTTTGGGGACACGGGGTAGCTCTAGGCGGCGGCACGGCAAGCTACGTCCTTGTTGATTTCGATGTCGAGTGAACCTGCGCAAACCGGCGCACCCGATTTACCCAAGACCGCTCGCGTTTGGGTTAGGTAGCTTTGGGGTGACGGGCACGTAGATTTCCTAATGTCATCCTCTGACGGAGCATAAAGAAGGAAGATGTGGCACGAAAGCACGGAATTTAAAGCGGACCGCACGACGGAGCCAAGGGTCAATCTAGGTGATAGAGTCCGAATTCGAACGCCTTGTCTATTTCGGCCCAAAGCGCTTACTCCCCTCATTTAGCACGACAAAAGTGACGAGCAGTCCTGAAGCGCAAATGCACGGACATTCTACAATGCCGGGCAACATCGGTGCCGTTACGCGTTAGCGGGCGGGGAAAGCGTTGACTCTGTGATGAATGAACTTGGTTTCCCACAAGTCAGATGTAACGGTCAACTTTGGGAAGCACGCAAAAGAGGTCACCGTTTCATGGATCGTCAAATGGTCTGGTTTGTGGGGAGCGTTCACTGTCCATCGTCGATCTGGCGCCCACGTTTCGCCTTTGTCGACCTCGAATCGAGATTCGCAGGTGTCTGGCCTACGCGCATCTGCGCTTTCACGGGAGAATCAAACTCGACTACATGTGCTCACCAAATTGGGAATAAAAATCCGGACTTGAGGTGGGCAGACTTTAGCGATCTGCTCTAAGAGTCCAATTAAATGTTTTTGGCCCCGAAGAAGTGTGATTAGGGTTGGGAGGGTGTGAAGTCTTAGTTGAATGGTCCAGTCGAACCGGCAGACTCTGTCATCTCCTTCTTCGACTTCGTTTTGGCAAAGGGTGCCTCATCGCCACGACCACTCCATCTGCATTTCGTCTGCCAAAGATTTGTCTTTGCAATGCGTGCGGTGTCTTCTTGAAGCGAGAGAAGAGCCATTGTGAAGTATCCGCCGGATGATCTTCCAGCTGAAGAGTCCGTGCGCGGATGAAACTCGCCTAGCAGCGCGGCGAATTATCTATAAGCAAAACCCGATAGCACTGAAACTCCTCCTGGTCCTCTAATCCCGTTTCGTCGCCGTCACTGTCCTTTGCGGATTTTCAGCCAATCTTTCTTTGCGTTCCTGAGGCTCTGAGCGGCGGGCCCCCTCTCCATCTAGGAAATGGTCGCCGCGACGAGCACCGAAACGCTTCGATCAACGCTCTCACCATTTCTCTTCTGGCTATCAATATTCGAACCATCCTCTCGAAATCGTCCCACTTCCCTTCGTACCACGCGGGGGGTACCTCAATCGCTAGCGACCAAATGACATCCTCTTCTAATTTCTCTATGCCGGAGAGCCATGGCTCAAAAGATTCCCATCCTTGCACGCCCTCATAGACTTCGGTCCGAGAATAGACCCCGTGCAAAGGATCGTCCGGGAAACCCCACTCCGCGGAGTTGAAACAGTTTCCCTGGTCTATGAAAGCAACCGAATATTTCCGATCTCGGTTGATGCGCCAGAACGCAGCCTGTCGCGAGTCAGCGTTGCCCGTCCATTTATCGAATGGGAGGATACCCGCAAACATTTCGAGGTTCCGTACCCGCCCGATCTCAACGATCGGCAAGTAATCAAACACTTGTCCCTCCGCCGGATTCACCGCGTACTTTGACCCGAACTGCAGGCCCGGCTCGCACCGGACCGTATTATGTGCCAACTGGATGTACAACTCAGGCGTGTGTGCGATCAGCCATTCATCTACTTCCACCACTGCCGGTTGCCCGACTGGCAGCCCAAGATGCTTCGCGAGCCGCGTGGCAAGCAATTCATTCGCTAGCACACGCACATGTTGTGGGTTATTATGAAACTTCACGACGTAGAGATTCTCGTCTGAGCAGCGCATGAGATGCCCTTGCGCTCCTCCACGCATTCTTCTGAGATGTTGCACCGCGATTACATTCACCGTCTCCTCGAACCAAGAACACACCGGTTTCTGCTTTTCAGCAGCTATTCTTCAAATGAATTCTCCGGTGCGAAGTGAATTCGCAGCTCCGAGGGAAAGCGGGCCCCTTTTGTTTCGGATGGTTGTCGGCCAGAGAACTGAAGCTTAAACTAACATCGAATTGAAGTATGTGAGAGATGTCACTCAAGGCTGTGGAAAATCTAGCCTAGCCGCGAAAGTCCGGAAATGGGAATTCAAAACAAATGGAGAACCAAAAGCACACAAAGTGTGCATTCGGACATGGCTGTTTGCGTCATACTAGTTTTAGAAGGGAATAAGGATGACCGACCTCGCACGCATTGAATACTTTTTCTTGC
>Ga0181522_10002272_pt1 | contig 11042 bp, 10 predicted proteins | sample PEATcosm2014_Bin_27_FD_121103 | JGI IMG/M metagenome (GOLD analysis project Ga0181522, IMG submission 121103) | Peatland microbial communities from MTU Mesocosm Facility, Houghton, MI, USA - PEATcosm2014_Bin05_10_metaG | ecosystem: Environmental > Terrestrial > Soil > Wetlands > Peat | place...
CAGCGGCTTCTGGTGGAACGCATCCGGGCGTTGCTGCGCCGCGGCGAGATCATGCGCGGCGTCGGCGAGACGCCGGCCGAGCCGGTGATCCAACGCGGCGAGTTGACGCTCGACCCGGGCCGTCACCAGTGCAACTGGAAAGGTCAGGGCGTCGATCTGACCGTGACCGAGTTCCTGATCCTGAAATCGCTCGCCGCGCGGCCCGGCCACGTCAAGAGCCGCGATCAGCTCATGGACGGCGCCTATGGCGAGCACATCTATGTCGACGACCGCACCATCGACAGCCACATCAAGCGCCTGAGAAAGAAATTCAAGGCGGTGGACACCGATTTCGCACAGATCGAAACCCTTTATGGCGTCGGATACCGCTACCGCGACGCCTAATCGCGCAAAACCGCCCAAGCCCGCTTCCGCCGCGAAATCCGGCGCGCGGGCGGCCTGGCGGACCGCGCGGCGCGCGGCCGTGCTGCTTGCGCAGGCGGCGCGCGCCGCCGTATTCGCGTCGCGTCTGGCGGCGCGCGGCGCGCGGCGGATTTGGGCGTTTCTATCGCCGCCGCTGCGCCGTCTGACCTGGATCGACGAAGCGTCGCGGCGCGCGGCGGAATTTTGGACGCGGCTCTTCGCCGTGACGGGAATTGCCGCTCTGCTGCGTTTCTACCGGCGCATCTCGCCGCTGACGCGCAGCATCCTGGCGGTCAATATCTTCGCCCTCGCCATTCTGGGCGGCGGCTTTCTCTATCTCGGCCAATTTCAGGACGGGCTGATCGCGGCCAATATCGACGCGCTCGAAACCCAGGGGCAGATCTTCGGCGCCGCCTTGGGCGAGGGCGCGGTCAGCGATCAGCCGCAGATCGGCTTGACCCTGACGCCCGACATCGCCCGCGAGATGATACGCCGCCTGGTCGAACCGACCCTCGATACCCGCGCGCGGGTCTACAATCTTCAAGGCGAATTGCTGGCCGATACCAATGTGCTGCGCGGCGGCCCCGGCGGCGTGGTGCGGGTGTCGGAACTTCCGCCGCCCGATCGCGGCCTGTTCGAGCGCGTGGCCGACCGCGTCTACGGCGCCGTGGTCTGGCTGTTACCGGCGCGCAAGCATTATCCGCTCTATGTGGAGCCGGCGGTTCAGACCGCATCCGCCTATCCCGAGGTGGCGCGCGCCTTGTCGGGCGATATCGCCAGCGTGGTGCAAAGCGACCGCGCCTATGGCGGCCTGGTCATCACCGTGGCGGTGCCGGTGCAGCGCTACCGCCAGGTGTTGGGCGCGGTTCAACTTTCGGTCGGCAGCGCCGACATCGACAAGGCGGTGCGTTCGGTGCGCTTCCAGATCCTCAAGGTGTTCGGTTTCGCGCTGATCGTCACCGTGCTGTTGTCGGTCTATCTCGCCAGCACCATCGCGCGTCCGATCCGCCGTCTCGCCGCCGCGGCCGAGCGCGTGCGCCGCCGTCACGGCCGCGACATCGTCATTCCCGATCTGACCCAGCGCGGCGACGAAATCGGCGAACTGTCTGGCGCGCTCAGGGAAATGACCGCGGCGCTGTGGCAGCGGATGGAGGCGATCGAGCGCTTCGCCGCCGATGTCGCACATGAGATCAAGAACCCGATCACCTCCTTGCGGAGCGCGATCGAGACCGCGATCCGGATCGACGATCGGGCGAAGGAAAAGCGGCTACTGGCGCTGGTGATGGAAGACATCGACCGGCTCAATCGCCTGGTCACCGACATTTCGAACGCTTCGCGCCTGGACGCCGAACTGTTCCGCGACGAATTTGCGACGGTGCAGTTGGGTCGTCTGCTCGCGGCGCTGGTCGAGGTCTATGAAACGGCGGCGCGGTCGGGGGCGCCCGAACTGATACTCACCGTATCGGACACGCGCGGCGCGCCGGGCAACGAGCTTTCGGTGCCCGGCATCGAGGACCGCCTGGTCCAGGTGTTCCGCAATCTGATCGAGAACGCCGCCTCTTTCAGCCCGCCGGGCGGCTCGATCCGGATATCCGCGCGGCGCGAGGGCGGCTTCGCCGTGATCGAGGTCGAGGATGACGGGCCGGGCATTCCGCCGGGTAAGCTCGAGGCGATTTTCGACCGCTTCTACAGCGAACGCCCGGCCGGCGAGAAATTCGGAACCCATTCCGGCTTGGGATTGTCGATCTCGAAGCAGATCGTCGAAACCCATCGCGGCACGCTCAAGGCCGAAAACCGCACCGACGCCCAAGGCCGTGTCATCGGCGCGCGCTTTATCGTCCGCCTGCCGGCGCGGTAGAAAGGCCGATGTTGCAGAGCAATATCGATTCGCCGGTCCTTTACCAAAGGCCCCTATAGCTGGGGTGTTGATGGGTAAACCCATCAATTGGTTGACAGATTCCTTCTCCTGCATGCCTGTGCACCGCCAAACCATTGACTTTATTTCAAGAGCGGCGCACCTAAAGCGCCCTATGAATTCCATCTCCCTGAATCTCGTCCATGGCACGGCGGTCGCGTTGGGCCGGGCGGGCGTTTTGTTGCGCGGGCCTTCGGGCGCCGGCAAATCCGACCTCGCGTTGCGCCTGATCGACCAGGGCGCGGCGCTGGTGGCCGATGATCAGACCGCGCTGGCGCGCGTAGGCGACGAGGTGGTGATGAGCGCGCCGCAGGCGATCGCCGGCATGATCGAAGCGCGCGGCGTCGGGTTGTTGCGTCTGCCGCGCCAGGCCGGCGCATCCCTGCGCCTGGTGGTCGATCTCGTGCCCGCGGAGGAAATCGAGCGTCTGCCCGAGCGGCGCAGTTGCGACATCCTGGGCGTCCCGATTCCCCTGATTGCGCTTGCGCCCTTCGAGGCTTCGGCCGCGGCCAAGCTGCGCCTGGCGCTCAAGGTTCTCGCCGGGGATGAAATGCGCGCCGTCGAGCCTTCGCTCGCCCGGCCATGAACGCCGCCCGTCGCCATCAGCGCGGCCGTCTCATGGTCGTCACCGGCATGTCGGGCGCGGGGCGGTCCACCGCCCTGAAGGCGTTCGAGGATATGGGCTACGAGGCGGTGGACAATTTGCCGCTGTCGCTGCTGCCCAATCTCGTCGGTCCGCACGCGATGAAGGCGCCGCTCGCCATCGGCGTCGATGTGCGCACGCGCGACTTCGCCGTGCCCGCGCTGATCAAGACGCTCGACGGGCTGGTCAAGGACAAGAACATCGATCTGCGCATGGTGTTCCTCGATTGCGACGACGATCGGCTGGAGCGCCGTTACACCGAAACCCGCCGCCGCCATCCGCTGGCGGCCGAGCATCCGGTGGCCGACGGCATCCGGCTCGAACGCCAGCGCGTCTGGCCCTTGCGCGACCGCGCCGATCTGGTGATCGACACCTCGTCGCTGACGCCGGCGGATCTGAAGCGCATGTTGCAGGGCTATTTCCGGCTCGATGCCGCGCCCGGCATCACCATTTTCGTCACCTCGTTCTCCTATCGCCACGGCCTGCCGCGCGACGCCGACCTGGTCTTCGACATGCGCTTCCTCCGGAATCCGCATTACGTTCCGACCTTGCAAAAACTCTCCGGCCGCGACCCCGAGGTCGGGGCCTTCATCGAATCCGATCCCGATTTCCAACCGCGCTTCAAGGAGCTGTGCGATTGGCTCGATAAGCTGCTGCCGCGCTATGAGAACGAGGGCAAGAGCTATCTCACCATCGCGCTGGGCTGCACCGGCGGCAGGCACCGCTCGGTCTATGCCGCCGAACGCCTCTCCGCCTGGCTCGCCGGCGCGGGACGCCCGGTCGGCATCCTGCATCGCGACCTCGACCGCCCGGAGCAGGGCGCCGCCGTCGCCGAGGCGCCCGAACATCCCGTGAAGGACATCGCATGATTGGAATGGTTCTCGTCACCCATGGCCGCCTGGCCGCGGAGTTCATTTCCGCGCTCGAGCACGTCGTCGGTCCGCAACGCAACATCGCCGCCGTCTGCATCGGCCCGGAAGACGACATGGAACGGCGCCGGCAGGACATCCTGCGCTCGGTCGAGGAGGTCAATGCGGGGAACGGCGTGGTGCTGCTGACCGACATGTTCGGCGGCACGCCCTCGAATCTCGCGATCTCGATCATGGACAAGGCCAAGGTCGAGGTCATCGCCGGCGTCAATCTGCCGATGCTGATCAAGCTCGCCAGCCTGCGGCAGACCGAAAGCCTGGCCGAGGCCGTGCGCGGCGCCCAAGAGGCCGGCCGCAAATACATCAACGTCGCGTCGCAGTTGCTCGCCGACGTCAAGTAATGGTGGAGCCGTCCGCCAACGCGTCCCACCCTGGGCCGGCGGAAGTGCGGCGCACCGTCACGATCCTCAACAAGCGCGGGCTGCACGCGCGCGCCGCCGCGCGTTTCGTCAAACTCGCCTGGGAATATGACGCCGAGATCACCGTCACCAAGACCGGCGCCACGGTTTCGGGACGCTCCATCATGGGCCTCATGATGCTGGCCGCGGGACCCGGCAGCACCGTTGAGCTCGCGGCATCCGGAACCGACGCCGTGCGCGCGCTCGACGCGCTCGCCGCGCTGATCGCCGGCGGCTTCAATGAAGAGTGAGCGCCGGCTCCAGGGCCTGGGCATCTCGCCGGGCATCGCCATGGGCCCGGCCTATGTCTCCGACGAGGACACGATCGTGGTGCCCGAACGTCGGCTCGAATCCTCGGAGGTGCCGGCCGAACTGGAGCGTTTCGGCCAGGCGGTCGAGCGCTCGTTGAAGCAGTTGAGGAAGCTCAAGAGCAAGGCGGCGAATCTGCCCGGCACGGCGGCGGAGGAGATGGGATATTTGCTCGACGCGCATGTCGCCATGCTCGGCAAGTCGCGCTTCGTGCGCGGCGTCGAGCGGCGCATCGGCCACGACCGCATCAACGCCGAGCGCGCGGTCGAGCTCGAGATCGACCGGCTGGGCGAAAGCTTTGCCGCCATGGGCGACGCCTATCTCGCCGCGCGTATCGAGGATGTGCGCGTCGTCGGCCAGCGCCTGTTGCGCAACCTGACCAAGACGCCCTTTACCGCCTTCAAGACGCTGAAAGAGGGCTCGATCATCCTCGCCGAGGAATTGTCGCCCGCCGATGCCGCGCTCATGGATCCGCGCCAGGTCAAGGGCTTCGCCACGATGCTGGGCGGCGCCGAGGGCCACACCGCGATCATGGCGCGTGCGCTCAACATTCCCGCGGTGCTGGGCGTGGCCGGCTTGCTCAGAGGCGCGCAGCACGGCGATCTGGTGGTGCTGGACGGCGTCAGCGGCGAGGTCGTGCTCAATCCGAATCCGGCGACGCTGGCGCGCTTCGAAAAGCGCCGCTCCGCCTTGGCGCGCGAGGGCAAGGGGCTGCAGCGCCTGAAGCGCCTACCCGCGGTTACGCGCGACAACGTCGAGATTTCGCTTCAGGCCAATTTGGAACTGCCGCGCGAACTCAACCAGGCGCTCTCGGTCGGCGCCCAGGGCCTGGGCCTGGTCCGGAGCGAGTTCCTTTACATGAACCGCGAGGATCTGCCCGGCGAGGAGGAGCAGTACCAGGCCTATGCCGGGCTGGTGCGCGGCATGGAAGGCCGCCCGGTCACGCTGCGCACGCTCGATGTCGGCGGCGACAAGCTGGCCGCGCCGCTGGCCGAATCGCTCAATGGCGAGGGCGGCAACCCGGCGCTGGGGTTGCGCGCCATCCGCCTGTCGCTGAAGGAGCGGGGGCTGCTGGACGCGCAGCTTGCCGCCATGCTGCGCGCCGCGTCGCATGGCCCGGTGCGGATCCTGCTGCCGATGGTCTCGAGCGTCGCCGAAATCCTCGCCGTGCGCGAGGCGATGACGCTCGCCACGCGCCGCTTGAAACGCCGCGGCGTGCGCATTCCCGACGAGCCGCCGCCCTTGGGCGTGATGATCGAGATTCCGGGCGCGGCGCTGGCGGCCGACGCGCTCGCCTCGGCGGCCGATTTCTTCGCCATCGGCACCAACGACTTGATCCAGTACACGCTCGCCGTGGACCGCGGCGACGAGCGGGTGGCCTATCTCCACAATCCGTTGCATCCGGCGGTGCTGCGCCTCATCCAATTCGCGGTCGAGGCCGCGCTCCGGGCGCAAAAGCCGGTCAGCCTGTGCGGCGAGATGGCGGGCGATCCGCGCTATACCGCGCTCTTGCTGGGGTTGGGCATCCGCGACCTGTCCATGGCGCCGGCCAATATCCCCCGCGTCAAACAACGGGTCCGGGCCATGGACCTGGCTTCGGCGACGCAGCGCGCCCGCGCTATCATGGATCAATTCGATGACGTGCGAATCGCAAGCCTGCTCGACGACTTCAACGCACTTGCCTAGAATCCGACCGATTCGAGTCGGGTGGCCGGGGGAGTTGACGCCTTGGACATGACGGAACCGCTATACACCGCAGGTCTGGCGCTGCTCGCGATTCTCGGGATCGTGGCCGTCTGGCTGCTCGGCCGCTCCCGCCGCGCCCAGCTCGAAACCCTGAAAGGCGAGCGCGACCGGCTCCTGGCGCGCTTCAGCGACAGCGAAAAACAATGCGCCGCGCTTCAACTGCGCGCCGATACCGCCGAACGCGATTACACAAGCATGCGCGCGCTGCTCGATGCGTTGCCCATCCCGGTCTGGCGCCGCCGCGCCGAAGACCTGAAGCTGATCGAGATCAACCGCGCTTACGCCGCCGCGGTCGACGCGGACCCCCCGCGCGCGCTCGATCAGGGGCTGGAGCTTGCAGGCGGCGAAGGCCGCAATCTTGCGCAACGCGCGCGCGACCAGGGATCGCTCCAGCGCGAGAAACGCCATGTCGTGGTCGAAGGCGCGCGCCGGCTGCTCGAGCTCTCGGAAATTCCGCTCAAGGAAAGCGGCGAGCTGGCGGGCTTCGCCGGCGATTTGACCGAGGCCGAATCCCTGCGCGGCGAACTCGCCCGCCACACCGCCGCCCATGCCGCGGTGCTGGAGAACATCGCCGCGGCGATCGCCATCTACGGCCCGGATATGCGGCTCGCTTTCTTCAACGCCGCCTTCGCCCAGCTCTGGCAGCTCGAACCCGATTGGCTGGCATCGTCGCCGACCATGGACGAGATTCTCGAACGCTTAAGGGAAAAACGGCGGATTCCCGAACACGCCGATTTCCGCGCCTTCAAGAAGCAGCAGCGCGCGCTTTTCACCTCGCTTATCCATCCGCAGGAGGAATTGCTCCACCTGCCGGACGAACGCGCCTTGCGGCTCACCGTCAGCCCGCATCCCTTGGGCGGACTCACCTTCGTCTATGAGGATGTGACCGACCGCCTCGCGCTCGAGCGCTCCTACAACGCGCTGATCGCGACGCAACGCGAGACCCTCGACAATCTCTACGAGGGCATCGCCGTCGTCGGCTCCGATTCCCGCCTGAAGTTGTGGAACCCGGCTTTCGCACGCCTCTGGCATCTCGTGCCCGAGGATCTCGCCGGCGAGCCGCACATCGCCGACATCGTCGAGAAATGCCGCGCGCTCTCGATCGAAACCGGCCCCTGGCCCGAAACCAAGCTGCGCATCGTCGCCGCATTGACCGCGCATGCGGGCTCCTCCGCGCTGCTCGAGCGCACCGACGGCTCGCGGCTGCAGGCGGCGACATTGCCGCTGCCCGACGGCAACATCCTGCTGAGCTATCTCGACGTCACGGATTCGAGCCGGGTCGAGCGGGCGCTCCGCGAACGCACCGAGGCGTTGGAAACCGCCGGCAGGCTCAAGAGCGAATTCATCGCGAATGTCTCCTATGAGCTGCGCACGCCCTTGAACGCCATCGGCGGCTTCGCCGAGATCCTGGCCAACCAGTATTTCGGGGAACTCAATCCGCGCCAGTTGGAGTACAGCCGCGGCATCATCGACAGCGCGCAGCGGCTGTCTTCGCTCATCAACGACATTCTCGACCTCGCCACCATCGAGGCGGGATACCTGCAGCTGGAAACCCAGCCGGTCGAAATCCACGCGCTGATGTCGGCGCTGATGACGCTGTCGTATGAGCGCGCGCGCAACCAGGGCCTCACGCTCGCCTTCGACTGCCCGGTCGATATCGGCAACATGATGGCCGACGAGCGGCGCCTGAAACAGGCGCTCTTCAACCTGGTGTCGAACGCCATCAAGTTCACCCCCGCGGGCGGCACCATCACGCTCCGGGCGCGGCGCGAGAAAGGCGGCGTCGCGCTCGGCATCGTCGATACCGGCATCGGCGTGGCGCAGCAGGACCAGGCGCGCATCTTCGAGAAATTCGAGCGCGGCCAGGGCCGCGAATCCGGGGCGGGTTTGGGCCTGTCCCTGGTCAAAAGCCTGGTCGATCTGCATGGCGGGCAAATCGAGCTGCAATCGGCGCCGGGTTCCGGCACCACCGTCACCATCCACATCCCGGATGTCGCCGAGACGCTGCGTCAAGCGGGGGAATAACTCAGCGCCCCGGCACGCCCTTGGTCGTCGAATATTCGAAGTGCAGCGCCTCGCCGGGATGGACCAGCGGGAAGATCGCGTGCGCGGCCAGCGCCGCCTCGGCGAAACCCGACAGGATGAGCTTGAGCTTCCCCGGGTAATGCGCCACGTCGCCGATGGCGAAGATGCCCGGGATCGAAGTCATGCAGGTCGCGGGTTCGACCTTGAGATGGTGCTGCTCCAGCTGCATGCCCCATTGCGCGATCGGCCCGAGATCGGTGGCGAGGCCGAAGAAGGGCAGGAGAACATCCGCCGCGAGACTCCGCGTCTTGCCGTCGAGATCGGCCACGGTTACCGCCGCCAGTTTCCCGCCGCCGCCTTCGAGACCGTGCAGCTGATAAGGCACCACCAACTCGATCCGGCCCGCTTCGGCCAGAGCGTGCAGCTTCGCCGCCGATTCGGGCGCGGCGCGGAACTTGGCCCGGCGATGCACCACCATCACCTTGGCCGCCACCTCGCAAAGCAAGATCGCCCAATCCACCGCCGAATCGCCGCCGCCGGCGATGACCACGCGTCGCCCGCGGAAGTCCTCGCGCCGTCCGACCAGGTAGAACACGCTCTTGCCCTCGTAATGCTCGATGCCCTCGAGCGGCGGGCGGTTGGGGCCGAAGGCGCCGGCGCCGGCGGCGATGATCACCGCGCGCGCCTCGATATCGGCGCCCTTGGCGGTTTTCAACCGGAACCCGCCTTGCGGCAGCTTTGTGAAACCGGTCACGGCCTGGCCGAGATGATAGCGGGGCGAAAACGGCTTGGCCTGTTCGACCAGATTCTCGACCAGCTCCCGCGCGTCGATCCGGGGATAGGCCGGAATGTCGTAGATCGGCTTTTCGGGATAAAGCGCGGTGCATTGGCCGCCCTTGTGGTCGAGCGCGTCGATCACGTGGCAGGCGAGTTTCAGCATGCCGCATTCGAACACGGCGAACAGCCCGACCGGCCCGGCGCCGATGATCGCCACATCCGTCTTGAAACTGTCCGCCATGAATCGTCCCCGCGCTCAACATGACGGCGCGAGCGATTTCCCGCAACCCCGCCGCATCCTTGCGGCAGGCCGCGCCGCCGCCTAAAAGGGTGCCGTGAATGGGATGCTTTCGCTGACGATCGATCTGCCCGACGAATCGGCAACCGGCGGCCTGGCCGCCAGCATTGCCGCGCGCGTCCGCAAGGGCGACGTGATCGCGCTGTCGGGTCCGCTCGGCAGCGGCAAGACCAGCTTCGCCCGCGCCTTCATCCGCGCCCGCGGCCTCGATTCCGTCGAAGTGCCGAGCCCCACCTTCATGCTGGTCGAGGTCTACGACGGAGAACCCGGCCCACCGGTCTGGCATTTCGATCTCTACCGCATCGAATCGCCCGATGAGCTGCGCGAGCTCGGGCTGGAGGAGGCGCTGGCCGAAGGCGTCAGTTTGATCGAATGGCCGGAGCGTCTCGGCGCGTTTCTGCCGGCGGAGCGGCTCGACTTGGCCTTGGCGATGGGCAAAAGCGACGGCGCGCGCATCGCCACGCTGTCCGGTTCGGGCTTGTGGCAATCGCGGCTCCAGGAGCTCGGCCGTGGTTGAACGCGGCACCCACATCGAACGGTTCCTGAATCAGGCCGGTTGGAGCGACGCCAAGCGTGAACCCTTGCCGGGCGACGCGTCTTTCCGCCGCTATGTGCGGCTCCACGGCGCCGAAAGCCGCCGCGCTTTGCTGATGGATGCGCCGCCGCCGCAGGAGAATGTGCGGGCCTATCTGGCGGTGGCGCGGCTGTTGCGCGGCCTGGGCTTCGGCGCGCCGGCGATTCTCAACCAGGACGCCGAGAACGGGTTGCTGCTGATCGAGGATCTGGGCGACGACACCTATACCCGGCTCTTGGCGCGGGGCGAGGCGGAGGAGCCGCTTTACGCGCTCGCGATCGACGTGCTGGTGGAACTCACGCGGCGTTTCAAACCCAAGGAGGCGCGTTTCCTGCCGCCTTATGACGACGAAAGGCTGTTGAACGAAGCCGCGCTGCTGGTCGACTGGTATCTGCCGGCGGTGACCGGCAAGCCGACCGAGCCGAAACTGCGCGCGGATTATCTCGCGGTCTGGCGCGCGACACTTCCGGCGGCGCGCCGCGCCCCGGCGACGCTGGTGCTGCGCGACTATCATGTCGACAATCTGATGCGCGTCGCCAACCGCACCGGGCTGATGGCTTGCGGCCTCTTGGATTTCCAGGACGCGGTGCTGGGGCCGCAAAGCTACGATCTGGTCTCGCTCTTGGAGGATGCGCGGCGCGACATCGCGCCCGATCTCGCCGCGCGTTTGAAACAACGCTATCTCGCGGCTTTCCCCGGGCTCGACCGGGCGTCTTTCGACGCCTCTTACGCCGTGCTCGGCGCGCAACGCCACGCCAAGGTGATCGGCATCTTCACCCGGCTGAGCGCGCGCGACGGCAAGCCGCAATATCTCGCCCACATCCCGCGCGTCTGGCGGCTGTTGCGGCAAAGTCTCGGACACCCCGATCTCGCGCCGGTTGCGCGCTGGCTCGACGCCCATATCCCGGCGGAATCGCGCCGCGTTCCGCCGAGCCGTCCCGCCGCATGAAACCGGCCCCCGACATGCCCGAAACCGCCATTGTTCTCGCCGCCGGGCGCGGCAAGCGCATGGGCGCGCTGACCGAG